>Ga0224568_1000020_pt1 | contig 76195 bp, 66 predicted proteins | sample CLU5metagenome_FD_182727 | JGI IMG/M metagenome (GOLD analysis project Ga0224568, IMG submission 182727) | Spruce litter microbial communities from Bohemian Forest, Czech Republic - CLU5 | ecosystem: Environmental > Terrestrial > Plant litter > Unclassified | place: Czech Republic: South... | reverse complement strand
CGCGCAAGGCAGACAACTATTCGGCACCGACGGCATACGCGGCGTAGCGGGAGAATTCCCGCTGACGGCGGAGAGCACCTATCTGATTGGGCGCGCGCTGGGTCACGACCTGATACGAAGCGCACCGAAACCAAAGGCTGTAATGGGCCAGGATACCCGCGAATCGAGCGCGTGGATTGCCGACCGCGTAGCCGCGGGGCTGGCGGCCGTCGGCGTCGAAGTGCACAGCGCCGGCGTAATTACGACACCCGGAGTGGCATATCTGGCTCGATCGCGTGGATTCGCGGCGGGCGTCGTGATTTCAGCTTCGCACAATCCCTGGACGGACAACGGAATCAAAGTTTTCTCCGGCGACGGATTCAAGCTGACCGACACTCGCGAACTGGCAATCGAGAAGGAAATTTTCGCGCTGCTGGAAAAGCCGGGCGCTGCCGATGACACTGCTCTGAAGATCGCCGGCCCGTCGCTTCCCGGGGAAGCCGCGCTGCGCAGGGCCTACATCGAGTCGTTGGCGGGGAGCGTTTCGTCCGACCTCGGCAAATTGCGTGTGCTCGTGGATTGCGCCAACGGCGCGGCCGCGGCGGAGGCTCCGGAATTGTTTGCCAGCTTGCGCAGCCAGGCAACCTTCACCCACGTCACGCCAGATGGAAGAAATATTAATGAAGGTTGTGGAGCGCTGCATCCGGAAACACTGGGCAAAGCTGTAGCCGACTCAGGCGGCAAATTTGACTTGGGCGTAACCTTCGACGGCGATGCCGACCGCGCACTGTTTTGCGACGGTGCAGGACGCGTAGTCAATGGCGATGGCGTGCTCCTCGTGACCGCGCGCGACTTGAAGGCACATGGAAAATTGGCTGGCGACACGGTGGTTGCCACCACCATGTCGAACATGGGAGTGGAGATTGCGCTGAAGAAATCGGGCATTCGCATGTTGCGGGCGAACGTAGGCGACAAATACGTTTTGGAAGAAATGCTGAAGACTGGCGCGACGCTGGGTGGAGAGCAGTCGGGCCACATCATTTTCCGCGACGGAGGCGCAACCACCGGCGACGGCTTGCTGACCGCCTTGCGGGTGATGGATGTGATCGTACGCTCAGGAAAATCGCTAGCCGAACTGGTCAGCGATCTTAAAGTTTTCCCGCAAAAAATCCAAAACATCCGAGTCCGCGAAAAAATTCCCTTCGCCCAAATCCCGGAAGTGCAGAAGGCCATTGACGCTGCCGAGCGCGAACTCGATGGCAACGGCCGCGTGGTGGTGCGCTATTCGGGTACGGAAGCGCTGGCGCGGGTGATGGTGGAAGCAGAGTCAGAAGAAAAGATGAAGGCGCTAACAGCAGAAATTGCGGAAGTAATCCAAAAAGAGTTAGGACTGCATTGAAACGAATGCCTCAAAGTACGTGTCATGCTGAGCGGAGGAATGAGAGAGCGAAGCGATTTCATTTCGCAGCCGAAGCATCCCTATCGCCGCTCCAGCTCTACCTACGAAGTACTCATAAGTTCATTCGAAAATTGGCGATATCCGAGCAAGCACTTCACTCATAATCTCGGCGGAAATGTTTCCCACCCTCTTTCCTCCGCGCGCCGCAAGATCGAGCGCCCGAGGCTGATCGCATCGCACGATTCCAGTAGTTTTCGTACCACTTAACGGCACGGCAAATCCTGCCATACGCGCAAAATTTCCTCCGCTCGTAATCGGCAAAACTACGGGAACCTTGGTGACCCGGTTGAAAGCTTCCGGGGAGACGATCAGCACCGGCCGGCGTCCTTTTTGCTCATGGCCGGAAGTCGGATCAAGATTAACGAGCCAGATTTCGCCGCGCTTCATATCAAATCAGCTCACGCCCGGCGTGCTTGCTATCGAGCCATTCTCGTTCTTGCTTTGAGCCGCGTGTAGAACGACGTGCCTGGGGACTGCATTGAGCCAGCAATTCGCTGAGCGTATACCGTTGACGCGGCTGAGGCTCCACGACGAGGCGTCCACTTTCCACCGCAATGCCGACTTTGACGCCCGGCTGCAATTGCAGGCTGTCGAGCAGCGCTGGCGGTACAGCCAGCATGATCGAGCCGCCGACTTTGCGGAGATTAGTGATGTGCATGGCGATTTCCTTAAGTTATACTTAAGTATAACATGCAGGAGGCTTTAAATAAACGCTTTTCCGGGAATTCGGGGAATCACAGTCTGCCGTTCACTTTAATCCAAGTCTCTCCAGTTGTGCCCAACGCCCATCTCCACCAGCAGCGGCACAGCCAGCGCGTGAACTTTTTCCATCTGCTCGCGGACCAGAGACTGCATGGTCTCTACTTCTTTCTCTGGAACCTCAAACACCAGCTCGTCATGCACCTGCAACGTCATCCTCGACTTCAGCCCGCGCTCCCGCAACGCCGCATCGATCCGGATCATTGCGACTTTGATCAAGTCCGCCGCCGTCCCTTGCAGCGGCGTATTCACCGCCGTGCGCTCGGCGAAGCCGCGTTGTGTGAAGTTCTTGCTGTTGATGTCGGGTATCGGACGAATCCGCCCATGCAGCGTCTTCACATGCAAATCGCGGCGCGCTTCTTCCAAAGTCTTATCGATAAACGCCCGCACGCCCGCATACCTCTCGAAATAATTCGCGATGAACTGTTTGGCTTCCGCTGGCTCGATGCCGAGATTCTGCGATAGTCCAAACGCCGAAAGTCCATAAACGATGCCGAAGTTCACGACTTTCGCCTGCCGCCGGTGATCCGCCGTCACCATCAGCGGGGGCACGCCGAAAACCTGCGCCGCTGTCAGCGTGTGAATGTCGTCGCCGCGGCGGAAGGCTTCCACCAGCAATGGATCGTGCGAGAAGTGCGCCAGCAACCGTAGTTCGATCTGCGAATAGTCAGCGGTGAGTAAAACGTATCCTGGCTCGGCGATGAATGCGGCGCGAATGCCGCGTCCAAGTTCAGTACGGATGGGAATATTTTGTAGATTGGGATTCGCCGATGAAAGCCGCCCCGTGGCAGTTCCGGTCTGGCCGAAAGTTGTATGCACGCGTCCGGTCGAGGAATTGATGAGCGCCGGCAATGTGTCAACGTAAGTGGATTTCAGCTTAGTGAGCTGGCGGTAATCAAGCACCATGCGCGCAATCGGATGATCTTCCGCCAGCGTTTCCAGCACATCGACGGCCGTTGATATAGTGCGCCCCTTGCCGTATTTCACCGGCTTGGGCAGATTCATCCGGTTGAAGAGAATGTCGCCGAGCTGCCGCGGAGAGCCGACGTTGAATTCGGTTCCGGCGATCTCATAAATTTCTTTCGCCTTCACGCCAATCTCGCGCTCGAGTTCCGTGGACATTTTCGCCAGCGCGACGGTGTCGATCTTGACTCCAGCCTGCTCCATGCGCGCGAGAACGGGCACCAGCGGCAGATCGATTTCTTCGTAAAGCTTCGTAAGTCCCGCCCGTTCGACATCGTCGCGCAAAGCCGTGGTCAGCCGGCCTGTGATGTCCGCCGCCTCGGCAAGATCGCCGCTGAGTTTGAGATTGAAGCGTCGGAGTGCGACGTCTGCGAGACGATGCGACGAATAGGTTGGATCGAGCAGATACGAATACAGTATGGGATCGTGCGCGATGCCTTGCAGAGCAATCTCCATCTTGCCCAGCGTGTGAATTGCCGCCTTGTAATCGTGGACAGATTTGAGAGTGGAAGCAGCGCTGAGAATCGAGCGCAACTTGGCTCCGGCGCTGGCGGAATCCAGTTTGACGATTGCGGCTGCTCCCGCGCCGCCGGAAATGGCAATGCGGCAGGCAACAGCCTCGGGCGCCGCCGGGGATCCATCCGTCAGTGGCAGCATCATCGCCTGCTGCGGTTCTTCTTCAACAATTTCTTCTTCGCTGTCCGTGGTCGAACCGGATTGCCCCGACTCGACAGCAATAGCCAGCGCAGTACCCGGCGCGAGAGAATGCAAAAGTTTTTCTACATCCGCCTCAGACTCGGCTTCCGTGTAATGCGTTTCCGAAACCTGCACGTCAGGAAGCAGTTCTTTCAGCAGCGAGGTGAATTCAAGCTCGGTAAAAAGTTCGCGCAGCAGATTGGAATCCGGTTCACCCGCCTGCATGGCTTCTACATTGAGTTCCACCGGAACGTTGACGTCGATCGTCGCCATGCTCTTGCTGAACAAAATAATGTCGCGATTGTTCAACAGCGACTCGCGATAAGTTTTCTTCTCCACTTCCGCCGCCCGGTCCAGCGCCTGTTCCACGCTGCCGAAACGTTGAATAATTTCCACCGAGCCCTTATCCCCAATCCCCGGCGCGCCCGGAATGTTATCCACGCTATCGCCGCGCAACGCCATAATGTCGACCACGCGCTCCGGAGGCACGCCAAGAATCTCTTCCACCTTGGCCGCATCGCAAATCAAATTATCCTTCGGCGGATTCAGGATGCACACCATGTCATTCACCAGCTGCATCATGTCTTTGTCGCTGGAAACCACATACACGGGATGCGCGGCCTCCGCCGCCTTGCGCGCAAGCGTGCCAATCACATCGTCAGCTTCAAAGCCGGCCAGCTCGAGTATCGGAATCCGGTAAGCCTCCAGCGCCCGCCGTATATAGGGAATCTGCTGCGCCAGATCCTCCGGCATGGCCGAGCGGTTGGCTTTGTAGCCTTTGTATTCGACTTCGGTAAACGTCTGCGTTTTGATGTCGAACTTGCGGACCTTGGTAATCGCTTCCGCTTGCGTGGCGCGAAAAGTCTTGGCGGCTACGTCGAAGACCGCGGCCAGGTAAACCGGCGAGAAATCGTCGCGCAGTTTGCGCAGCATATTGACGAAGACATAGATAGCCGCAGTGGGCAGGCCTGTCTTCGTAGACATCGAGCGCTGCCGCGCCATGGCATGGTAAGCGCGGAAGATGAAACTCATCGTGTCGATAAGGAAGACGCGATTTTCATCGCGAACCGGCGGTTGGGCGGGCGTCGGCGCCTGGGTTTCCACTGCGGCCGTGGATGATGAAGCTGCCGGGGATTTCTTGCGAGGAGGCAAGTCTCTAGTTTATCAGCAGAGCCGGGCCGTAAATTGCCGCTTAATCGGGCAGAACTCGATGCCCTTAGAGCCAATTTTTACGGATGAACTATTTCGCTTTTCCGTATTCCGTCGTGTAATGCAACTCGATTTCACCGCATGTGCTTTGCTCGGCAGAGTACACAACGCAGGTATCAAAGGGACGCGAATATACATGCACGCTGACAGCCCGTTGATTGAACTCCCGCGGATTGAACACTCGATGCACGGGCTCAAGCGGATCCACGGCGCAGGGCTGCGAAATGTTCATCTCAACTGTCTCCGCGGCCTTGATACTGCATTTGCCACCTGCAATGTCCTGATGCTCAACCCGAAAATTCTCCACCAGCAAACGGCCAACGGGAACGGCCATCCAGCAGTTCTGGTCGCGATGGTTGTGAATCGAACTTGCCTGGCCGATCTCCCAGCAGATGGCGATTAACTCATACAGAGGAGTTTTATCGATCAGATTGCGCGTGTAGTGCTGGCGGTCCCAGATGAGATAAGGTGCAAGGGAGTCCGCGTTGAGCGGTGTTGCCTGTAAAAACTCGCGCAGCATTTCAGTTTCATCAAATGCGGCCTCAGGAAATTTGCGGAGTTCGGTGACAAAATCATGAATCGGAATATTTTTTACTGGTGTGGACATGAGCTACTCCCGAAAAAGTATAGCGCAACCCGCGATCAGGTTCGAAGATTCGGCAGTGGTGCAGTGGCTTGTTATACGACTCTGTCATCCTGAGCGTAGCCGTTTTTCAGGCGTAGCGAAGAGCCTGCCCTGAGCCGCATGGCGAAGGGATTTCCCGCTTAACCGGTCTGGTGCGTAAGCCAAACTGCACACTACCAAAGATTCAAGCCGCGAGGTTTACCTCATTCGATAAACATGCAGTCACCGTAGGAATAAAACCGGTAACGTTCTTTCACCGCGTGCTCATATGCGTGCAGAATGTTTTCTCTTCCCGCAAAAGCACTCACCAGCATTAGCAAAGAAGACTGCGGAAGATGGAAATTCGTGAGCATGGCTCCCACCACCCTGAATTCGAAACCCGGATACACGAAGATGTCGGCTGAAGCTGGGCCTGTCACAATGGTTCCGCTTCCAAGGCGAATCGCATGTTCAAGGCTTCGAACCGTAGTCGTCCCGACCGCGATGATACGGCGCGATGCAACCAGCGCGCGATTGATCGCCGCCGCAGCCTCCTCAGAAATGAAGTAGGCCTCGGTATGGATTTTGTGATCTTCCACGCGCTCCACGCGGACCGGCTGAAATGTTCCCAAGCCAACATGCAAGGTGATTTCCGCGGTTTCAACACCACGCTGCCGGATGCGCGCAAGAATTTCGGGAGTGAAATGAAGGCCTGCGGTTGGCGCAGCGACCGAGCCCTGCTGTTTGGCATAGACCGTTTGATAGCGCTCCCGGTCACGCGAAGAATCGGCCCGGCCAATGTACGGCGGCAGCGGAATGTGGCCGATTCGCTCGAGCGCCGCGAAAAAATCACCCTGCCCATTCATCGGCAGAAAGCGAATTCGCCGCTCACCAAATTCCGCCCGTGCCACCACCTCAGCAACTAACTCATCCTGCTCGCCGAAGAAAAGCCGCTCGCCAACGCCAATCTTGCGTCCGGGGCGAACCAGGCACTCCCAATCGTTTGGTTCGCTGGAAATTTGGCGAGTCAGCAAAACTTCAACCCGCCCACGAAGAAAATCGCGAGCCGCCGGATTATCAGGGCTGACCGGTTGAGCCCGAGCCCCTTCGCGGCGGCCGTACAACCGGGCAGGGAAAACGCGGGTGTTGTTGAAAACCAGCAAGTCGCCGGGTAGCAACAGATCAGGGAATCCACGAAAGCCGCAATCAGACCATTGCCCGCTCGAGCGTTGCACGCGCAACATGCGGGAATCGTCGCGGCCGGCAAGAGGCTCCTGCGCGATAAGTTCGTCGGGAAGATGAAAATTGAAATCGGAAACCAGCACGTACTTATGATTATAAGAAGAATCCAAAAAAGCGCTTCGGACCGGACCCAATCCATATATTTTGTGTTCCTTCTGTAAATTTGTTGGCTGTTTCCACCAAGGTGAGGTAACATGCGAGGTCTGTAGCAGAATGCCGCTTTCGTCACTCCCCTAAGAGAGTATTTTCATGTCCGGTGAACGCAAACATAGGGAAGAAATCGTCCGTTACGGGCGAATGCTGCACGAAAGAGGCTTTGTGGCGGCTATGGACGGAAATCTGTCCGTGCGCCTGGGCGACGATCGCATATTGGTCACCCCGACCTGCCTGAGCAAAGGAGCCATGCGCTCCGGCGACATGGTGATCGTAGACCTCAACGGCAAGCGCCTTACCGGGCGTCGGAACGTGACCAGCGAACTGGGTATGCACCTGCTGGTCTACCGCATGCGTCCGGATATTCAGGCAATTGTGCATGCGCATCCGCCCACTGCCACGGGATTCGCCGCCGCAGGCATGGCGCTGACCGAGCCTTTGGTTTGCGAAGTCGTCATGGGGCTGGGATGCATTCCGCTGGCGCGCTACGGCACTCCCGGAACATCGGAACTGGCAAAAACACTGGAACCCTACGTGCCGCACTACGACGCCATTCTGATGTCGAATCATGGAGTCGTGACCTACGGAGACACCATCGAGCACGCCTACATGAAAATGGAAACCGTGGAGCACTTCGCCCAGATTGCGCTGGTCACGCACCTTCTGGGCCGTCAACAGCCGCTGACCGGAATGGACATCGAAAAATTATTGTTGGCCCGGACCAAATATTTTGGCGGAAAGGTGGCCGCGCCGATGATGCCCATGGCAATGATGAGGCCTCCGGAAAAAGCGAGTTAGTAAGGTGCTGCTGCCCTGATGTCGATTGTGTTTTTCTCAGCGCCCTCTGCGTAAAAGGCTTTGCTCCCGAAATAATGGGTCACGATTCAATTCGTGCCCAATTTTTATTGCCCTCCGAAGGAATGCAATCTAAGCCAGCCGGCAATCATTGTTCGCCAAATAGAAATGAGGCTGCACACAGCAGTGTGAGCCTCATCCGGCGAAGCGGGCAAAGCGTACTAAGGCTTCGGCAGCACAATAAGATTCATTGCACCGCTGATCGCATATGGCGATCCCGGGCCTTGGCCGTGATTGGTGGGAGTAACCGTAAAAACAAAAAGTTCACCCGGCGTTTGACTGATGGCATAAAGATGATTGTCGTTGTCCCAGGAAATCTGGCTTATCTCCTCGTTCGTCAAAAGCCCGGTATAGCGCGTAATGGGGTCCGCGCCATTGAAGTGGAAGACCTGCAATCCGTACTGTCCCGCAACGGCCAGCAGCTCGCCTGATGGCGAAACCGACATAGCATAAATGCTGCCCACGGCAACTTTGGGCATATTCTCGTAAGTGCTGGTGGTTGTGAGATTGCCGGAACTATCCGCGCTATAGACCCCGAGTTGGGTTGGGCCGATAACCGTTAAATCGTTCGTCGGCGTGAGAGAAATTGCCACATTATTTCTTCCATCGGCAGTAGCCAGGTACGGGCAATAAGCGCCGCTCTTCGCGGCAGGAATCGGTGGAGTGAAATTCATTTCGGTCAACACCCCGGTACCGCTTCGCGTGAATCCGTAGATGTCCTGATACCCGTGATAGCAAGCGGCTCCAAAAGCATATTGATTATTTCCCACGAAGCTGAGCGGTGTCTCGAAGTTCGGAGTCGCCGTGCTGGTCGCGCCCAGATAGGTCAGCGCGCCGCTTTCCCTATTGATGTCGAAAAACTGGTAGGTATTGTTCGCGCCCTCATTGCCGTAAACATCTTCGTCATACAAGCTTGTGCCGGTGTGGTCGAGAAATAAATTGACCGGCCCTCCATCGGTGTAACCGTTGTACCCCTGTGCGTTGATGGAAGACACCTGCGTGAGCGCGCCATTCGACGCGATCGAAAATGAGTAGATATTGATGCTGTCTGTAGAGAAAAGCCATTTTCCGTCCACCGCCATATAGGCGCCATTTTCCGCAAACGGAGATCCCGCAACCGCAGTCAATTTACCGTTGGCAGCAGCAAGATAAGCGTTGATCTGGACGTGATCCGTAGCGGAGGAGACATAAACGTACGCTGCCGGCGAGGTGGTGTGTGGGGAGATGGTTTTTGATGGTGCGGGCTCCTGCGCGAAAGCCGCGATGCTGATCGTGGCCATGACAGTCGCGGCCATAACAAGGGAGGCAAATTTTACGGAAGTCTTCATTTTTCACTCCAGGTGTTGCCGTCGAATGTGCGTTATGTGGATAGTGAAGTCGGCGATATGCGACATGGATCGACAGCCTTACTGCGATTGGACTCTGGACGCGGTGGCAAATGCTGAGTAACCGGATCGCGACAATCAGATGCCGCGCGGTGGAACGCAGGTTGGTTTGCGGCAGGGAACTTAAAAATGGAATATCTCTACAGTTCTTACCGGATGGCAAAATCCCAGGTGGCTAACGCTAAATCAGAGGAAACTCCTTCGTGCCCACCCTGTCGATATTGGCATCAGCGAACTCGCGCACGCGATCGAGCGAATCCTGCAATTGCTGCTGATAGCGCTCAAGATCTTCATCGGTTGCATTTCCGGGAACCGGGATACGTTTGCCAAAGCGCATCAGCGCTCGCGAAAACGGCTTGGGAATGATCAGCCGGTCCCAGCTGTGAAGAACCCATGCGCGGTCAACCGCCATGTGGAACATGGTCATGGGAACGCCGGAAGATCGCGCCAGCGCAACCGGTCCCGGCTTCACTTTGTAGCGCGGGCCGCGCGGGCCATCGATGGTAAAGGCTACCGACCATCCTTCTTGTAACGCGCGGCGCAGTCCCAGCAGCGCGCGCACTGCGTTGCGGCTGCTCGATCCTTTCACCGCGACGAATCCAAACTTGCGGATGATCTTGCCCATGTATTCGCCGTCGTAGCTGTTGCTGCTCATCACGCGCACGCCAAGATCGCGGCACATGTAAGTCGCGGGAATAATGCAGGCGTGCCAGAACGAGCCGATCAGCGGCCGTTCACCGATCGTCTCCTGCGCACCCTCTTCGCGAGAGACGCATACCCGCAGGGTAGGGCCGATCAGCCGGATAAACCAGTAACCTGCTGTGATGATGACGCGGAGAACAATGCGCTGGCGCAGAGTAAAACGGCGTGGAGCTGAAGCGGCAGGGGCTTCGTGGGTTTTGGCTTCCGGCACAAAAGTATTGTAACGGGAAGCTTTGCCAGGCAATGAGTCTGCTGGGGTATTACCCCAATTTCGCGTGTGTTTTTCTTCGCGGCCTTCGCGGTCAAAGGCTTTTTGCTCTCAGAATTATGACTCTGCCGTCTGCTAAATGGAACTCGGAGATTTAGCTTTCCAGATAGCCGTCAATCCATTCCTTCACCTTGCGGCGGCGTTCGTCGGCGGAATCGAAGCGGACGCCAAAAGATTTGCTCTTTCGCCAGGTGACCGCTCCGCGAATGGTGACGCGCGGCAGGGTGAGCAGCGAAAAAGATATCTCCACATTCGCTCCAGCGGGCATATCCTCCGAGCTTTTCAGTGATATGCCGCCCGAGCTGATTTCGACGCTGGAAGCGGTCACGCGTAGGTTATCGGCGCCGGAAACCGTCACCTCAGTCATGATCGGCACGCGCGCGTAACGGCGGAACTCATGCAGCACAAGCATGTGCGTGGCGCGTACCAGCTTGAGAACTGGCGGACGCTCTAAAGGTTCCTGAAACATCGCATTAATGCCGTATTTGGAAAAACGCATGGCTTCCGATGCGCTCCCGCCCACGCCGTAAAGTACAAGTCGGCTATTGGAAGGCGAAGTACGGGCCGCATCCATGATCGCCTCGGCTCCGGAAGCAAGATTCAGCACGCAGGCTTCGAATTTTTCTTGCCGCAAGCGCCCCGCGGTGCCTGAGGAAAGCATTACCGTCTCAATGCCGAACTGACGAAAGCACTCGGTCAGCAAGGTGCGGGATGATTGGTTCAGATCAACGAGGGCCGCGCGTGCCGTCCCTTTTCTTGCGGACGGAAGTGGTGCCAGAGCAGTACCAAAGGCTTTTTCCATGGGTTCGGGGCAGATGCAAGTACCAGAGTCATTGTTGCGTGGCGGGAAAAAGATGGAAAGACCCCGAAGGGCTCAGGCTGCGTGTCCAAAAGTATTACGATCCGGAGTGCACTGGGGTGCGAAAGGATTTGGTTTGTAAAAGCAGGCCTTGGACACACCAATGGGGCAAAGATAACTTTCTGAATAAAAAGCGCTTATAAGCGTGTGGTCGAACTGCGCCGCAAAATCTTGCTGTAGAGACGCCTCGCGGCCGACCATCCGATCACGGTTATAGCCGCCAAAATAAATGTCCACGCCGAACCGCCATCCGGCACTTTGGCCGTGTTACCGTTTGCTGCGGTACTATTCACAGCCTGGTAAAAGCGCGGATCGGCTTTGACAACGATGTGTTGCGTTGTATCTGGCCTTACAACAGTTTCCCCGTACTGCATAAAACAACTCCTGGTGTGCCCTCTGAACTCAGCCCAAATGAGCTGGTTCTGCGAGTATTTTTCGCTTCAACCACAACGGCGGAAAATGCAAACCCGCCAAAATTGATGCTATGCCGACCTTGATTTTCACGGAATGGCCCGAAAGCAGGGAAGAGTGGCACAGAGGTAATAGTTACCAGCCCGTCCTTGGAAAACGGCATCTGGCTGCAGGTCTCGCAGATATGGCTCAAGGCCGCACACACGGCCCCTATAGTTCGGTAGCGGAAGGCATCGCCGCGTTGGAGCGCAGAACCGAAGGCGGAACAAAGATGCAGGAAAGCGGAAGTGAAAGCTCGGTTTACAGAAAGATCTGATGCGGGGATGGATACATTATTCTGTCAATCATTCCGCACCCCAAATGACAGGCGAGAAACCCTTACTCACTCCACCGCTTGAACAGCAGTGCCCCATTCGTCCCGCCGAAGCCGAACGAGTTCGACATGGCATATTCGAGCTTTGCTTTGCGCGAATGGTTGGGCACAAAATCCATGCCAGCGGTTTCGGGATCCTGATTTTCAAGATTGATGGTCGGCGGCAGGATTTGATCTCGCAGCGCCAGAACCGTGATGCCGGCTTCCAATCCACCGGCTCCGCCCAGCAGATGGCCGGTCATCGATTTCGTGGAGCTGACGGCAATCCTGCGCTCCCCGAAGAAGTTACGGATCGCATGGGCCTCGAGCGTATCGCCAATCGGCGTAGAGGTGCCATGGGCATTGACGTAATCAATTTTGTCAGCGACCACTCCGGCATCGCGCACCGCATTGCGCATCACGCGAAAGCCGCCTTCGTGCTCGGGCGCAGGCTGAGTCATGTGATACGCGTCACCCGACATGCCGTAGCCCGCAACTTCGGCAAGAATAGTCGCGCCCCGGTTCTTCGCGTGTTCGAGTTCCTCGAGAACTAAAATTCCCGCGCCCTCGCCCATCACAAAGCCATCTCGGTCGCGATCCCACGGCCGGCTCGCTTTTTCAGGATCGTCATTGCGCGTGGAAAGCGCGCGCATGGCCGCAAATCCTCCGACGCCCATCGGCGTAATCGCAGCTTCGGAGCCGCCCGCGATCATCACATCGGCGTCGTTGTGCTGAATGATGCGGAAGGAATCGCCCACAGAATGCGCGCTGGTAGTGCATGCCGTCGCCGTCGCCTCGTTTGGGCCTTTGGCGCCGAAGCGCATGGAAACATGGCCGGCCGCCAGATTGACGATGGCTGCGGGAATGAAGAATGGCGAAATCTTGCGCGGACCGCCTTCAATCAGGGCCAGATGTTCGCGCTCGATAATATCGAATCCGCCGATGCCCGACCCAATATGCACGCCCACGCGCTCATCGTTCTCCGGCGTAATTTTCAGGGCCGACATCTTCCACGCTTCATCCGCGGCCGCTATCGCCAAATGGATGAAGCGCCCCATCTTCTTGACTTCTTTTTTCTCGATAAAGTGGAGCGGATCGAAGTTCTTGACTTCGGCGGCAATCTGGCAGGCAAAGTTGCTGGAATCGAACTGAGTGATGCGGCCCACACCGCTCCTGCCCGCGAGCAGAGCTTGCCACACCGCCTCGGTTGTGTTCCCCACGCCGCAGATCAGGCCTATGCCGGTAACTACGACCCTGCGTCCCAAACTACTTGCCGCCTTTCGCATGCTTGCCGATGTAATCGATGGCATCCTGCACGGTGCGGATCTTCTCCGCGTCCTCGTCGGGTATCTCGATGTCGAAGCCTTCTTCGAACGCCATTACCAGTTCCACGGTGTCCAGAGAATCCGCGCCCAGGTCGTCTACAAACGAGGCGCTGGAAGTGACTTCGCCCTCATCCACGCCCAATTGCTCTACGATGATCTGCTTTACCTTTTCGTCAACGGCTGCCATGTTTCTCCTCGCTTAATTCGATTTGATTTGAAATTCGATGTCCGGATGCACGATCGCGGTTTCTCGGGTTGTGCTCAGCGCGTGCGCGCCCCTCCGATTCTTACTTCAGATGCAAACCGCTACGGAAAAGGCGAACGTGTAGTGTAACGGTCCGGGTGAATGGCTGTAAAGGAAGCGGGGGCCTCGTAAGGCCAGCGCTGTGATATACCTTCAGCATCCTAAACGTGGCCGCTCGCGGCGGTCAAACCACATGCGTGCTGTCGTACAGCGGGTAAGCCGCGCTCAAGTCTCGGTGGATGGCGAAATCACCGGCCGGATCGGCCTGGGAGTGCTGGTTTTGCTGGGCGTTGGCCGGGATGATACAGAAGCGGATGCGGCGTATCTCGCGGAAAAAATCGTAGGCTTGCGCATATTCGAAGACGATCAGGGAAAAATGAATCGCAGCGTGTTGGATGCCGGCGGAAGCGTGCTCGCGGTTTCGCAGTTTACTTTGTATGGCGACGTGCGCCGCGGCAAGCGGCCATCATTCGACGCCGCTGCTCCGCCGGAAGAAGCCCGCCAGCTGTATGAATTCTTTGTAGAACAAATTCGTGCCGCCGGACCGCGCTGCGAAATCGGCCGTTTTCAAGCCACGATGAAAGTGGAACTGGTGAACGAAGGACCGGTGACGATTTTGCTGGATTCGGCGAAGACCTTTTAGCGTGGTTTCGATAACCAGGCCGTTCGCAGCAATTGCCGCTAATCAGATGTGAGCGGGATCATTGCGGTAATGGTTGTTCCCGCAGGGCTCGAATCGATTTGCAGGGTGCCGCCGAACTGGCGAACCCTTTCCTCCATGCCGCGCACTCCGACTCCAACCTGCGCCGCAGCCATCTCCTGCCGTCTCTTTGAAGAAATTCCTTTGCCCCGGTCGATAATCTCAACCCCTATGGTCTTGGAGGTGCGAATCAAACTGATTTTCGCCGATGCACTGCCGGAGTGGCGGTGAATGTTGGTCAAACTCTCCTGCACCACGCGAAACACAGTCAATTCGAGCACTCTGGGAATCCGGCTGGAATCTTTGGGTAGTTCAAGTTCGACCACAATTCCGCTCCGTTTGGAGAACCCCTCTACATACCATTGCAAGGCTGACTTCAGCCCGGCCTCGTCTAGCAGCGGAGGATGCAGAAGATAGGACAGGGTGCGGATCTCTTTTGACAAGTCATCGGAAAGTTGCCGGCTCTGTGCCACCAAACCGGTGACTGTGGGCTCTTGATCTTTGATCATTTCGAGCAGCGCCGCGAAGTTCAGCTCCAGCGCCACCAGCGTCTGACCGGCATGATCATGTAATTCAACGGCCATGTGCCGCCGCTCTTCGTCCTGGGTGAGCAACAAGCGGCCGGTGAGTTCGCGTAAACCGTTCTCCGCGCGCTTCCGGTCCAAAATCTCCGATTCCAGTTCCGCAGTGCGTTCCGCAACCTTTTTTTCCAGTTCTTCGTTTGCGGTGCGCAGCGCTTCCCGCGCGGCTTTCAGCGGAGTGAGATCCGTCACGAACGCGGCAATTTCTGGATCGTCGGCTGCCGGATCAATGGTCGCGGCGCCGATGAGAATGGGAACATGGCGTCCATCTTTTGCAATATAAGCTTTCTCGTAAACGTCGCAGCGTCCCAGTGCGCGAAGCTGCGCCACCGCGCGGGCATCAGCCTCAGCGTAATGCGGCGGTGTGAGAACATCCCACCGCACTTTTCCCTGCCTTACATCCGCTTCTGAATAACCCAGGGTTCTCAGAAACTCAGGGTTCACATAGTTAAGCTTTCCGTGCAGGTTGCCGATGACTGTGCCGAAAGGATTAGCTTCAGCCAAACGGCTGAATCGCTGCGCAGCAAGGGCAATTTCCAGCCGGTGAACTTCGCTTTGCAGAAGGCTCGTAATGCGGGCGCACAGCAATTGAAAGAAAGTCTGGTAGTTTTCGTCGAAGGGCAAGCGCGGACTGATTCCAAAAACCAGAACCGCCTGGGACTCCGATCCCGGCATAATCAGCGGAAGAACATATGCGCGTGTCACAGGCTCCGGCCAGGGATGAAAAATTAAATCTCCAAAGCGTTGTTGTAAATTTTCCACCAGCACCGGGCTGCCAGAATTGAGTGCCTCTTCTAATGGCCAGCAGGCAGCATTGCAGAGAATGCTGGTTGCGTCAGTGCTTCCGGCATGCAAAATCTGGCCTTGCGTCGAGAGATACATCGCCGCAAATGGCAAGTCGGCGGGGTCGACTTCGAGCTTCCTCACAATACCCTGCGCGAACGCGAGCAAGGACTGAGATTCGCCAAGGTTTTCATTTGCCGGAGGGTCCGAAGTGATCGCGAGCAGCGCACGCAAACGCCGTTCGCTCAAGACCTGCTCGGTGGTCTCACTGCAAACTACTAATGTGCCTCGGACGGTTCCACTTTTATCCCGCACCGGGCTGTAGCCGTAGGTCCAGAAAACTTCTTCCAGTTTTCCATTTCGGTTGATGGGGACCAGTTGGTTCGTGTTCCAGGTGGATTGCCCCTGGCCCATCACGCTTTCGATCTGCGGCCCAATAATGGGCCATATCTCGGGCCAGCATTCCTTGCCGCACTGTCCAAGGGCCGAGGGATGTTTATCTGCCCGGATGCTTGGCCGGTAGCCGTCGTTATAGAACTGAATCAGCTCCGCGCCCCACCACAAAAACATGGGGTGCTTCGAGGCAAGCAATAAATTGACCGTGGTGACGAGGCTGTCAGACCAATCGGCAATGGAACCGACTGCGGTCCTGCTCCAATCGAATGTCCGCACCAGGTCCGCCATTTCGCCATGGCCAATAATCCGTGAAGACGGCCCGCCAGGATCGATCCGGGCCTTGCGAACTTTGCGAGCCGGAGTTCGGGATGCAGGTGACATGGTTGAACCGGAGCGCCGCACTTTTCGGACTACAAAAACAAAGCCGCCGGCTTTCGATATGCCGCAGGTTACAGCTGAGAGGTTTGAACACTGCGAAAATAACCCTGATATCCCCAACCACCCGCTCTTCAGCAGTAAAGCCAAGTATAACAATCACCGCTCAATTAGGGCTTAAAACCATGAACTGCTGGAAGTGAAATTGACGAATGAGGGATCGGTGATCTTTTAAGCCTTGCTGGTCTCCAGCAGTGCATCGGCCTGTTCCTGCGCCAGATCGGACAGTTCCAGTTGCAGATTGCCGGAATTGGTGGCGTAGGCGAGTCCGGTATCCATATCGATGATGCCTTCGCGAATCATGCGGTCGATTTCGCCGTCGAAGTGCTGCATGCCCTCCTGGCCGCCCACGCGCATGGCATCCAGTAGGGTCTTGCCCTCGCCTTCGCCTTTTTCCACGTAATCCCGGGTGCGCAGAGTCGACTTCAACACTTCAATGGCCGCCACGCGTCCCGTGCCGTCCTTGCGAGGAATAAGCCGCTGCGAAACGATATAACGGAAGCTCTTTGCCAGGCGGTTACGCAGAGTGTGCTGTTCCGCCAGCGGAAAAACTCCCACGATTCTCTCCACTGTCTTCGCCGCATCGATGGTGTGCAGCGTGGAGAGAACCAGGTGGCCTGTCTCGGCCGCTTCCATCGCGATCTCAATGGTTTCGCGGTCGCGCATCTCGCCCACCAGAATCACCTTCGGAGCCTGCCGCAGCGCCGCTCTTAAGGCCAGCGCAAAGTTCGGAGTATCCGCATGCAACTCTCGTTGATGAACCAGGCAATTTTTATGAGGATGCAGGAACTCGATGGGATCCTCAATCGTGAGCACGTGATAACACTGTTCTTTATTAATTTTGTCGATGATCGCAGCCAGGGTCGACGATTTGCCGGAGCCGGTCGGGCCGGTCACCAGCACGATTCCATTGCGCAGCTCCACAATTTTTTTCAACTCGGCTGGCAAATTCAGCGATTCGAAGTCAGGGACTTTGCCGGGGATGACCCGCATCACGATTGCGCAGGTACCGCGCTGCATAAAAACGTTGACTCGAAACCGGTTCGATCCCGGCAAACTATAAGAGACATCGCAGGACCCGAGTTCCTTCAAATTCCCGGTGGCATGCTGATTATTCCCGATCAGATCAGCCGCAATCCGTCGGGTATCCTCGGTCGATAGCGGACGCGACGATCCCGCGGGCACCAGCTTTCCGTTCACTTCCACCAACGGCGGTTTGCCGGGCGAAAAAAATAGGTCGCTGATCTTTGCCGAAGCTTTCAGCATCGTCGCCAAAAGTTCTGGAGTCGAAATCGGCGCGGGAGCGGGGGCAGCCGCAGCAGCAGGCGCGGCCGCAACCGCGGGTCGCGCAACTGGAGCCAATGCAGGCGCCGCGGCGGTAGCAGTCGCCGTCCTGGCGGCAGGCACAGAACCCGGCGCAACCGCGGGCCGAACCGCCGGTGCCGCAGGCCGTGCGGCAGCAGCTGGTGTAGCAGGTACCGAAGCAGTTGGAGCAACACTAGGCGGACGATTAGCTGGGTTCGTAGGGGAAGACATAAGAAGGCGTTCTCTTGCTTCACGATGCTACAACACGTTTCGCAGGATCAGCCCCGGATATGGCGTGAGTTCGGTTACGGAGGTCACGCGAAAAATGTCACTGTGGTAAGCCTTGGAAAGTTAAAAGAGTTTTGCCGACAGATTCTGCTGAATATATTTCTTGCTGTCGAACTTTTTACCCGTGCTCGCACCCGACATATAGCGAATCTGCCCAAAGATCGGGCGCTCGAACCAGGGCCGGTCAAATTTGCCCATAATTGACCATGCGATCCCCGCATAACCGTTCGGGTCGCGTCCATCCAGTTCGTACTTATCGTTAAGCTCTACCGCAATGCGGTGCGCCTCCGCCGGAGAAGGCGTCCACTCCAGAATTTTCTTCGCCCAATACATCCGCACATAATTGTGCATCCAGCCCGTGTTGACCATCTGCATCTGAGCCGCGTTCCACAACTGATCGTGAGTCTCTGCATTTTCCAATTGCGCCGTGCTGTAAGTTACAGGGCGCTTGTCTTTCGCATGAGAGGCCAGTGTTCGATGCGCCCATGCTTCGCCGCATTCGAAGCTGTCGTAGTCGGGATTAAAGCGCACCAGGTTAATCGAGAGTTCGCGCCAGATAATAACCTGATTCAGGAACGCCTCTTTATCAGCCTTCGGCGCCTCCGATTTCTGCACCGCCAACGCGATGGTGAGCGGGCTGATATGTCCAAAATGCAAATATGGCGACAACCGGCTTGTGTAATCGCTCTCCGGCTTGTTGCGGCCCGTGCCATAGCCAGAGAGTTTGTATTTCAAGAAATCATGCAGCAGCCGCAACGCTTCTTTGTTCCCGCCACGCCATTGCGCAACCGGCGCAACCGAGCGATCAATACGCCAGCCTTCCGTGATATCAAAATCCGGTACAAGAGAAACCAAACCCTTCGGTTGCTTCCAGGAAACATGAGCGCGTAGATTTTTCGGCGCGATTAAGAACTTCGGCAAATGCGCCTGCAATCGCGGCCTGATCGTATGCGCGGCATACTGCGCCTTCTCCAGCAGCTTTGACGGAATAATTACGTCCGCGTCCACGGTCCAAAGCGGCACGCGTAATTTCTTCGCGGCTTTTTGCCGCCATGATTCCGGTTCGCGCATCGGGTTTTCATCCCCGATCACCAGGGCGGGTTTCACTTCATCGCAAAATCGGAGCAACCCGTGCTCCGGATAACGTCGTAGCACAAATCCGATATTTCTCCGTTCCAGCGAATCGGCAATGTCAGGAATGCCTTGAGCAAGAAATTGATAATGCCGGAGATTCGCGTGCGGATAAAAAGGAACCGGTGCAAAAAAAACAACCACCGGTTTGCCGAGTTCATTCGCAATGGCAACCGCCGCATCGAGCGCGGGATTATCCGTGCCGCGTTGCGCCCGTTGCATCCAATAAACGACGCACTTGCCTTCCGGATCGGGCGCGCCCGCCCGGCGAACCGTAACCCGCGGATGCTCCGCAATTTTTTCCAGAGTGGTCATTTTCAATAGGAAGACGAATGTGCCGCGAGAATCACATCCGTCACCCGCGCGGCTTCCACCGCTGCCTTCACGTCATGCGTGCGCAGGATGTGTGCTCCCTTGAGAATCAATGCCGTGTGGGCCGCAAGATTTCCGTAGAGCCGGTCGGCAGGCGCGGCGTCTTTTCCATCCTTAGCGAGCATGCGCCCAATGAAGGATTTTCTCGACGTTCCCGCCAGCAGCGGAAAGCCCAGTTGTTGCAGCTCATGAAAGCGGCTCAGCAACGGATAGTTCTGCTCGAAATTCTTTCCAAAGCCAAAGCCGGGGTCAATCACGATCCTTTCGCGCCGCACTCCCGCCAGCACAGCCGCCTCCGCCCACTCCCGCAACTCGCGCTTCACCAGCAGAACAATATCGCCGGGCGGAGGTAAAGTGCGCCACTCCTCGGGTCGTCCACGAACGTGCATCAAAACCGCGCCACACTTCAATTCGGCGACGGTGCGCGCCATCTGTGGATCCCAGCGCAGCCCGCTAATATCGTTCACGATTTCAGCGCCGGCACTGATTGCCGCGCGCGCCACGCTGGCTTTATAAGTGTCAACCGAAATCACCGCATCCGCGCGCCGCTTCTTAATTTCTGTAATCACCGGCAAAACGCGGCGTAGTTCTTCTTCAGCGCTCACCACCGTTTTTAAGACCTGGGCACTGCCGGAAGGAGGTTTATTTTTGACTTCTCCAATATTCTGCTGCGCTTCGGGAGTAACTTTAGCCCCGGGCCGTGTAGATTCTCCGCCCACATCAACAATGTCGGCCCCTTCGTCGAGCAATTGCAGCGCGTGCGCGATCGCCTTTTCAGAATCGAGATACAGGCCGCCGTCAAAAAAAGAATCGGGCGTCACGTTGACGATACCCATAATCAGCGTGCGCTTTCCCAGTTCAAGCGTGCGCGTGCCCAGATTCCACTGAAATACAGTTCTCATGCGGCAGACTCTAAAATAGCAAAGATGACCCAAGCGAACCGCCGCAACCGGTGCGGCTTTGCTCTATCATGGATGCATATTGTGAAGAGTTGAGTATGGAAGCGCGCAAATATTCATGGAATTGCGAAACAGCCAATCGGCAAATCGAGCATCGGCAAATCGAGCGCCGCGAAGAATAATCTCGTTGGTCTTCACATGCGCGGCCCTCATTTTACTAACCGCATGCGACATCGAGCGCCGCAAATCCGATGCCGAACTCGGCCTCAATCCGCAGCAATCCGCCGGACGCAAAATTTACGATAACTATTGCGACCGCTGCCATCATGCTTATTCGACCAAAGGGAAAAAAGGCCCGGGATTGAAAGGCATATTTCAGCATCAATATCTTCCGCAGACCGGATTGCCCGCCAACGACGACCGCGTGGGCGAGATTATTCGCAATGGCCGCCCTGATATGACGGGCTATGGCCAGGTGCTGAACCGGCAAGATATGCAGGACCTGCTGGCCTATCTGCACACTTTATAAGCTCCTGAAACGCATGGCCCGTGGCATAATTCCCCAGTGAAGAGAGCAGCAGCACCAGAGCTTTTTCGCAAGCTTCCATCGGTTGACGATGTCATGCGCGCTCCCGCCATCGCCCGGCTGTCGGAAAACAACAGCCACGAGTCCGTCGTAGACGCCGCACGCGCAGTGCTGGCTCGGCTGCGGCAGGAAATCGCATCGGGGTTGCTCGACGAAAATTCGCTCGATCTAGCGCTGACCGGCCTGGCAGATGCTATTGAAAACCAGCTTCGCCATGCGCTGCGTTTTTCTCTCTGCCCCGTAATCAACGCCACCGGCGTGATCCTGCATACCAATCTGGGCCGCGCGCCGTTGGATGAGGCGGCCATCCACCACATCCGCGAAATCGCGGCGAACTATTCCAATCTCGAATTCGATCTCGACACCGGCGAGCGGGGCAAGCGCGACATCCACGTCCAGCGGCTTTTTCAGCGGTTGCTGCATGAAGAAATCGGCGCGGCCGACGCGCCTATCTCCACCATCGTCGTAAACAATAACGCTGCCGCAGTTCTGCTGGCGCTGAACACGCTTGCCGACGGCGGAGAAGTCATCGTCTCCCGCGGCGAACTGGTGGAGATTGGCGGATCGTTTCGCATTCCCGACGTGATGGCAATATCGGGAGCGATCCTGCGCGAAGTTGGCACGACCAACCGCACTCGCATCGCCGATTATGCGCAAGCCATCAACGAGAAGACTCGCCTTCTGCTGCGAGTTCATCGATCAAATTTCGAAATTACCGGCTTCACCGAGCAAACGCCAGTCGCGGAACTCGTCGTGCTTGCGCGCCAGCACAATCTTCCGCTGATGGAAGACCTCGGCAGCGGCTCTCTATTCGATCTGCGCTCGGTTGGAATCGGTGGTGAACCGGGCGTACTCGATAGTTTACGCAACGGTGTCGACGTCATCGCTTACAGCGGCGATAAGTTGCTCGGCGGTCCGCAAGCCGGGCTGATCAGCGGATCTTCTAAACTGGTTTCGCGCATGCGATCGAACTCACTCTTCCGTGCGTTGCGGGTAGATAAGCTCACCTATGCCGCTCTGGAAGCGACCCTTCTGGCCTACGTGCGCCACGATCACGACGCGATTCCCACCCTGCGCATGATGCGGCTCACGAAAGAAGAGATCGGCCAGCGCGCGGAAAAGTTGGCAAAACAAATCGCTCCCTCAAAATTAAAAGTTGAAATTATCGATGCCGAATCAATTCTCGGCGGCGGCGCTGCGCCATCGTCGGTTCTGCCCACGCGCGTGCTGGCGATGACATGCGAAGGCTCAAGCGCCGACGAACTCGCCACGCGTTTGCGTGCCGGCGATCCCCCCATTATTGTCCGCGTGGAGGATGGGCGCGTCCTGCTCGATCTGCGGACAGTATTTCCCGCACAAGACGCCTCTATCATCGCCGCGCTTGCTCGCATCGCCGCCTGACGTGTTCGCATCCAAAGAGTCTTGGCCCGCCTCTACACCATCGGACACTCGACCCGCACGCTTCAGGATCTGATCGAAACGTTGCAGGCTCATTCCATTGAAACGCTCGTCGATATCCGCGCCTTCCCCATGTCGCGCCGCCTTCCGCAATTCAATCGCGAATCACTGGAGGAAAGCTTGCCCGAGGCCGGAATCGCGTACTTGTGGATGAAAACTCTCGGCGGTTATCGCAAGAAAACTCGCGACGATTCACCTCATGTAGCTATGCGCAACGACAGCTTTCGCAACTACGCCGACTACATGCTCACCCCGGAGTTCGAGAAGGCGATGGCCGAGCTGATTGCGCTTGCCGAGCGCTCCCCCACCGCCTACATGTGCGCCGAGCGCGTATACTTCCGCTGCCATCGCATGCTGGTTTCCGACTGGCTGGTCGCGCACGGACACGAGGTGGTACACATCGACACTACCGGCCCGTTAAAGCCGCATCGCCTGACCGCGGAAGCGCGCATGATCGACGGCCAATTGATCTATCGCGGCGACAGGCTGCTCTGACCTCCGTTTGAAGTATTTAAGGGAAGTTTGAAGACATGATTGTTGGCACAGGTATCGATATCGCTGAAGTTCCACGCATCCGGCAGTCGATCGAGCGCTTCGGAGACCGTTTTCTCCACCGGATTTATACCCCCGGCGAGATTCGCTATTGCGATTCGAAAGCCAATCGCGTGGAGCGCTACGCCGCCCGGTTCGCGGCCAAAGAAGCCGCAATGAAGGCCTTAGGCACCGGCTGGAGTCGCGGTGTGCGCTGGCGCGACTGCGAAGTGGTTCGCATGCCCGGCGGGCGCCCAACCATCGCCTTCCACGGCAAAGCCGCCGAGCACGCCGCCAGGTTGGGCGTAAAGAATGCAGCTCTGTCGATCTCACACACATCCGAGCAAGCCATAGCGCAAGTCATTCTGGAAGGGTGAAAGACAGGGATCAGGGTTCAGTGCTCAGGGGCCCCTGACTCTTATTCCCATTCTGCTAGACTGTCGCATTCCATCAACATGTCTGCCACAATGCAAGCAGTCAAGCCGGTTTCTTCGTTCTCTGAAATTCCCGAGCGCACGCTTCTTTTAGGTTTGGGCCTTACCAGCTTTGCCGCGCTGCTGCTGGAGCTGGCCCTGACACGATTGTTCTCCGTAGTCCTCTTCTATCACTTCGCTTTTCTCGCCATCTCCATTGCGCTGCTCGGGCTCGGAGCCGGAGGCGTAGTGGCTTACCTGGGCAAACAACGTCTGGTTCAGGTTTCCACGCGCACTCTAGCGTCGCGCTTGTGCTTGATCAATGCGGTAATGGTGGCGCTAGTTCTTGAAGTCGTGTTACATGTGCCGGTTGCTCTCGCCGTCACCGGCAAAAATTTCCTGCGGCTAAGCCTCCTCTATCTGGTGGCCGCAATACCTTTCTTCCTGACCGGATTATTGTTCTCGGTCGTCTTCGCGCGCGAAACCTGGCGCGTGCCGCGGCTCTACGGAGCCGATCTTACCGGTGGCGCACTGGCCTGCCTCGCGCTGGTCCCGCTGCTCAACTGGATCGGAGGTCCAAACACGGTCCTCGCCTCGGCCGCCGCAATGGCGGTAGCTGCGGTCATCTGGGCCGAATCTTCGACTGCCCGCAAAGCTGGCAGCGCCTTCGCAATCGCTTTCGTCGCGCTCATCGCGGCCAATCACTCAAACCGTTTGATCGATGTCGTCTATGCCAAAGGCATGTTCCGCGATCCCGCATGGGTTGAGTTTGCCCGTTGGAATGGCCTTTCCCGCGTAGAGGTAGACCGCCAGGGTCCGGCCAAAGCCATCGTCATCGATGCCGATGCTTCCACTTACATCATGAATTGCGACCTCGCGCACTGGCGCGGCTCCGAGTGGGAGCACAATCTAATGACCGCTCCGCCGGCGCTGGCCAATATTCTTCGCCCGCAAGGCCATTTCGCAATCATCGGTCCCGGCGGCGGAGTCGACGTTCTTCGCGCGGTCGCCAACGGCAGCCCCAGCGTGACCGGCATTGAAATCAATCCCATCATCGCCAATACCGTGATGCGCGGCCGCTACGCTGACTACTCCCTCCATCTCTACGACCGGCCCGAGGTCCACATTCACGTAACCGACGGCCGATCTTACCTGCGCTCCACGCCCGAAAAATTCGATGTCGTGCAAATGACGCTGGTCGATACCTGGGCTTCCACCGCCGCCGGCGCTTTCGCGCTGAGCGAGAACAACCTCTACACCGTGGAAGCCTTCCGCGAATATTTCGAGCACCTCAATTCCGACGGCATGATCGCCATCACCCGCTGGGAGTTTCAGCAACCACGCGAGGCATTGCGCGTAGTCTCAGTCGCGATGCAGGCCTTGCATAGTCTCGGCGTCGCCGACCCCGCGCGCAACTTTATCGTGGCTTCCGGTGGGCCGCTCGATGAAGATGGAATTCCCGTCGTCGTGCTAGCCAAAAAAACTCCCTTCACCGCGGAGGAAGAATCCGCCGTAGATTCCTACATCGACGCCCACGATGAACTGAGCTCTCTTTATTTGCCTTCGCAGCCCGCGCAGGATCAGCGCAACCCATTCACCGATCTGATCGCCGGCAACGATCCTTATCGCTTCGCGCAAAACTACGCCTACAACGTGGCTCCGGTCACCGATAACGCTCCATTTTTCTTTTTCACTTTGAAAGCCGGACAAATCCTCGGCGAAAAGGGATTGCGGTCGGGCATCGACTGGAAGGTGAATTTAGGCGTCCTGGTTCTGCTTCTCGTGCTGGTAATTTCCGTGGTCGCGGTTTTGGCTTTTCTGATTCTGCCCCTCGCCCTCAAAGGCGGAGGCCAGTCTCCGCTCCCACTCTTTTATTTCGTCGCTGTAGGCCTGGGCTACATCCTGGTGGAGATCGCCTTCATCCAGCGCCTTGTACTTTTTCTGGGACATCCAACCTACGCGCTGACGGTAGTCATCTTTCTGCTGATGCTCTCCAGCGGCGTGGGTAGCCTCTTCTCGCGCCGCTGGCTTCCGCGCACCGAACTGGCCTGGATGCCTCTCGCACTGGTGATTGCCGCGCTGACGGCGAATGTATTTTTTCTGCCGCATGTACTCGCATCGTGGGTTGGACTTTCCTTCAACCATCGTCTAATCGTCAGCGCATTCCTTCTTATACCGCTGGGCTTTTTAATGGGAATGCCGTTCCCCACAGGATTGCGCGCCATCGCTGCGTCAGCTCCGATTTCCCCTACCGCCCCAGATCAGGAAAGCAATGCTGTGGAGTGGGCCTGGGCGCTGAACGCAGCCGCCAGCGTGTTAGGCTCCGTCCTAGCCATCGTCATCGCCATCCAGTTTGGCTTGAACACTACCCTGGCGTGCGGCGCGGTGTCCTATCTTTTCGCGTTGTTGCTCTTGCCTGCAATTTGCCGCAGGCGCGCGTAGTGCCCTAATTTCGATTGTGCTTTTCTCCGCGACCTCTGCGAGCCCTTCGCGTGCTCAGCCGTCAAAGGCTTTTGCTTTTCGAAATAGGAAACCACCCCGGCGCGTTTAACTGCCCGTTTGTTATCATCCTGCAGTACACTACGGAAATCTCGTGGCCGCTCCACTCAGGCGGCGCTGTGAGGGAATCCTTTGCCGAGCCAGAAGCAGCTGAAGTGGTCGCAACTTCGTGTTGGACTCACCGTAATTTTCTCCAGCCTTACTCTGGCCGTGCTTTTGTTCCTGATGTCGGGAACCGGCGGCTACTTCTCGCACCGCATCACGCTGCTCTCATTCTTCGACAATGCCAGTGGCTTGCGCGTGGGCGCTCCCGTGCGCCTCAGCGGCGTGGATATTGGCAACGTAGTCGGCATCAGGATTGTCAAAGCCAAAGACAGGCAGCTTACGCCTGTCGAAGTGATCATGAAGGTGACCACCAAGTACGGGTTCGATCTGCGCAAGGATTCCGTCACCTCGCTCGATACCGCCGGAGTCCTGGGCGAAACTTACCTCGATATCGATAGCTCGCAAGCCATCGGCGCCACAGTGGGAGACGGCGATACGCTTCCTACGCAAGTCCATCCCGACTTCAATGAGGTCGTTCGCTCCAGCCAAAGTACGCTGCAAAATATGGACGCGCTCCTCAAGCGCGCCGACCGCATTCTGGCGTTTGCGGAAAGCGGCAAGGGTTCGATCGGCAAGTTGATCTACGATCCCACGCTCTATAACCGCTTCTCCGATACCGTCGCCGATTTTCAGGGAATCGTGAATCAGATCGCCAAAGGCCAGGGCAGCCTCGGCCAGTTGATCAACAGCAACGATGCTTACAACAAGTTCGTGGCAACGCTCGATAAGATCAACGCGGTCGCAGACGACATGCAGGCGGGCAAGGGCACAGCCGGGAAATTTCTGAAAGATCCAACTCTCTACAACAACGCCAACGACACCATCGCAAATTTGAAGCAACTCAGCGCGGAACTCAACGCGGGCAAGGGCTCGGCTGGAAAGCTGCTCAAGGATGAAGAGTTAGCCAATAAGATCGATATCACAATGACCAAGCTGGCAGCGCTGACCAGCGATTTGCAAGCCGGGAAGGGAACAGCGGGCAAATTGTTCAAGGACGAAACGCTGTACAACAACCTGGATGACACCCTGACCAGCATGCAAGACTTGCTGAAAGCCTTCCGCGAAAATCCGAAGAAGTATCTGAGCATCAAGGTGCACGTTTTCTAATGAAAAATTGGGGAATTGGGGAATTTGGTAATTGAGAAATTTAAAAGTAGTGGCGCATTAACGGCTCTAACGGCTCTAGTACGTAAGCCAAACTACTCCGCTACCCTTCAACAGCCCGCAATCGGCGGCCTTCAATTACACAATTACTCAATTACCAAATTTCCCAATTACTTAATTCCCTCAGTGTTCCCCGATCCCAAACACCGCCCCCAGCAACAGAATCGCCAGCACGCCAAACGAAATCGCGCCGTACTTCCAGTCTTTTTCGTGCAGAAATAAAAATCCCGCAACCGCCACGCGAACCACCGGCGTAGCCAGCATCAGCAGCACCCCGGCGCGCTCAATATCTGACGGAATACGCCCATGCACGAAGATCCCCACCAGCAATCCCGCCAGCATGACGAAGAAACATCCAAAGGCGCCCACGCGCAGCACCAACGCGACAATGCGATCGAATTCCGGCTCACGCACCTGGCTCATGCCGCGCCTCCTTTTAGCAGATGAACAATCAAATGCCCCGCAAGATAAAGCATGATTCCGACCAGCAGGTAAACAACGTATTTCGTTCTTACACGCGGCGCCAACCGCGCGCCCAGCAGCGAACCAATAAACACTCCCACCGCAAGCGGCGCTGCGATCTCCACCAGAATATCTCCGCGCCGGTAATAAACAATGGCGCTGGCCGCGGCGGTAACCCCGATCATGAAATTCGACGTAGCCGTTGCCACCATCAGCGGCACGTTCATAAAAATAAACATCACCGGAACTTTAATCGGCCCCCCGCCAATCCCAAGCAGTCCCGAAAGCCCTCCCGCAATTAACGACGCACCCAATCCCAGCGGATACCGCTGCGGTTCGTAAGCCGGAATGGCAATTTCACCCTTCCCCGCCGGCGGCTCTTCCTGCGTTTTTACTTTGCCGCGGCGAGCCAGAATCATGATGGAGCTGTACAGCAGAAACGCAGCGAACAATCCTTCCAGAGCATTGCGGTTGAAATAGCCCACCAGATAAGCCGTCACAGCCGCGCCGAAAGATGTCGCCAGCTCCAGAGTCATGCCCAGGCGAATATCGGTGGTATGGCGCTGCAGATGAACCGAAGAACTTGCGGCAGAAGTAGTAATCACGGCGACCAGGCTGGTTCCGATCGCCTCGCGGATGGGAATGCCAAAGTGCAGTGCGAGAATAGGCGTGAGCAAAACGCCGCCGCCAATGCCGGTGAGTGCCCCCAGCAATCCCGCGAAGAATCCCAGCACTACGAGAAGCACCACGTGCATCGTCGCGCCTAAGATACCACTCGTGGCGACGCAGTCGATTCGGCCTGCTCGTGCGCGTGATAACTGGAACGCACCATCGGGCCCGATTCAACATGGCGGAATCCGAAGCGCAGCGCTTCATCCCGCAACCCGTTAAATTCTTCAGGCGTATAGAAACGCGCAATGGGCAGGTGATCGCGCGAGGGCCGCAAATACTGACCCACCGTAAGAATATCCACGCCGCGCGAGCCGAGATCGCGGAAAACTTCGATCAGCTCTGCCGTCGATTCACCCAGCCCCACCATCACACCGCTCTTCGTCACCATGCCGGGAGAAAATTTCTTGGCATTTTCCAGGAGTGTGAGCGTGCGCTCGTAACGCGCTCCCGATCGCACCGCGCGATAAAGTCGCGGTACCGTCTCGGTGTTGTGATTCAAAACATCCGGCCGCGCATCCAGCACAATCTTCAGCGGTTTTTCCAAGCCTTGAAAATCCGGAATGAGAACTTCAATCCGGCAGTCCGAAATCAGCTCGCGAATCTCGCGAATGGTGTCGGCAAAAACCTTTGCGCCGCCAGCGTTATCGTCATCACGGTTCACGCTGGTAATAACGGCGTGCTTAAGCCCCAAAGTAGCCACCGCTTCAGCCACGCGCCGCGGTTCATCCCAGTCAATCGGCTCCGGCCGCCCCTTGGGTACAGCGCAAAATCCGCAGCGCCGCGTGCAAATGTCGCCCAGCAGCATGAATGTCGCAGTCTTATGATTCCAGCACTCGCCAATATTCGGGCACTGCGCCGACTCGCACACTGTATGCAGTCCAAGCCCTCGCGCCAGCTTTTTCAGGTTATGAAAATTATCTCCAACCGGCGCTTTAGCCCGTAGCCACTCCGGCTTGGGCACGCGCAGCGGCGGCGAGGTCTCGATCTGGACTAATTGGGATGTTCCGGCCATTCTGTTTGATTTTACCAGCTAGGAGCTTAATCCTACCCTGCAGAGGTGGGTCCGAGCGGTACGAAAGAGGGCGGGGATGCTTCGGCTCCGCCGCGAGGACTTTGTCCTTCGCGGCTACGCTACCCCACTTCCACCAACCCATACATATGCTGCCATTGCATCCGTAGCGCAACCAGCGCCCGGCTGATTTCCACTTGTGTGATTTCATCGTTCGGCCCAGCCATCACCGCAGCCGCTTCGCGCTTGGCCAACTCCAGCAATTGTCGGTCGCGAATCAGGTTTGCCACCGAGAAGTTGGGAATCCCCGCCTGCCGCGTGCCAAAAAATTCTCCCGGGCCGCGCAATTCGAGATCGAGTTCGGCAATCTGAAAACCATCGTTCGTGCGAACCATCGCATCCAGCCGCTTCTCGCCATCTTCCGTCACTTTGCCGCCGGTCATCAAGATGCAGTACGATTTCGCGGCCCCGCGCCCGATGCGCCCGCGCAACTGATGCAGCTGCGCCAGCCCAAATCGCTCCGCGTGCTCGATTACCATCACCGTCGCATTCGGCACATCCACCCCGACCTCAATCACCGTAGTCGCAACTAAAATCTGCAACTCGCCACTCTGAAATCTCCGCATCACCTGATCTTTCAACTCGGCATCCAGACGCCCATGCAAAAGGCCGACCTTCAGATCGGAAAATATCTTCCCGCTCAACTCGCGGTACATCTTGATCGCTGCTTTCAACTCGCTCTCTTCGCTTTCGGCGATGATCGGGTAAACCACATACACTTGGTGTCCCTTGACCACCTGCTTGCGTACAAAATCCCAAACCTCCGGCGCGCGTTCATCGCTGACCTTTCTTGTAACAATCGGTGTGCGCCCGGGAGGAAGCTCATCCAGCACACTAAGATCGAGATCGCCATACAGCGTAAGCGCGAGCGTGCGCGGAATAGGCGTAGCAGTCATGACCAGAACATCCGGTTCGGCGGAAGTAGAGGCGCTCGTGTGGGGACGGGCGCCCTCGCCCGTCCGGTCGAGCGAAGCTCGGCCATTTTCTTCCCGTTCCCCTGACTTCTTCATCAACTTCAGCCGCTGCAAAACCCCGAAACGATGCTGCTCATCCACAATCACCAGCCCGGGTTTTGCAAACTCAACTTTCTCTTCCAGCAGCGCGTGGGTTCCAATGACAAGCTGCGCATTCCCCTGCGCAATATGCCGCCGAATCTCGCGTTTGCGGTCACTCTCCAGCGATCCCGTCAGCAGCACGATCCGGTAACCCGCATTCTCCAGAATTCTTCGCGCCGAAAAATAATGCTGCTGCGCCAGAATTTCCGTGGGCGCCATCAGCGCCACTTGATATCCATTCTCAATCGCAATAATCGCCGCTTGAAAACTGACAATGGTTTTTCCCGAGCCCACATCCCCTTGCAGCAAACGCCGCATGGGAGAAGGCTTCTGCATATCGTCGGCGATTTCTTTCAAAACTTTTTTCTGCGCCGCCGTGGGGTGGAACGGCAAAATCTTCTTAATCGCCTCTCGCACGCCTTCGTCCAGCCGAAACGTAATCCCCGTCTCCGCCTTGAGCTGTTTCTTTTTCATCTCCAGCCCCAGCTCGGTAAAAAACAATTCTTCGAAAATCAATCGAATGTGCGCCGCCGTGCGCGCCGACTGCAAAGCCTCAAAGCTCTCGCCCGCCTCTGGCCAATGCACCTTCCATAGCGCCTCGCGCGGAGAAACCAGCGCCAATCGCCCCCGCACCGCAGCCGGAATGGTCTCCGCCAACTCCGGCGTCAGCTCCTCCAGCGCCGTTCGAATCACCCGCCGGAACCATCTTGCTGTCACCTTGCCTTGCCCTGCCGACTCATAAATCGGCACGATGCGTCCCACTTCCAAAGAAGCCGCAGCCTTGTCGTCGGCCCCATCGGGCGCGTCGCCCAACATCTCAAACTGCGGCTGTATGATCTGCAATTCGCCGCTGCGGCCCTGCTCCACCTTGCCGTAAAGCGAGATTAACTGCCCCGGCTTGAACTTATCCTGTAAATAGGTTGCGTTGAACCAAAGGCACTTCAGCCGCGTCCGCCCCTGCCCTACAGTGAGCTGAAAAATCGGCATACGCCGCGTGCGAAACAGCCCTGAGTTCCGCACCTCGGCAATCACGGATGCCATCTCACCGGCCCTCAATTCGGCAATTCCGCGCGGATTCAGCCGGTCTTCATAGCGAAACGGCAGATAATGCAGCAGATCGCCTACCGTGGCAATGCCCTTGGTGGCAAGTATCTCCGCCATCTTGGGGCCAACTCCCTTCACGTATTGCACCGGCGTGGTAAGTTCCAGCATGGCGAATGTTCCGAGGAAATGTTAGCAGGCCGGGCCCCGGGAAAACCGTGCAAGGAGATTCGGTGTCTAAATCTTCCGTGCTGGTCAATTTCATCCAGGCCTTGGCTGCCGTAGTCCTCGGCAATGTGGCCTATTACCTCCTCGCCCCCGCGCTCCCATTGCCGCGCCATCGGCCCTTCCAAATGGACGTCGGCCTCGTCATCGACTTCTGGTTCTGCCTCGTTGCCTACGGCCTGATCCGCACTGCCCGAAAATGGAAGTAGTTCCCTGAATAGTTTCCTAAGGCGTCCCCCAAACCAGCCCCGGCAAGTTACTTTGGGAACCTGTGGAACCCTCCCAGCTTCGTTACCATATCCCTAAGCCAATGAATAAGATTGCCGTTCTGTATGACGCCGGTCAGGCAGTGCTCTCCACCTTTGACCTCGACGAGGTGTTGCAGCGCATTCTGGCGATCGCGCACGACTATTTTCATTTGCGTAATGTGGCTATTCTGCTGGTGGATCAGCAATCCCGGCAGTTGCATGTTCGCTCGCAAGTTGGCTGGGATCAGGGTCAGGACAAGGTCTTGGTCTCCCTGGGCCAGGGGATTACGGGTGCTGCGGCTTTAAAAAAGCAGCCTATCTATGCGCCCGATGTCACAAAAGATTCGCGCTATTTCTGCTCCGCCAAATCCACGCGTTCCGAGCTGGCCATACCGTTAATGGTTCGCGATGAAGTAGTCGGCGTGCTCGATTGCCAAAGCGACCATATAGACCATTTCGACGCCGAAACCATCGATCTGCTCACGCTATTTTCCACGCAGGCGTCGATCGCTCTGCAAAATGCAAGACTGTATTCGCTGGAGCAGCAACGCGCGCGGCAACTGCAGGCAATCAACGCGATCGCCCAGCAAACCACTGTCGTTCTCGAGCTGGAAGATCTTTTAACCAAAGTCTGCCGTTTGATCCACGACGCTTTCCGCGTATCGCACGTTTCCCTATTCCTTAGAGAGGATCACGATCTAGTGCTGCGCGCACATCACGGGTCGCTCACGCCCTGCATCCCCGAAGGCGGCCGCTTTCCCGCCACCACGCAACCCTGGGCCAGTATCCTTGCAGATAATTGCACCGCGATTGAAAGAGATCTTCGCAGCTCATCCGCAAGCAAGTTCTTCAAAGAGTCAGCCTCGCGCCTGTGCATTCCACTGATTTCTTTCGGGCAAACGTTGGGCATTCTTGCCCTCGACAGCACCGAGGCGAATGCCTTCAGCGACGGAGATCAGCAGTCATTGGAATCTGTGGCTGATATTTGCGCCACCGCCATCCAGAACGCGCACTATGTGGACCGCGTGAAACAACTGGCCTATCTCGATGGCCTGACCGGCATCTTTAACCGCCGGTTTTTCGAAATGCGCATCATGGAAGAAATCGAGCGCGCGCGCCGCTACAAAACCGGCATGGCGGTCATCATGGCCGACATTGATGAATTCAAGCGGCTGAATGACGAATTTGGGCACGTTTTGGGCGACGAAGTTCTTCGCCAGGTCTGTTCTGTATTCCACCAGCAACTACGCAAGGTCGACGTAGTATGCCGTTACGGCGGCGAGGAGTTCGGCATTCTGCTGGCGCAGGTAAATGGCCAGCAGGCTTTGGCCGTAGCGGAAAAATTAAGAAAGATGGTGGAATGCTGGCAATTCCCCGGCGTGCCTCGTACCGTAACCATCAGCGCGGGAGCTGCCACTTTCCCCGAACACGGCACCAGCCGGGATGCGCTGGTGAAGGCCGCTGATTCCGCCCTCTACAATGCCAAACAAATGGGACGGAACAGGGTTTGCCTCACGTCTTTGGTTCATCGTCAGGCAACCAGCTGATTGCCTCGCAGGAATTGTCGATATTTTACGGATTAAATATCGAGCCAATCCCCGCGCATCTGATGCTGCAAGCGCTCCATCTGCCGCTCTAATTGCTGCCGGCTTTTCTCGAGCTCGCGCTGAATTTGAGGATTGATCTGCTGCTTAAGCTTCTCCGCCTGCTCTTTCATCTTTTTCTGTTGATCGCAAAGCGGCTGCATGATCCCCTCGGATGCTCTGAGGCTTTCTTCTTTTGCCAGTTCCAACTGCGGTTGGAGCTGCGCAATCTCGTCCTGCACTTTGCTTAACTCGATGTCCATCTCGGCATTCAGCTCAGGATCTTCCAGACTTTGTTCCAGGAACTCGCCGGATTCCTTGCGCTCCGGCAAGGTTAGAGTTAGAGTCTGTTCCTTTTTGTCGCGGATCACCCCCACATTTACTGATCCTCCGCTTCCGTGGGAATGCATGGCTTGCGTAAAGTCGCTGGTATCGTGCACCGGTTGATCGCCCACCCGCGTAATCACATCGCCGGCGCGCAGCCCGGCTTTATCGGCCCGGCTGCCCTTCTCCACCGAGCGCACCAAAATGCCGTTTCCATTCTTCGCCCCGAAAAACTCTCCCAGCTGCGGCGAAAGATTCTCCACCATCAGGCCGCTTCTCATCATCGAGTGCAAATAAACCACTCCAATGTTCGGAGTCTCGAAGTCAGGCATGTTGGGAATCGGAGGAACGTTCGGGATGGGCGGAACTTCAAAATGAAAGTCCTTGCCCATACGAGCGAATTCTTTGCTGCGGTCGGCGAGCTGCACTTTGATGGTCAACGGCTGTCCGTCGCGGCTCAATCCCAGAGCAATTACGCGTCCCGCCGGTGTTTCGTGGATCATTCGCTGCAATTGCGTCTTGCTCTCCACCGCTGTTCCGTTGATGCTGAGAATTACATCGTGTTCCTTGATGCCCGCTTTGCCGGCAGGAGCGTCCTGATCCACCATGGTCACTTCCACGCCTTTTTCTTCCTTCAGCTTCAATGCACCCAGCTGGTCAGAAGTGATGTCCATGATGTCCACACCGAGATAGGAACTCGATCCCGATTCGTCAATGGGAATGCCGTAGGGCTGCCAGGAGTCAACCGCCCAGCGCTGTGCAGCCTGCGCCAGGTTGAGCAGCAAAGGCAGTACCGCAATCGTAGTCAGAATTTGTTTCCGCATGGCTTGCTCCTTGTGGAAGAGCGGCGCTTTATCGCCGCGTAAGTCTCAAAAAGTTTCCCGTGTTAGCCCCTTCAGAACTAGCTGCTAATTCCCGCGCCTGAAGCAGATATCCCCGGTAGTCGTCCGCACCTTCAACATCGGACCGCCCCCATTCAACTTTCCTTCCGCGCTCAACGTCCTCGGACCCCACTGATCGCCTTCACTCGCGATATGAATATCCGGAAAATCCGAATTGATGTGATGCCCGTTACCCAAATCCACACTGGCTCGTATCGAAAGCGCGACATCCGTTGCAATGTAAACCGTTACATCGCCCGCCGCTGTTTCGAGAAGAGAATCCGTGCGCTCGCCCCCTGTATTAATCAGCTTCACCGTGATGCCGCCCGCGCCCGTTTCCACCTTCGCCGAAGGAACGCCATACAACTCAATGCTGCCCGCGCCGGTGTTCGCGCCCACGCGCCCTTTGGCGGATGTCAACCGAATGCTTCCACCACCGGTGCTGATATCCGCCGGGCCGCCTATATCTCCCAGCGTTATGCTGCCGCCACCCGTGGTCGCCTTCACCCGGCCAGAGCAATGTTTAATCTCCACGTTGCCGCCGCCGGCTTCCACCGTGGCGCCCTGCTCAGCCGAAATCACAGAAATATTGCCGCCACCGGTCTCCGCATGAATCATTCCCTTCACCGACCGCACGGAGATATTGCCGCCTCCGGTTTGCAGCTTCAGATCGCCGCCGACCGCGCCAATATCGATCGTGTCGCCGCCGGTTTCCACGCTCACCGAACCGCCGATATCGTCCACGCGAACTTTTCCGCCGCCGCTCTCAATATCCACGCGCCCGGTCACGCCCCGCGCTTCCACGCCGCCACCGCCGGTTTCAATCTTTACCCATGCCGTGTCATGCGGAATGTTCACCACGAACTCTCCGGAGAATCTCCGCGGATGCCCGCCCTGCCACTCTCCGACAATCCACGCCGTATCGCCTTTTACGTAGGAACTGATCCTCAAAGATCCAGATCCGGACTGGTGGCGTGAATCGCGATCGGAAGAATTAGCGTGAACGGAATAATCGATGCCCTGGTGGTCTCCACCGAGCAAAACCACCGAGCCCATGTCCAGCTTGATTCTGACATTCCGCGCCGCGGCCAGCGTTCCCGACGTATCCTGGCTCCAGGCGCCATTTCCTTGCGCCCATGCCGAAGGCAATAGCACTGTCAACAACACCATCCCGACGAATTGTGGCGAACGCTTCAAAATAATCTCCTCACTCCCCTAACTTGTTGTCATCCTGAGCGGAGGATGTGCAAGCGAAGCACATCCGCAGTCGAAGGATCCCTACCCACTAATCGCAACCTGCGGCTCAGCAAGACATTCCAGCCACTGATGCATATACTCCCCGCCTGCTAATCGATCTCCGGCAACTGCGCCAGCATAGTCCTGGCCTGCGACTTGATGTACTGGCTCGAATCCTTAGCTGCCAAAGCCATCAAAACCCCGCGCACGCTGCCATCCGCCTTGGCCGGCTCAATCATCCGCAGCGCCTCGGTGCGCACGCCCGGGTTCGCATCGTTCACCAGAGCGGCCAGTACGGCATCGCGCACACGCACATCGTCTTTCACAAAATTTCCCAAACCGTCCAGCGCCTTCAAGCGCACGCCTGGATTGGTGTCGTACTGCAACGCGTAGATCAAAGCGTCGCGTACCTGCGAAATATCCGGCTTCTGCGTCAGCAGATCGACCGAATCCATGCGCACGCCGGAATTGTAGTTGCTGCGGGCGGCAAACAGAAGCAATTGCTGAATGCGCTGATCGTTCATCGAGCCCTGTGTTTCAAGGGTCGAAACCGTGTTGTACTTGATGGCAATCTGGTTGGTTCCCGGCTGCTGCGTAATGGACTGTATACCGGTAATGGAAGCTTCGGCGGGAGAAGAAGAAGTAGCGGCTGTGGTTGTACCGGCGATCGGCGACGAATGGTCGAAGACTCTGTAAGCTGTTCCCAGTCCGCCGGCGAAGCCGGCAATCAAAATCACCGAGGCCAGCGCCGGAGAGAATTTCACCTGCCGCAGCCAGTTCGCCGGATCGAACGCCAGGCGCTGCCAGAATCCGCCCTGCTCGGCCGTCTCCAGCGCTTCCTGCAGCTTCATGCGCGAAGCCGTCAGCAGATTCGGTGTAGGCTCTGCCGCGCGTTCCTGCGACAGCAGCGCATGAAATTCCTGTTCGGCCTTCAGTTCCGCCGCGCAGTCCGTACAGCGCGCCACATGCTGCTCCAACTCATAACGGGCATCATCCGCCAGCTCGCCATAAACATGCAGCGTGATATTTTCTCGAACCCATTCGCACTTCATATTTCTTCGCCTCATCTGGAGACAGTGGGTGCGGATTTACCGCATATCCGCTAACTGTCCCCGCAACTTCTGTGTAGCCCGAAATAAAGTATTCTTTGCCGTCTCTTCCGTGGTGTGCAAAATCTCACCCACGGTCCGCAACTTCAACCCGTGATAATGCTTCAACTCAAACACCATGCGCTCCCGCGGCGTCAATTTCTCCAACGCTCCCGAAATCCGCGCTCCCAGCTGCCGCCGCATCAAATCCCGCTCCGGATTCGCACCCGCCCGCCCATCCGCTACCTGATCGAGCAGGTCATACTCCCCGCCGTTCCCGTCCTTAGCTACCGGCGCGTCTTCCTTGCGTACCGTTTTCTTGCGTAGATGATCGAGGCAAAGATTGGTTACGATGCGGTAAATCCACGTGTAAAACGAGCACTCGAAGCGGAAACTTCCGATGTTTTTATAAGCCTTGAGGAAGGCGTCCTGATAAACATCCTGCGCGTCGTGCTCGGTGCCGGTCAGGTGCAGCGCCAGCCGCAACACCGCCTGATCGTAGTGGCGCACCAGTTCCTCGAAGGCGCCGCGGTTGCCGCGTTGCGCCTCGCGGATGAGAATCGTATCGTCAATGCGGCGTTCTTGCCCTGTCATGCGGCCCCGCACGGGGTTCTGGTTCTCACTGACAATGCAATCGCTGGCTCTTTCCACTCTGTCGCGCTCTGTTCTAGAGTGGACCCGTGTACCAACCGCAAGTGTTATTGCTAAAGCATCGGCCGGCATGTTGTCGTCATTTCCTCTACCCGCCCGGTGTCAATGCCGTACCCGGGCTTGCATAGGAATAGACGCGAAGTCAGCAGAATCGTAAGCAGGAATTATAGGCTGGTCGGCGCATTTTATGTGCCGTAGGTGATTCTTTTGTAATGGGTTAGCCAGCAAAATATACACGTCTAGACAGCGCCCGCAGCTGTCTGCCGCCTTCGCGAGGGCTCCCGTCGAGCGAAGTTAAGACAGTATATCCGCCACTCTCTGCGTTCCTTCGCGCCCTTTGCGTCAAAGGCTTTGCTTCCGGACTTAGGACACTACCTCCGGCCTCGCCTTTTCACCAGTACTCTTGCTGTAATCGGCTTGACTGTGCTTCCCGCCAACCTTATATACTCAGCGGCACGCTTACCGAACCCTCCCGGAGAACAAGCATGAAAATCCAAATAGCACTCCTGACTTCCATCGCCTTGCTAATCACTGGGGCCGCACTCTTACAGCCTTACGACCTCGTCGCACAAACCTCGCTCACGGAAAGCCAAATCCGCGATAAAGCTCAGAACCTGCTCCGGCAGATGACCCTCGAAGAAAAAGCCGCGCAGTTGTCCCAGCTTCCCGGTATGGCCGCCCCCGAATTCAAGGAGAACGCGGATGGCAAGACCATGGAAGAACTTCTCAAGCAATTCGGAGCCGGCTCCATCCTCTGGATTTCTGACCCCAAGGAGATTAATCGCCTCCAGCACGTAGCGGTCGAACAGACGCGCCTCCACATTCCCGTCCTCTTTGGTCTCGACGTCATTCACGGCTATCACACGATTTTCCCCGCACCCATCGCCATGGCTTCCTCTTGGGATACCAAAATGGTGGAAGAGGCCCAAACCGTGGCCGCCCAGGAAGCCCGGGCAGCCGGCATCCAATGGACTTTCGCACCGATGGTCGATATAGCCCGCGACGCCCGCTGGGGACGCATGGTGGAAGGCGCGGGCGAAGATCCCTACCTCGGAGCGGCCATGGCTCGCGCGCAAGTCCTGGGATTTCAAGGCAAACAAATCGGCGCTCCCGATCGCGTACTGGCCTGCGCCAAGCATTTCGCCGGATACGGCGCCGCCGACGGCGGCCGCGACTACGACTCCTCCTACATCCCGGAAGAAGAAATGTGGAACATCTATCTGCCTCCCTTCAAGGCCGCCGTGGATGCCGGTGCCGGCAGCCTGATGAGCGCCTACATGGATCTGAACGATGTGCCGGCCAGCGGCAATCGATGGCTCCTGCACGATGTGCTGCGCGATTCGTGGAACTTCCAGGGATTCGTGGTGAGCGATGCCTTTGCAGTCCGCAGCCTGAGAATCCACGGCTACGCTCGCGATCCCCAGGACGCCGCTCACAAAGCCTTCACCGCCGGATTGAACATGGATATGGCCAGCGCCACCTACCTCAAGTATTTACCGATTGAAGTACAACAAAAACGCATCTCGATGCGGCAGATCGACGATGCCGTGCTTCCCATTCTCGAAACTAAAATTCGCATGGGATTATTCGAACATCCTTATATCGACGAATCGCGCATTGAGCCGACGCTCAATGATCCCGCGCATCAGCAGGCGGCACGCCGCGCCGTGCAACGTTCGGTGGTTTTGCTCCGCAATCAGGACGGCCTCTTGCCTCTGGATAAGGCCGGGAAAACTATTCATTCCATCGCCCTGATCGGCCCGCTGGCCGATGCGCAAATCGACCTGCTCTCGCTATGGGGTGCGATAACGAAGCCGGGGCCGACGGTGAACATTTTGGACGGAATCAAGGGAAAAGTTGGTTCGTCCGTGCAGGTGTCATTCGCTCACGGCCCAAATATCGGGCGCGATCTTCCTTCGCCATTCGAAAACATTCCAGTGCTCGATGTTCTGAAGGAGCAACCGGCACAAACGCCGCAAGAGAGGCAGCAATCCATCCAGGACGCCGTTGCTCTGGCTAGGCAGAGCGACGTTGCGATAATCGTGGTTGGCGAACTCGATCTGATGAGCGGCGAGTACGCCTCGCGATCTTCCCTGAAACTTTCCAGTGGCCAGGAAGAACTGCTGGAAGCGGTTTCCGCCACAGGCAAGCCTGTCGTTCTAGTGCTAGTCAACGGACGCCCGCTCGATATTTCCTGGGCGTCCGAACATGTCCCGGCAATTCTCGAAGCCTGGTATCCCGGCAGCCAGGGCGGCAACGGAATCGCCGACGTACTGTTCGGCGACGCCAACCCGTCCGGCCATCTGCCCGTAAGCTGGCCGCGCAGCACCGGACAGCTCCCTCTTTATTACAATCACAACCTCACGCAAAACCCGGAGACCGCTCCCGACTTCAAATCGCGCTACTGGGATATTCCCAGCACGCCACTCTACCCCTTTGGTTACGGCCTGAGCTATACGTCGTTCTCATTCGACAATTTGAAAGTGATGCCCACGGCGCGAACCGGTAAAACAATCGAAGTCTCAGCCGATGTGACCAACAATGGCAGCCGCGCCGGCGATGCCGTAGTTCAGCTTTATATCCACCAGCGCGCCGGAAGCGCGTCGCGCCCCGTACGGCAGCTCAAGGGATTCGAACGTGTCGCATTACAACCGGGCGCGAAGCAGACGATCCACTTCACGCTGGGGAAAGACGAACTACAATTCTGGAGCCCCGCCGAAAAGAAATGGGTTGTCGAGCCAGAGCAGTTCGACGTATGGGTAGGCCAGGATTCAACCGCCACACTACACGGAGAATTTCAACTAACCGAATAAAATCACGCAGAGATCGCCAACATGCAGGGACAGCCGTCTCGGCCGCCCTGAGCGTAGTCGAAGGGACTGTTCAGCCAAGCAAAGGGATGCCCGAAAATAGCCCGCCAGTTCACTGGCGGGATAGGCAAACAAAAAGAAAACCGTGCCGTAGGCACGGTTGAAAGCTGCGCCGAAGGATATCACTCCTACTCCGCTACCGCTTCCTTCTCGATCACTACTTTCAAATGCGTGGTTACTTCCTTGTGCAACTTCACCGGCACGGTGAACTCGCCCAAGGTCTTCAACGGATCGTGCAACTGAATCTGCCGGCGATCCATATTGATGCCTTTCTTCGCAACCGCCTCGGCAATATCACCCGAAGTGACCGAGCCGAACAGTTGATCGTTCTCGCCCGAGCGCCGCGTGAAAGAAACCGACAGGCCCTCGAACTGCTTCGCCAGTTCCTCGGCCTGCGACTTCTCTTTGGCTGAGCGCCGCACCGACGCCGCCTTCATCTGCACGATGACGGCCTTGTTGCCCTCGTTGGCAACAATGGCCAGCTTGCGCGGCAAAAGATAGTTGCGTCCGTATCCTTCGGCAACCTTCACCACGTCGCCGCGCGAACCCAGTTTGTTCACATCTTCTTTAAGAATGACTTCCATGATAGCTCCTGGCTTATAGCTGTTGGCTTCTAGCGAAAGCAGTCTCTAACTCCCATGTAGCTGGAAGCTAGCAGCTAGAAGCTGTTTTTTCTACGATGCTCGTCCTGCAAACGGTAGCAGCGCGATATTGCGCGCCTGCTTAATAGCCACAGCCAGGCGGTGCTGGTGCGGCGAACACACGCCGGTCAAGCGCCGCGGCACGATCTTGCCGCTCTCCGCCACGAACTGCCCGAGCAGCCGGTAATCCTTGTAGTTGATGTCGGCAATCTTTTCCGTGCAGAACTTGCAAACTTTCTTGCGCCGGAAAAACTTGCGCCCGCCTTCACGCGGCGGACCACCTGGCCCAGAACGCCCACCCGGTCCGCTCCCAAAGCGCGGACGATCTCCGCCGGGCCGCGGTCCATCCCCAGCTGGCCGCGACGGCCGCTCGGATGCTACTGCAACTTTGCTCTCTTCAGTCATAACGCTCCTCTAAATTCAGTGGCCAGTGATGAATGATCAGTGGCCAGCAAATGTCTCAACGAAAACTGGTCACTGAGCCTTGGCCCTTGACCAACATTTCTCTATGCCGTTGCCGGAGTTTCCGCCGCTGGCGCTTCCGCGGCAGCCGGTGCCTCTTCAGGAGTGGCCGCTGGCGCTGGCTGCGCGCTCACCTTCTTACGCGCCTCACGCAACGCCTTGATCTTCTCCAGCCGCTTATGCTCTTCGTCCACGCGCACGGTCAGGAACTTGATCACCTGCTCGGTGACGCGCAACCGGCGCTCGAGTTCGTGAATCACCGTTCCCGCTCCGTCGATCGTCATCAGAATGTAGACGCCGTCACGAAACTTGCGCACCATGTAAGCGAGACGGCGCTTGCCCATGCGGTCCACGCTTTTCACCGTGCCTGAGGCCGAAGTCACCGTCGACTCCAGGTTCGCAATCAGTTTTTCCAGATCTTCGTCCGCCATATCCGGTCGGACGATAAACATCAGTTCATAGGTACGATTCATTTGCATCTCCAAAAATTTCAGGGCCTGGGGATCAGGGGGTAGATTCCCTCTCTATCGCATTTCTGCTTGCTGCCCCTATTCCCTGTCCTCTTTCCGATTAAACTTATTCATCGCCGCTGCCGGACCATCTTGCAAAATCATCCCCACCGCATCCGCCGCGGTGTTGAGCATCTCATCCACCGCCGTCATCTGCGCCTTGCGAAAGGGCGAAAGCAAATAGTCTTTTCCATCTTCGACCTTATGTTCCGGTGCCACGCCCATCCGGATTCTCAAAAAATCCTGCGTGCCCAGCGCGCCGATGATCGACTCAATCCCGTTGTGCCCCGCCGAACTTCGCCGCGTATGAATCCGCAGCGTGCCCAGCGCAAAATCCAGCTCGTCCTGAATCACAATCAAATCTGATTCCGGCTTCGCTTCGTGCTCTGCCAACAACTCCCGCACTGCCACGCCGCTCAGGTTCATGTAAGTTTCGGGTTTGGCCAGCAAAACTGTCTCGCCGCCAATTACTACCCGCGCCGTGAGCGCCCGGCATTGCCGGTTTCGAATCTCCACGCCCAGGTCGCTGGCGATGCGATCCACCGCCAGAAACCCAATGTTATGCGGCGTGAATTGATACTCGATGCCGGGATTTCCAAGACCGACGATCAGTTTCACGCCACCATCCCAAGCCACCGAGAACGGCCTGTGTCGGAACGGGCGACCTCGCCCGTCCAGCAAGACCAGGTCAACACGGAGCTACTTCTTCTCCTTCTTCTCCGCTTTCTTCTCGCCCTTATCGCCGGCAGCCTCGCCCTCTTCCTCAGTCTCAGCTTTGCCCTTCTTGATAACCTCAGGCTCCGCCGGACCCGCCGCAGCATCCGCTGCCGCCGCCTCAGGTGTGGCAGCCACTTCTTCCTTCACGCTGGTTACGTGCGCCACCGGCTGGTTTGCTTCCGTCAGGAACTTCAGTTTTTCGTTGTGCGGCAGATCTTTCACGCGCAACACCGTGCCGAAGGTAAGTTCGGCCACGTCGACATCGATGTGGCTCGGAATATCCGCAGGCAGGCATTCGATTTCCACCTCGCGCAGCATCTGTTCCAGAATGCCGCCCTCGGTCTTCACGCCCGCCGGAACGCCCTGCAACACGATCGGCACGTTCACCCGCAGAGCCTTATCCATGGCAATGCGCTTCAGATCGATGTGCAGCAAGCTGCCCTTGATCGGCTCGTACTGCCAGTCCACAATCATTGCCTTGGTGCGCTCGCCGCCATTCAACGCGAGATCGAAAATGGTGTTGTGGCCGCTGTCGGAGCGCAAAATCCGCAACACGTGCCGCGGATCGATGGTTACCGGCAACGCGTCCTTGCCCGCGCCATAAACCACTGCGGGAATCTTGCCTTCGCGACGCACTCGCCGGGCATCGTTCTTGGTTCCCGCTTCGCGCGGCTGCGCTTCCAATACATTCTGTTCAATCGTAGTAGCCATAATTAAAATTCCTATCTATAAAACTTTGTCATTCCGACCGGACGCACCACACTAACCCTAAACAAACAACTTACTAACCGAAGTCTCTTCATGGTTGGCCTGAATCGCCCGGCCAATCAAACCCGCAATCGATAGCACGCGAATCTTCGGCTCCCGCTTCGCTTCCTCGGTCAGCGGAATCGTATTCGTCACCACCACTTCCCGAATCACCGACTTCGCAATGTTGTCCACCGCCGGCCCCGACAGCACCGCATGCGAAGAGCAGGCATAAACTTCCGTTGCGCCATTCTCGATCAGCGCCGCCGCCGTCTTTACCAGAGTCCCCGCCGTGTCGATCAAATCGTCAATGATCAGGCACGTCCGCCCATGCACATCGCCGATCACGTGCATGATCTCCGCCACATTCATTTCCACGCGCCGCTTGTCGACGATGGCCAGCGCGGCGTCCACCTTCTTGGCAAAGAACCGCGCCCGCTCCACACCGCCCGCATCCGGCGAAACCACCGTCAGATTCGGCAGGTTCAGCTTGCGGAAGTGATCCACCAGCACCGGCGAAGCAAACAAATGATCCACCGGGATGTTAAAAAATCCCTGCAACTGCGGCGTATGCAAATCCACGATCAGCGCCCGATGGATTCCCGCCGTCGTCAGCAGGTCAGCCATCAATTTCGATGAAATCGGGCTGCGTGGCTTATCTTTTCGATCCTGCCTCGCATACCCGAAATAAGGCATCACCGCCGTAATTCGCCGCGCCGAAGCGCGCTTCAGCGCATCCACGATCAGCAGCAACTCAATCAAATTCTCATCGACGCTCGTGTGCCTGTTTCCGTTAACCGAGCGGCAAGTCGGCTGCATCACGAAAACATCCGCGCCGCGCACATTCTCCTGGATCTGCACATACGCCTCGCCGTCGGCAAAGCGCGTTACCTGCGCCAGCCCGCGCTGCATTCCCAGAAAATGGCATACTTCGTCGGCTAGTTGTTCGTTGGCCGTCCCGCTGAAAATCTTGAACTTCTCATCCACCCGTGCGCGCGGTTTGCGATCCGCTTTTTCCTCGGGCACCGGTGGAACGTGTTTCTCGGCCTTCTCCGTCTTTTCCGCGGGCGTGACTAAAGTAGCCATAGTTAGCTCTCAGCCGTCAGCTTTTAGCTATCAGCTGATTCGCTCCCGGTTTTCCTGAGAGCTGATAGCTGAAAGCTTGTTTTGGCTGGGCCGCTAGGATTCGAACCTAGACAAAGTGCTCCAAAGGCACTTGACCTACCATTAGTCGACGGCCCAGTAAGCCATGGTTGATTTGGATTGTTGAGTATCGATTGACGCCAATCGACGCCCTCATTGTCAATCAACAATCAAAAATCAACAATCAAAATCTCGCCGGACCTTGTAGCGCCAGCTCCACAAAACCATCACCCGGCAAACACTCGCCGCCAGTACTCCCGCCGCGGCAAACTAACCGTACTCTGCGCTGCCCACCCCTGCTTTCGCAGTTTTTCCGCCGCCGCCCGCGCCGCTTCTTTCGAGGCGAACAGCCCGTACAAAGTCGACCCGGAACCCGACAGTGACGCATACTTCGCGCCCGCGCGTTCCACCGCCTTCTTACCTTCACTCAACTCGGGATACTCAGGAAAGACGACTTGTTCGAAGTCGTTCTGGATCCCGGTCCGGACAAGCGCGAGAAGCGGATTCTCGGCCCGGCCCCTCTGTTTACGACGAATACTAGGAGCACCGGAGTAACTCTCGCTCAGCCACGCCGCAAGCCCTCGGCCAAGCTCAACCATTCTATCGGACGAGTCAGCAGCCGTCAATTTATTGGGATGGGATGAAAAATCTTGTGCCGGGACAGCCACCACCTCGCGTGCAGACAGCACCACTGGCTTACGATCCCACTCCGCAAACGCCTTCGGTGTAGAAACCCCCACCTCCGGAGTCACCACCACGCACGCCATCGCAGGCAAATCCTCCAACGGATAAACCTGTTCTCCACGCCCCACTCCCAACACCGTCCCGCCAATCAGAAAAAGCGGCAAATCAGACCCAACCTCCGCCGCGATTCGCAACCGCTCCGCAACCGGCAAAATTTTTTTCAACCCGCGCTCCAGCCCCAGCAACGCAGCCACTGCATTCGACGAAGCCCCGCCCATCCCGCCCTGCACCGGCAACCGCTTCTCAATCTCAACCACCACCCGGCCCTTCGCCTTCAGCGCCCGCACCGCTTTTTCCACCATGCGGTAACAGGTATTCGATTCATCCTTCGGAACCCTCGGGTCTTCGCAGCGAATCTCGATCCCACTCCCGCGCCCCACGCTCACCCGAATCACATCATGCAGCGCCAGCGTCTGATATACCGTGAGCAATTCATGAAACCCATCCCCCCGCACCGCGCCAATGCGCAGCCCAAGATTAATCTTTGCGAACGATCGAACCTGTACCGTCATGGAAGCAAGATTGTAAGCCATCGGGGATAAAACCCAACGATGCGCCTCCACATCGGGGCCCATCTCCCGTCGCTACTACCGCAACCTCTATCTGAAGTTCCACCACCTCGGTAATCTCGACACCTTCTTCCCATAAGCGCACCTTTAATTTTGTGGTTTGATTACGATTTTGTAATTCGACTACACGAACCCGCCCCCACGGCTCCCGGTTGGATAGGAACATCGAAACTCATGTGCTGCCCCGTCCAGGTGACGGGAACCCTGTGCGGCACGGAACCCGGAAGTTGGGTGTAAGACGTTGCCTGCGGAACAAGCAACGTAGTTCGAATTTCCGCCCACCGCGCACGGCGACCCTCTTGGTCGTAAGGATGGCACGGGGAGCGATCAGGGGTTTGTATATGTTGAGGGCAACTGCTTTCTGCTGTCTTTTACTGTCTTCACTTTTTGCGCTTGCGACTTTTACCGCGGCGCAGGACGCTTACAGAGTCATCTCCGTCGCCGACGGTGGAACCATCTCCGGCACGGTAAAATGGTCCGGCCCGCAGCCGCACCAACTCGATTTTCCCGTCACCAAAGATCCGCAAATCTGCGATCCCGATAACAAGAAGAACGTCAGCCTCGAGCGCCTGATCGTCGGCCCCGAGGCCGGTGTCGCCAATACCATCGTCTACCTCAAGAACATCTCAGCCGGAAAAGCGATGGATTTGCCCGAGCAGGTGCGCCACCTCGACCAGAAACATTGCCGCTACATTCCGCATATTCTTCTGGTCCCGGTGCATTCCGATCTTCAGATGAAAAGCTCCGACGCTACTCTGCACACCATCCACATGGATGGCGCGGCCAGCTACAACCTGCCGTTTCCTTTCCCCAATCAAGTGAACTCGAGAACCATGGCTACGCCGGGGCTGGTAAACCTGCGTTGCAACGGCGGCCATGTGTGGATGAACGCCGAGATGATGGTGGTCCAGCATCCTTACTATGCGGTCACCGACGAAAGCGGACGCTTCGAATTCACCGGTGTCCCACCCGGCGCCTATCAGATCGTCGCCTGGCATGAAGGCTGGGGATTAGCCGGCAAAGAGCAGGCTTATGATGTGCTTACCGAACGCACCGTGCAGCGCCCGGTTTTCTCCGAGCCGAAAACGTGGGAGAAATCGGTGGCAGTGACCACCAACGGCTCCAGCACAGTGAATTTCGTGATTGGAAATAAGTAAGCTTGTGTGGAGCGGGCGAACCGCTCGCCGCTAAAGCCCGCCGCACTTCGATTTTGGGTGGAGCAGCGCTTCAGCGCTGCATTGAAGACTCTGCCTTGAAAACGGCTTCAGCCGCCGGATATTTCTAACTCCGCCGCTTGTACAACACCGCAAACTCAAACCCCGGATTCGCCGGGAATAACTCCGCCACTTTCCGCAACCGCTCCGCCAGCGCTGAAGGCGCCAGTAACGGATAATCTCGCTCCCGCAGATCGTAATAATCCACGTCTAAATACAATGACAAAAGATAAATCGAGATCGTATCGGCAAACGTAGCTTCGAAGTATTCGTTCTTAAACCGCTCCGCGTCCGGACCGCCTGCCGTAGCCAGCTTTCGCGCTTCCCAGGCATCCAGTGACGTTTCACCGCGCGTCCCTGCTTCCACCTGTTTCCAGGCCAGTTCGCTGAATTCGTGCGACACTCCAGCCGCTTCCACCAACGCATGTCCTACATTGATATAGAACTCAAACGCCACCGAAAACTTATCGTCCATCAGCCGCGTGGAGATAAACACGCACTGCGAGTCGCCCAAATTCAAATTGCGATGGCAAACCGCGTTATCGCTCAGCGCCACATCATAGCGATCCGCAATCACCACTTCCTCGCCCTGGCTTACCGTAAGTGGAACAAAATAATAAGCCTTGCGCTTGAGCGTGCCCGCCGCCTTCCCCGGAACGGCAGCAATCATCCGCTCCAAATCGACCGCCCCAATGGAGTTCTCTCCCGCCGTGGCGTAGCAAACCCCATTTGCCGCCTGTGAAACCGGCGTCATCCGTACCACGTCCGCGGGGCTCCGCGTATTAGCTGGCGCTGCTTGCGACATTCTTTATCTTTTATACACCACCGCCGCGCCCGCGTAGCCTGTACAGCGCCGATTTCGCTCGTTCTGGCTTGTGTCTAACCCCCGCTTAATGAATTCAGTTAGCCTAAATACCTGAAACTAGAAAAGCGGCTTGAGCGCTCCAAACACATGGCTCACGCCCGTCGTATTGCTGTTGTGGCAGGTAAAGCAATTCGTACCCCCATGCGCCAGCGTGGTGTCGGTGCCTTGTTGGTATGTCTCCATCGTCGTATTAGACAATGCGCTGGTGCCCACTTGGTTGCCACCGCTGGGCGATGCCCCGCCAATGGCCCAGGTGGCGCCAGTCATCACGTAGTTGTTGCGGATATCGCCGCTTGCGATCATTCCGCTGATGCTGTTGTTGATCGAAATGATCTCAGTATTCGACGCGGCAGTGGAACCGTCGATTGGATTCGGAGACACATCCGAAGCTGCTCCAAAAGCCTTCCATCGAATCGTATCGCTCGGAGAAATCGTGAATCCCGGCTGCGATACGATGTTCGGCGAACTGAACGACATGTGCTCCTGGTTGAATGGCCCGGAAGAGTTCGTCTGCGAGAAGACCCAGGAAGCGTTTGTATTCTGATTTACCGTCACAGTGGAGCCGCCCGTATTGATGTACGAATAGGTAGCCTTGGGTGCGTTCGCAAAATGCTCAAACGTAGCCCAGACCATCTCGGGATGTCCGGCTGTGCTTCCCACAACATGCATCCCCACCAAGGCCAGTTGCACGGTTTTCTGCGCTGGTGAGGCCGGACTCCACGTGTTCGGATTCGACTCGTTATATGCCGGTACGGTGGCAGTCATCGTGAGGTAGCTGCTCAGGTTGGGAAGTCCAGTCGCTTCCACCCACGCCGATTTCACTTCGACGGTCAGGGCATTGGGATCTGGGAACGTCTTCCCGTGGGCTGTGGCGAATGTGGTGATCGCGCTTAGATCGGCCGCCGTTGTCGGGAATTGGGTCGCGCTGATTGCATGGTCGTCCACTCCGGTGGTGAAGTACGCGTAGACGTCATTCACAATCGTTGCGTAATACACCAGCGATCCTCCGGGCAGCGCCTCGAGAACCCCGTTGCCTCCAGCCTGGCCCTGTTCCACGTCAATAACCGCCAGAGATGGATCCACAAAAATCGGAATTCCGTCGATGATGAATTTTTGCGCGATGGGCATCTGCATGATCTGCTCACGCTCGTTTACCTTTTCGGCTTGCGGAAGCAGCGGTTGAATCTCTCTGTTGTTCGTATCCAGCAAAATAGGTTTTTTATCTCTTCCCAATTTTGCGTGCACGATCTGTACCGTTTGTCCCGAGGCCTCGCGAACTAAGAGCTTCGCACCCGGCACTGCGGGTTTGAATTGAAAGAGCTTTCCTGAACTGTCAAAAATTAGCTGCAAGCCCTGTGGCCCCACCTGCGCGGCGCGCAGGCCGAAGTTCCGCAGCACACCCGGAGTGTGCGGGAGGAACGTCCGGCTTCCGTCCGCTGCGGGAGGCGAGACGTCATAGAACGTCGGGGAATCCAGGATAAGTCCACCACCGCCGCCATAAGTGGCCGGAGCAGGGGAAGTCAGCCATAGAAACATCTGCTTCGACCATTGATAGAAACTGCAATTGGGGACGTTAGGGAAAGTGACGCTGTTTGCGGGATTGACCACCCCATTCAAAGTTACGCTTCCCGACTGGAACCAGGTCGCAAACACCGGCGCGGTGACCACGCATGTGGCTTGTGCGTCAGACGGCAACGATTGCGGGTTCAGCGGAGGCGGAGGAGGCGGACACCCTCCAAATCCCATCATCACGGCTCCCACGGTTGCGATCAATAACAGTCTGCCTGCTCTATTCAGCGTAGACATTTGATTATCCTCCCCAAGCGACTTGACTTGAGTGGATAGTGATCGGCTGGTCGAAATCGTTACAAATCGTTATGTTGAGATCGCGCAGGCCGGATCGGTGCCAGTCGGGCCGATGGAGGTAGTGTCTCAGGTTGAATTTCTGAGCGCAGTCCGTGGGGGCGCGACGCGCGGTTAAGCAGGAACGTACGTCAACCGAATCAAGTCATCGGCGATCAAATCGCTGGCCACCAGGTGGAGCGGCGGCCGGGGCCCGGCGAAGAATGGCGTGCCACCACCAAGCACGACGGGGCGGAGGTAGAGTCGGTACTCATCGATAAGACCGGCGTCGGTCAGGCTTTGCGCCAGGACTGGTCCGCCAACGTGAATCTCGCCAGCCAATTCAGCCTTCAGCCTGCGTATCACCTTTTCAGGGTCATCCGCGACAATCGTAGCGTTCGGGCCGGCTGACTTGAGCGAACGCGACACGACCCACTTCGGCTGGCTCCGCCACGCCGCTGCGAAGTCGTGATCCACCGCGTCCCAATCAGGAAGATCTTCGTCCCAATAACGCATGATCTCGTACATGCGGCGGCCATAGATGAAGCCCGTCAGGCCACGCACCTGCTCGATGAAGTGATGGAAGGCCGCGGGTACAGGTGGCCCAAGCTTCGTGTGGTCGACGTAGCCATCGAGGGACTGGCTCAGTCCGTAAACAAGCTTTGCCATGCTGCTAATCCCTCCGAGGTGCTTCACAATAGCATGAGCCGACGCTACCCCCAATGGAACAACCCTTGACCCGCCCTCCCTTTCGCCCTAGACTTTCAGGGCCAGAGGATTGCCGCCATGACCCTAACCTTAAAGAACTCCCTAGCCGCGCTGCTCTTAGCTTTCACCCTTGCCCCAACCCTCCACGCCTCCAACGCTCGCCTGCTCGCTTATTACCAGTACAGCGACCAGTTCAGCGTTCCTCCTTACAATTCGTCGACCATCCCGTACAGTCAGGTCACGCACATCGTGCATTCGAACATCGCGCCGTCCGGGAGTCTCGATGGCTCGCTTTTCATCCCCCAGGGATTTCTCGAACCCAGCCTGATCTCCAGCGCCCACGCCGCCGGAGTCAAAGTCGAACTCTGCGTCAGCGGCTCGGCAGGCATATTCGTTTACCTCGACGCCGACCCCACGCTGCGCGCCGCATTCGCCAGGAATATCGCCAACTTCGCCATCGCCAACGGATACGACGGCGTCGACTTCGATTACGAAGTCCCCAACACCAATGAACAGGCGATTAACTTTACGGCGCTGGTGCAGGACCTGCGCAACCTTATGCCGGCCGGCCAATACATACTCTCTGCCGCAGTTTCTTCCAGCCCCGGCTCCTACGGCGTCTACGATTTCACCGGCCTCACGCCCCTCCTCGATTTCTATAACGTCATGACCTATGACTTCCATGGACCCTGGACCAATCACACCGGCCACAACTCGCCGTTGTATCTCAGCCCGCTCGATCCCGGCCAGGAAGGCAGCCTCGATACCTCCTACACATTATTCGTTTCAACGCTCAACATTCCCGCCGAGAAGATCAATCTCGGCACCGCGTTTTACGGTTACGTTTTCATCCCCGACGGGCTCTGGACATTCTGCGACCACGGCGCGCTGTGCGGCGAAGGTGGCCCCGGAACCCTTACCGTGAGCTACACGCAAGTCGAAGACCTTCTCCACTCCGGCGATTGGACCGAAAACTTTGACGACATCGCCAAGGCACCCTATCTGCTGAACGCTGCGGGCGAGAACTTTGGCTTCATCACCTACGACAATCCCTCATCGACCACGCAAAAGGTTAACTACGCCCTGAGCACAAAGCATCTAGGCGGCGTCTTTATGTGGGAAATTTCGCAGGACTACAACGGCCACACCCAACCCCTGCTGAGCGCCATGCACAACGCATTAGTCCACTCCGCCGCGGAACCGGCTCAACCAGCACCCACGCATTAAGGTCGCGCCACACCGCGTTTTCAGCCGCGAAGCGGCGTAAGAATAAAGCCCACGGCGTAAGCCGTGGGTATCGTTTAACCCCCGGTTACCATTGTGCCTCACTCGTCGGGGCCATTCCGCGCCCGCCCGTTTTGCCCCACCCTGTTTCTGGACGCCAATGCTCTCTGCCAAAGAAAAACCGAGCCGGCGCAGCCAGGATAGAACTAAAGCTGTTCTCCCTGTGCGCGTACGCGGAAGAAACGCCGCTGGCGCCCTTTTTGAAGCGTTGGCCCATACGCTCGATCTCACGCCCACCGGAGCGCGGCTGGGCGCAATTCATCAGGAACTTGCCGCGCTCGACACATTAGTCGTTCTTTTTCGCAAGCGCCGCATCGAGTTCAGAGTGATATGGACGAAGTTGCTGGATCAGCAGGGAGAATATCAAGTCGGCCTCCAGATGATCGCTCAGGAAAGCGATCCATGGGGCTTGAGCGTGCCGCATTTCGGTCCACGGCTCATAACGACAGCAGCGGCAGTCTGACAAGGGGAAACAAAGTCACCATGAAAAATCTCTTAACCAAACTTTGGGCAGAACAACAAGGGCAGGACGTCGCCGAGTATTCCATCATGCTAGCGGTCATTCTCGTGATCGTGGTAGGCACAATCCACCTGATCGGCTCCAACGCCGGCAACGTGTTCTCCAATGTCGGCAGCTCCATCCAGTAACCAATCACTCATAACTCAATACAGCTGTAATAAGGCGCGGCGAAAAGCCGCGCCGCACCGCAACCAGCTTTAGGCGGCACACTTTTGGGTGGCGCAACGCTGCGATAATCGACCGGCGCAGGAATATGGAAGCACCGTGGAAGAGTGGCGCTTTAGCGCCGCGTTAAGCGTGATAAAACATTCGGGGCTTTAGCCCCGGCAACCCTCTACGTCGTCTTTTGCCCCTGCCGCTGCTTTCTCATCCGCAAAAATATCTCACGATGCCGCGTAGCCTTCTCCAAATCCCCACCCGGATGCGTATACAGCGCGGCTAGCCAGCGATGTGCCGCAATCAACCCGGGCAACATACTGAGCGCAGTTTCAAACGCCAGCGCAGATCGCTCGCGATGCCCAAGCCGTGCCAGCGCGACCCCTAAATAAAAATGTCCCAGCGGCAAAAAATGCTGCAACCCAACCGCGAGCAGAGCCTGCTCCGCCGCCTCTTCGTTGCGGTGCTGCCGCAGTCGAACCACCGCCAATCCCAAATGCGCCTCGGGACTGTCGCCGTCAATCTCCAGCGCCCGCTGAAACGCGCGGTCCGCATCGTCCGTGTGCTTCTGCCGCAGATAAGTTTCGCCAATGCGCAAATGCAAATCGGGCAAGCGCGGATCGGCGCCCTCCGCCTTTAGCAGGCAAGCCAGCGCGGCATCCATATCGCCTTCTTCAAATTGAATAATGCCCATCAACAAATCGGCCCACGGCCGCGGCTTGAGCGCATCCACATCTTCTGAAACAGCCGGCAAATCCTCCGGAGCCGCGGCTTCCGGCGTTGAACTTCGCGCTGCCTCTGAAGCGTCATCCCGCAGCGCCGCGTTTTCACCGGCGCCGCGAGAGCCTGCCCTGAGCTTGTCGACGGGGATCTCCTTCTCCACGCCCTCAGCCGCAATCCCATGCTCCGCAGCTTGCTCACCAGCAGCTTGCCCCGCTTCCTTCGCTGGCACTATTTTCGGCTTCAGCACCAGCAGCTTTTGCAGCAAATCTTTCGCCTCCGCACGCCGGCCCATCGCCAGATAACACTGCGCCAAATGCTGCATAAAGCGCGCTTCATCCGGCCACTTCTGCATCAACTCCTCAAATATCGGCAGCGCCTCCGTATAGCGCCGCGAATCCATATACGAGCGCGACAGGTTGTATTGCTGCTCGCGCACCGCCGTCGCCACCGCTTTTTCCTGATCCTCGCTCAGCGGCTGTATGTAGCCCAGTGCCACAAATTGTTGCAGCACCGCCTGCGCCGCCGCCGGATCCATTCTCAAATCCGCCGGATGCATGCCGCACTCGCCCGCCTCACTTTCCCAGCTGGGAATGCGCGCAATCTGCGGAGTCTCTTCAAACGCCTGCACCAGCACCCGCCCGTCCATGTCTTCGCCCACCGGCAATCCAAACAAAGTAAGAATCGTAGGCGTCACATCCAGCAGCGTGGCGCCATAAATTCTTTCGTCCTGCTTGATGTGGTCGCCCTTCATGCACACAATGCCGAACGGACGGTGCTGCACCGCCGGTCCCGCCGGCTCCATCGGAATGCCGCGTGGCCGCAGATGATCGGAGTGAAACCCGTGATCCGAAACAAGAATGAGCGTCGTCTCCGGCCCGGCCAGATCGAGCAGCGTTTGCAGCATCATGTCGTGAAAGCGGTAAGCGCCGTTCACCACATCTTTGTAAATCTCAAACCGCGTTTCATCGATGCCCTCCATGCGCGGCGGATGGAAGTGCATAAAACCGTGGCAGAAATGGTCGATGCCGTTGTAATAGACCGCGAGAAAATCCCAGGGTTCGTTCTGCAGAATCCGGGTAGCCGCATTATGGATCGAGCAATTTTCCGAAAGGATCTTGGCGAACGATTGCAGCCCTTTATCTTTTTCCTGATCGATCTCCGACGCGCGGGGAATCCACGGCAGAATCGCCGCTTCGCCCACCTCCGCCGGGTGCATGCGCAATTTCGCGAACTCATCGCGTAGCTTCTCCGGATAAACCGCGCCCGGCGGCAACGGCCAGGGCTTGTCCAGCGGCGCAACCGCATAAGGGAAAAGATCGGAGACGGAAACTCCATTAATCGGCTCCGCCGGATGCCCCGCGAACCAGCCAAGTACGTGCGTCTTATATCCCCGCTGCGTCAGGATGTTCCAGATCGCCTTTACCTTGCGCGAAGTGCTGGTAACCGGCCGCACCCCCCCGGTTTGCGGATCGGGCTCCATGAAGCCCAGAATTCCATGTTTGTCAGGACGCTTGCCGGTAGCGATCGAATTCCACAGCATGGGCGAAAGAATGGGCCGCAGCGTAGCCAGATTGCCGATCACGCCTTGATTAATGAAGCCATCCAGCGTGGGCATCAAGCCCTGATCGAGAAGCGGATTGATGATCTTCCAGTCGGCCGCGTCCCAGCCGATAAGCAGAACTTTTTTAGCGAGAGCACTCATGGGGAATCCAATGCGGGATGGTTATCCGGCGGGGGAAGCCAGTCTACTACAGCTTTAAACGCGAAGCACCAGTGAAAATGGAATCAATCCAGCTCTTCGCGCCGCCACATCGACAATCCAAACGATCCCATTGCCAGCAAGCCAACTGTAGCTGGCTCACGCGTAGGCGGAGAAAAATCTGCATCCGGGCTCACCAAAGCGGGCGCAGTGCTCTCCTCGGAGCCGCTCGTCTGTCCTGCAAGAATCGGCCGGTTCGCCACGGTTTCGTAAGCGTAGCCGGTGAGCTGTGCTCTGATTTTCCCTTCGCCATTGGCCAACACGTTAAGGCGCGCCCACCCGTAATGAATAGTATTGCCGATGGAAAATTGCAGGCCTAAATAACGATCATTGGCGTCCATCCACTGGCCGCCGGAGCCGTATTCCGTGCCCGACACCGCCAGCAGCTTGCCGGAGAAAACCGCCGATGGGCCGATTTTCGCGCCCCGGCTGAGTGCGGAGGCGAACTTCAAAATGAAAACGCTCCGCATGCCCTCAACTTTGTCGCGGTCTCGGGTCGGCTTCGTCAGCAGAGTGCGCCCGCAGATGTCGGTCGTGCAAAAACCGTGGTTCGAGATGATGAAGTCCGCAATGCCGTCGTGGTTAAGATCCAGAGAAAACGCCTGATTCGTGAGGATCACCTCGTGTGCCGGTGTATAGACGATTTCCGCATCCGCAGCCTGTGTGCCGGCGAGCATGGCGAATCCTGTGGCGCCAGCCGCGATCGCATACAGATTCAATTGTTGGCGAATGGGTGTCGCAAGCTGCGAAGGTTCTTGGGGAGCGTTGTGAGAGCGTTTCATGATCGAATCCTTTCTTCCGGGCGGAAGAAGCAATGCAGGGATGGACCCAGGTCAAATCCGGCGAATTATGGTCCAGTTCGAGGGGTTCGTCAATGGTGGATTTTCGCTTTTAAAATTCCTGAGAGATGGTAAAAAGTTCGGGCGTTACGAGGGCTTTACCGAATTTCCCATCATCAGCGCAAACAGCAGGGGAAGATAAATCACCGTAGCTTGCAGCACATGCCGGGCGAACATCTTGGATCGCGCGCTGTTCGCAGGCATTTTGAGGAATGCCAAACGCGCGCCAAAATAAAACAGCGCCAGACTCAAAACCACGGCTCCCACCAGATAAATCTTTCCCGCCATGCCGAAAAAGCTGGGCAAAGCGCTCAGTGGGATCAGGATCAGCGAATAGGCCACGATCCGCCATGCCGTCGACCGTCCATCGTCTTCCACCACCGGCAACATGCGAATCCCGCCCGCGGCATAATCTTCGCGGTAAAGCCACGCGATAGAGAAGAAGTGCGGGAACTGCCACACGAAAAGAATCGCAAACAAAATCAGCGTGCCCAATTCCAACTGTCCGCGCGCAGCGGTCCAGCCCAGAACCCCCGGCATAGCTCCAGGAAACGCGCCTACAAAAGTGCAAATCGGAGAGATGCGCTTCAGCGGCGTGTAAGCCGCCAGATAAACCACGGAAGTAAGGAAGGTAAGCAGCCCGGTAAGAGGATTGGTGAAGACCGCCAGATAAATCGAACCACCCAGCGTCGCCACCACTCCAGCCACCGTCGCATGGAGCAGGCTCATGCGGCCGGTCGGCAACGGCCGTTGCGCGGTGCGGCGCATGTTTGCGTCCACCTTATATTCCATCACTTCATTCAGCGCCGCCGTTCCACCGGAGACCAGCCCTATTCCGAACAAGGCGTGAAAAAGTCCCGCCGACAGCCACGAAACTCCCGCCTTCTGCGCGCCAAAATAATAACCGCACCAAGCCGTCATCACGATCAGCGTGGTAACGCGGGCCTTCATCAATTCCGCGTAATCGCGCCCAAGAGAAACCGCCTGACTGCGAATCGAACTGAAGTTCAGTGATTGGGTCATCGCGCTCACGAGCAGTTTGCTGGGTCGTCGTACATCATACGCAGTTGAGGTGCGGAATCGCACCCCGAATATTGAAATCCAACCGGGCAGCATCAGCCCAGATACAGCCTACATCAAAATCGAAGGTATCTGAGCCGATCCACAGGATGTTGGCAAAGGCCCACACATCCCAAGGCTTGCATAGGTACTCTTTATTGCTACCCAAAGTCAAGGGAAATTCAGGTAATAATATACTTGGCAAAATAGGCGATTCGGCTTAGGGGTCTTATACGGCAGGTTACCGGGCGTTCAGGGTTTGCCTCAGCCTGGCAAAAAACTAAACGTCGAAATGGGGGCTCCGATTGAAGCCACTACCAACCCCTCACGTGCCCGGCAACACGGAATTTCAACGGTTCGACAACGCCGTTCGCCAAGTGCTCACAGTCTCAAAGGAAGAATTGCTTAAGCGGGAAGAGCGCGAGAAACATAAACCCGAAGTGAAGCGGCCAAAGCAGTGACCACAACCAAGGACAATTGGCGCTGGATTTTACTCGCGCTCCTGTTCGTATTCTTTCGGATCATTTTCCATCCTTGGTGGATGTTTCTTATAACTGTGATGGCGTTTGGTCTGGCATTTTGGGCATTGTCACGAACGGACGATAACTCCTAACAATCTATTTTGCGAAGTATATTATTACCGAAATTCAAGCCTGTAGTGTCCTGCTTTCGATTGTTGCTAGCGTACACAATCCGCCAAACTCTGCCGCTTATAAAAATCTCGTCTATTGACTCGCCGAAACGCCCGATCCGACCAGGATCTCCGGCGGATCGAAATAACATTGGTGCCACAAAGCCGCATCCGACAACGTTCCCGCCTTCCATTGCTGAAGCGTGGGGTAAGTGGCGGCGATCATGCCCCCGTCGGACGCGTCAAAGATCAGCACAATCCCAGCCAGTTCCTGCGTCCTCCGTGCCAGTTCAGCGTAATCGCTTTCCAGCACCGATTTCGCAAACGCCAATCGCAGTTGCGGGCTGGCATCCTTAGCACTCTCTTCCGTCTGTTCCACGGAAACGATCTTCACGCTCTTCCCCCGCAACGGCTCCCAATCGCCCGGGAAAAGCGCAACCTCTTCCCGCGTCACATGGTACAACTGCGCCGCATTCTGTCCCGCCGCCGCGGCGCTGGGAGTGGTATCCGCGTCGGGCACGCTCTCCGGCATTTCCAGATTGTTGCGCCAGATCCATCCCCGCGATAAACCGGATATCCGCACGTGTACCCAATCCCGGTTGTAGTCCAGCATCTCGAACTCATCGTGCGCGCTCGCCAGGAATAGTGTTTTTGCCGTCAAGCTGGCCGAGGCCACCACCGGAGTTCCAGATTTTTTTACCGCCACCAAATTCTTAGGATGCGCCTGGTTCTTGAGAACCTCCTCCAGGCTTTCGACCTCGGTTTCCACCGGACCGCCGGTATCCTTGGCCTCCACTTTCTTCGATCCCGGTAGGTTCCCCCCATTTCCCGGCGCAGTCGCGCTTTGAGAGATCGACGAAGAAAGCCCGCCTCTAACTTCCGGGAGCCGGGGCATCGGCGCAGAAATCGTCGGCTCTGTCGTCGGTGCGGGAGCAGCCTTGGCCAACTGTTTTGGCGCGGGCACAGGTACAGCAACTTGAGAATTTTTGGCGACACTTTGCCCCGGCAGCTGTCCGGCAAGCTGTTCGGCCAGTTGGTCCAGCATGTCGCCTTCAAGCCGTCCATTCGAAGGCAGCAATTGATATCCCGGCTTGGCTCCGCTCGGATCGGCATACCAGGCCGTAATCTCCACACTCACCCGCACAACCGATCCTCCGGAGGGTGCGGCGCTCACCTGAAATTTGGATTGATAATAGCCCCGCTGGTAGCGCTCCATCGGACGATCCGCCACCGGCGAATTAGCAAAACCATCGAGCACAGGCAGCCGTCCCGCTGTGGCCGCTTGCATTTCGTGCAGAATTTTTTCTACCGTGGCTTTCGATTGCGGAAAGCTGCGTTCATATCCGCTCTGTGCGTACCCGATTGCGGCGCAGCATAAAAAGGCAAAGCCCAGCACGCTCACCCGCATTCTTTGACAAGCTTGCGCGCGCTTCACGGCGCCTCCACTTGATCGCGCATCACCCATCCATGCTGTCCCTCATGCGTTTCCACGCCATACCAATAAGGCGTGGAGATGACAACCAGAACCTCTGTGCCCGTGTTCAATAATTGCAGCGTGCTCGCAGTATGAAACGGCGCAGATTTAAGCGGAGCTCCCGGAGATTTTACTAATCGCTCCACTTGCTTGCGCAGGCTCTCCAGCCGTTGCTCGGGGGTTTGATCGATCGGCGGTGAACCGATTGACGCCGAACTCGCCGCGGTTTGTTCCTGCGCAGCCGCCGGCACTTCCACTCGCAGCGAAGAATCCGAGTCCCCATGATTTTCCGCCGCCTGCGGAACCGGCTGCGCCATCGCAGTAGATGTGGACGAGGACGAGTCATCCTTCGAAGAGCTGCTCTGCGCCCCCACACCCAGCTTTTTATTCAGCCGCTCCTGCCGCTCCGCCTGCGCTTCGGCGTCCTGCCGTTTCATTAACTCAATCGTGTCGAGATGTTCCCGAATGTCTTTATATTCGCTGCTCTCCACCGATCCATTCGAGGGATGCACCGTACGCCGGAAGTCTTCTTCGAAGAGCGCATCGATCCTCAAGATCGTGCTCTTCTCGCCCTGCGGCTTGATCACATAGCGGACGGCGAGAGTTCCCACATCCCCGCCGTCTTTGAAGTTGCGCGGGTCAATCGCTTGCGCGCGCACCTTATAGATGATCTTGCCGCCCTCCGTCCACTCCGGAAACACGGAGGAAGACTCGGCAATTTTGGCGCCCGCAACAAATTCGTCTTTGTTGTATTCCTTGGTCCCGCGGATCACGCCATTCGCAGCCACATCTTCCACCACCTGCTCCACTTCAGCTTCCGGCAGGGCAATGTTGACGATCAGGCCTTCGCCATAAGATATTTTGTCTTTATTGCGGGCTGCAAAGGAAACAGCCGTGGACAAAACGAATAGAAAAAGAACGAAAGACCCCAACCCGCGCCTCCGAGATGCCATCCCGCGAAACACTCTGGTCCCCATTCTCCGATGAGTTTCTACGCTTGCCTCAAGCCTGTCAACCACTTAACTCGAACCGCATAGGCTTTCAAAAGCGTCTGGTCGTTTCTGACACGTCGGCATGTCCGAAAGCATTGCGCCGCTTCGCCGAACGCGATATGCTGCATTCCTGCCTATGACTGCCGTCCTCTAACTCTGCACGCGTACCAGTGAGCGAATCTGCGCCGAAGTGTGCGCGCTTCGTTCCCATCTTCTCGTTTTCAACTTTGGTCTTCATCAGAAAGGATTCCCATGCAATTTGTAGATAAGGCATTGGCGCGGCGTTTTGAGGCAGTCGAGGAAATGCCCCAGGTGTTGTATGCGCGGGCGTTTCAAAAAATGCGTCCGGAGATTGGAGCCGCGGAAGAAGAGATCTGCGGCGGGCACATGATATTCGCGGGGTTAGGATCGCCCATTGGCCGGGCCACCGCTGCGGGTCTGGATCGTCCGTTGGGGCCCGAAGATCTCGACCGCGTGGAACAGTTTTATCGAACCCATCACGCACCCGCACAAGTGGATCTGTGCCCGCTGCACGACCCGGCTGTATTCGAGATGTGCAGGCAGCGCGGCTACAGCATCGCCGAACTGAACAATGTTCTTTACCGCCGGCTCGACGTTACGGAGAATTTTCCTGACCTTCCAACCAGTTGCACGATCCGGCGCGGCCTTTCCGAAGAGGCGCGGGAGTTGGGCGCAATCGTAGAGCGCGCATTCTTTCCCGACGGCGCTCCCGAGGCTTTTCAGGACCTGCTGACGCCGCTTTACCAGATGGAGGGCGCAGTCACGTTCGCCGCCAGTTGGCAGGGCAAAGTGGTCGCCTGTGGCGCGGGCCTCGTGATTCCGCAGCATCAGGTATTCGCGGTGTGCGGGGCGGGAACGGCGGCGGAATATCGCAACCGCGGCCTGCAAACGGCGCTGTTGCGCGCCCGATTGAAAGCCGCGGCAGAAGCGGGATGCGAGTACGCGGTCATCGTGACCCAGGGCGGAACCGCTTCGCAACGCAACTGCGAGCGCTTGGGATTTCGCGTGGCCTACAGCAAAGTAACGGTGATTAAAGAATTAAGCAGTTAACGCCGAATCGCCCATGGAACCCCGGACGCCTCGTCCGGGGAAGCCACCACGTCACCTGTCATTCCGGCGCGCGAGCGCGGCGAGACAGGAGGAATCCCTATACTCAGCACAGCCTTGATTTACGCTTACGAAAATGAACACCACTGAAGCCATCCGCAAATTCTGCCTCGACTTCCCGCAAGCCACCGAGAAGCTGCAATGGGACGACAACCTCTGCTTCAAAATTGGCGGCAAGATATTCGTGATCCTCGGCCTCGATAACCCGCGTCTCTGCTTCAAGTGTTCGCCTGAAACATTCGCCGAACTGACTGAACGTGAGGATATCCGCCCCGCACCCTACCTCGGCCGTTACAAATGGGTGCTGCTGGAGCGGCTGGATGCCGTGCCCTGGAATGAATTGCGCGAGTTGATCCAACAATCTTACGAAATGGTCTCTACCAAAGCGCCAAAGCCAAAAAAGAAAAAAGAAAAAAGCAAAGAAAAACGCCGAAGAAAGCCGCCACTCATCATCGAGTCAAGACCGGGGGAAAAAGCGGTAGTGTCCTAAGAGTGCGTTGCTAAGCCTTGCGGGGTAAGGATTTGCTCGCGGCACTGAGCTTGAGCAGATAGCATCCCTCGTGAACAGTTCTCCCTAGTTCGTCCAATTTGGCAAGATCGAGCGTCACGAGTTTTTTGCAAATATGACAGCGGGGGACACGTGACACCGGGATAATCATGGGATGGCCTGCGTGCAATTACGCTGCGCTATACGGTGAGTTCGGCGATGAAGCGCACCTGCGTATAAGAATCAGGACGTAGCATTCCTCGTGGATCGCCTTGCCGTATTCATCGGTTTTCGCAGTGTTAATTTCTACCGGTTCATTGCAGATCGAGCAAATCGGAAAGCGGAGCACCTGGCTGGACATAAGCAGAGTCCTAGTCTCTTAAAAGAAGTTTAGACGACGGCCCCGTTTTTGTCGGTACGGAAGCGTCCATAGTCATTGCGTTACATTTGCTGGTCCTACTTACGGCGTTGCTGGCAGGGAGCAGAAAAGGAGCCGCGTTTCTCGCGGTTCACCCCGGTTTATTCGGCTCTCTCTAGCCAGTAGCACATTTGACTCCGCTCAACGCCCTCGGCTAGCCTCAAGTGTCTGCTCATTCTGAACGTCCTCGACCTCATGCGATTCCGGCAAAAGTCCATAATTTTACTGCTCATTACGTCGGCAATGATCTGCGAAGCGGTTTTCGTTTCCGCCTCCGCCCAGCCGGTGCATGCCCAGCACGCAATAGTGGTCAGCGTTCACGAACTGGCCTCGCACGCCGGAGTGGAGATAATGCAGGCCGGCGGAAATGCCGTGGATGCGGCGGTGGCTACCGGATTTGCGCTGGCGGTCGTGCATCCACCCGCGGGAAACATTGGGGGCGGCGGCTTCATGCTGATCCGCATGGCCGATGGGGCAACGCATTTTCTCGATTACCGCGAAAAAGCTCCGGCAGCGGCCACGCGCGATATGTATCTCGATGCCCATGGCAATGTGATCGAAGGCGCCAGTGAATACGGATACAAAGCCATCGGCGTGCCGGGATCGGTCGCGGGCATGGTTTACGCCCAGCAGAAATACGGCAAGCTCACCTTGAAGCAGGTAATGGCTCCGGCCATCCGCCTGGCGCATGAGGGATATGCGCTGACCTGGGGCGAGGCCCGCGATCTGCACGACACCCATTTGAGCGAGTTCCCCGAGTCGCGGCACGTCTTTCAGCGCGATGGAAACTACTACCAGCCGGGAGAAATCTTCCGTCAGCCCGAGTTGGCAAAAACGTTGGAGCGGATTGCGGCAAAGCCGGATGATTTTTATCACGGCGCGCTGGCGCGGGAATTGGCGGCTGCCCTGCAAAAAGGCGGAGGCCTGATTACCGCCGACGATCTGGCGCATTACGAAGTAAAGGAGCGCGAACCGGTTCGCGGCAGCTATCGCGGCTATGAAATCATCAGCGCCCCGCCCCCCTCTTCCGGTGGAGCGGTTTTGATCGAGTCGTTGAATATTTTGGAGGGCTACGATCTCGCCAAAATGGCTGACCGGTCCTCGGAGTCGATCCACTTTACGACCGAGGCATTCCGGCGGGCGTTTTTCGACCGCGCAGAGTTCCTCGGTGATCCCGATTTTTCCAAAATTCCCGTAGCGCAGTTGATCGACCGGAAATACGCGGCTGCATGGCGGAGCTCGATTGACGATATGAAAGCCACGCCCAGCAAGGATTTGAAGCGCCCCGCAATTTTTAATGAACTGGAGCAATATGCGGCGGCGCATCCGCAGCCGCTGGCGGTTCACGAAGGGCAGCACACTACGCATTACTCCGTCGTCGACGCCGGCGGCAACGCGGTTGCCGTGACGACCACGATCAATGACTGGTTCGGTTCGCGCGTAACCGCGGCCGGTCTTGGATTTTTGCTGAACGATGAGATGGATGATTTCTCGGCCAAGCTCGGCGTACCGAATGCCGACGGATTGATTCAGGGCGCGGCCAACGCCATCGGTCCGGGCAAGCGCCCGCTTTCGTCGATGACGCCAACCATTGTGGTGAAAGACGGCAAGCCTTTTCTGGTATTGGGTTCGCCCGGAAGTTCGAAGATCATCACCACTGTCGCCAATGTGTTGATGGGCGTGATCGATTACGGCATGAACATACAGGAGGCGGTGAATGCTCCGCGCTTTCATCATCAGTGGCTGCCCGATGAATTAAACGTGGAGCAATGGTTCTCGCCGGATACAGTAGGTGCATTGCGGAAGGCTGGATATAACGTGCACTTCGGGTTGGGCGATGGCGCAGACTTTTCTCCGTATTGGAGCGATGCGGAGTGCATTGCCGTTGACCCAAAGACCGGTGAACGGCTGGGTGCCAGCGATTACCGGAATGGCGGCAAGGCTGTGGGATACTAGAAAGTCGTCGATGTACTGGTTGCCGATTTTTGTTTGAAAATCACAGCCGAGCTTTGAAGCGATAATGTGCGGCAACTCGCGAGTTAAGGACTGGGCATGGTAAAAGCGGTCTCAACTTATTTGTACGTAAAAGAGCGGCTGCATCCGGGCATTCTGGATGGCCTGGCTCGCAGCGGCGTACAGGCCATCGAGATTTTCGCGGCGCGGCAGCATATCGACTACGCCAACCGCAAAGCGCACGTAAAAGAAATTTCCGAGTGGTTTCGCGGCAGCGGTGTGCCGCTGCATTCCGTGCACTCGCCGCTTTATGCCGACTACGAATGGGGGCGCGCCGGATCGCCTCCCATTAACCTGGCATCGATCGACCGTGCCGGTCTGGTAGAGGCGATGGACGAGGTGAAGCGCGCGCTGGAAATCGCGGAGCAGATTCCATTTCGCTTTTTGATTCAGCATTTGGGATTGCCCAACGAAAGTTTTAGCGAGAAGAAGTTCGAATCGGCTATGACCTCGATCGAACACCTTCGCGCCTTCGCCAAGCCGCTGGGCGTGCGCATTCTGCTGGAAAACATTCCCAACGAACTTTCCACGCCCGACAGGCTGATGGAAATGATTCATACCGCTCACTTTGACGACGTGGGAATCTGCTTCGATTTCGGGCACGCTCACATGATGGGCTCCGTGCGCGAGGCTTTCGAGATTGTCCGCGCGCAGACCTGCTCGACGCACGTTCACGACAATGACAAAATCCGCGATTCGCACCTGTGGCCCGGAGAAGGAACCATCGACTGGAAAGAAGCGATGGAATTATTGCGCTCCGCCCCAAAGAAACCCCCCGTTCTGCTGGAACTGGAAGAAGACGAAAAAGTGAACCCACTGGAAAAACTGGGCCCAACCTTCGAGAAACTAGAGGAAATTTAGTAATTGGGTGATTTGGTAATTGAGTAATTTTTAAAACCACGCTGCCTTTGGATTTTCAATTACAAAATTACTCAATTACTCAATTACAAAATCTCATGTCTCCTGTCACTACTATCGCGGAAATCGGAAAGCACGAAGGCCAGACGGTCACGCTGCGGGGCTGGCTTTATAACTTGCGCGAGAGCGGAAAACTTTTATTTCCGCAGTTTCGCGACGGCTCGGGCGTGATTCAGGGCGTCGTGCCGAAGAATGCGGTCACGCCAGAGGTCTTTGAGGCGATCAAGACGCTCACCCAGGAGTCGAGCGTGATCGTCGAAGGCAAAGTTCGCGCCGATAAGCGCGCCCCCGGCGGCTACGAACTTGATGTGGTCAACGTGCAGGTCGTGCAGCGTGTGTCGGAATCCGATCCTTATCCCATCACGCCGAAAGAACACGGCACCGAATTCTTAATGGAGCATCGCCATCTCTGGGTGCGCTCGCAGCGCCAGGCCTCGATTTTGCGGGTGCGCGCCGAGATCGTAAAAGCAGTGCGCGACTTCTTTGACGAGCGCGGCTTCACGCTCACCGATCCTCCCATCCTCACTCCAGCCGCATGTGAAGGCACCAGCACACTTTTCCCCGTCGATTATTTCGACGAGCAAGCCTACCTCACGCAATCCGGCCAGCTTTACATTGAAGCCACGGCAATGGCGCTGGGCAAGGTGTATTCCTTCGGCCCCACCTTTCGCGCCGAAAAATCGAAAACCCGTCGTCACCTCACCGAGTTCTGGATGGTCGAACCCGAAATCGCCTATGGCGAGCTCGACGATCTGATGGATTTGGCCGAGAACCTGATCAGCTTTATGGTGCAGCGCTGCGTCGAGCGCCGTCGCGCCGACCTGCAGGCCATTGGCCGCGATATTTCCAGGCTGGAAAAAATTGTGCCGCCGTTTCCGCGCATCAGCTACGACGATGCCGTCAAGAATCTGCAGGAGGGCCACGCCAAAGGCGCGCTGGAAGCCAAGTTCGAGTGGGGCGGCGACCTGGGTTCTCCTGACGAAACTTATCTTTCCGCGCAATTCGATAAGCCGGTGATGGTGCATCGCTATCCGGCAAAGGTGAAAGCGTTCTACATGGAGCCCGATCCGCAGCGTCCGGAACTGGCGCTGTGCGTGGATGTGTTGGCGCCCGAAGGCTACGGTGAGATCATCGGCGGCTCGCAGCGCATGGCCTCGCACGAATTGTTATTGCAGCGCATTCATGAGCACGGCTTGCCGGAAGAAGCGTTCAAGTGGTATCTGGATTTGCGCAAGTACGGCAGCGTGCCGCATGGCGGCTTCGGCATGGGCATCGAGCGCGCCGTAGCGTGGATCTGCGGCCTGGAACACGTGCGAGAGACAATTCCATTCGCAAGAATGTTGAACAGGCTTTATCCATAATCGAGCGAAAAAAGAATTGAGTAATTGGGAAATTTAGTAATTGAGTAATTTGAAAACTTTTTGCTGTTTGGGGTTTCAATTTCTCAATTACCAAATTTCCCAATTACTCAATTGAGAATTAAACCTATGTCACTAAGCACTACAAGTATCGCTCCCAAAAAGATTCGCGTCATCGGTGTCCCCCTGGATCTAGGCCAATCCCGCCGCGGCGTAGATATGGGCCCCTCAGCCGTCCGCGTGGCCGGTCTGGAAGCCCGCCTGGAAGCCCTGGGTCACGAAGTAGAAGACGGCGGCAACGTAGCCGTAGCCATCCCCGAGCAGAAAAAAGAAGGCGACACCCACGCCAAATATCTTAAAGAAATCACCGCCACCTGCACCAAGCACGCCGAGCTGATCGTAAAAACGCTGGAAGTCGGGAAAATCCCTCTCTCGCTAGGAGGCGATCACTCCATGGCCGCCGGCACAGTAGCCGGAGTAGCCGAGTTCTACCGCCGCCACAACCAGCGGGTAGGCCTAATCTGGATCGACGCGCACACCGACATCAACACTCCCGAAACCTCGCCCAGCGGCAACGTGCATGGCATGCCGCTCGCCGCAATCATGGGCTTCGGCCCCGCCGAGCTGCAAAACATCTTCGACTTCTCCCCCAAAGTGCACCCCGAAAACTGCGTGCTGGTGGGCGTCCGCGACATTGACGCCATCGAAAAAGAAAATGTTCGCCGCGCCGGCATCGGCGTCTTCACCATGCGCGACATCGACGAGCGTGGTATGCGAACCGTGATGGAAGAAGCCCTCCGCATGGCCGGACGCGGCACCGCCGGCTACCACATCTCGCTCGACATGGACTGGATCGATCCCGAAGACGCCCCTGGCGTAGGCACACCAGTACGCGGCGGCGCAACCTATCGCGAAGCCCACCTGGCCATGGAAATCATCGCCGACCACGGACGCATGTTGAGCATGGAAATCGTAGAAGTGAATCCCGTAATCGACGAGCACAACCAGACTGCAGATTTGGCCGTGGAGTTAGCGTTGTCGGCATTTGGGAAGAAAATCCTTTAGAAGTTTGAAGAGGCACGAAAAAGGGTGCCCCATCTTTCGCGTCTTTTGCGAAAGGTGGGAACCACGAACCATGACACCGCCTCTCGGTGGTAAAAGGTTTTCCGGTACCATCCCTGCGATTGACGTACAACTCACCCTCCTCCACACTGAATAGTCATGAAAAAAGTTCGCGTAGGCATCCTCTTTGGTGGCCGCAGCGGCGAGCACGAAGTCTCGCTGCTCTCCGCCGCCTCCGTTCTGCAAGCCATCGATAAAGACAAATACGAAGTCGTTCCCATCGGCATCACCAAAGCCGGCCACTGGCTGACCGCCGCAGACGCTGAGAACTTGCTGCAAGGCAAGCTCGTGATTGAGCCTCGTCACTTGCGCGCGGGTGACCCGGATACGACGCAGGCCGCCGCCGTTCTAGCCCAGGGCGAAGCCGTGGTTGTTCCCCCGGAGCCGGCGCACCGCCAAAGCGGACTGGTGCCCTTCCAAACCGATGCCTCGCAGATGAGGCGTGCTAGCGACCGGGCAATTAATGTCGATGTGATTTTCCCCGTGCTGCATGGAACCTTCGGCGAAGACGGAACCATCCAGGGCCTGCTCGAACTCGCCGACATCGCCTACGTAGGCGCGGGCGTGCTCGGCTCCGCAGCTGGCATGGATAAAGACATCATGAAATCTTTATTCATCGCCGCGGGAATACCCATTGTGAAGCACGTCACCATTCTCCGCAGCGAATGGGAGAAAGAATCGAAAAAAGTTCAGAAGTTTGTCGAGAGCAAGCTGAGGTATCCGGTATTTGTGAAGCCCGCAAATCTGGGGTCGTCAGTAGGCATCAGCAAGGCACATAACCGCAAAGAGCTGGGCCCCGCGATTGAAGAAGCAGCGAAATTCGACCGCAAGATCGTCATCGAGCAGGGCGTCGGTGGAAAGAAAAATAAAGCCCGCGAGATCGAATGCTCAGTGCTGGGCAATGACGAGGCGTCCGCATCCATTCCCGGCGAAATCATTCCTGTGAAAGAGTTCTACGATTACAACGCAAAATATCTCGACGAAGGCTCCGAGCTGATTATTCCCGCGAAGCTCAGCAAAGCCGAAACCAAGAAGGTACAAGAGCTGGCGGTGCGCGCTTTCAAGGCCGTGGATTGCTCCGGCCTGGCTCGTGTCGATTTCCTCATGGATCCGGGCACACGCAAAATTTATCTTAACGAGATCAATACCATGCCTGGATTCACGGCCATCAGCATGTATCCTAAGTTGTGGGCTGCTTCAGGATTGGACTACCCGGACCTGATCGACCGGCTGATCCAACTGGGCATTGAGCGCCACGCGGACAAGAAGAAAAATCAGTACAGCCGTTAAGAAAAAATGTAGCAACCATGGCCGGGAATCGCTTACAGTATCTGACCTCCGATGACTGGGTGCTGATTAAATCCAAATCAGTACGGCGGGTTTTCAAGCTGGGCGATGAGATCATCCGGCAGGGCGCTCTCTCCGACAGCATTTTCATCTTCCGCCGTGGAGAAGCATCGGTGGAACTGGCTGCTACCAATTCCAGAGCCGTTGTTGCCACGCTCGGTCGCGATGACATCTGCGGCGATATGGCCTTCCTCGAAAAGAGCCGCGCCACCGCCGCCGTGATCGCCCGGGAGGAAGAAGTCGAGGTCGATGAGATCAAAGCGCAGGATCTTCGCGAAATCTTCGAAGCTTTTCCCCGGCTGGCTTCCCGCTTCTACCACTCGCTGGCGCTGATCCTGGTGCGCCGTCTGCGCGATACCTCCAAAGAATTGGCCCGCGAGATGGCACAGCGCGACCGCCCGCAAAAAGGGCCTTTCTTGAGCAAGATTTAGTGTTTGGCTTAACCAGATACAAAAAAACACTCTTCCCGGCCTTGAATCGCAACCTTGCTTTCTGCTACAACCATCTAACTGACTTCTCAAGGTAGAACGTGCAGGTATTCGGCGGCACAATTCTCTATTGAGAAACGTTTTTATAAACTGAATTTCTCCGCTTTGCTTGGGTGAGTCAACGCTACCTGTCCGGCGCCCCGAGATCTGTTGCTGAATGGCTCTCGTCGGCGTGAAACCTTGAACCTCCTGTAACGAGTCGTAGGAGCTTCTGGTGGCTTTACTTCGCAAGTCTTGCCGTCTCCCGTCAAGCCAGGGCATACTTCTGCGCCCCACGGCTGCCTCAAAAGTTTTTACTGTTCCATCGCGGGTTATGGTCTCGCTGCCCGCGTCTTTCCTGGGAAAAATCCAAAACATCGCATACGCCGGAGGAAGATAATGGCGACTACTCTCGTACAAATCGACAACGATCAGGAAATTAAACAGCGCCTGGACGCCGAACGTGCGCGCCTGCGCAAGATTGCCGGCCTCGACCAGCCCGACCATTTCCATCGACCGGTGGAGCGGGCGTTTACGGCGGAGCAGCGGGATCACACGACAATCCTGTTTGGCGGGTTCACGTGGAAGCACGAGGACCTGATTCGCGCGGTGTTCCAGGGAACCGGCTATCGATGCGAGAAGTTGCCGGTGCCTAACGTGGCCGCCTTCCAGACCGGCAAAGAGTTTGGCAACAACGGCCAGTGCAATCCGACGTATTTCACCGTCGGCAACCTGGTGCAGTATCTCCAGTTCATGGAGAAGGAAGGCATTTCGCGCGAGAACATCCTGAACAATTATGTCTTCTTTACTGCCGGCTCTTGCGGGCCTTGCCGCTTCGGCATGTATGAGGCCGAGTACCGCTTCGCGCTGAAGAATGCCGGGTTTGATGGCTTCCGCGTGCTGCTGTTTAAAGACAGTGACGGGATCAAAGCCGCGTCCGGCGAGCCTGGGCTGAAATTCACCATCGACTTCGGCTTCGGCATGCTGAATGCCATGCACCTGGGCGACGTAATCAACGACATGATTTACCAGATTCGTCCTTTCGAAGTGCATAAGGGCGAGACGGATCGCGTCTTCCGCGAGATGGTCGACGGCCTTTGCGAAGATCTGCGCACGCGCGATTCATTCGAGATCGAGCAGAGCGGGCCGAACTGGCTCAAGCCGAAGGTGAAGAAAAATGCAGTGCTGCGCAACACCTTCAACGTGCTGGGCAAGATGCACGAAAACCTGTGGGGCAAGGATTATCTGGAAGCTCTGCACACTGCCCGCGAGCGCGTGAATAAGATCGAAGTGGACCGGACCAAAGTGAAGCCGGTGGTGAAGATCACAGGCGAGTTCTGGGCGCAGATCACCGAAGGTGACGGCAACTTCCACATGTTCAACTTCCTCGAGCGCGAGGGCGCGCAGGTGATCGTGGAGCCGATTGCGACCTGGGTGGCTTACCTGATGTATCAAGCCAAGGCGCACGCGATCGCCAAGTGGCCGGTGAACCGCCCGCACCGCAATCCCAAGTGGCATGAAGTCAAAAAGCAATTTGCGAACTACATTGGGCTGCGCAAAAAACTTTGGGGCATCGGCTTCGGCGAGAAAGCGTGGCAGTTCTTCTATCACCGGACCATCAAGAACATGGGCGACCTTACGCACCACCTCGTGCCACAAAAGGACCTGGCCGATCTGGCAAACCCGTTCTACAACCAGTTTGCGCGCGGCGGCGAAGGCCACCTTGAAGTCGGCAAGAACGTCTACTACACCCTTCACAAACTCTGCCACATGGTGCTGGCGCTGAAGCCGTTTGGCTGCATGCCGTCATCGCAATCGGATGGAGTGCAATCGGCGGTGGTCAACAAGTTCAAAGACATGATCTTCCTGCCGATTGAAACTTCCGGCGAAGGCGAAGTGAACGCTCATAGCCGCGTACAGATGGCTCTGGGCGAGGCTAAGGTAAAAGCGAAGGCCGAGTTCGAGCAATGCCTGAAGTCGACGGGCAAGAGCATGGACGAGATTCGCGAATACATTGCCGAGCACCCCGAGCTGAAACAGCCGTTCTATCGAGTGCCGCACCGCGAAGGCGTGGCTGGCACAGCAGCGCAGTTCATTCTCCATGTGAGCGATCGCATGGATAAGAGTTCGCGGTCGTGGAAGCGGTCGCGGGTTCCGGCGATGCAGGTTCCGGCGGCGGTTAGCGGGGACTAATCTATCTGGTTGTTAACCGAGGGCGGGAAGTCGTGGTGGCATAGGGATTTCTCGCTGCGCTCGGAATGACAAATCTAAAAACAGTCACGCCACAGTGAATTCCTTAAGAATTCCCACGGAGACAGAATGCACGACCATCATGGAGAGACGAAGAAGACGAACCTCCTGACCATTGCTCCTGCACCGATTCTAAGGGCGCACGATCACCACACGGAATTTCTGGTGGGGCTCGACGTGGGCTCGACTACGGTGAAGGCAACCGTCGTGAATGCTGCGACCGATAAGGTGATCTGGCAGGACTACCAACGCCATGAAACCAAGCAGCCCGAGAAGTCGCTGGAATTCCTGAAGCGAATGGAGGCCGAGGCCGGCATCAATGCGCACAACACGCGCATGTTCATGACCGGCTCCGGCGGCGGCGGAATTGCCGAGCAGATTGGCGCGAAGTTCGTGCAGGAAGTGACGGCGGTTTCGCTGGCCGTGGAGAAGATGCATCCGGAAGTGTATTCGGTGATTGAGCTGGGCGGGCAGGATGCGAAGATCATCGTCTTCAAAGACGACGCGGAAACCGGGCACAAGAAAAAAATCCCTTCGATGAACGACAAGTGCGCGGGCGGAACTGGCGCCGTCATCGACAAGATTAATGCCAAGCTGAAGATTCCGGTGGCCGAGTTGGCGATGCAGGGCTATCACGGCGTCAAGCTGCATAAAGTTGCCGGGAAGTGCGGCGTTTTTGCGGAGACTGACATTAACGGCCTGCAAAAAGTAGGCACGCCTCCTGATGAGTTGATGGCGTCGTTGTTTGAAGCTATCGTTTTGCAAAACCTCAGCGTACTCACGCGCGGGCATACGCTGCGACCACATGTTCTGCTGCTGGGTGGGCCTAACAGTTTTATCAAGGGCATGCGCGAGGCGTGGCAGGCGAATATTCCACGCATGTGGAAGGAGCGCAAGGTTGAAATTCCCGCGGGTGCAAAGCCGGAAGACTTGATTAAAGTTCCGGAGAACGCCCAATACTTTGCGGCTCTCGGCGCCATCGAATTCGGCAAGAGCGAAGACGATAGCGTGGGCTGCTACCACGGCTACGAAAAGCTGGTTCACTACATCGAGTTCGGACGCCAGGAAGAAAAAGCCAAATCCGGCGCGCGGGGCTTGACCACAAGTGAAGGCGAACTGGAAGATTTCAACGTTACCTACGCAAAGAAGAAATTCACGCCGGCAGTTTTTAATACCAATCAGATTGTCAGCGGATTTATCGGCATCGACGGCGGGTCGACTTCCACCAAGGCCGTGCTGATTGACGAAAAGGGCGACATCCTCTGCAAGGCTTACCAGCTCTCGAATGGCAATCCGATTCAGGACACGATTGAGATGTTCGAGAACCTGCGCGGGCAGGTGGAAGCGCAGAACGCGAAGCTGGAAGTGCTAGGAGTCGCGACTACTGGCTATGCGAAAGATATTTTGAAAGACGTGCTTCACGCTGATGTGGCGCTGGTGGAAACCGTGGCGCATACGGAATCGGCGCTGAAGTTTTATGACGACCCGCATGTGATTGTTGACGTGGGCGGGCAGGATATCAAGATCATTATTCTGCATAACGGGCGCGTAAAAGATTTCAAGCTTAATACGCAATGCTCGGCGGGCAACGGATACTTCCTGCAATCGACCGCTGAGGGTTTTGGGCTTGACGTAACGCAATATGCCGACCTGGCTTTCTCGGCGAAATCGATGCCGCTGTTCGGTTATGGCTGCGCCGTCTTCATGCAGTCGGATATCGTGAACTTCCAGCGGCAGGGGTGGCGCGCGGAAGAAATTCTGGCAGGTTTGGCGACCGTGCTTCCCAAGAATGTATTTCTTTATGTGGCGAGCATTCCGAATCTGGCGGCGCTCGGCACGCGTTTCGTTCTGCAAGGCGGAACGCAGAACAACATGGCGGTGGTGAAGGCGGAAGTGGACTTCATCAATAACAGCTTTCGCGCATCCGGCAAGAAGCCGGAAATTATCATCCACGAATTTTGCGGCGAGTCGGGAGCGATTGGCGCGGCGGTCGAATCGCTGCGGCTGTGGAAGAACGGGCAGCAAACCACGTTCGTCGGCCTCGAAGCCGTGCGCAAAATTGAATACCGTACCACGCGCAACGAAGAGACGCGCTGCCACTTCTGCAAGAACGATTGCCTGCGCACATTTATCGACATCCGCACCGGGCCGAAAGACGACAACTCGTTCATCCCGATCCAGAAGGTCACCAAGGTTCCTCTCATGCATGGCGAGCAGCGGCTGATCATCGCCACCTGCGAAAAAGGTTTGGTCGAAGATGTCAACGATATGAAGGACATCAAGGCCGGAATCGATGAGATTAAAGGCAAGTATCCGAACTTCGTCGATTTCGCCGCGCATGAAGTTTTCCGTCCGGTGAATGCGAAGAGCATCGCCGATCCGCTGCCGAAAACTACGTTCTGGAACAAGACCGGCAAAGAGCGCATTCCTCTGATGGAGAAGCGCAAGACGCTGCGCATCGGGATCCCGCGCGTGCTGAACATCTATACTTACGCGCCGCTCTTCAACGGGTATTTCGAAAGCCTGGGGGTGCAGCCGGAGAATATTATTTATTCTGACTTCACGAGCTCCGATCTTTATCGCGCGGGAGCGAGCCGCGGCGCGATCGATCCCTGCTTCCCGGCGAAGATCGGCATCTCGCACGTCTATAACCTGATTCAGGAAAAGCACCGCAAGAAGCCTCTGGACGCGATCTTCTTCCCCATGTACGACGTGCTGACGTCGCCGCTGGTGAAGATCGTTGGCACGAATGCATGTCCAACGGTTACGGCCACACCGGAAACGGTGAAGGCGGCGTTTACGAAAGAGAACGATGTCTTCGCGGAAAACAACCTGAAGTACATCAATCCAGTTCTGAACTTCGCCGATCGCAAGCTCTTTGCGCACCAGATGCTGCAGGCATTGCAGCCGGTCATGGGACTGTCGCAGGAAGAAAATGACCGCGCGGTTGAAGTCGGCTTCAAAGCTCTGGAAGCTTACGAAAAGAGCATTCGCGACCGCGCCCGCCAGGTGCTCGACGAACTGGAGCGCGAAGACCGAATCGGCATCGTGATGCTGGGCCGCCCGTATCACCACGACCCGGGCCTGAATCACGAGATCATGGAAGAGTTCCAGAAGCTCGGCTACCCGATTTTTTCGCAGAACACTTTGCCTCTGGACGAGGACATGCTCGAGCGCCTGTTCGGCGACGAAGTTCGCGCCGGCGTGATCACTCATCCGCTCGACATCACCGACGCGTGGAAGAATTCGTATTCCTGCAGTACGAATCATAAAGTGTGGGCCGCGAAGTTTACGGCGCGGCATCCGAACCTGGTGGCGCTGGAAATTTCCAGCTTCAAGTGCGGCCACGATGCGCCGATTTACGGCGTGGTCGAGGGCATCATCGAGCAATCCGGCACGCCGTACTTCTGCTTCAAAGATCTCGACGAGAACAAGCCCACGGGATCGATCAGGATTCGCGTTGAGACCATCGATTATTTCCTGCGGCGGTATCGCGAGGAAGTGATCCGGAAGCGCAAGGCGACCGAGGACATCGATGCACAGTTGGCGGCGATGGAAGCTCAACTACGCGGAGAAATAGCTGTCGAGTCTGCGGCGGTCGACTCAACCGAGCTTGAGCCAGAAGCGCAAAGCATGGCTGCAGACTGAGAACTTGCAGATTGTTTTATTACGGCGACGGATATCCTCCGTCGTCGTTGTCTTTAGCAGTTCGCAGACGCCTTCGCCCCGAAATAGCAAGATTGTCAACTCAAGGTGAGATGAAGCCCAGGGGGTTCAGCCGCGGAGCGGCGCAAGAATAAAGCCCACGGCGCAAGCCATGGGTACAGCAATAAGACCGGAACAAGCCCCGGAGGGGCGGAAGAACAGTTCCACGCAACACGATTCAGTTTAAGGCTTAACCTGAAACGACCCTTTCGCGCGAATATCCCGCGACGAAGATCCCACCCAAACATCGAACCGCCCCGGCTCAACCACCCAATCTTTTTTAGCAGTGCTGTAAAAAGCCATTGCATCCCGGTTCAGCACAAAGCGAACTAACTGGCTTTCTCCCGGCGCCAGGTTCACGCGGCGAAAGCCTTTAAGCTCCTGCAATGGACGATCCACGCTGGCGTGGCCATCGTGAACGTAGAGTTCCACCACCTCCGCGCCCGCGCGCGCGCCACTGTTCCGCACCCGCAAACTAACCTCAACAGGATTATCCGAAGATGCATCCGTAGGCGAGATACTCAGATCGCTGTAATCGAACTTCGTATAAGAAAGCCCATACCCAAAGGGAAACAGCGGCTCAACTTTTTTCGTATCGAAATATCTGTAGCCCACGTAAATTCCTTCCGCGTAATTCACCTGCAAATTCGTTCCCGGATAATTTCCGTAGGCCGGAGAATCCTTCCACTCTTTCACAAACGAAACTGGCAGCTTTCCCGAAGGATTCGCGTCACCAAAAAGAACATCGGCAATCGCATTACCGGCCTCCTGACCGCCGTACCACATATCAACAATAGCGGGGACTTGCCCGATCCACTTCGACATAATCACCGGCCCACCGGCATTGATCACGACACTCGAGTGTTTG
>Ga0224568_1000019_pt1 | contig 77090 bp, 74 predicted proteins | sample CLU5metagenome_FD_182727 | JGI IMG/M metagenome (GOLD analysis project Ga0224568, IMG submission 182727) | Spruce litter microbial communities from Bohemian Forest, Czech Republic - CLU5 | ecosystem: Environmental > Terrestrial > Plant litter > Unclassified | place: Czech Republic: South... | reverse complement strand
CTGGGCTCCTGCGGAAACCGCGCAACTATACGTGGAAACCGGCCATTATGATCGTGCCATCGAGTTCATGAAGCACTCTGCGCCAAATTATTTTGCTCTCGATATTCCCGATCTGCCGCGCAAATATTGGGAGGCATTGTTTCCGAAGCCTTACTGGAGCGATTTGAAACACAGCTCGTCGGAGAATGGGCTGGATCCATATCTGGTGGCTTCGCTGATCAGGCAGGAGTCCGAGTTCAATCCCAACGCGGTTTCGCGAGCCAACGCGGTCGGGCTCATGCAATTGTTACCCAAGACTGGGAAAGCCGTGGCCAAAGAAGAAAAATTGAAGCGGTATAACGCCAGCCAGTTGTATACGCCTGCGGTGAACATGCAATTAGGTACGCGCTATTTTAAAGGCATGGTCGACAAGTTTGGATCGTTCGAATACGCGCTGGCGGCTTACAACGCTGGATCGGACCGCGTGGAGGAATGGCTGGGACAGGGTAAGTATCGCGACCCGCAGGAGTTCGTGGAATCGATTCCCTTCACCGAGACGCGCGAGTATGTACAGGCGATCATGCGGAACGCGGGCGTGTATCGGCAGTTGTATGGGACGCCGTAGTCGAAAACTCACCTTGATCTAAATTCTGCCCGGAAGAATCTCACCGCCTTCCCCTTACATCCAAATCCCAACACTCGTTTGCGGAGATCACCAATGAAGTTCAGAAATCTAGGCCGCTCCGGCCCCTCAGTTTCAGCTCTAGGACTCGGCTGCATGGGTATGTCAGCGCTGTACGGTCCTGCCGATGAAAAAGAAAGCCTGGCTACGCTGCATGCGGCGTTAGAGGCTGGAATCAACCTGCTCGATACCGGTGACTTTTACGGCATGGGACACAACGAAAATCTGGTGAGGCAGGCCATTGCAGGACGGCGGGATAAAGCCTTCGTTTGCGTAAAATTTGGAGCGCAACGGTCGCCCGATGGGCAATTCGTAGGCGTCGATACTCGCCCGGCATCGGTAAAAAATTTTCTGGCGTACAGCTTGAAGCGATTGGGGACAGATTATATCGACCTGTATCAACCGGCGCGGGTGGATCGCTCGGTGCCGATTGAAGACACGGTTGGCGCTATCGCCGAGATGGTGAAGGCCGGGTACGTGCGCTATCTTGGCATGTCGGAAGCTTCGGCCGAGACCATTCAGCGCGCACATAAAGTGCATCCCGTTGCCGCGCTCCAGATCGAATATTCGATCATCAGCCGCGACATTGAAGCGGACATGCTGCCTGCGCTGAGAGACCTGGGAATTGGTGTGACAGCTTATGGCGTGCTCTCTCGCGGCCTGCTGGCAGGAAAGACGTCGTCGTTTGCCAAGGGAGATTTTCGGGCTCATTTACCGCGATTCATGGGTGAAAACTTGCAGAGTAATTTGAAGATCATCGAAGCTTTGAAGGAGATTGCCGCCGATCGTGGAGTAACAGTGAGCCAGCTTTGCATTGCGTGGGCTTTGAACCGCGGGGAAGATATTATTCCGTTGATCGGTTCGCGCACGCTAATTCAATTACAAGATGCGCTTGGCGCGCTAGAAATTTCTTTGTCGGCGGCAGAGCTTGAGCACATTGAAAAGGCAGTTCCGTTGGGTGCGATTGCCGGAACGCGCTACGGAGCCGCGCAAATGGCTACGCTGAATGGGTAACCGGATTCACCCGCTTGCCGATTCACTTGCAGGGTGATCCTGCTGGTGCGACTTAGCGAAGAGGATTTCCAGTACCAGCAATCCCGCGCCCACAACAATCGCACTATCCGCCAGATTAAACACGGGCCACTGATATTGCTTGATGTATACCAGCAGAAAATCGATCACGCGGCCACGGGCCAGCCGGTCCCACAGATTTCCCAACGCCCCTCCCATGATCAACGACAAACCTAAGCCCGTAGTGACATGTGCATGATCGTTTCTCCACAGCAAGACCACCACCACGATCAGGGCAATCACAGAGAAGGCAATCAGTAATCCGGTTTTCCACGGAAGCGGCGAATCGGCGAAAAGGCTGAACGCCGCCCCGGTATTCTCGGTGTGCGTAAGGCGAAAAAATCCGGGAATGATTTGAATGTGGGCGTAAAGCCGGATGTGTTCAGCGACCAGATGCTTGGTCCAACGGTCCAGCAAAACAACAATGAAAGCAATCGTGAGATAAAGTACGCGCGCAGAGGTCTTTGTCATTCCTGAATTTTGTCCAGGGATATCTTAAATTAAATTTCTGCACTCGTATGGCGCCAGATGATCATCCGGGCCGGTTCTTTTCCTGCATTTTTTCATTTTCGTCTATCGCCGACGCACTTAATCCATGTATTCTGATGCGGCCTTGAGCCGATCTTTTGACCCCAAATGTGGGAAATGAAAGCTGGGCTTTAGGAAGTTTCAATTCCATGTCGGCGAATTTCGCGCATGAAGCCTTTAAGACGCTGGAAAGGTCGGACACTGATGTTCCTGGCTGTAGTCGGGCCGGGAATTATCACCGCGAACGTCGACAACGACGCCGGCGGCATCCTGACCTATTCCCAGGCCGGGGCGCAATTCGGCCATCTTCTGCTCTGGACCATGATTCCGATCACGCTGGCCCTGATCGTGGTGCAGGAGATGAGCGCGCGCATGGGCGCGGTTACCGGTAAGGGGCTCAGCGATTTGATCCGCGAAGAATTTGGCCTGCGGATCACGTTTCTCATGATGCTAGGGATTCTGATCACTAATTTCGGCAACGTGGTCACGGAATTTATCGGCATCGCCACTAGTCTCGAATTGTTCGGGCTCTCGCGCTACATTACGGTGCCGGTTTGCGGCGTGATTGTTTGGCTGATCGTGGTCAAAGGGCAGTACAAAAGCGTGGAGAAAGTTTTCCTCGCGGCGTCGTTTTTCTACGTCACTTATATTCTTGCCGGGTTGCGCGCCCATCCCATGTGGAAGGATGCGACGAAAGCTACCTTCATGCCGCCTTCGCTTCACGCGTTTGGCGATCAGGCATACCTGTTCATGGTGATCGGCGTGGTCGGAACGACCATTGCGCCCTGGATGCAGTTTTATCTTCAGGCCTCGGTGGTGGAGAAAGGCGTCACCCGGCGCGGGCTCAAAGCTTCGCGCTGGGATGTGATTACCGGCTGCATTTTTACCGACGTGGTGGCGTGGTTCATCATCGTGACCTGCGCGGCCACTTTGTGGGTTCACGGATACCGCGACATCAAATATGCGGCGGACGCGGCGCAAGCCCTGAAACCGTTAGCCGGACAATACGCCTATATTCTCTTCGCTGTAGGGCTGTTCAACGCGTCTTTGTTTGCAGCTTCGATTCTGCCGCTCTCCACAGCGTATACCGTGTGCGAAGGTTTGGGCTTTGAATCGGGTGTCGACAAGAAATTCGGCGAAGCGCCATTTTTCTACTGGCTTTACACGCTATTGATTGTGGCCGGCGGTGCGGTGCTTTTAATCCCCGGCTTGCCTCTTATAAAGATCGCGGTGCTGTCGCAAGTAGTGAACGGAGTGGTGCTGCCTTTCGTACTGATTTTCATGCTGTTGCTGATCAACAAGAAAGATCTGATGGGCGAATACGTGAATTCGAGTCTCTTTAACGCTGTTGCGTGGCTCACTACAATCGTTATGGTGGGGCTGACGATCGCGTGGTTTTGGACATTGAGAGCCGGGGGATAAGGACGGCAATTCTTTAGGCTAAGGAAGCTTTCCTTCTGCCAGATCCTTCACCAAAGACGCATCGGCTTCCAGAAAATCATACGACGGCAGAGATTTCGGCGCGGACCACTGGACGTCACGAAAGATGCGGTTTTCAATCTCGCGCTCATATTCGCGCACAATGAAAAACCGCAGTTCGACGGAAGCCCCGTTTGGGTACGTGTGATGTATGCGGGCAATCTCGTCGCCGATCGTGGCATGAATTCCCAGTTCTTCTTCCAACTCCCGCCGCAAAGCGTCGCGAGGCTGCTCGCCTTCTTCAATCTTTCCTCCGGGGAATTCCCACTTGAGCGGCATCGTCTGATGACGCGTGCGCTGGCACACCAACAGCTTGCCATCTTTTTCGATAACGGCAGCGACTACTCGCTTCATGATGCCGCACTCGATGTGGTTTGCAGGGCGCTGGCAACCGGATCAACGCAACTGGTAAAAGTGAAAGCAAAAGCGGCAATTCCCGGTGAACACAGAAGTTCGAGTTTGTGTACGCCGAATTCGTGATTGTCCACGAGAGAATACATGCGTGGAGAATCCACCACGATGTAGCTTTCCTGAGCCGAGTTGGAACCTCGAAAGCGAGTATCTCTGCCGGCCTGGTTGTGCGCGAGAGGCTTGCCATCCTGCAGCAGCTGAACTTCGGCTGAAGCTCCGCGCGGAGCAGCCATCACTAAATTCACCGCCGACGCTTCGAACTTCAATTTCAACGAATGTAGACCATCCTCGGCAGCTTCAAAATATTCCGCGGTTGAGGCCCAACGTCCAGAGGCGTAGAGGAAATTTTCTTCAAGCTCTTTGCCAGGAAATTCATAATCGGCAATCTGATCTTCTTTAAAGCCGCCATCATTGCCGATGCGCCCGCGTTGATTACCAAGGTAAAGCTCGCCAGTCGGACGGTAGCAAACCGCTCCCACATGGTCTTCCTCGCGCAATGGTTCCATCAGTTCCGGAAGCACCAGACTTGGATCGACTTCGCGAAGCAGTTCCTGGATCGTCTGCTCGCACTCGCCGTAGCCGCCTTCGCCAAAGTGGCCGTAACGCAGATAACCTTCTTTATCGAGCAAGTATTTTGTGGGCCAGTAACGATTGGCAAACGCCTTCCAGATTTCGCGATTGCTATCGACGACAATGGGATAGGTCAAGCCAAACTCACGAATGCCCCGCTCCACATTCGATTCATACTGGGCGAAGGTAAATTCGGGCGTATGAACACCAATTACGGTTAGCCCTTTATCGCGATAACGTTCATGCCAGGCCTGCACATAGGGAAGTGTACGAATGCAGTTGACGCAGGTATAGTCCCAGAAATCCACCAGAACCACGCGGCCGCGCAACTGGCGGAAACTAAGTGGCGAGGAATTGAACCACAATCGTCCAATCTCCGGCGCACGGACCTTGCCCTTATCCACCTTCATTTTGACTTCTCGAGCTTCTTCCCTACCAGTTGAGCACAATACTGCACAAGTTCCTGATCTTCCGCGCCGAACGCAGCCGCGAAATGGCTATCGATATCGAGCTCGCCAACTACTTGCCCCTTCACGAAAACCGGGACAACAATTTCAGATTTGGTTTCAAGTGAACAGGCGAGATAGCGCGAATCTTTGGCTACATCGTCGACCACAATCGTTTTTCCGCTGGAGGCTGCTGCTCCGCAGATGCCCTGGTTCAGCGGAATCCGGGTGTGCGGCGTCATGGCGCCGATAAAAGCCTCAAGAACCAGCACCGGCGGTTTAGTCCCCGGTTCAAGCATGTAAAAGCCAACCCAGTTGTACTTCAACATGCGTTCGTGCAGCAATTTGCAGACACCTTGCATAAGCGGCTTGGCCGTCGGCTCCGCTTCCGCCAGCGCAGCTACTTCTTTCCGAACCTCTTCGATTCTTGTAGTTGTGGGCATGAAAGAATCTTAACTCAGAGTGGAAGATTTCACGGCTGCGGACTGCAAAACATCGGTAATCTGCCGGATTCCTATGGTACGGGGAAAATGCTCAGGATGGATCGCGAAAGCCAGCGCATCCAGCCCTTGAAGAAGGGTGGGAGCCGGAGTGTTGAGGTATTCGTCTCGAACGCAATATATCCTTGATGTGCGAGCGGCGCGAGTTCCCTGCCAGCCGCGGCTTTCGACGATCTTCTGCAACGGCACGCGATCACCAGCTCCGCACCAGGCCGCGACCAAAATTTCTGGATCCATGCGAAGAACATTGTCTGCCAAGATCTGTTTGCCGGGTAAACTCAAAAATTCGCCTCCCGCGATCTCCACCAGTTCCGCTACCCAGGGCTGCGACGCGATCAGCGGCTTGCCCCATTCTTCGCAAAATACTTTCGGACGATGCAAGCTGCGAGTTCGAGCACCAACCGATTCGATGTGTTTCTTCATGCCATCGATTGCAACCTGGCCGCGCTCACTCGCACCGACCGCACCCGCAATGATGGCAATATCCGAATAAATATCAGCCAGAGTCTTAGGAGCAAAGCCGAGAAAACGCGAGCCAACCTTAAGTATCTCGATAACCGCTTTTTCCTGGTAGGGCACAGAGGCAATCACGAGATCAGGATTGACAGCGGTAATCTCTCCGGCATTCGCCGTCCACGAGTCGGCAAGGAGAGTGCGGGACTCCGCTGCGATTTCAGGAATGATGTCAGCACAATATTTAGTGCAGGCGACAACGCGGTCCAATTCGCCAATGGCAGCCAGAATAGCGGTTGCGCTGGGCTGCAGGCTGACGATACGGTGCGGAGTATGGTCGGACATAAGTCTGAATTGCGTACGGATTGTAAACGCGCTATCCGTCAATCTTGGCTTTGAGAACGGATGGCTTCGGGAAAATAGATTTGCCAGGTGCGTTCCCTGGCAGTCAACTCCAGATCAGGATTCGGATTCACGGCAACGGCGTGCTTTGCCATGGCAAGCATCTCGGTATCCCAGCGCGAGTTACCGAAAGCCGCATCGATTCCTTTCTTCACAACCGCGCGCAAGGCCTCCGGCTTTCCCGGCCCAGACGGCACGCGGATCAGCCGTTCTGTTGCCATCCCGCCATCGAGTTCCACTTTTGCTGCGAGAACGCGGTTCTCAGGAATGGCAAAATGTTTCATGGCAGCTCGAATGACCCACTCATTTGAAGAAGAAACAGCCCACACTTCGCAGCCATTTTGCTGCAAGCGTGCCACGAGTTCCTGCATCTCGGGAAATATTTGCACGACGAAGAATTGCTCAAAAAAACTGGCCGCCGCTTCCATGATCTTCGCTTCCGCGATCCCATGATGCATGGTGACCATTTCGCCGCACATGGTGGTCTCTTCCACCTCGCCTCGCTTGTAAGCCGCGTAGCGGTCTCGCATGGGAGCCTCTAAAGATGCCGGAACGAGGGCACCCTCTCTTAACTCCCAATCGAAGAAGCGCTCGCCGACATCCCCAGACCACAGCGTTCCATCGCAGTCAAAGGCCGCTACACGTGGATTAAGGCGAAGAATCGAATCGACGAATTCCTGTGCAGCCGGAGAAAATACTTTGGCTTCGACCGGGGTCATCTATCGACGATAACGTGCTTCCCGCAAATCGTGCAACGGCGGCGGAAATAGTCATGCTTGTGCTATTTTCATGCGTTCAGGAGATGTTCCCTCATGAAAGCTGTTCGCATTCATCAATTTGGTGGACCGGAAGTCCTAACATATGAGGACGTCCCCGATCCTCAGCCGCGCAAAGATCAGGTGCTGGTGCGGGTCCGCGCCTGCTCGTTGAATCATCTCGATATTTTTGTGCGCAATGGGCTGCCCGGAATAAAATTGCCCCGCATTCCCGGAAGCGACGTTGCCGGCGAGATCGCCGAGATTGGCGAATATGTCAGCGGCTTCAAAGTGGGGCAGCGCGTGCTTCTGGCGCCCATGCACTACTGCGGACATTGTGAGAGGTGCGTTGCCGGGCTGCAAAATCAATGCCGCGAATTTACCGTACTCGGCAATGGAGTAGACGGAGGCGATTGTGAGCTGATCGCGGCGCCGGCGGCGAATGTAATTCCGATTCCCGATGCGCTTGATTTCAACCAGGCGGCGAGCGTGCCGCTGGTGTTCGTCACAGCGTGGCATATGCTCGTGGGGCGAGCCGGCATTCGACCAGGCCAAACCGTATTGGTGCTGGGTGCGAGTTCGGGCGTGGGCATCGCCGCCATTCAGATTGCCAGACTTTTTCATTGCCGCGTGATCACAACCGCCGGAGACGAATCTAAGCTGGCCAGGGCAGCCGAACTAGGCGCGGATTATGGCATAAACCACTACAAACAGAAAATTTCCGAGGAAGTGCGGAAGATCACGAACAAAGCAGGAGTGGATATCGTAATCGAGCACGTGGGTGCGGCCACCTGGGATGAGAGCGTGAAGTCTCTCAAAAGCGGCGGCACTCTTGTCACCTGCGGAGCCACCACCGGACCGGCTGTGAGCATCGATCTGCGCCATCTGTTTGCGCGCCAGTTGACGCTGCTTGGTTCCTATATGGGCACCATGCAAGAACTACATGAGGTCCTGGGTCACGTTTTTGCTGGCCGGCTGAAGCCGGTTCTGGATCGCGCATTTCCTTTGAAGGATATCCGCGCGGCACATGAATATCTGGAAAAGAGCCAGATGTTCGGGAAGATTGTGGTAAATCCTTAGCTTTTCTGGGTTTGTTCGATTTCTGGATAACTCCAAAGCGTCTCCGCAACGTCTAACCTGTAGGCCAATTTGAGCGTTTTGGTCTACTTCCATCGGGCGTATAATCCGCTTAAGAGTACGTTTGAACGCAAAAGAGGTATTTATGAAGTTGCGATGGTTAGCACTCTCCGTAGCGGTAGCGGCCTTCAGCGCAGCACCTGGGACGTTTGGGCAAACCCAGCCTGGTCAAAATCCGGGTCAGACGCAGACTCCGGGCCAAACACAGCCGGCGCCTAACCAAAATCCCAACCAAACGCAAACTCAAGCCCCAGTGCCCGATCAGGATAAGGGCCAGCCCAAAGCCAGCGACGTGCAAAATGCGCCGCCGCAACCTCCCGCTGCATTGCCGACGCAGGATGACAGCCAGATCAAGCATGATGGCACGAAGACTGACGTAGATGCCGTCGGAAACCGCAACGTAGGCTGCGGGCGCGGCGTGGGCAACTGGTACAGCATCGAGCGGCAGGTCGCGATGGGCCGCTCTTACGCGCAACAGGTTGAATCGCAGGTCAAGCTGGTCAATGACCCCGTGGTCACGGAATACGTCAATAGGATCGGGCAAAACCTGGTGCGTAATTCTGATGCGCAGGTGCCTTTCACAATCAAGGTAATTGACTCCGATGTGGTCAACGCCATGGCGCTGCCTGGCGGATTTTTCTACGTGAATTCGGGTTTGATCCTGGCGGCGGATGAAGAAGCCGAAATGGCGGGCGTGATGGCGCATGAAATCGCGCACGTAGCTGCTTGCCACCTGGCGCGCGAACAAACGCGCGGCACCCTGATGCAACTGGCGACCATTCCTTTGATTTTTGTAGGCGGTGGCATCGGTTACGGAGCCTATGAAGCAGCAGGTCCTGCTGCGATGCTGGGCTTCTTGAAGTTCTCGCGCGGCTTTGAAGCCGAGGCAGACTACCTGGGCGTGGAGTATATGTACCGCGCCGGGTACGATCCTTCGGCATTCGTCTCATTCTTCGAAAAGATTCAGGCGATGGAAAAGAAGAAGCCGGGAACCCTGGCGAAGACCTTCGATACACATCCGCAGACCCCAGACCGCATTGAGAAGACGCAGGAGGAAATCCGCAAAATTCTTCCGGCCAAGCAGCAATATGTTGTGACGACTTCGGAGTTCGACGATGTGAAGGCACGGTTGGCATCGATTGAGAATCGCCACAAAGTGCTCGACCAGAAAGACGAGAACAAGCCCAGCTTGCGGCGCACCTCCACAAGTTCCGGCAATGACAAGACTGGCGACAGTACGAATAATGATGACGATCGTCCGACGTTGAAGCGCCGGGATGACTCGTCGTCGAACTAATGTTTGAGGAAGTTTGAGCGACCGGCAGCCTCGGCTGCCGGTTTTGCTTTGCAGTTAAGTAAAGGCTGAAAATGCGGGGACCGAATCGGAACGCTGTGCCTGAGCCAACACGCTTCTGTGACTTCGGTTACCGGAGCCAGTTGTTGAAGCAACCCAGCCTAGGCTACGCTAGGCATATAGGCGAGCACAGGAGCACTTCTTTTCATGCCTGAAAACACTCTCACAATTACCGACAATCGCACCGGACAGACATACACCGTTCCTATTGAAGACGGCACCATCCGGGCGATGAGTTTGCGGCAGATCAAAACTGGTCCGGAAGATTTCGGGCTGATGACCTATGATCCGGCATTCATGAATACGGCGTCGTGCCGCAGCAGCGTCACATTTATCGACGGCGACAAGGGAATTCTGCGCTATCGTGGCTATCCCATTGAAGTGCTTGCCGAGCGCTGCACGTTTCTCGAAGTTGCCTATTTGCTTTTGTTCGGGGAATTACCCACCGAATCCGAATTGAAGAACTGGGTCTACGAGATTACGCACCATACTATGCTGCACGAGGCTACGAAGAAATTCATGGAAGGCTTTCGCTATGACGGCCATCCTATGGGAATGTTCGTCAGCACTGTGGCGGCGCTTTCCACGGTATATCCGGATGCCCGCCACGTTCTCGATCCCGGCAATCGCCTGTTGCAAATCAAGCGCCTGATCGGCAAAGTGCCATCGATCGCCGCGATGTCCTATCGTCACAATGTCGGATTCCCCTATGTGTATCCCGACAACGATTTGAACTATGCTGAAAATTTTATGAATATGCTGTGGAAGATGGTCGAGCCAAAATACGTAGCTAATCCGGCCCTCGCGCGCGCGCTCGACATTCTTTTCATCCTGCATGCCGACCACGAACAGAACTGCGGCACCAATGCCATGCGGTCGGTGAGCAGCGCGCAAACCGATCCATATCTGGCAACGGCTTCGGCAGCGGCAGCCTTGGCAGGACCTTTGCATGGCGGCGCGAATGAAGAAGTCTTAAAGATGTTGGACGAAATCGGCTCGAAGGACAAAGTCCCGGCTTACATCAAGCGAGTAAAAGATGGCGGCGTAAAGCTGATGGGCTTCGGGCATCGCATTTACAAGAACTACGATCCGCGGGCAAAGATCATCCGCTGGTGCGCCGAGCAGGTATTTCAGGTTACGGGGCGAAACCCGAAACTTGATATCGCTCTGGAGTTGGAACGCATCGCGCTGGAGGACGATTATTTCGTAAAGCGCAAGCTTTATCCGAACGTCGATTTCTACTCCGGAATTATGTATCAGGCGATGGGCTTCCGGCCGGAAATGTTCACGGTATTGTTTGCGATTCCGCGCACAACAGGTTGGCTGGCGCAATGGCAGGAAATGATTACCGATCCGGAGCAAAAGATCGCGCGGCCACGGCAGATTTATACCGGTTATGAATCGAGGGAGTTTGTGCCGATGGACAAGCGGACCTCTACAGTGCTATCGGCAAAGTAAGACAATCGAAGCCCGACCGGTCAGGCCGCGTGCTTGCTCGTCAATGCCGCCATATATTCACGCTTCTCGGATGGTGAAGTAATCACTTTCATCTCCTGCCAGTCGTAGGGAAATTCTCTTCCACAATCCAGGCAGGCTACGTAGGTACCGGTCAATGCACCGGCTTGGGGACGGCGCGCCGATCCCCGAATGGTTACGGGGAAACTGTATCGGGAGTGACGGCACCCGAAAAGTACATCAAGTAATTTTGCGACCATAAAACACCTTCCACAAACCTAGGTTGTTGCAGCCTCCGCCCTTGGTATTTACTGCAGCTGCTCTACACTCAATACCTTAGATTCGTCTAAAGGACGAATGGTTTCGCATTAAACTGGAGCCATAACACGCAGGCAGTTCCAAATTGGTAAGTGTAGTGATTGCAGACACTTGCTAGTGAAAAGGTAAACTGAAACTTTTCCCGAAAGAGGAAATTGGCGAGGAAATTCAACGATGCAAAAACGGTTAGGCTAGATTAAGCGCCTTCCTAATGGTGCCCCGCTCGTTCTGAATTTTTTCCTGCAAGAGCGTGATGGCATAAATCAGTTGCTCCGGCCGTGGCGGGCACCCGGGGACATAGATATCGACGGGAATGACCTGATTTACGCTTTGCACCAGCGCGTAATTATTGAACACGCCACCCGAGGTGGCGCAGGCGCCCATGGAGATGACCCACTTCGGCTCCGGCATTTGTTCCCATAGTTGGCGGATCACAGGCGCCATCTTGTTCGAAACGCGCCCGGCAATGATCATGAGATCGCTCTGCCGCGGTGATGGACGAAACACTTCCGCGCCGAAGCGCGCAATATCAAAACGCGATGCTCCCATCGACATCATTTCGATGGCACAGCACGCCAGCCCGAACGTCATCGGCCAAATAGAACCCTTGCGCATCCAGTTCACAGCCGAGTCGAGCGTAGTGAGCACTACGCCCTCCGGCGTCGGATTTCCAAAGGTCAGATCCTTGACTATTCTCTTGCCATTTTCAGTATCGACGTAAGGGCCGAAATTCAGTTCGCGAGGCATATACATATTCTAAACCACTGAACTGCTCAGCGGAATGAAAGCAACGGGAACGAATAGCCATGTAGGTCATATCCCGAATATCGCACGCTTGCTCGATTGTGCGCTCAGTCGTAACATGGCCCCTTCATTCCTGATTGTTAAAGGGGCCTTGATGGATCGTCGCAGTTTCCTCTCAACCATACCTGTTGGCGGCCTCGCCGCCGCTGCCGCTCTCCGGGGAAATCTTCTCGCCCAGCTTGCCAATACTCCGGCCAAGTTGCCCGACCGTAGCCTGTTTGAAAAAAATGAAGACGCTTACTGGGCTGAAATGCGTAAGCAATTCCTGATTCCAGAAGATGAGATTTACCTTAACAATGGCACCGTCGGCTCCAGCCCCGCGCCTGTGCTGCGCGCAATTTTCGACGGCTACACCACGACAGAGAAAATGGACCAGCAGGATCCGGAAGACTACCCCATCTGGGGATATGCAGCATGGAACGAGTTTCGCGATCCTTTGGCCGAATTCGTCGGCTGCACGCGTGACGAGATCGCTCTGCTGCGCAATGCCACCGAAGCGAATAGTTACATCGCCAACGGCATCGATCTGAAACCCGGTGATGAAGTTCTGATGACCGACCAGGAGCATCCCGGCGGAGTGCATCCGTGGAATCTGAAAGCCAAGCGCTACGGGATAGTGGTAAAGCAAATCACGCTGCCTCGCCCGGTGAAAGATACTGCGCAGGTACTCAATCTATTTAATGATGCCATTACGCCGCGCACGCGCTTAATCTTCTTTAGTCACATCACCACGTTTTCCGGCGTGATGCTTCCAGCCAAGGAAATTTGCGCTCTCGCTCGCTCTAAGCGAATTCTTTCCGCCGTGGATGGCGCACACGTTCCCGGCATGATGCGTCTCAACATCCGTGAGATCGGTTGCGACATGTACTCCGCCAGCCCGCACAAATGGTTGTTCGCCACCAAGGGCTCGGGATTTCTCTACGTGCGCGATGAAGTCATCGACCGGCTTTGGAATACCATAGTCACGGAAGGCTGGGACGAGCCCAAGCTTCGCGCCGAACGCTTTCAGCGTATCGGCAGTTCAAATGTGCCTGCACTCTGGGGATTGCGCGCCTCGCTCAAGCTGGCCAACGACATCGGCATCGACCGCATCGAGCGCCGACATCGCTATCTCGGCGACTACATTCTTGATGAAATGAAAAAGCGCGGCGCCGAATCGTGGACTTCGCCCGATCCCGCGCTACGTTGCGCCATCGTGACGGTCAACGTTCCACCCGTCCCCCGTATGGATTTGGAAAACTGGATGTGGAAGACGTATAAAATCCGCATCCGTGGCGCAGAGCCGAACAAGTTGCGGTTGTCGACGCCATATTATTTGCAAAAGAAAGATATCGACCGGTTTCTGGAGAAGTTTGATGAGTTTAAGAAGATGAACCACTTGGCGTAGGCGGATTAAAGCCACCGGACTACCATACCGAGCGCACGAGGGGGCTTGCTTGAATTCTTTCATCCTGCGTAATCAACATAATCCCCATAGCCCGCGCGGTTGCACCGATAAGACGATCGCCTGGATCTTTGGGATACGAATCATGGAACGCCGTCGACAGCGCGGCGATTTCGGAAGTAATTTCTAGGACGGTAACGCCTGCCATATCCACGATCTCGCGGATTGAAGCTTCAATCGTTCCCGAGGTTCGAAGCCGGCCTTTGGCAAAAAGCAGCCCAAGCTCCCAAAGGGTCATTGAAGCAATGGCGCAACCGCCTTCGCGCTGCGCTTTACGAATCTCGCGTACCGCGGCTTTTGAAAGCTTACCGGGACTCGAAACCGTCCAGACCAGGACATGTGTGTCCAAGAGAATCACTTCAAACCCTCCCAGTCCTCAAGAGGTGTGATGGGTGAAACAATATCTCCGAGAATCTCAATCTTCCCTGCGAGACAACCGAAGATGTCGGGAGGCTTGTCGTCGGGGGGCATAAGTTTGGCCAGCGGTTTGCCACGTTTGGTTATCAGCACAGGAGTGCGTTTCGTCCGCACATCTTCCATGACTTGCAAGCATCGCGCTTTGAATTCGCCTGCGGCAATCGTTTTCATAATGGTCAGTTAGTTATAACCATAGTTATATTAACATATGCAATCGCGCGATGACAGGATTCGTAAAAAGCTCAGAATTGAGGCTGGTTCATCGTCAAGTTGGATGCTACCCGCATTCCACGTGCTTCCAGAAAGGACCGGTGAAGCCTATGGAACTAAGAAAACAACTCAGGTGCGGGGTACACAGCGGGTAGCGGTCATTTTGGGCAAACTGCCGCTAAGAAATCAATCTGGACCGACTCATTTTGTTGCAGCCTTGATTGCTACGGAGGCGGCTGCGGCAACCTCAATCGTAATACTCCAGCCCCAGATGCGTAATCAGCTCTTCGCCCTTCAAATGCCGCAAGGTGTTCTTCAGCTTCATCAACTGAATGAATAAATCGTGCTCCGGATAGAGCCCCGGCACTGTCATCGGAGACTTAAAGTAAAAGCTTAACCACTCCTGAATTCCCAGCCCGCGCAGCTCGGAACATCGTTTCGCCAGATCGACCAGGAGTACAAGATCAAGCACGATCGGTGCCGCCAGAATCGAATCGCGGCACAAGAAATCAACCTTAATCTGCATCGGATAACCAAGCCATCCAAAAATATCGATGTTGTCCCAACCCTCTTTGTTATCACCGCGCGGTGGATAATAGTTAATGCGAACTTTGTGATACATGTCGCCGTATAGCTCGGGATAAAGATCGGGTTGAAGAATGTGCTCCAGAACCGAAAGCTTTGACTCCTCCTTGGTCTTGAACGAACCGGGATCGTCCAACACTTCGCCATCGCGATTGCCCAAAATATTCGTCGAGAACCATCCGTTCAGCCCCAACATGCGCGCCTTGAAGCCGGGCGCGAGGATGGTCTTCATCAAAGTCTGTCCGGTTTTAAAATCCTTGCCGCAGATCGGTGCTTCGTTTTGGCGGGAAAGTTCCAGCATTACCGGCAAATCGACGGTCAGGTTGGGGGCACCATTCGCAAACGGAACGCCTTCCATTAACGAGGCGTAGGCGTAGATCATGGAAGGAGCAATCGTATCGTCGTTTTCGCGCAGCGCTTTCTCAAATGCCTTCAGCGATTGATGCGTTTCGCCAGCCGCAATATATGACTCTGTCGAGCCGCACCACATCGTTATCAAGCGACTGGCCCCGCTCGTCTTTTTGAAGTCGCGGATATCGTCGCGCAACTGCTCGGCAAGATCCATCTTTGTCTTGCCCTTCTTCACGTTCGGGCCGTCGATCTTCTTCACATAGTTATGATCGAATACTGCTGCCCGTGGCGTGATCGAGGAAAGAAATGGCTTCAACTGATCGAGCAATTTCTGGTCCAGCACGCCTGCATTCGAGGCCGCTTCGTACATGTTGTCTTCGAAGATGTCCCAGCCGGTAAAAACCAGGTCGTCGAGCCCGGCCAGCGGCACAAATTCTTTGATCTTCGGAGAGCGTCCATCGGTACGTTTACCGAGCCGCACCGTACCCATTTGCGTCAGCGATCCGATTGGCTTCGCCAGGCCCTTGCGGATGGCCTCAACGCCGGCGACAAATGTTGTCGCCACGGCGCCCATGCCCGGGATCATCACACCGAGTTTCCCTTTTGCGGGTTCGATCTTGCCCGGAGTAGCTATCTCTGCCTCCACTGAGGCTCGTTTTTTGCCACTGCCGGCACCCGCCAGTTTTAGCTCGCGAGTGGCTTGCACCGCATGCACTGCTGCTGCTTCGCGGTGCTCGTGTTTACGCGCTGCATCTGCAGTTTTGAACTGTTTCCGGCGCCGCTTACCACTTGAATCTCGCCAATCCGCCATGAACACTCCTGGTCGTTTCTGATACATAAGCCTGTCTCGTGGTGACATTTTAATGCCACTAGAGTGGCACCTTATGGACATCTTCCCAAAACTGCGGGCCATATGCAATGAAATTGCGCGAAACGACCAGAAAATCAATCGAAACCGCCAGCACTCGCATTGAATGGTGTCTCGTTATCCCGAGAACATTCGCGCATGAGCTCAGCAGCCTCGATTTATGATTATCAAGATAGATTTTTTGCGTTGGACACTTGCACTAATTCTGCTGCATACTCTGCTCACTCTACAGTCCGGCTCCGCAGCCGGTCCCGTGAAGCCGATGTTTGCATACCAGCCGTGATGTTGGTACTGCAAATCTCCTGACCTCGTTGTTTCTCCACTCAATCTGAGCGCGGCATCCAGCCCTCGCGGTGTGTTCGCGCTCGGAAAACGCCACAAAAACAGGAGATTCCAATGACTACGATTCGCAACTACATGTACGCGGCTGTTTTAGTTTTTAGCGCTTTGAACTTCGCACCCAGCCCGGCCTCTGCTCAAGATGAAGGCGGACGGTTCACACTGCCCCACGAAGTGAGTTGGCAGAATGTTGAAGTTCCTGCCGGTGAATACACCTTTACGCTTGACCCGATGGGCCCAGCCGAAGTGCTGAAGCTGCATAAAATATCGGGTACGCCTGCGTCTTTCATCCTAGTCGTGAATGACGCAGATTCGGCTGCCCTTTCCGGGCCAGCGAGCCTTCTCATTGAAGGAAATATGGGGGAAACTTACGTCAATTCCATGAAACTGCCGCAGTTTGATTTGATACTGCATTTCACGGCTCCTCGGAGTTCGGCGAAAGTACTGGCTCAAATGCACGCTGCAACAATCGTCAGCTCCACCCGATAGCCGCCCGGGCAACCCGAGAGCAGATCTGCCCAGAATCTGCTCTCGGGTTTATTGCGTCGAGTCTGGTTTTGGAATCGAGAAGAACGTCCGCGAACTGGCTGCCTCATCGCGCACTGTTTACGACGGTCCCGCGCCCCGCGAATTCCCTTTCACTTCTTCACTCAGCACGATCGCCTCGGCAATTTCTTTCATCGCCTTGCGCTTTTGCCGGCTCTGGCGTTGCAACGCCAGGTAGGCCTGTTCTTCGGTCAATCCCAGCTCGCGCTGTAAAATTCCTTTGGCGCGCTCGACCACTTTTCGCGTCTGCAATTGTTCCGAAAGATTGGTATTCGCCTCCTCCAGCCGTGCCATTTCGATTTCGGCACCCACCAAAAACCCAACGGTCGAAATCAGGCGAATTTCACGGCGGCGATAAACATGGTGCTGCCGATGCTGGAGATTGATTACACCGACGACACGTCCGCGGCACATCAGCGGCACCGAAAGAAATGCCTCGTAACTGTCTTCCGGCAATTCGTGAAAGAATTGAAAGCGTGGATCGAGCGCGGCCTTTTCCGCCACTGCCACCGGCTCCTTGTGCTCGGCTACCCATCCCGTAATACCCTGCCCAACGCGCAGTTTCAGCCGATCGACTACTTCGGGATGCGGATTCTTGGAAGCGCGGAGAACAAGATCATCGCCCTCCAGCACATAGACCAGGCAGGCGTCGCACTTCACCAACCCAGTGGCAAAATCGACTACGCGGGTGAGCACATCGTGAAAGCCATCCGCCGTTGCCAGCCGGTTGCCGATTTCATGCAGAAGATCAAAATGTGAGTCTTCAACTGATAATAATGGATCCATGGTCAACAGTATGGCCGGTAACGCGCCGCTGTCTAATTGCAAATTTGAATGGCTGCTAGAAAAAGATTTCTGCGCAATTGTAACTGTCATTTAACATCTTCTTCAGCCGCCAGACATCGGTCGACTGCTCAAATTCCCGACAGAAAATTGGGCATTTCACACGCTGCACGGCCATCTGCTCGGCGGAATTTTCTATTTTGTATCCAGATCCATGGCCTTCACCGGCAAATCCCAGTGCGCGTCCAGAATCTCGAACCTCCGCTGTTCTTCGCGCTGGAACGTCTCCTGATCGGGATACATTTGCTTTTGCAGTGCCGCCTCATCAAACGGCTCGTTCGCCACGGTCGCATTCTTAAACGCAATCGTCACGCGGTAGTCCCAGCGCCCGTCTTCGGTGGTGTGATAGCGTGGCTGGTCCATCCAGACTTTGGTAATCCGGCCCATCTCCGTTTCCTTCTTGAGCACGGGGTAATGATTCTTCTTAAACAGCTTCAGGAATTCATCTGCGTGGCCCCACTTGGTTTTGTAGTAATACTCGACCACAAATGGCTTATCCGGCGGTACGGATGCGGTTTGAGCTTGGGCAGCAATGGGCAGAGTGATGGCGAAGAAAAGCAGCAATGCAACAGCGCGGAACATTCGAATCACAGAATTCTCCTTTGCATACACCCTTGTACACTAACAGGACGCAAAAGAAGGCCGATGCAGGCCGGCAAGCGAATGGAAAGCGACCAGCAGCAAATTCTAAAACTCTTCGAAGACGGCGACCGTGCCTTGATCGCGGCCGACACCGCCGAACTCGGGCGCATCTTCGCCGACGACTACATTCAATACGATGAATCCGAAAAGCCGTTTACCAAGCAGAATGTGATCGACAATCTAAGCTCGGGCAAGATTCGATACATCTCGATGATTTCGACTGGCCGCGGAATCCGGATTCTGCGCGATGATGTGGCCATCGTCCACGGCTCTGAAGAAGATGAAGTTGAGCAGGACGGACGACGCTTCCCTGTTCGCTACCTTTATATGGATGTGGTGATGAAACGTAACGGCAGGTGGCAGATCGTGGAATCGCAACTCGTGAAACAAACGTAAACCGAACTTTATGGATTACTCAGAGCCTGGCGTTGATACCTGCCGGCTAATTCTATTCTGCCAGTGACTCCACACAAAATAAGCCGCCCCCGCCACCAGCACGACCATGATCACAGCATCGAATTTATGAAAATATTTACCCAACGCACGCCAGTTTTCACCCAGCTTCATACCAAAATAAGCCAGGGCTAAACACCACGGCCACGATCCCAGGAACGTGTAGATATGAAACCGTCCACGCGGCATGCGCGCTATTCCTGCCGGCAACGCGATGAAAGTGCGGATCACAGGGAGTAATCGCCCGACAAATACCGCCAAATATCCCCAGCGCAGAAAAAATCGGTCAGCCCAGTCGAGTTCCCGCCGTCCCATAAGAATCCAGCGGCCGTAGCGCTCTACCAGTGGACGTCCGCCATAACATCCAATTTCGTAGGCAACCAGAGAACCTATGTTGCAGCCAATCGCCCCTGCCGTCGCCACCCATAGCAGCTTGAACGTACCTGTAAATACCAGATACCCAGCGAATGGCATGATCAATTCCGAAGGCAGCGGAATGCACGCCGATTCAATCGCCATCAGCAACGCAATCCCGGCGTAGCCCGTGGCACTAATCACAGAACTGATGAATGCAAAAATGACAGCCAAAAGTTTTTCGGTCATGTAAAAAAGTTCTCAGCCATTGGGTCTTAAGAAAAAGAGTTGCGCACTCTTCTCCATCCAAGAACCAGCACCTGATATTTAGTGTAGCGGAATGCGCAGCGGAAACGCCGCACCCTAGAAAGATCCATCCTGAGTGAAGGTATAGCCGGGCAGCGCCGCGCCTTGGGGAGTCTTCGTTACTTTGATACGAACAGTTGGCGCATCTGGAGCGGTAATCCCCGCCGGGCGCAGCATGGCATATTGCGTGAATACTTCGCTGTAAACCTTGGTGACGAGATAGTCCTGACCGTCGGCATCACTGCGCCACACTTGCCCGAGTTGGATGGAATTGACGGCCACAGTTAATTTTCCTGAATGTTATTGAGTTGATTCCAGACTACCGAGGCGCATGGCCGTAGTCAATGAGCCGCGAGGTTACCGAGGTCTCTGCTAAGATGTTGCCCTCATGCCCCGCGGACAAACCCCTCGCCGACCCGCCCGCAACGGACGCCAGGATCGTGCAGCGAAACCGGTCATTCGGCAAGCACGGCCCAAGGTTTCTGCTACCAAACCAGCACCCACCAAACCGCGCGGAAGCAAAACCCCGGCAGCACCAAAGCCGAAAAAGCTCGCGGCCTACAATCCTCTCGCGCCCGATCGAATCTCCGAAATCCTCAAGCGCCTCGACCAACTCTATCCTGATGTCACCTGCGCGCTCACTCATACCAGCGCCTGGGAACTAGTGGTGGCAACTATCCTCTCGGCGCAATCGACCGACGTGAACGTCAACCGCGTGACGCCGGAGCTTTTTCGCAAATATCCAACCGTCGAAGCTTTCGCAGCGCTGACTCCGGAGCAACTTGAGCCGGACATCCACTCCACTGGCTTCTTCCGCAACAAATCGAAATCGGTGGTGGGCGCGGCGAAGAAAGTTGTCGCCGATTTCGGCGGGCAGGTTCCGATGAACATGAATGACCTGCTCACGCTGCCCGGCGTCGCCCGCAAAACGGCAAACGTAGTGCTGGGTTCGTGGTTCAAGATCGCCGATGGCGTTGTAGTAGACACGCATGTGACGCGCATCTCGCGGCGGTTGGAGCTCACGGCAGAAACCGATCCGAAGAATATCGAACAGGATTTGATGCGCATCATCCCGCGCGAAAAGTGGATTCTATTCTCTCATCAGATCATCTGGCACGGACGCAAGCTCTGCATCGCCCGCAAACCCAAATGCGTGGATTGTCTGCTGGAGAATATCTGCCACGCCGGCGACAAGACCTGGAGCACCGTGGAGATGCATAAGAACGCGATTGGTTAGCGTTCATAGCACCAAACTCGGATGCAGTGTTTTACCTGAGCCGTGACCTGACGATATTCCCGGCCGCCGACGATACGCCCTACCCACGCGCGTCCCGCTTCACCAGTGACTCCTATACGCTCTGTCCAGAACTTGATCAGCTATCTGAAGGTCCACCCAACCCCGCTACGGCTAGTGCTGGATAAGGGTCGGCGCTGGCCTGCCGTTCAGCACCGCGTCCACATTGTCCAGCGCCAGCATGCCCATGGCTGTGCGGGTTTCGATGGTGGCGCTGCCGATATGCGGCAATAGAAATGTATTTTTCAGCGAAATATATTCCGGGTTAAGTTTTGGCTCACCTTCAAATACATCGAGTCCGGCAGCGGCGACCTGCCCGCTCTTGAGCGCAGTGATCAGTTCGTCGTCGACCACCAATCCACCGCGAGCCGTGTTCACCACGATCGCCCCGGCGGGCAGAAGGCTTATGGCTTTGGTGTTCAAGAAATGGCGGGTCTGAGGAGTCTCCGGAGCGTGCAGGCTCAAGAACTGGCTTACGCGCAGCAGATCCAACGGATCTTTATGGTAGACGGCATCGCCTGCGATTTCCGCAGGTAACTCCGAACCGTTGGAATAGTGAATCTTCATTCCGAATCCTCGCGCTCGTCGCGCCACTGCCTGTCCCACCCGTCCCATTCCGAAAATGCCGAGGACTTTGCCACCGACTTGCCATCCCAGGAGCATGTCAGGGCTCAATGGCTTCCACGCTCCGGTTCGAACCAGCTCCTGAGCTTCGTAAGCGCGCCGCGAGGCACCCAGCAAAAGCAGCATAGCGATGTCGGCCGTTGCTTCATGATTGACGCCAGGCGTATAGGCGACCTGAATTTTTCTGCGAGCGGCCGCTTCCAGATCGATATGCTCAAAACCCACCGAGAATGTGGCGATGATCTTTACCGCGGCCGAAACTTTCTGGAAGAACTCAGAGTCCAACCGTTCTGCCGGCGTGATGAACAGAGCGTCCGCACCCTCAGCTACGGAAAGCAGCTGCTGCTGGCTGAAAAGAGACTGGTTCGGGTTTCGCCGAGCGTTGTAATCGCGATCGATACGGTCTTCGACTGCCTTTGGATAACGGCTGGTTACCACCAGGATCGGTTTCGTCATGTTCAAAATTCCTTGCTGCGCGCTCAGACGATTCCCACATTTCGCTCGATCTCTTTGATCACCGTATCCAGCCTTCCGCTCAGCACTTGCCTGGCGAAACTGAGGGTGAACCCCTTGACCGTGTGGAGTGGTGAATGAGACGGCATGGCAAGCGCAAAGGGATCTACAACTGCGTCGACAACAACGGGACCTTTTTTGTACGCGAGAGCTTCGGCCAGACCCTCTCGAACGTCCCCGGGGTCCTCGATACGAATCCCTTTCGCGCCCATTGCCTCAGCCACCTTGGCGAAGTTTGGATTCTTAAAATTCACGCCAAACGGGACAAAGCCGGCCTCCTGTTGTTCGATGTGGACGAAATCAAATTTCTCGTTGTTGAGAATGACTTGCACCACGGGAGTTCGCCGTTCGATCTGCGTCAGCAGATCGCCCATTCCCAGCATCGTGAAGCCTCCATCGCCGGATAACGCGATGCATTGTCTGCCGGGATATGCCAGAGCACATCCGAATGCGTTCGGTGCAGCGTTGGCCATCGACGCCCACGAGAAGGAGCCAAAGAGCCTGCGGTTTTTTCCTCCGAAGATGTGTCTCGCAAGCCAGATACAGGCCGTGCCCGTATCGGCAAAAAACATTGCGTCATCGGAAGCCAGCTCGCTGAGCGTCGCAGCGAGGAATTCAGGACGTATTGGTTTTATCCCTGGACCCTTCTCAACATAGTGCTGCAACAGTTTGTGAAAGGATTCCGTGTGCGCAATTTGCTTCGCCAGAAAATCCCCATCCGTCTTTTCACGTACGGCTGGGAGCAATGCACTGACGGTCGACTTAATGTCGCCGACAAGACCGAGATCCAGAGCGGTGCGGCGGCCGATGTGTTTCGGATTTTTATCGATCTGAACCTTTTTCACGCTGGCGCCGGGGAGAAATTCTGAAAATGGAAAATCCGTCCCCAGCATGAGCAAGAGGTCGGCTTCATGGATTGCGTTGTATGCTCCGCCATAACCCAACAGCCCCGTCATGCCAACAGCGTTAGGATTGTCGTGCTCCAGCCACTGCTTCCCGCGGAAAGCATAGCCGACGGGGGCCTTGAGCTTTTGCGCCAGTTCAACCACTTCATCGCGGCCTTCTCTGCAACCATCCCCGCCAAAGATCGCCACCGTTTTCGCTTCATCGATCATTCTCACTAATTTGTCGAGATCTGTGTCGGAAGGTCTCAGGATAGCTGGGCCTGCAATGGTGAAGTCGGCAGGCTGGTCCGGAGCGGCGGCTGACGCCACATCGCCAGGTATGGCAATAACAGTCGGCCCCCTTTCCAGAACCGCCGTGACGATGGCAGTACTGATGACGGCGCGTGCCTGCTCAGGATTAACCAGCCGTGCCGTATAGAGGGAGGCCGTCTCGAAAAACTTATACGGGTTCAGTTCCTCGAGCGCGGATGTGTCAAGAATGCTCGACTCTACATCCCCGGCGATGGCGATAACGGGAGCTCCTTCTTTCCGCGCGTCCATCAATCCGTTGAACAGATGGACAACTCCTGGCCCTGCGGTTCCGCAGACGACCACCGGGTTGCCGGTGAAATAAGCCTCCGCGACTGCGGCGAAAACTCCATATTCCTCATGACGAACTTGAATAAACTCGATTGCGCCATTTCGGCGCAATGCGTCCACGATGGGATTGAGGGCGTCTCCGACGATTCCATAGCAGCGTTTGACGCCGGCCTTCGCCAGCATCTCCCACAATACGTCTGCAACATTTTTCGACATAAGAACCTCTCTGAATTCTTGGTGGACTTGGTATTAATATCGCGCAATTCACTCCCAGCGTCTAGGTCGCGGATAGCTTCCTCTGCATTGATTCCATGCAATTGCGCTGCCATGAAATTCGCAGCCACAATTACGCCTCATCTGGATCGGGCCGGACCTGGTACCAATGATCGCGTGACAATCCAGATGACACTTGACGCAAGAGGCACACGGATGACACTGGCCAAAGGGCACCAAAAAACTGGCTCAACTGGCGCGCTGCCCTTTGAAGCGAAGGGTTCAAGGGGGAATTCGGCTCAGTGGCGAACTTCGAGTTGGACAACTGGATGAGGTCAAGTCCAAAATCGAGCGATGCGAGTCGCCAATCGTTTTGGATTTGGAAGAATCGGATCTCGTCGATCTCGAAGGCGTTCGTTTTCTCAACGCGTGTGAGTCGGCAGGCATCTCGATCCTGCACGGTTCGGCTTACAATCAGGCAATGGATGCTGCAGGAGCGAGGTCGGCCGAAAGAGCAGACAGACCCGTTGTAACGGGCTTGTGTCGCACGAAACGAGGGTCGGCTAATAAAAGCAGGTCTGCCGTAAAATAAGAAATCGAAGGAAACGGAGAACAACAATGACAGCGAAATCCACGCAAACCAAACCCGGCATCGTTTTCTGCCACGGCCTCTGGGCCGATGGCTCATGCTTCAACAAACTGATAGGTCCCCTTCAGGCGGAGGGGTATGAGTGTATTGCGGCGCAGTACGGCCTCAACTCAACGGCAGAAGACGTTGCCGTCGTGAAGGAGACGATCGGCCGGGTAAACGGCCCTGTCATCCTCGTCGGCCACTCCTACGGCGGAACCGTCATTACAGGCGCCGGAGTTGACGATCGCGTTGCCGGGCTGGTTTACATTTGTGCGCTCGCTCCGGACGCCGATGAATGTTCCCAAACGCAGCAGTCCAACTTTCCGAGGACCGATGTCTTCTCCCACATCGAAGTCGTGGATGGACGAATCTGGCTAACTCGCGAGGGCACGAAGTATTTCTGCGGAGACCTTTCGGAACAGGAGCAGAGGCTCGTTTGGGCGACCCAGGGCGTTCCTAAACCCGATCTGTTCGATGCGAAGGCCGGGGGAACGGCGTGGAAGTCGAAGCCGAACTGGTACATCGTCGGGAAAAAAGACCACACGGTGCATCCCGATCTGGAACGCGCCATGGCCAAGCGCATGGGTGCAACCACCTATGAGCTCGACAGCAGCCACGTGCCGATGCTCTCCCAACCAGAACGCGTCCTGGACGTGATTCGCGATGCGGCGAAAGCCGTCCAAGGAGCCACGATAGCCGCGTGAAGTCCGCGTGACTTTTCGCCGGAGCGCCATCAGGCTTTGGTGTTGATCCGCGCGGCGGGTAGATTCGAATGTCGCGAAACAAAGAAGTCTCAGGTAAGCAAAGACGATGACTCCGCGACCTGGATCGGCAAGGTGAAATGAAAAGTCGCGCCTTGCCCGTTGTTGGCGGTTGCCCATAACCTGCCGCCGTGTGACTCGACAATCGTTCGACTGATGGCCAGCCCCATTCCGCTGCCTTGTGGCTTGGTTGTGAAGAACGCCGAAAAGATCTGGCCAATACTCTCACCCGGCAATCCTGGCCCAGTATCGCTGACGGTGAACAACAGCTGACCGTCCTGTAGTTGCGATCTCACCGTGAGGCCTCCGCCGGACTCATTCATAGCTTCGATCGCATTGAGCATGAGGTTCATGAAGACCTGTTGCAATTGGACACGGTCTGCCTTGATTTTTGGCATGTCTGCGGAGAGTTCGGGAAGCATGGCGATGGAGTATCGGACAGCTTCGCCCTGCAGCAAACTGAAGATTTCGAGGATGATTTCGTTCACATCGATCAGTTCTCGTTGTGAGGGAGATTTCTTGTATAGCGACCGGATATGATCGATGATCTCCGCCGCGCGATTTCCATATTTGTCGATTCTGGCCGCTGCCGCACGGGCTCGATCAAGGTTGGGAGGATCGTGGGCCAGCCACTCGATACAGGTATTGGCGCTGGTGATGGAGGCTGCGATTGGCTGTTTGATTTCGTGCGCCAGCGACGCTGCCATTTCCCCCAACATACTCACGCGATTGATGTGCGCGAGCTCGGCCTCTAACTGGCGCAGCTTTTCATGCTCCTGCTCAGCATGTTTGCGTTCCGTGATGTCGGTCGAGCTGCCTACGAACTGCTGCAAATCTCCGGAATCTGAAAGCACGGGGTGGCCAACCGTGTGAATCCATTTCACCATTCCATTTGGTAAAAAGGCGCGGAACTCCAGATCGTAATCAGCTTTTTCCGCAATTGCCCGTTCGATCGTGTTTTTCAGCTTTAGGCAATCCTCCGGATGGATACGTTGGAAATACTCTTCCCAGGTTGGCGCTGCCTGGGCTGGATCGAAGCCGTAAATCCGATACCATTCCTCGGAGAGATGCACTGCATGTCGATCCGCTAAACGCCAAGCCCAACTGCCCGTGTGGGTCAGTTTTTGCGCGTCGGTCAAGTGGGCCTGGCGACGCTCCAGTTCCTGGGTCAGCAGCTCTTGCTCCGTGATATCGACTGCGGTGCCGAGAAATCCCTTGAGGGTTTCTCCTTCAAGAACGGGAATTCCCACGCAGCGAATGTAGCGCAGCTGGCCGTCTGGGCAAATAATTCGTTTTGTCACATCGCAGCCAATGCGTTCAGCGCGCATTTTCTTTATGGTGTCCGCCATAAAGTCCCGGTCTTGCGGGTGCATGGTGTCCAGATACTGTTCAAGCGTGGGGGCTCCTTTTTGCGGGTCGAGCCCATAAATCTTGAATAGCTCCGGAGACCAGTACTCAAAAAAACCTAAGGGGTTATAGGCCCAACTGCCCATCTGCGCAAGACGTTGTCCTTCGGTTAGATAAAACTGACTTCGCCGCAATTCCTCCTCGGCGCGTTTATCGTCTGTGATGTCCTGGACGGTGCCGAACATTTGATAAGGCCGGCCTAAGCTATCTCTCTTGACATCGCCGGTGCTATGCACGATGCGAAATTCGCCCGTGGGGCGTAACACACGATACTCAATGTCGTAGCGAGCGCCACCTCCGAGAGCGCCATCGAGTGCTTGAGACACCAACCTCCAATCTTCGGGATGGACCTTTTGCCGTAGCACCGCCAAGTCGATCAAATCTTCTTGCGGGCAAAGTCCATAGATGCGATAGGTTTCGTCCGACCAGGTAATGCGGCCGGTCGCGAGGTCGCGGTCCCAGTAACCAACATGGGTGATGCGCTGGGCTTCTTCGAGCTTGGCTTTGCTTTCCTGCAAATCGCTCGATAATTCCCCAAGGACTTCCTCGGCGCGTTTGCGATCTTCGATGTCGGTCACTACTCCATACCACTTAACGATGTTTCCATCTTCATCGCGAAGCGGCACTCCGCGATCCAGATGCCAGCGATATTGCCCATCTGCGGCGCGCAAACGCACCTCACTTTCGAGAGGCTTGCCGGTAGCAACCGCGTCCATCCATTTGCCCATCTGCCGCTCAAGATCATCTGGGTGAACTGCCGCTTTCCACCCTGCTTCGGTCGTCTGTTCCGCGGATAATCCCGAATACTCCACAAAGTGTTTGTTCACGTAAGTGTTGGAGCCATCGGGCCGAGTGGTCCACACTGTCGCCGGAATCGTATCGATCACGTCGCGAAGTTCTTTTTCACTTTTAAGAAGGGCATCCCTCTGACGCTCCAAGTGGCGGAGTCGGAGGCGATAAATTCCAACCAGAACCGCCAGGAAAAGAAACGCGCCCAGCGCGCGAAACCATACAGTTTGGTAGAAAGCCGGTGCGACGGTGAAATCAAGGGAAGCACCGGCTTCGTTCCACACCCCGCTGCTATTGCAGGCAATTACGCGAAAGCGGTATTTCCCGGGACCCAGCCCTGTATAAAAAGCTTCGCGGCGAGTGCCAGCGTCTTGCCAATCGCGATCATGCCCATCAAGCCGATAACGGAATTTTACTTTTTGGGGAATGAGAAAACTCGGCGATGTGTAGCCGAGTTGAAGATCGCGGGTCAAAGGCGGAAGTTGAAGACCATCTAGTGGGTTGTATTGCTTTCGGTCAGCAATCACGGACTCAACATAGACAGGCGAATTTGTCCCGCCACCAGCCAGATGCGACGGATCGATCATTTGAAGAACTACGTTGTTTACAAACCACAGACGGCCGTCGGGGGATTTCGCGGCCGGATTAAAAGACACCCTGCCCGGTAGCGCTCCATCCAGCAGGCCGAACACGCGTGGCTGAACTAGGGTATCCGGACGATCCCGCCATCGTTGGACGTCTGCGGTTGCAATCTCTATATATCCACAGGGCGTATTGAGCCATAGGTTTCCGTTGTTATCCCCAGAGAAGCCATGTACCCCATCGCAAGGAAGGCCATTTTCTTTGCTCAGACGCTGAAGTTTCCCGTCGCGGAGCGCCACGAGTCCGTTGTCCGATGCGGTGATTACTAAACCATCAGGATCAACAGCAACCTGATAAGCCCACGATCCGTCTTTCAGGTTCATGGGAAATGTTCGCGCAACACCATCCCGGAAAAACGTTAAATCCCCTGTGCTTGTACCGAGCCAAATTCCACCCTTCGGGTCTGCCGCAATGGCGTGGGCTCCTGGAACCTGAACCGTGGAGAATTCCGCGCGCACCTTGAAATCTCGAATGCGGACGAGTTTTCGGTGATCTCCCACGCATTCTGCCCAAATATTGCCATCGATATCCTCTGTGATACCGAGCACCAAACCCAACGGGTGCTGATCAGGCCCGGTGACACTCCGAAAGCGACCATCTTTGTAGAGGAAGAGTCCATCGTCAACGCCCACCCAAATGTTGCCCTGATGGTCTTCGAGCAATGAACCAACTTGTTGTCCGGGAGCGCGAACTGAGGAAACGATTCCATTTCGAATGGAATCAAGAGTGCCGAAATTTCCCACCCAGACCGTACCGTCCTTCGCAGCCATGACCGAATTGGCACCGTCTCGTCCAAGGCCCTCGGCGGTCGAAAAGGTAGTGACCGGAAGATCTCGAAAATTGTCAATTCCATTGGAGGTGGCTGCCCAGACTATACCGTCGGCGCCTTCGTAAATATCGGAGACGGCATCGCTCGACAAGCCATCCGTTCGACCAAAATGGTCGACGGTTTGGCCGTGGATGCGGTAGATGCCATTCCCGTACGTTGCAATCCAAATGTTCTTATTCGAATCTTCGATGATCGTATTGATAGCGAACTTACTGCCGTCGAAGTTAGGGAGAACTACCGGCTTGAAAACCCCATCGCGGAATCTTTCCAGCCCAAGCCCCGGTCCCGCTGCCATAATTCCCACCAACAACGAACCGTCGGACTCCGCAAAAAGAGAATGAATGCCGATTTGCCCTTGGTTGGATTGAAGTTGCCGGGGGTTATAAGTCTCAGGGGCCGTACCCATTTTCCAATGGAGCAAGGATGTGTCGCCACCAATCCAAAATCCTCCTTGCCCATCAGGGATGAACGAGGCTACTTCATGAATCGTTATACCCTCTGCCTTGCCGAAACAGCGTATGTTCGAATCTGTTGCATGACACAAAGCTCGATCTGGATTCAGGTAAGAAAGAGCCCAGACGGATCCGTCAGAATCCTTATAGATGCCATCAATTCCCGGAAGATCGTAGCGGGAAGTCACGACATTATCTTTAACGTGAGCGATCTCGCCTAGACCGGCAATCCAAAATTCTCCGGCTCGCACGTTTAGAGGGCGGAGAATTGGCGTAAAAGAGATCGGAGACGGCCAGGGAGTAAAACGGACGCCGTCAAAACGCGACGCGCCACTGGTGCCGTCCACCCAGAGATAGCCGTCTTTTGTTTGTGAAATCCAAAACGGAGTGTTCGGGAAATATCCGTCTTGGATCCGCCACGAACTATGCGCGTATTGGGTGAGGCGCTTGTTCGGGTCTAATGCGTGCGCCGCGCTTAACGTGAGCCACAGCGATAACGCCCAGAGCAGAAATAGTCGCGGAACATGGAACTTCCGGGCTCTCAAGATACACATGGCGCGGAGCAACGTGGAATCGACATGGGCAACCATGGCGCAGAAATCTTACCAAACCGGACCTCGGCCGGATATCAGTTTAATCTGACCTGAATTGAAGCCGCAGAGAATCCTGTGCTCAATACGATTGACGCGTTATTGACACTGACGGGACTTTCATTGCGAGCGATGAAGCCGTTCTCCACTTTTGTGTTTCCATTCCCACAATCTCAATCATTTACCAATTCGTTCGGCAGATTCCTGACTTGGCACAATTCGTGCACATTCCGGATAGCAGGACACCTGAGGAACCGGTGCGAAATACGAAGGAGCCAACTGTGGCATACCGCAGTGTAAATCCGGCAACGGGCGAAGTGCTCAAGACCTTTCCTGAACACACTGATGAGCAGATGTGGGGTGCATTAGCCACCGCGGACAAGGCGTTTCGAAACTGGGCGGCGCGTCCTATCCGCGAGCGCTCGAAGATCATCGGCAGGTCAGCGCAGATTCTTTTGGAAAAAAAGGAAGAACTCGCTCGCCTCGCCACGTTGGAAATGGGAAAAAGAATTGCCGAGAGCCGGGGCGAAGTGGAGCTAAGTGCTTCCATCCTGCAGTACTTCGCCGATAAGGCCGAGGTGTTCCTCGCGCCCAAAAAACTCGATTCTCCCACGGGTGACGCACGCCTCGAATATTCACCCTTCGGCGTCCTTCTGAGCATTCAGCCCTGGAACTATCCTTATTACCAGTTGGCCCGCTTTGTCGGCCCCCATCTGATGTCTGGCAATGTGATCCTGCTAAAACACGCGCCCGGCATTCCACAATGCGCCGTCGCCTTTGAACAGGCTCTTCGCGAGGCCGGCGTTCCCGAAGGCGTCTATACCAATCTGTTCCTGACCAACGATCAATCTGGAGCGCTGATCGACGACCCGCGGGTTAAGGGTATCGCTCTCACTGGTTCCGAGCGCGCTGGCGAGGCGCTGGCATCACGCGCGGGAAAGAACTTGAAGAAATCGACGATGGAGCTTGGCGGCAGTGATGCGTTCGTTGTTCTGGATGATGCTGATCTCGACCACACCGTAGATATGGCGATCCTGGGTCGGTTCGGCAACAATGGGCAGACTTGCATCGGAGCAAAAAGGTTCATCGTAGTCAAAGCAATGATCGACAAATTCCTCCCCCGATTCATTGCCGCTGCCAAGAAGTTGAAGCTAGGAGACCCGCTCGATGAAACAGTAACTCTGGGACCACTCTCTTCCGATGCGGCTCTGCAACTCATCCTGCGGCAGATTCAGGAGGCCACAAACCACGGAGCCCAGATCGCGCTTGGCGGCAAGCGCTCTGGTGAAGTCGGAGCATTCCTGGAGCCGACGATTTTGATTAATATCACCTCCGATAATCCCGCCTACAGGCAGGAGTTCTTTGGCCCTGCCGCTCTGGTTTTTCCAGCTGAAGATGAAGACGAGGCCATTGCGATCGCCAACGACTCGCCATTTGGTCTTGGAGGATCGGTCTACAGCACGGACATTGAAAGAGCCAAGCGGGTGGCGAGTCGCATGGAGACGGGCATGGTCTTCATCAATTATCCCGATGTCAGCCTTCCGGAGCTGCCTTTCGGAGGCGTCAAGCGCTCCGGCTACGGAAAGGAACTCTCAAATCTTGGCATCGAAGAATTTGTAAACAGAAAGCTGATCTTTGTTCCCAATGGCCGCGCCGCGTAAGCAGAAAATGAAGGGGTACCGTGAATGCCGTTATACACCGTGATAACTGAAGACGGATTTGTCTCCGACGAGAAGAAGGCGAAGATCGCAAAAGAGATCACGCGAATCCATACGACGGTGATGAAAGTCCCCAACAATTTCGTTCGAGTGGTTTTCCTTTCTTATCCCCAAGGTTCGGGATTCGCGGCAGGTGAACGGACCTCTACCGCAGCATTGAACTGCGTACTACGGAGTGGCCACACAGACTCCGACAAGACAGACATGCTGAAGCAATTGTGGTCCATGTTCCAACAGTTCACCGGTATTCCCACCGATCAACTGGCTTTATCCCTTCAGGAAATTTCCTCGAGCAATGCGATGGAGATGGGGCAGATCATGCAAGCTGTCGGCGACAGATAGCTCCCCAATATGGAACTTTTGTCTTTCTCATCATCTGTCTTTCTCCATCATCGGCGAACGCGGCATCTAGCGGAGCAGGTTCACTTTCGCGAGATCGATGATTTCATCGCCGCGCCCACCGAGCACAGCCTTCAGCATGAAAATGCCAAAGCCCTTGACTTGCTCGTAGGTGATTGTCGGAGGCATTGAAAGTTCCTGATGTGACACCGGGACCTCGACTAATGCCGGCCCGTCGTGTTTGAGCGCCTCCGCGATCGCTGGCTCTACCTGGTCCGGAGTTTCGGCCCGCAAACCGAGAAGCCCCGCTCCTTCGGCAATCTTTGTAAAGTCGGGATTCTTCAGGGTGGTGGCAAAGTCGAGAAAACCGCTGGCCCTCATTTCCAGCTCCACAAAAGAGAGCGCATCATTTTTGAAAACCACGATCTTAACCGGCAAATCGTGCTGCCGCAGGGTAAGGAGTTCGCCCATGAGCATCGCCAATCCGCCGTCGCCCGACATTGAGATTACCTGCCGGCCGGGATGGCTCGTTTGTGCGCCGATCGCCTGCGGCAACGCGTTGGCCATCGAGCCGTGATTAAGCGAACCGATAAGCCGGCGTTTGCCATTCATGCGGAGATAGCGCGCTGCCCAGATGACGGGCGTTCCCACGTCGAAGGTGAAGACCGCATCTTCAGATGCTAGCTTATCGATCACACTGGCGACGTATTGTGGATGGACCCTCTTGCCGGAACCAGCACTTGCCACTTCGTCGAAACCCTGGCGCGCCTTGCGGTAGTGATCGAGCGATTCTTTCAAATGCGCCTCATATTGATTCTGTTGCAATCTCGGCAACAGCGCTTGCAGCGTGGCTTTTGTGTCTCCTACAAAACCATAATCCACTTTGGTGCGGCGGCCGAGCTGCTCGCCGCGAAGATCGATCTGCACCACGGTCGCGTGCTTGGGAAGAAACTGCTGGTAGGGAAAGTCGGTGCCGATCATCAGCAGCGTATCGCAGTTCATCATGGCGTGATAGCCAGATGAGAATCCGAGCAGGCCGATCATGCCTACATCGAATGGGTTGTCATACTCGATGAACTCTTTGCCGCGGTAGGCGTGCACGATGGGCGCTTTTAGTTTGCCCGCAAGCTCAATCAGTTCGCCATGAGCTCCGGCGCACCCGGCGCCACCGAAGATAGTGACCTTTTTCGAGCGATTGAGCACTTCCGCAAGTTCACCGAGTTCGTCCTCGGATGGGCACACCGTGGGTTGGGGCGGCGCAAAAAGCAACCGCGGTTCTTGTTCAATGGCATCGCGCAAGGCCACATCGCCTGGGATGACAATCACTGCAACACCGCGCTTTGAGATTGCATTCTGGATGGCAATCTCGAGCAGACGAGGCATCTGCTCGGGCTGCGAGATAAGCTCGGAATAGTGGCTGCACCCGGCAAAGATCTGTACCGGATTCGTCTCCTGAAAATATCCACTCCCGATTTCAGCGCTCGGAACCTGCGCCGCGATAGCGAGAACCGGGACACGGCTGCGCTGGCAATCATAGAGACCATTGATCAAGTGCATGTTTCCGGGCCCGCAGCTTCCGGCGCATACCGCCAACTTTCCGGTGAGATGCGCCTCTGCGCCTGCCGCGAACGCGCCTGCCTCCTCATTGCGCATGCCAACCCACTCGATGTTATCGCGGGTGCGAATCGAATCGGTGATGCCATTGAGCGAGTCACCCGGAACACCATAAATTCGTTGAACGCCCGCTTGCACCAGCACGTCCACCAACAGATCAGCCACTCTCTTTGCCATGGTCATTCCCTTCCCAAACTCGTTGAATTCTTTTACCGCCTCAAATCCTTCAGCGTTTTTAGATCATCCACGACATACGCCAGCGAAGCCCGCATGCCCTTGCCACATCGGACGGGCGCCAGGTCAGAAAGTTCTTCGCCCCGGCACACTGGCAGCGTCAACAAACCGTCACCGATCCACGCTTGCTCAATCTTCACATCGCGCGGGATGTTCTCAACCAGCTCGTGAACCGCCGGCTGGTCCTGCTTGTCAGCGGCAAGGCGCGGAGTGTGCAGCAGATTGACGACCGGCCTTTGTTTCAGCAGCGACATGTCCGTTACCGGTTCCCGCAGCGTGACAACAGCCTCCGCCAGACGATGCCCAGCCGATGTTGCCGATCCGGCGAACTTCGATCCCGGGGCAAGCGCAGGACCGGCCTTTCCGGTCGCGGCGTAATATCTGGTCTGGAAAACCGCGCCGAAACGTTTCGGATAACCCTGCGTCCAACCTCGCGCTATCGCCGCGTCATTGTCCACGAAAATATACGGACAGTAAGAAACCGGCTTGCCTTGGAATAACGCATCTACGAGGATGAAAAACTCACGATACTGATAACGGGCCGGGTCAAGATATTCCTCATCGTTCCCGCTGAACTGCCAATCGTAGAAACAGGCGTTGGCGTGGCCATTGGCGGTGCGATCGGGGTCGAGCCCGGGAGGCAACACTGCCGCCACGGCAGAGGGCTCTGCCCAAAATTCAATATTGAGAAAATCTGAAGAGTAGTACCAGGGCGGAGCTGGATTCAGCGTCGATTTGCCTTTTGGGGTAAGCGGATAATTGAAGCCCTTAAGCATTGGATGTCTCCTTCTTAAAATTATTGCGTTCTAGCGAACCGCCGTCCCGAGCGGGCGAGAGTATAACTGTCAGAGTCTTGACGCCCTGAGCGGGATGGACGACAACCCCGCTGATATCTCCCGAGCCGGAGGGCCCGGTCATCAGAACGCTGTATGACCTCTGTTTGAAGTGCGGGTGTTCGTAGGCATCGTGGATGTTCTCGACGATGTCTTTCGGATCGAGCAACGCCACTAGATCGTGGGCAAGGAATGCGATCGTGTTCACTTGCAACTCCAAGTCGGAGAGCAGGATCGACCCGGTTTCCGCCACACCCATCGGCGAGCGCAGCAGGCAAACATCAATCGCACTCGCCTCCGACCAATGATTGAGATTTGCAGGCTTCATGGTCCCGGAATATTCCGGGATCGCCGAGCAAATGACCTTCGCATCCGGAAACTTGCCCTGAACGAACGAATCCAGATCAGGAACATCTTCAGTAACAACCACTCCGGCCATGCGAGCAATGGACTCGCAAAATGCAGCCACGAGGTCAGCGGGTTGATTCGCGTGAAAGCGAGGAATCGCCGGCATCGGCTGCGCGGCCGGCTGATTTCCTCGAACTGCCTCCAGAATCGTATTCTTCGCAAGCTCCTGAGTCGGGTTCATGACCTGTCAACCTCGTTCCCGTTGGGGCGATGGGTTCTATACCATTGGTGAAAAGTTTCGGTCTTGGCCTCGGGAATGTCCCTGTGCTTACCCCACACATTCAGGCGGTTGTAAATCGCAAAGTGGGGAAGGACTTCAAGTGCAGTTGAGAGTGTGGTCGTCGCGATGTGGTAGAGCGTCGGATGGCTGAGCACCTCGTCGGCCACGCGCATCGCCTCTTTCTTCACAACCTGGATCTGGCCGTTCTCCTCCATGACTTCGCGCCAACCATAAATCTGTTCATGGATATCGATCTTGACCGGGCACACATTCGTGCAACTGCCATTCAGGGTCGAAGCGAAAGGAAGCTCGCTATACTTTCGAATTTCAACGGCAGGCATCATAATGATGCCGATTGGCCCCATGTAAGTTGAGCCGTAACTCAAACCACCACTCCGGCGGTACACCGGACAGGTATTCATGCAGGCCGCGCAACGAATGCACTTCAGGGAGTGCCAGAAGCGCTTCATCCCGAGGCGCTCTGATCTTCCGTTATCGACGAGAATGACGTGCATGGCCGCGCCTTTACGCGGTCCACGAAATGTCGAAGTGTACTGAGTGATCGTGTCACCCGTGGCGCTTCGGGCGAGCAAGCGAATGAAGACCGCCAGGCTTTCCGTGGTCGGAATAATTTTTTCGATCCCGACTGAACAGATGTGGAGCGGCGGTGTGTTGGCAGAGAGATCGGCATTCCCCTCATTGGTCGCGACGACGATGGCTCCAGTTTCCGCGACCACAAAGTTTGCCCCCGTCATGCCGGCGGTCGCGTGCAGGAAGTCCGGCCGCGTGTTCTCGCGCATTACACCGGCCAGATAAGGAACATCCTCATTCTTGGGATCTGACCCATACTTTTCAGAAAACAGGACAGCAACATCGTGCGTCGTTTTGTGGATCGCAGGGCCGACGATGTGACCGGGAGGCTGATCGTCCAATTGCTGGATGCGCTCACCGAGGTCCGTCTCCGTGACCCGAATCCCTCGCCGCTCGAGGAACGGGCGCAGTTCACATTCCTCCGTCAGCATGGATTTGGACTTGACCAGCAAATCAGTTCCTTGCTTCGCAAGGAGGTCGTAGACAATTTGGTTGTGCTCGTGAGCATCTCTGGCCCAGTGCACGACCACACCGTTCGCCGTTGCCTTTGCTTCAAATTCAAGAAGGTAGTCGGAGAGGTTCGACAGCGTGTGCTCTTTGATCGCAGACGCTAATGTGCGAAGTTCTTCCCACTCGGGAACCAGCCGGGCCGCGGCATCGCGACGTTGCCTCATGGCCCAGAGCAACTTATCGAGGCGTTGCTCGTGGACGGTGTCAGCCAGGAACTTCTCGGCATTTTTCGCTTGGTCGACGGGCCTGCTCATAAAGCCACTCCATTCAATACTTCGGCCAGATGGTAGAAAGGAATGCCTTGCATTTGCCGGCGCGCGCACCCCTGCAGATGCATCAGGCAGGACATGTCCGAGGAGACAACGCAGTCCGGTAACGCCTTCTGCATGAAGGCCAACTTGTCGTATCCCATTCTTGCGGAGACTGCCTCTTCGGTTACGGCGAAGGTACCGCCGAATCCACAACACTCATCCACACGGTCGAATTCGACAAATTCCAGGCCCGGAACGCCGCTGAGCAGAGTTTTTGGCTTCGAGAAGACTGGGTCATGTACACGCTCAGACATAGAAGCCATGTTCAAGCCACGAATCGCGGAGCAGCTGGTGTGCAGCGCGACCTTATGCTCAAACTTCGCCCAGGGAAATTCTCGGATTCTTAGCACGTCATGAAGGAACTCAACCAGGTCGTAAGTGTTCCGAACCAGATTTTGCATTTCAGGTGAGTCCGCTGCGGCAGTGAATTTGTTGCGGATATGATGAGTGCAACTGCCGGACGGAGTGACCACGCAATCAAACGATCCAAAGACTTTGGCGCAGTGCTCCTCAGTTGCTTGCGCTTCTTCATAGCAGCCGCTGTTCGCCATGGGCTGGCCACAACAGGTCTGCTCCTTGGGATATACGACATCGACGCCTAATTTTTCGAGCAATTCGAGAGTGGCGATGCCGACATGCGGATAGAACATGTCGATGTAACAGGGGATCATGAGCGCGACTTGCATCGTCAATTCACCTGATTCGCTTCAAATTGCTCGATCGGAGCCATAACATTTGCGGGCGTTCCAGCATGCGATTTCTTGTCTAAGCAAGCTCACTGCCATCACGAAACGATTCCACGCAGCAGCAGAGCGAACTCGATATTGCAAACCGACGCCCGCATTTACGCGGCGATACCTTCGGAAACGATCCCAGCGATCAAGTGTTGGTGGAAATTGTCTTGTGTCATTGCGGTGACATGGCGAAGCGAAGTCACCAGAATGACGCGCTGATGCGTGTTGCGCGGCGGGGCTTTCGGGATTGAAACCGAATCGCCAGCGCTGAAGATTGGAAGGTTGCATGCAAGCACAACTGTGGATGCGACAGTCGCGTATCAGGACCGTGCATTCAACTAGAAGGCGGAGCGGGAATAACGGTGATGCGAGTTGTAATTCCTTCAAGCAGCAATCTCACGATCTCAGTCGATCAAGGGGAAAAGGAAACCATGGTCCGGTTGACCGGCCGAGTCGATGTCGATTCGTCGCCCGATCTTCGCGATCGCCTGCGGAATCTCTTGTCGGAACAAGCATTGCCTCAGACCATCGTCGTTGACCTAGGCGGCGTTCCCTACATTGAGACATCCGGGATCGCCACTCTGATTGAAGCTCTAAGAATTGCCCGCCATCACCAGATCCACCTCCGCTTGCAAGGGCTAAGTGGTGCTGTACTGCGCCTATTCGAAGTCACCGGAGTTCTGGCGCTGTTCGATACAAGCAATTCAGGGCAAAGCAGCTCGGGACAAAAGGTATCTTGATGGCAAATGTTCTCGAAAATGTCGGCGAAAACACAATCGAACACCTCGACTACGTCGGAAGTCTGAACATTCAATGGTGGGCCACGTTGCTGGCAATGAGAAGGGCGCTGCCTTTTGTGGGAAATCGTTACCGGTGGCAGGCGACCGTGAGGCAGATGCTCGAAATCGGCGTGGATGCCATATCCATGGTGTCGCTGATGTCGATCTGCACCGGTTTCATTCTGGCCATGCAGGGGGCTTCGGAGCTGCGCCGTTTCGGAGCACTTCACTATGTCATCGACTTGGTCGCGGTCGGCTTCACCCGGGAACTCGGGCCACTCCTCACCGCGATTGCGGTGAGCGGGCGCTCCGGGTCGGCGTTCGCGGCCGAGATTGGGACGATGAAGGTGACCGAGGAACTCGACTCCCTCCGCGTCATGGCGCTCGACCCGATAGAGTTTGTCCTCGCGCCCAAGTATCTGGCTGCTTTGATTTCCGTTCCCTGCCTCAGCATCATTGCCAATCTTTTCGGCATTTTGGCAGGTGGGTTGTTCATGTTTTTCAGCACTCGCCTGTCGCTACTGCTTTATGCCCATTACGTGTTCACTTCCATCACCTTGCGCGACGTCATCACGGGCCTCATCAAGAGTGTGGTGTTCGCGACCATCATCGCTCACGTCGGGTGCCTGGAAGGCTTCCGGGTCCGCGGAGGTCCCGATTCTGTCGGCCGATCAACGACGAGCGCAGTTGTAAAGTCGACCTTCCTGGTCATCATTGCCGACGCCGTGTTTACTGCGATCTTTTATTTCACGGTGAAACAGTAATGCCCATCATCTCCGTCCGCGATCTTGTGGTTGAGTACGACGGGCGTCGCGTGTTGAATGGGCTGAATCTCGACATCGAGCACGGCGAAACGATGGTGCTGCTCGGTGGAAGCGGTTCCGGGAAAAGTACCTTATTACGCCAGATCATCGGTCTGGAGCGTCCCGAGTCCGGGAGCATTCATGTGAAGGGAACAGACATTACCGCTTGCTCAAAGGCCGAGTTGAAAAAAGTTCTCCGCTCGATTGGCGTGGCCTTCCAAAGCGCGGCGTTGTTTAATTCGCTGACGGTAGAAGACAACATCGCCTTACCGATGCGGGAACATACGCGGCTCGCACCCTCAATCATCAACCTAATGGTCTGGATGAAGCTGGCTGCGGTTGGTCTGTCCGACTTTGGCAAGCTGCTTCCTCAGGAACTCTCCGGCGGAATGAAGAAGCGGGCGGCCGTGGCACGGGCGCTGGCGCTTGGCCCGGAAATTCTTGTCCTCGATGAGCCATCGGCAGGACTCGATCCCATCGTTGCCGCGGAGCTCGATGACCTGATCTTGCTGGTCAAGGAAGCATTGCAGATGACGGTTATCGTCGTTACTCACGAAATGCCGAGCGCGTTTCGCATCGCGGACCGCATCGCCATGCTCTATCAGGGCTCGTTCAGTTCCGTCGGCACGAAAGAGGAAATCAAAGCGAGCCAGAATCCGCGGGTGCGCCAATTTCTCGACCGCGTACCAGAAAACATCGCGAAGATGCCCGCCGTAACGGCTTATTTCGAAAAATATATGCAGTCCGAGGAGGCCTACCGGTGACTACGGAAGCGAAAGTCGGAGCGTTCGTTTTGGGATGCTTTTCGCTCCTGGCATTTACTTTGATCTACCTGATTAACGCGCAACTGGGCGGGCACGCCATTCCATACCGCACGTATCTCCGTTACGCCGGTGGCCTGGAACCGGGAGCATCGGTTTTGTTCGGAGGAATCAATGTGGGAAAGGTAACGGCAGTGCGGCCAGCTGCCTCTGACCCGACCAAGATCGAGATTCTGCTGGATGTGAAGGACAACACTCCGTTAAACGAACAATCCGTCGCCAAGCTGGGTTTGGTCAGCGTGATGAGCCCTGCGGCACTATCCATCACCACGGGCAGCAATGACGCGAAGCGTTTACAACCAGGCTCTACGATTCGATCGCACGAGGCGGCGAGCCTGGACGAGATCAGCGAAAAATTGACCGTCGTTGCCGACAACGCCAACGGATTGATCACCGAGGTGCGAGGTGAACTGCACGGAATCAGCGGCGATGCGCGCACGCTGCTCGCAAACCTGAACACTGTGACCGGCCAGCCCAATCAACGGAAGGTGCGGGAGCTACTCGACAATGTCAACGGAATGCTGGCGGCGGAGCGGCCTAAAATCGACCGGCTCACCGATCAATTGAATGTGCTTAGCAAGCACGCCGACGACACGGTCCAAAACGTGAATGGCACAGTCAGCGAGATGCGCGAGCCTGTCCGGAAAGATCTGGCTGAACTGCAGGAGACGTTGCTCCAAACCAAACAGTTGCTGGCAGACATGCAGGTACTGGTGAGAACGAATGATGACAAGATTGGCGACACAATCGAAAATCTGCGCATAGCCACGGAGAATCTGGATGACTTAACCGAATCGGTGAAAGAGCGCCCGTGGAGCCTGATTCGGATCAAACAACCTGAAGACCGGAAGGTTCCAAAATGACGCGACTCGAACGGCAAACATGGCATCGTGCCGGCTCCGACACAGGCACCGGACGGATGGTCACCATGGGAAAAACCGCGACGAAGATCGTCTTCTGTCTCGCAGCTTTGGTGATCCTGACCGGTTGTATGGGAGTGCGACGCCCGAATTACTACACTCTCAACTTGCCCGCACCGCCGGATCCGCCTGCGGCAACAAGCGCGCATGCTATTCTCGCGATCCGGGAATTCCGAGCGCCCGCTTACCTGCGCCAGGGAGCGATTGTTTATAAGACGTCTCCGGAACAGGTCGGCTTCTACGCCTACCACCGCTGGGCGATCGATCCGCGTGATTTCGTGACCAGCTCGATTATCGAAGAAGTGCGAGCAAGCGGAGCTTTCGCCCGTGTCCAGCCCTTCGACGGAAGCCGCGATGTGGACTACGTGCTCAGCGGACGTCTGGAGAAGCTTGAGGAGCTCGACTATCAGGGCGGCGTCAAAGTGCAGGTTGTCATCTCGGCTGAGATCACCAGCGTCACCACAGGCGCAGTCGTTTGGAGCAATGCGGTTTCGGAGATTAGAGACGTCAACCAGCACGATGTACCGGCTGTCGTCTCGGAAATGAACCGCACGATGCAACGCGCGATAGAAAAGCTGGCAACCTCTATGTCCAATTTGTCTGTCGGGTCCATTGCGGCGCAGAGAAACGAACAATCAAGCGCTCCGGCGCAAAAGCGATAACCACTCCTGCATGCAACCACGTCAAGCGGTGTCAAGTGTCACCGTCATGACAGTGTGGTCCTGGAACGCAAGAGGATCTCTGTCTCTCGCAAAGGCGAATAAATCTGCTCCGATTGGGAGCGCAAGCCTGCGATTGCGCGCGAAATCGCCGTCGTCGTGAATGGAACCGCAGTTGCTCCAAAACAAATCGTCAGAACTCCAGCGCTTAGAACTTTCTGCGCTCTTAAGGGGCAACTTTAATGTCCACGTCGCCAGTACCCGTTGGATCTGCGGAGACGACTATGAAACCGTTGCCGTCCCAGGCCGCTGCCGATGAAGGAGTTCCTCCCCGCAACGCGAAGTGGAAGAGCTACCTGACGCCGATCTTCGTGGTGCTGCTCGCGCTGGCAATCTTGATCACCATAACGCGCAACTGGAATGCCTGGGAAGGCGGCAAAGCCGAACAAGTGACCGACGATGCTTATGTTCGCGGCGACCTTACCCCGCTCAGCACAAAAGTGGCAGCCATTGTCCGCGCCGTTGACGTGGCGGACTACCAGCCAGTGCATAAGGGCGACCTGCTGGTCGAACTGCAAGATGATGACTACCGGGCGCAGGTGGATCAAGCCAAAGCGGCCGTCGAGGCTGCGCGAGCCGGCATCGAAGAGAATCTCCGGCAGCGGCAGTTGCAGGATACCCGCATCGCGAAAGCGATGGCGGGCATCGATCAGGCCAAGGCGCAGATTGCCGCCGCCGAAGCCGGCAAGGAAGCCGTGCGGGCTCAATTGATACGCGCTCGCTCGGAACGTAAGCGTCAGGAGGGGCTCTACCAGACCCACTCAACAACTGAGCAGACCCTCGAGACCGCTGTCGCGGCCGAAGGCAACCTCTCTGCTCAGCTTGCCAGCCGTGATGCCGACATCAATCAGGCACAAACCATGCTGCGAAGTAGTGAACTCGCAGCCGAAGCCGAGCGAGGCAGCAAAGCCGTACTTGAATCGCAGGAGATGCAACTTCAGGCCGACCTGCACGCCAAGCAGGCGAACCTGGCCGCGGCTCAAGTCAACCTTGGCTATACAAAAGTCTATGCTCCCGACGACGGTACGGTGGGCGAGCGGCAAGTTCGGCCCGGGCAACTCGTCTCGCCCGGTACGCAGGTGATCTCTTTTGTTGCGCTCACCAAATGGGTGCAAGCCAACTATCGCGAAACCCAGTTGACCAACGTCAAGGTTGGGGACTCTGCCGAACTTCAGATCGATGAATATCCCGGAGAACGAATTCGCGGCAAGGTCATCGAGATTGCGCCTGCCAGCGGATCACAATTCGCGCTGATACCTCCCGACAACGCTACCGGCAACTATACGAAAGTCGTGCAGCGCATTCCCGTGAAGATCGCACTGGACGATCCCACGCTTGCGACCAAGCTACGCCCTGGACTTTCGGTGGTAGTGACCGTGCGCACCAAAGACTGACCGGAACCTATGGCAGCTTCGACCATCACGTTTCGCCCCTCTGCGACAGACATCGCACGAGCTACCGCCGCCGCCCTCCCGTCCGAAGTGTCGACGCGTCCTCTGCTCGGTATTCTCGGCGTGGTCACTGGAGCCGGACTCGTCACCCTTGCGGGCCGCATGCTCAGTCTTGGCCTTCCCGACTTGAGGGGCCACATTGGCATCAGCGTTGACGACGGCGCATGGCTCGACAGCGCCTTCAACGCGTCGCTTATGTTTATCGGGCCGTTTACGGTCTACATCGGAGGCTTGCTCGGACCGCGCCGCGTCCTGCTCTCCGCCGCAGGATTGTTCACGCTCGCTTCCCTTTTCCTGCCTGTCATTCATAGTTACAGCCTCCTTATTACTGTCCTGATTGTGGCTGGAATGACCTCAGGCACTTTCTATCCGCTCACACTCACGTTCGCGCTGCGCAACATTCCATTGCGCTACCTTCCCTTCACCATCGCGCTCTACGCCGTCTTCGTAGATGGAGCGGTGAATATCGCGCCTTCTCTCTACGGCTGGTATCGGGACCATTTGTCGTGGCAGTGGATGTTCTGGAACTCCGCGCTGATTGCGCCGGTGATGATGCTATGCGTCTACTTTGGAATTCCACCGCAGCCGCCGCACAAGAAAGGCAGCGCGGCTCCCAGCTTCGCTGGTTTCTTTTACCTGAGCGCCGGATTAGCTTTGATTTTCGCTGCTCTTCAGCAAGGCCAACGACTTGATTGGTGGCGCTCGGGCGTGTTCAACGCCTGGTTCTGGTCTGGATGTTTTTTTCTTCTGTGTGCGCTGGTTCGAAGGCTGCGCGCTCCCAATCCTCTGGTGGCACTGTCTTATCTCGACAAGTGGAATACCGTATTGCTAGGCGGCTTGCTCTTCTGGTTCCGCTTCACGCTTTGTACCACCATCATCCTTATTCCGCAGGCGCTGGCCATTCACGGTTTCGAAGCGGACCAGATTGGTCCCGCAATTATCTGGAGCGCGCTTCCGCTCCTTCCGATTGCCTTCATCGCCGCGCTGTTGCTCTTGCGCAAAGCCGATCCGCGTTTGCTGTTCGCCACGGGGCTTGCTTGCACCGCGTTCGCTGCGTGGATGTGTTCGCAGTCCACCACCGCGTGGGCGGCGGAGAATTTCTACCGCACGGAATTATTGGTCGGCGTTGGACAATCTTTTGCTTTCATCGGCTTGGTCGGCTGCATTGTGTTGCAGGCAATCTTCACTGGCGGTTTGGCGAAACCAGAGTGGGCCCTGAGTTTCTCCGCCTACTTTCACGTGATTCGCTTATTCGGCGGCACCGCCGGCGCACTTTACATGGGCCACTTCATTGCCCAGCGGGAGAAACTGCACTCGAATCTTCTGGGCCTCCACGTCACCAGCGGCAACTGGATTACCGATCAGAACATTCACGCCATGACGGCGGGATTGTACGCAAAGTCAACCGGCACAACGGCCGCAGGCGCGCGCGCGGTTGGTCTTATTGCGGCCCGGCTGCGCCTGCAAGCTTACAGCCTGAGCCTGAACGACGGATTTCTGCTGATCGCGTGGAGCTGCGCCTGTGCCTTGATTCTTGTCGCTTTGCTGCGCAAGTCGCCCTTGAACTACGGCGACCTCAGCGCCATGCAGCAGATTCCCGGCGCCGGAAAGAGGTCGAATCCATGATCTTTGAATTATTGAAAACGAACGCGGCACGATTCCTGTTAGCAGTAACAGTCCTCTTCGCCTGCATTGCGCCGAGCCAGGAAGTCAACACAGCGCCTTCGCCGCGCCACATCACATTGCCGGAAGCCGTTCAGTTGGCACTCAAGCACAACCACGATATTCGCATCGCCGGTTACACCGTCGAGGAAAAAGAGCAGGCGAAGCGGGTTGCGAAGAGTGCATATTTTCCCACGATACATAATGACAGCATCTATTCGCATGTGACGACTACGGAGTTCTTCGAACTAAAGGGCGGCGAGTTGGGCACAGTTGCGGGAACGCCGATTCCCGCCGCGAATAAGATCATTAACCAGGGCGGTGTAAACATCGCAACCAGTGGCACTCAGGTCACGCAGCCGCTGACCGATCTGTTCAAGGTCCGGAAGGAAAAGGATCTGGCTCAGGCTGAGCTAAAAGCTTCGCGGCAAAAGGCCCAGCTTGCCAAAAATGATGTAGCGCTCACGGTTCATCAGGTCTACTACACGATCCTGATCGCGCAGGCTCACCGCAGCGCCACCGAGGCGCGAATCAAAGCCTCGGAAGCTCTGCAAAGCGAGCGCGTCGAGCAGGTAAAATTCGGCAGCGCGCTCGAACAAGAGTCGATTGAGAGCCGCGCACAAGTCTTGCAAGCCAAGCAGGAAATACTGACAACCGATTTCCAGCTATCGGACCTGAAGCTCAAGCTCAACGACCTGATTGGCTTGCCGCTGCCTACTACCCTTGATCTGGATGCAAATGTCCCCGAATATCAGGAGACTTGCCAGCGGCAGGAATGCGTTACCACTGCCGAGGCATCCCATCCGGAAATCGGTGCAGCTCGCGCCGAGGTTGAAAAGGCCCAGGCCGCGATCGGTTTGGCTAAAACCGATCTTTGGGTTCCCAATGTCGAGGCCTTCGCCCGTTACAGTTACCAGGATAATGTTCCCTTCTTGTTCCTGGCCCACAACTTCGGAACTTTTGGGGTTCACTTTGGCTACGATCTGTTCGATGGCGGGCGCAAACGCGCCACGGTGCGTGAACATCAGTCGCAGTTAGCCCAGGCGAAGGAGAATCTGGCGAAACTAACGGACGCGGTCGAGCTGGCAGTCGAAACAGCCTACAACAAGCTGGAAAGAACGCAGCAGATGTTAAAGGTATCGGAAGAAGTGCTGGCCTTGCGCACGGAGTCGAACCGCGTCCGCCAGCAGGAACTCATACGAGGAGCAGCGCTAAACTCTCAGGCGGATACCGCAACAGCTCAGGAATTCGACGCCCAAGCGCTTCTTCTGCAATCCCGGATGGACTACTTGCAGGCCCATGACGAGCTTCTGGATGCCATGGGCAGTACACCTCAGTGAGTCCCTTTACGCATCAAGGGCGCATCGCAGGATTTTGAGCAAGGACTGATGATCAAACGGTTTTACGAGGAGATTCATTGCACCCTCTTTCATGGCCTGATCCCGTATCTCGGGATCGTCAAAGGCCATAGTAAAGATGATGGGAACATGACGCCCCTCCTGCTTCAGCCTCGCCTGCAACGCCAGGCCCGACAACTTCGGCATGCGGACGTCAACGATCAGGCACAGGGCCTTGCGGTACGAATCAGATTCGAGGAAAGCTTTGGCCGATCCGAACGAGATGGCCGCAAATCCCCCGGACTCGATTAGGTCGCACAACGAGTCCTGCATCGACTGATTGTCATCGATAACAGCAATTAACTTCGAATTCTCGTCCGCTGACATCCGCGAGCCACACCAAACGCGCCTTTGCTCGTCTGTTTAGCGCAAGGGAACCGCAGGTGTAAATGGAACAGCGGTGACTTTGCAATGAAATAGGAATGACGGCAGAAAAGCATTGATTCCTTAGGGGCTTCGCTGATCGATCTGGAAACACCCTGCGCCTTCTTTTTCGACAATTCCGCTTCGCGTTGATACAGTTTCTTAATCCTGACACGGTCCTGTGCACACATTTTCCTCAAGACGGGTTCGATTCGGAGCCTTCGAGCTCGACCTCAGTACGGGCGAACTCCGATCAATCGACGCGCCCGGCCCTTCTCATTCCGAACGTATTAATAAGGTTTTGCTCAGAGAACAGGTATTTCAGGTTTTACAGATGCTCCTGGAACGCGAAGGCGCAATTCTTACCCGCGAGGAAATCAAGAGCAGGCTGTGGGCGAATGATACGGTCGTCGATTTCGACCAAAGCATTAACGCGACGATCAAAACCCTGCGCCGCGCCCTGGGCGATTCAGCGGACAATCCTCGCTACATCGAGACGCTGGCTCGGCGTGGCTATCGAATGATGCCGGCTGTCGAACACGTCGGATCGGCGCCAGAAGTCGCGCAAAAAGCAATCCCTGCGGCGGTTCATCCAACGAAGGAACGCAGGCTCATGCCATGGGTGGTGGCCGCGCTGTTCACAATCGCCGCGGTCGCCGTCTGGCGCTACGAAGTTTACCGCCATCGCATCACTCTCGCTCCCACCGACACGATCGTGCTGGCCGACGTGGACAACCGGACGAATGATCCTGTTTTCGACGGCGCTTTGAACATCGCATTGCGCTATGAAATGGCACAAACGCCATACTTAAATCTGCTGGGGCTCGATAAAATCTACGCCGCCCTGGCGCAAATGAAACTTTCGCCGGCCGACAAAATCACCACGGAGATCGCACGCCAGGTTTGTAGTAAGACCAACAGCAGGATGGTGATCGCTGATTCCATCGCCGATGCCGGTAACCGATATCGCCTGGAGATCAGGGCGCTGGACTGCGGCTCGGGAGAGACTCTGGCTAAGGAGCAACGCGACATTAGCGCTCGTGATCAAGTAGTCCACGAGTTAGGAGCGGCAGCGGCACGCCTCCGCAAGAAGCTCGGGGAACCGGCTGAATCGCTTACCCGCTTCAACCAGCCTTTAGAAATAGCGACCAGCGCTTCGCTCGAAGCGCTTGCAATCGGCACTAAGGGAACAAAGCTTTTCCTGGCTGGCAATCCGCAGGCAGCGCTGCCGCTGTATCAGAGGTCAATCGAACTTGATCCTGAGCTTGCGCTCACCTACGAAGGAATTGGCGCGGCCAACGAATACCTCAGTCACTACGATCTAACGGAAGCTTCCTACACACGGGCCTACCAATTGCGTGATCGAATGACGGAAAAGGACAAACTTAATGCCGAGTATCTCTACTATTTTTTCGTGACCGGCGAAGTTGAGAAAAGCTACTCCGTTTTGCTTCGATCCCTGGAATTATTCCCTCGCGACGTATTCTTCCATACCAATCTCGCGGCCACATTACTGCGATTAGGCCAGCTCCAGCGTGCGGCCGACGTAGCGGAAGAAACGGCTCGGCTGGAGCCCACTTCGCTTTATTTGTTGTGGGCTGCTCGCGAAAACATGGCCGCGAGTAGACTCAACGAGGCGAGGTCATGGCTGGCCCAGGCGGAAGCCCTTAAGTCTGACTTCCCCGAATTGAGGATTCTGAGGTTGCGACTGGCATTCATCGAACGGGATCGAGCCGCTATCGACCGAATCTTCGATCGCGAAGCGCACGGCCCCAATCAGGTTTTGTTTTTGCGCGAGCAAGCGAAATTCAAGACTCAGCAAGGTCAACTTGAATCCGCAAATCGCATACAACTTCAGGCATCGCGTTTGTCTTCGGACCCGGAAGATATTTCCACAGCTGTCGCTTTTTCGGCTCTTCGGAACGCGGAGGCGGGCAAGGCAATCGAAGCGCGAAGGTTCCAGGATCAAGCACTTCGGAGCAAATTGGATAGAGGCCAGAAAATGATTTTGGCTCTGTCGCTCGCCCGCTCGGGAAGAATAGAAGAAGCCGAACGGTTTACAGAAGAGGTCAGCCGGGAAGCGCCTTTAGACACAACTGTGCAGAAGTATCTTGTTCCTACAGTTCGCGCGGCGGTGAAGTTGCAGCAGCACGATCCCAAAGCCGCCATTGGACTCCTCCGCGAAACCGCCCAGTATGACCTCGCATATAATCTGTCGTTCGATTTTCTCTACCCGGCCTACATCCGCGGCCTGGCATACATGGAGTTGGCCGATGGCCATTCAGCGGCAGCAGAGTTCCAAAAGCTGATCGACAATCCCGGCATGTGCTGGGGATACATCACCGGCCCGCTGGCCCGGCTTCAACTCGCGCGGGCACGGAGACTGATGGGCGATAACGCAGCCGCCCGCGAATCCTATGAGGAATTCCTTAACATTTGGAAAGAGGCCGACCCCGATATTCCGGTCTATCGACAAGCCAAAGCCGAGTATGCCGAGCTCAAAAATATCGGTAACCAAACTAGATGACTACTGCCCCTGGGTCGGCAAAGTGAAATGAAAGGTTGCACCTCGCCCATCGTTGGCGGTCGCCCACAAGCGGCCACCGTGCGACTCCACAATGGTACGACTGATTGCCAGCCCCATTCCGCTGCCTTGCGGTTTGGTCGTAAAGAAAGCAGAAAAAATCTGTTCAATATCAGCCGGCAATCCCGGCCCCGTGTCACTGACCGAGAACAATAGTTGCCCGTCTTGCTGCGCCTGTGACTTCACTGCAAGTTCTCCGCCTGAGTTCTTCATGGCTTCAATGGCGTTGAGCATGAGGTTCATGAACACCTGCTGCAATTGCACCCGGTCCCCGACTACTTCGGGTAGCCCGATAGCGAGTTCGGTGCGCATGGCCACCGCTGATCGGTTAGCCTCGCCCTCCAGCAAAGTAAGAATTTCCAGGATGATTGGGTTGACCTCGAGCAGCTCATGTTGTGGAGGAGACTTCCTATAAAACGAACGTATCCGATCGATGATCTCAGCCGCGCGATTCCCATATTTATCGATTCGCGTTGCCGCTGCGCGGGCCCTGTCTAGGTTGGGCGGTTCGTGCGCAAGCCATTCCACGCAGCTATTGGCGCTATTGATTGCGGCAGCGATCGGCTGTTTGATCTCGTGCGCCAGAGTAGCGGCCATCTCTCCCATCATGCTGACGCGGTTTATGTGCGCAAGGCCGGCCTCCAGCTGGCGCAGTTTCTCGCGCCCCTGCTCGGCACGCCTGCGATCTTCAATGTCAGTGAAGGTTCCGTACCATTGAACAATCTTTCCATAGGAGTTCCAGAGCGGGACACCACGCACCAGAAACCAGCGATATTCCCCATCGGGGCGACGGAACCGTGCCTCGTCCTCGAAAAGTGCCCCCGTTGCAACGGAGAAGCGCCACTTCTCGGAAAGGAGCACAACATCCGCAGGATGGATCGCATGCTGCCAACCTGTGCCTGCTGTTTCCTCGACAGAAAGCCCGGTGTATTCGGTCCACCGCTTATTCACAAATGTGCAGGAGCCCTCGGATGAGGCCGTGAATGTTATCGCCGGAATTGTTTCCACGACATCGCGCAGACGCTTTTCCTGATTTCGGAGTTGATGAATGCGCCATCGATGAAGTGCCCAGATGCCAAGCAATAAAGGGCCGACCAGAAGAATTCGAAACGCCCCTGCCTGATACCATGCCGGGGCAAGTTGAAGGCAGACTATCATGCGGCGCCCACTATCGATTCAAGGTGGTCGTGTACACCTACGCATCTCCTCGAGCCATGCCAAGAATGTCGGTTGCGTCCTGGGTCATAGGCCGCGAGATTCCCAATCTTTTCATTTTGGCCAGCAGCGTAGTTCTTTTGAGGCCAAGTTTGACGGCGGCACCGCGTGGTCCACCGACGACCCATCCGACCTGTTCCAGAGTTTCGACGACCAAAGCACGATCCGAATCTTCCAAGGTCATCGACGACTGAAAAGGCCGGGCATGAGGGAGACCAGAAATCATAAATTCGGGTTTCTTCTGATGCAGAGGGTTCGGGAGCACGCCATCCCGCGCAAGAATCACCGCGCGCTCCACCAAATTCTGCAACTCGCGGACATTACCCGGCCAGGAATACCACTGGAAGGCTGCCATGGTTTCCGGAGCAATCGAGTGGACCGGCTTTCCCATGCGGCGGCTGAAAATATCCACGAAATGGTTTATCAACGAGGGAATATCCTCACGGCGCTCCCGCAGCGCAGGCAACAGGATGGGGAAGACGTTCAGCCGATAATAGAGATCACTGCGGAACTGAGCGCGCGCCACCATCTTGCCCAGATTCCGATTGGTGGCAGCGACGAGCCGGACATCCACCTTATGAGTTCTACCGCTTCCGAGTCGCTCGAACTCTTGTTCCTGCAGCACCCGCAGTAATTTTGGCTGTAAGGCGGGAGGAATATCGCCTACTTCGTCCAGGAATAGCGTTCCCTTATCAGCCATTTCGAAGCGCCCAATCTTCTGCGCGATTGCTCCGGTGAACGCCCCCTTCTCGTGACCGAACAACTCGCTTTCCAGAAGATCGAGCGGAATTGCGGCGCAATTCAGTTTGATAAGGGCGCGGCCACAGCGCTGGCTTGCATTGTGAATGGCATGGGCGATGAGTTCCTTCCCGGTCCCGGTTTCTCCCTCGATGAGCACAGTCGAGCTTGTGGGGGCAACTTGCTCTACTTGATCGAGAACCGACTCGAGCGCAGCGCTGCTACCTATAATCCGCTCGAATGTTCGTTCGACCTGATCCGTTACAGGGCCCGGGATGGTTGCACGTTCTGCCACAGAAACAATCTCCCCCAGAAACCTTTCAGGGATAAGGCTTCACACGACTGCGATGGCGCGCAGGCCGTTTTACATATTCAGAGCTGTTCGAATCCTTTTGAGCAATAGTTGATGATCAAAGGGCTTGGCAAGAAACTCGACTGCACCGCGCCTCATGGCTTGAATGCGCATCCGGGCGTCTCCATGTGCAGTGATAAAGATGATCGGTACGTCGTATTCCTCTTCTTTTAGCTTCGCCTGTAATTCCAGGCCAGACATTTTCGGCATACGGATATCAACGATCAGGCAGGCAGCCCTGCGATGCAAATCCGATTTCAGGAACTCCTCCGCGGACCCGAAAGAGCGGGCCGCTAACCCCGCCGCTTCCAAAAGGTCGCGCAGCGAATCCTGCATCGCCTCATCGTCATCGATGATCGCAATCAATTTGGACTTTAGGTCCAACGGCATGCACCGAGGGTAGCGTGATGGAGCAGACTGGAGCAATCAAACTTTGGGCGAGTAAAAATAGACCTTAGTAAGTAAAACCCCTACTTTCGATGAACGATTGAATAAGGGTAGGTAGGCTCAACGATTATTAGATCTGAGCTTGTCCGCCATCCTGACGAGCTCAGGCAAAGATTTGGCCTGCATCTTTTTCATGACCTGGCTGCGATACATTTTGACAGTCGCTTCGCTGGTCCCGAGCTCCGCTGCCACTTGCTTGTTCAGCATCCCCGAGACGACCAGGCTCATAACTTCGCGCTCCCGCACACTGAGCGCTTCGCGACGATGCCGCAGTTCATCTAACTCTCGCTCTTTCTCGCGCAGGATACGAGCACGACTGAGGGAGCGCTGGACTGCATCGAGCAGGTCCTGATGCCGGAAGGGCTTGGTAAGAAACTCAACTGCTCCAGACTTCATCGCCTTCACCGACATCGGAACGTCAGCGTGAGCCGTGAGAAAGATAATGGGAATACTGATTCTCCCTTTTTTCAGTTCGTGCTGAAGATCCAGGCCACTGATACCGGGAAGCCTCACATCCAAAATCAGGCAACTGGGGGCATCCCCGCGCTCGACCGCTAAAAACTCTCGCGCAGTTCCAAAAGACTGAGAGTGCAGGCCGACGGACTCCAGCAACTCCTGAAGAGACTCGCGTACGTCAGCATCATCGTCAACGATGAATACGGCAGGCGTCTCTTGCGCACTCATTCCCCCATGCCCCTATCCAGAAGTCGGCTGAAAACATCCTTATCACAAGCTTCTGCTTACTGCGCTGGATTGGCCCGCCTGCAGAGTATCCCAAAACCGCGTGACTGCTTCGAGTGCGAAGGCTGCCAATGGCCAGATCGCCATGATTGTATCGGATGAAGAACGTATTGGATGACGATTGTATCGAATGAGGCCAAAAATCAACGCGACGCGTTTACCGGTTTTGGTTTGATCTCGCGCTCACCGCGCGTTTCCGACAGTTCTTTCGTGAAGTTGAAATCACTGGGCACGATACCGGTGATCAGTCGGGCGCCACGGTTGAATGTCAGATCCTGGATTGCCCACTGAGTAAAAACCAGGACCCTGCTCTGAAACGTAACCAAATATAAAAGATGAATGAAAGCCCATACCAGCCAGGCGATAAAGCCCGAAAGATGTGCGCCGAAAACGTCGGCGACTGCGGTCGCCCGTCCGATCACAGCCAAGGAACCCTTGTCGAAGTAATGAAAGGGTGGGAGCACTGACTGGCCCTTTACTTTGCGCAAGATCGACCTTGCGGCATAGGCTCCCCCCTGCATGGCGACCTGTGCTAATCCAGGCAAGGCTTTTCCTTTCTTATCGGTCAATGAAGCCAGATCGCCGATTACATACATGTCCTCATAGTTTGCAATCGTCAGGTCGGGTTTTACTTTTACTCGCCCTCCCCGGTCGATCTCGGCTTTCGCGCGGCTCGCCAGGATTTTGCCAAGTGAAGACGCAACAATTCCGCCAGCCCATATCACGGTCTTCGCGGCGACGAAATCTGTCTGTTCGCCCGATTCGGTGGTCACGCCCTCTTCGTTGAGGTGTTTGACCAATGTGCCGCACCGCACCTGCACGCCCAACCTGACAAGCGAACGTTTTGCTTTTTCGGATAAGCCTTCTGGAAAGGGCATCAACACGCGAGGGCCACCATCGACGAGAATGATCTGCGCTTCCCCCGGGTTGATAGAACGGAAATCGTTCTTCAATGTCTGGTGCGCAATCTCTGCGATGGCGCCAGAGAGTTCCACACCGGTGGCCCCTCCCCCAACAATCACGAATGTAAGCCAGGCGCGACGCTGGTCAGGATCGGGCATGCGCTCGGCCACTTCGAATGCATAAAGAATCTTGTGGCGGATCGCAGTGGCTTCTTCAATACTTTTCAGACCAGGGGCCAATGGGTGCCAATCGTTGTGCCCGAAGTAGGACGTTTCAGATCCCGTGGCAACAATCAATGAATCGTAAGGAAGGACGGCCCCGTCAGCGAGAATGACACGCTTGGAATCAGGATCGACATCCACGACGGTTCCCAACCAGACTCGAGTATTTTTCTGCCGGCCCAGAACACCGCGAAGCGGGTAGGCAATCTCTCCCGGCGAAAGCGAACCCGTCGCGACTTGGTAGAGCAGAGGCTGGAAAAGGTGATAATTCCTCCGATCGATCAAAGTCACATCAACCAAGTCTGAGTGCAAGTGTTGCGCCGCCGAAAGCCCACCAAATCCGCCGCCGATGATGACTACCTTCCTGCGTTCGCTCATTGCTTGCGTCCTGGATGCGTTTACTTCACCGTTGTGACTGTCCTCCTACTCTTGAGGTATTCTGTGTTTTCGGTGCTCACCTGGCTAAATCATTGCAATTCCGCGGCCATGAAATTTGCAATCACAAATGCGCCGCGTTTGGATCGGGCCGAGCCTGGCTTCCAAGATTCCGTGACGACATAGATGACACTTGACGCAAGAGGCACGGGGATGACACGGACCGGTTCGGCACCAAGTAAGTCGCCTTAATTGATGTTTCGGGATTTCGCAACGGTTGGCCTTCATCACGGTTGCGCTGCAGCGGATCCCGGTGTCTCTCTTTGGTAGCACGCGTGCTATTCATTCCATCGAATTCCCGGGAGAAGGGTCTAGGGAGCAACCGCGAAGTCTGATGATTGGCGCGCATTTCGGAAGTCAATAGCGGAAAAGAGAAATATCGGTGTGGAAAATAACATCTTCGACGGTTCGATTCCTCGTACAGACGATGCTTCTTTCCTTTTGGTCTGCTATCACGGTTTGGGCGAGCGAGCCAGGATCGTCTTCTCCAGGCACAAACATCTTCGCTCCCGCCTCAACGCCAGCCAGGTCAATCACGAACTTGTCGGTCTTTGTATTGGTCATTACCGGAATCATCTTTCTTGTGGTCTTTGTATTGCTGCTCTACTCCATCGTCAAGTTTCGTGGTCGTAGAGTGGACGGAGGCCGTGAACCGGCTCAGGTATATGGCAGCATGCAGATTGAGCTGGCCTGGACGATCATTCCTATCCTCATCGTAGTTGTTTTGTTCCTGGCCACCGCGCGGGTAATCCACGCGGTGCAGGATGCGCCCGAACCGGCCGGCGCTCTGGATGTGATCGCGATTGGACATCAGTACTGGTGGGAATTTCGCTATCCAAAGCTTGGGATCGTCACAGCAAACGAGCTGCATATTCCGGTGAGCGATCCAGGTCATCCGACACCGACGTTTCTGCAACTGCTCTCGGCCGACACCGACCATAGTTTCTGGGTACCGGAGCTGGCAGGCAAGACCGACCTCATTCCCAACCATCCCAACAGAATGTGGATAGACCCGCAACGCCCAGGCGTCTTTCTGGGTCAGTGTGCGCAGTACTGCGGAACGCAGCACGCGAAGATGCTGCTCCGCGTTTCTGTCGATGACCCAGACGATTTTGCCGCTTGGGTACACACTGAGCAGAAACCCGCAGCCGAAGATGCCGGCGCAATCGCAGGAAGGCGGGTATTTGAACGGAATGCCTGCATGAACTGTCATAGGGTCGGCGGAACGTCCGCGGATGGACGTTTCGGTCCGGACCTTACGCATTTGATGAGTCGCGCCACGATTGCCGCGGGCGCCGCCGAAAACACCCATGACAACCTCCGGCTTTGGATCCAGGATCCAAGCGTAATCAAACCTGGGTCGCTGATGCCTGCCATGAAGTTGAGCGACGCGGATCTCGATGCCGTTGTGAGTTATATGGAAACGCTGCGCTAAACGCTACGGAAAATAACTATGTCCTCGAATGCAATCACGATTCCCGCCGCGCAGATAGAAGCCAGGCCATGGGTCGACGAACTGCATCAGTGGCTAGCCACTGTCGATCACAAAAAGCTGGGGATTCTCTACATCGTCTCCGCTCTGCTGTTCCTCATGATCGGCGGCGTCGAGGCGCTCATCATCCGCATCCAGCTGATGCATTCGCACAACAACTTTGTTTCTCCGGAAGTCTTCAACCGCATGTTCACCATGCATGGCACGACCATGATTTTCTTCGTCGCCATGCCGGTGTTATTTGGATTCGCAAACTACCTGGTCCCATTGATGATCGGCGCGCGCGATATGGCTTTTCCGCGCTTGAACGCCTTCAGTTTTTGGCTGTCATTTCTAGGAGGCCTTCTTCTTTATTTCAGCTTTCTCGGAGGAAGCGGCTTGTACGGCGCCGGAAACGCGCCTGACGTGGGTTGGTGGTCGTACGCGCCATTGGGCGCGCGAGCGTTTTCTCCTGGTCATAGTTCCGACTACTGGACCCTCTCGCTGCTGGTCTCCGGGTTTGGAAGCATCGGAACGGCAATCAACATTATCGCGACCATTCTCTGCCTGCGTTGCCCGGGGATGAAGCTCAATCGTATGCCGCTGCTGGTGTGGATGAATCTTGTCATGGCAGGAATGGTTTTGCTTGCCATTACCCCCTTGTCCGCCGCTCAGATCATGTTGTTGATCGATCGCTACCTCGGCGGCCATTTTTTCGATACTCAGGCAGGCGGATCGGCAGTCCTATGGATGCACTTCTTTTGGATCTTTGGCCATCCGGAAGTCTACGTCCTGATTATTCCCTGTTTTGCTTTCATTTCAGAAATCATTCCCGTCTTTTCACGCAAACCAATTTTCGGATATCCAGTGATGGTCGCCGCAACCGTATGCATTGCGTTTGTGAGCATGAGCGTCTGGGCGCACCACATGTTTACGATTGGGATGAACTCCTATGCCAATAGCTTTTTTACTCTCACCACGATGGCTGTCGGCGTCCCAACCGGAATTAAGATTTTCAACTGGATCGGCACCATGTGGGGCGGCAGGATTCAATTCAAAACGCCGATGCTGTTCAGCATCGGATTTCTATTCCAATTCCTGATCGCCGGACTGACCGGCATCATGATGGCCGCCTCGCCCTTCGATTGGCAGTTAAGCCTCTCCTATTTTGTCGTCGCGCACTTTCATTATGTGATCGTGGGCGGAATTCTGTTCGCGCTCTTCGCCGCCTTCTATTACTGGTACCCCAAAATGACTGGCAGAATGCTGAGTGAAAGCCTCGGCAAATGGCATTTCTGGTTGTTCCTGATCGGTTTCCATCTTACGTTCGACGTGATGCACATTCCGGGCATTCTCGGGATGCCGCGCCGGATCTACACCTACGAACCCGGACGTGGCTGGGACACATTGAACCTCATCATCACAATCGGCGCATTCATCCAGGCGGTTGCGATCCTTTTGTTTGTAGCCAATCTAATCATCTCGTACTTCAAGGGAGACGAGGCAGGCAATGATCCCTGGGATGCATGGACGCTGGAATGGTCCATTAGTTCCCCGCCCCCTGCCTATAACTTTGCGACTGTTCCGACAGTGGCGAGCCGCCGCCCTTTGTGGGACCTGAAGCATCCGGAAGATCCGGATAGCCGCTATGAATAAAGACGAAATCGTATGAGCGCGACAACATCTTCATTTCCGAATACGGTTCAAGCTTGGCATCTGCCATCGCGCGGGAAGGTCGCGATGGCCGGCCTCATCGTCGCCGAGTCGGCGATCTTCACGATATTCGTCGTTGCCTACCTCTTCTATCTGGGAAAGAGTGTCACCGGCCCGACTCCGCGAGAAGTGCTTGAAACGCCGATCTTCTACACGATTTGCTTGCTGTCGAGCAGCCTGACCATCCACTTCGCGGCGAAGTCGTTGGAGCGCGACTACAGACGACTATTTCTTGTGCTCTGGCTGCTGACCATCGCGCTCGGTGGATTATTTCTCTATGGCACGGCCCAGGAATGGCATCGGTTGATTTACGAACACGGACTCACAATCTCGACGAACCTGTTTGGAACGACCTATTACTCGCTCGTCGGCTTGCATGGCTTTCACGTTACAGCAGGTCTGATCATGCTTTTAGCGGTCGCGATATTCGGATTTGCGGGCCGCCTAGGAGTGAGCCAGTCAGAGCGGATCGCAGTGCTCTCGATGTACTGGCATTTCGTCGATGCCGTATGGGTTGTGGTTTTCACCGTGGTTTACATTCTTGGGCGCTAAGGGATACATGCCAACACGACCGGCCGCAGAAGGTTTATACGAAGAGCCTCACGCTCCGCGCGAGATTGAAGTTCCCGCGCCGACGGCATGGCCGTTTATTTTGGCGGTGGGCGTGGCGCTGCTGTTCGCCGGCCTTGTGACGAGCACGTCAGTCAGCTGGCTTGGCGCGCTGCTTTCGCTCTCGGGCGTTGTCGGCTGGTTCCGTGAAGTCTTTCCCCGCGAGCACGAAGAAGTTGTGCCAGTCTTGCCCGAAGGCATTCGCCTAACGACTCCAAGGCGAGTTGTCGATCGGTTACCCGTCCTGCCGGATCAATTGCGCGCCTGGCTCCCGGTTCGCACGTATTCGATTTGGGCAGGCGTGAAAGGTGGCCTAGCGGGCAGCGTTGCCATGGCAATATTGGCGTGTGCCTACGGGGTGCTGAAGGTCGGCAGCATTTGGTATCCGATCAATCTGCTGGCCGCAGTTGCTTATCGCGAATCCCTGCGACTCGTACCGGCGCAGCTGAATTCGTTTCATGCGGATGCTTTCGCGATTGCCTTTGTTCTGCACGGCATTGTCTCCATTTTTGTTGGCGTGCTCTATGGTGCGATGCTGCCCATGTTCCCGCGCCGTCCGATTCTGCTTGGAGGATTCATCGCTCCGGTATTGTGGTCGGGACTGCTCTATACGATGCTAGGGCTGCTGAATCCCTTGCTGGCAAGCCACATTGATTGGCCGTGGTTCATGGCTTCGCAAGTGGCCTTTGGAGTCGTCGCTGGACTTGTGGTCGTGAGGCAACCGAGCTTTCCCACACGTGAGAACGTTTCATTTGCTCTACGAGCAGGAATCGAGGCCCCAGGAACGATGCCGCCGCGAGAAAGCGGGGAAAACCAATGATGAAAATGAACCAGATTGGAATTCTCTCCACGCTCGTAGTGCTCAGCCTTATGATGCTCGCTGCTTGCGGCACTCTAGATCGTCAACCGCGAACCGATCCGGAACTAGTAGCGCCCAGCCAGATTCTGGACTTCGACACTCTCTACGCGCAGAACTGCGCCGGCTGCCACGGCGCACAAGGTCGCGGAGGAGCATCGATCGCTCTGGCCAACCCGGTGTATCTGGCTATCGTGGATGAAAACGCCGTGCGCAAGATTGTCGCGAACGGTGCGCGGGGAACATCAATGCCTGCATTCGCGCAATCTGCCGGCGGAATGCTCACCGACCAGCAGGTCGAGGCGATCACGAGCGGAATCTTTTCCCGCTGGGGAAACAAGCATCTTCTCGATGGAGCCAATCCGCCCTCATACGCGGCAAAAGCCGCTGGGAACGCGGATTACGGCAAACTCGCGTTTGCAACCTATTGCGCATCCTGCCACGGTGCTGAAGGCGGCGGAACGCCCAAGGGTAGCGCCATCACGAACGATTCATTTCTGGCGCTGGTGAGCGATCAGGGACTGCGCACTATCGTGATCACCGGCAGACCTGAATTGGGCGCACCCGACTGGCGAAGCAACGTTCCCGGGCATCCCATGACCGATCAGGAAATCACAGATGTAGTCGCCTGGATGTCATCCCGCCGCGCCGAGAATCCTGGGCAACCTTATTCCGCTTCAAGGCAGGCGCAACTGGAGAAACAATCGGAGAAACCAGATGTCAACGACCACTGACACGAACTCGCCCACAGACGCCTCCCTTTCACGGCGCGGATTCTTCATGAAGCTGGGAATCCTGTTCAACGGATTCGCCGCGCTCGTATTGGCTTTTCCCGTTGTGCGTTTTCTCTTGGCCTCCATCACTCGTGGCCGCGGCGATGGTTATCTTTCGTGGGTACCGCTTGGAAACGTCAGCAACTTTCCCGAAGGCGAGACGCGGATGGCGACATTTCGCAATCCCCTGGTCATGCCGACCGATGGAAAAACAGTAGACACAGTGTGTTGGGTGCGACGCGTCGCGGGCGATCAATTCCAGGTATTTGCCATCAACTGCGCACATCTCGGCTGCCCAGTTCGCTGGTTTGCGCAATCCGGACTCTTCATGTGTCCGTGCCACGGCGGTGCGTACTATCGTGACGGATCCAGAGCTTCTGGGCCACCGGAACGCGGGCTTTTCGAGTATCCGTACAAAATCGAAAGCGGAGTACTCACGATTGAAGCCGGACAGCTGCCCACTCCCGGCGATCCGGTAGCAGGATTGGCTTCGGAGAAACCGACATGCGTGTGATCAACATGCGTCTGATAAAAAATATTGGCGAATGGTTCGATCACCGGCTGCAGCTCGCGGCACCCATTCGCGAGGCGGCCGGACATCCCGTGCCACGCAACGCGTCGAGCTGGTTCTATGTCTTCGGCAGCGCAGCGCTCACCGTATTTCTTCTGCAAATCGTTACCGGAATTCTGCTGGCGCTCATTTATGTGCCCTCGGCTGGCGAAGCCTGGAGCAGCCTGCAAGCCCTCAATCATCAAGTGGCTCTCGGCTGGTTCATCCGCGCCATGCACGGATGGGGCTCCAACTTCATGGTCGCCATCGTCCTCATTCACATGGTGCAGGTGTTTCTCTTTGGCGCTCACAAATTTCCCCGCGAACTGACCTGGATCATCGGCATCTTTCTCCTGCTGATGACTCTAGGCATGGCATTCACCGGTCAAGTATTGCGCTTCGATCAGGACGCCTACTGGGGGCTCGGCATCGGCGCATCGATTGCCAGTCGCGTTCCCATCCTCGGTCCGTTTGTCGTGAAGTTGATGTTGGGTGGCCCAATCATCGCAGGCGCAACTCTCTCGCGATTTTTTGCCCTGCACGTCTTCGTAATTCCCGGCTTGTTAATTGCGTTCGTTAGTTTGCATCTCTTAATGGTGCTAAAGCTGGGCATCAACGAATGGCCTATGCCGGGGCGCATCGTGAAGCGCGCGACGTATGAAGCCGAGTATCACACCTTAACTAAAAACGACGGCGAGCCGTTCGTCCCCTACGCGATCTGGAAGGACCTATTCTTTGCCGCGTTCATCATCCTCGCTGTCGCGGCCTCCGCTTATTACTTCGGACCGTTTGGCCCCACCGGGCAGCCCGATCCGACGATCATCCAAACCGCACCCAAGCCCGATTATTTTTTCCTGTGGCTCTATGCGCTCCTTTCGCTTCTTCCCCCGTCATTGGAGACGCCATTTCTTCTGATCGTTCCACCGTTAGTAATCCTGGGCTTGATCCTTCTGCCATTTCTTTCCGGAGAAGGAGAAAAAAGCTGGAAGCGCCGTCCGATAGCGGTGGTTACCGTGTTGCTGACCGCGATCACTCTCGGCACTTTTACTCGCATGGCCCAATTCACTCCCTGGAGTCCGCATATGAATGCCTGGAGTGGTGATCCGGTGCCGGAGCGATACATTCATGGCACGACCGCTCTTGAGCGGCAGGGTGCGCTCGTGTTTCAGGTCAAGCAGTGCCGCAACTGCCATTCACTCGGCGACGCGGGTGGACAACGGGGGCCAGCGCTGGATAGTGTTGCGGTGCGGCTCACACAGGATCAACTCATTCGGCAGGTGATTCAAGGCGGCGGCAACATGCCTGCTTATGGCAACAACTTAAGCCCAGCCGAGACTACGGCGCTCGTTGCTTTTCTTGAGACCATGCACCCTGCAGGGCAACGTCCGGCTCGTGATGCTGCACGGGAACTGGTACTCGGCAACGACCAGATGAATACGCCCGGAACTCAACCATAGGCCGCCGATGATGTCCGACATTCATCTTCATCAAAGCGCGTTCGAGTCATTCTGGGTCTCTGGCGCTTTGGTCTTAACCGCTCTTCTCTACGTGCGTGAATGGCTGCGACTTCGCCGGCATGATCACAACGTTAAAACGTGGCGGCTCGCGACCTTTGTATTAGGTTTGTCGTGCATCTGGATTGCAACCGCGTCACCTCTGTCTGCGCTCGACCATGAGATGTTGACGGCACACATGGTTCAACATCTTCTTCTCATGACGATCGCGCCTCCTTTGATCTTGTTTGGCGTGCCTCGAAAGTCAGTGGCACATGGTTTGTCGCGGCGATTATTACAAGCGATAACGCATCCGGCATTTTGCTGGCTGGCAGCAGCAGCCACATTAGTTGTGTGGCATGTTCCTTCGATTTTTATGCTGGGGTTGCGATCACAAACCTGGCACGGAATGGAGCAAGCATCGTTTCTCGTGACCGGGCTTCTTTTCTGGTGGCCAGTGATTGAGCCCTCGCCAGGAAACTTGAAATGGCCGGAATCGTCGATACTCGTGTATCTGTTTCTGGCCACCTTGCCGTGCGATATTCTCTCGGGATTTCTGGTGTTCTGCGACCGGGTGGTCTACCCGGTGTTTTTGTCTTCTCCCCGTTCCTTTGGCCTCTCTGCTCTCGAAGATCAGCAATGCGCCGGTGCATTGATGTGGACTTGCGTCACAGTTGTCTATTTAATCGCCGCGGCAGTCTTCACTATGCGTTTGCTCTCGCCGCACCGATCACCCCAACGATCAGATGACCTGGCGATTCCGCAATTCGACTCGCGACAAATCGTCACAGGACCTACGGATCCGCAGAGGATGGAGGCGGTCTGAAATGCCACACCACTCCGAACTTGCCGAATCGTCTGCCTCTGCAGTGCAAGAACGCCAATTTGAAGGATCGATGCGGCTTGCGGACTATTGGGCGCTCACCAAGCCGGAAGTGAACTTCCTGATTTTGATCACAACTTTCGTAGGCTTTTACCTCGCTTCGGCGAGCGAACAGTTTTCGTTTGCAAGGCTGTTCAATACTTTGCTTGGAACCTTGCTGGTAGCGAGTGGGACTGGAACCCTAAACCAATACGTCGAACGGACGTTCGATGCGCAAATGCGACGAACCGCCCGGCGTCCAGCGGCAGCCGGTCGTATCACTCCCCACGCAGTGTTGGCTTTCGGACTAGCATTGGCAGCGGCTGGCACCATGTATCTCGCGATCGCCGTCAACCCGCTCACGAGTGTGCTGGCAACGTTGACGTTGCTGACCTATCTGTTCGTCTACACGCCACTGAAACGAATAACACCAATGTGCGTTCTTGTCGGAGCGTTTCCTGGCGCCATGCCACCGCTCATTGGTTGGGCAGCGGCCTCCGGACGATTGAATAGCCACGCGGGCATTCTCTACGCCATGCTCTTCCTGTGGCAGTTTCCACACTTCATGGCAATTGCATGGATGTACCGCGAAGACTATGACCGTGCGGGTTATTTGGTTCTGCCCAAGGGCAATGCGAGAGTTCCTTTCATGATTTTGGAAACTCTGTTTCCGCTCTTCGCCCTCGTGGCCGTCAGCGTCATGCAATCTCCGACTCGGCATACAAGGATTTTTTATTGTGCAACCCTGCTGCTGGGAACAATATTCACGTACTCCGGATGGCAATTCGTGTTCGAGCGTTCAAGAGTTGCTTCACGCCGGCTGCTGATGGCCTCCATCGTGTACCTTCCACTGCTATTCGGACTGAGTGCGACACTATGCAATCGGGCCGGGTGATCCGAAATCCAGAGATTGCGGCAGATTGCGAGAGGTCGCGCACATCAGCTAACGTGTTTGAGATGGAGAAGCCGCGCCCAATTCCCTTCGGATGAACCAAACCACCCCATCGATCGCTCCTCCGTCTTCCCCCAACCCTTCAGAAGCTGCAAAACGGCTCCTGCCTTGGCTGGTTGCTGTCGCCTTTTTTATGGAGTCGCTGGATACAACGATTCTCAATACGGCCGTTCCCGCCATCTCATCAGCCCTGGGCGTCGCTCCTCTCAGCATGAAGGCGGTGCTGGCGAGCTATACGCTCAGCCTGGCGGTCTTCATCCCAATCAGTGGATGGATGGCGGACCGCTTCGGAACCCGCCGTGTATTCGCATCTGCAATCGGTATATTCACGCTCGGATCACTTCTCTGCGGAATATCCAACCACATCCACTTGCTTGTCGCTTTTCGCATTCTGCAAGGCTGCGGCGGGGCGATGATGGTGCCAGTAGGCAGGCTTACTTTGGTGCGAGCGTTTGCCAAGTCAGATTTGTTGCGCACGATGAGCTTCGTTTCCATACCAGCTTTGGTTGCCCCCATGCTCGGGCCGATTGCCGGCGGTCTCATCGTCGGATATCTCCACTGGCGCGTCATTTTCTTCCTTAATATTCCGATCGGACTCATCGGTCTGATTCTGGTTTATCTGCATTTACCCAATTACAGCGAAGAGCAAACTCCTCCGCTCGATGTGATTGGACTCATTTTGTTCGGTTCGGGAATCGCACTATTGTCTTACGTATTGGAAATATTCGGCGAGCACACTCTGAGCGCGGGCGCGATGACCGGATTGCTCGGGTTGTCTATCGCGTTGCTTGCCGGATACGGAATCCACGGGAGCAGTCTTCCGTTCCCTTTGCTGAAGCTCAGGCTATTCCACATTCGCACATTTCGCGCCGCCGTAAGTGGCAGCTTCTTCACTCGCCTGGGGATCGGAGGAGTGCCATTTCTGCTGCCGCTTCTCTATCAGGTGGGCCTGGGTTTCACGCCGATTCAATCCGGTCTGCTCGTCATGCCCCAGGCAATCGCGTCGATGTGCATGAAGGCAATGATGTCGCGAATTCTCCGTCGGATCGGGTATCGCGGTGTTCTCATTTCTAATACCTTGATTCTGGGTAGTCTGTTGATGGCTTTTGCGACAATCGGCCTCCGCACTCCAGTTTGGGCGATCGTCTTGCTGGCTCTGCTTTATGGAGCATTCACATCACTGCAATACACCAGCATGAATACGCTCGTATTCGCTGACATTGAGGAAAAAGATGCCAGCAATGCCAGTTCCATCGCAAGCACCGCGCAGCAGATGGCGATCAGCTTCGGAGTAGCGGCAGCTGGTTTGGCTACGGCATTTTTCGTTCCCAGCACACAGTCCAATGCCATCGAAATGATTCGCGGAATCCATAAAGCTCTCGTCGCCCTTGGTGCATTAACTATCCTCTCGACGATTGTCTTCTATGGCCTGAAAAGTGGCGACGGCGACGATGTAAGCCTGCATAAAGTTGTTCATCTTCATCCGGGAGGATGACTCAGCTAATTGACATCCACCGATGTCAAGCCCCTCTGGCGTGCAGTCGCTGGTTATCTTGCCGGGGAAAGACTCGACAAAAAGTCCATCTCCAACTCGCCTTCATAAGTTTCGGCGCCGACCTTCAATGCTTCCCTCACACGCGCTTGCGTCTCCTCGCTGGCGACACTCAAGTCGGATTCATGGGCTTCCACCAGAAGCCCCTCTGTTATGGAACTAAATGATCCAATATCCACGGCCGCCTTGGCATGAGCGATGGCGTGCGCGGGAAACGAGGCGATACGGTGAGCCAGTTTCTCGACAAAATGCGTCAGTTCGTCGGCGGGCAACGCTCGATTGATATAGCCGTAGCGCTCCGCCAGCTCCGCCGAGAAATCATTGCAGCCCAATAGCACTTCCAGGGCGCGTCCCCGTCCCATGAGTCGTGGCAATCTTTGGGTTGAGCCTCCACCCGGAACCAGCCCAATCGCCACCTCCGGTTGGCCGAAGATCGCTTTGCCGATGGCGGCAAAACACATGTCCATAGCCAGCGCGATCTCACTCCCTCCACCTCGGGCACGTCCTTCGACTTTGGCAATCGTTGCCTTGGGCATGTTCCGGAATCGTTCGCCGATCGTCTGCGTAAGGCGAAAGCTGCGCGTATGGGACACCTGTTTGGAAGCGGCTCCAACCCGGCCCAGGCCAGAGTGAGCTATAAAAAAATCAGGAAGCGCGCTCTGCACGACCACCACCCGCACGCTCTCATCGACCTCAAGCTGTCTGCCGAGTTGGTCGAATTCCTGCGACAGAACTTCATCAAGAAGATTGATCGGCGGATGATCGATGCTGACGAATGCGACTCCAGAATCAAAGCTGAACCGGAAACATTTGTAGTCGGAATATTGCAAGGAAGTCGCTCCCATTTCTATCTGCAGGTCTTCTCAGTCGCTCTCGACAGAGTTGCTCAGGATACCGATACCTTCGATCTCCACTTCGAAGATGTCGCCGGGTTTCATAAATACAGGTGGCTTGCGCGCCGCTCCGACGCCACCCGGCGTGCCGGTAATGATTACATCGCCTCGCTGCAGGGTCATGGCGACGCTAATCATTTCAATCAAAGCCGCAACGCTGAAGATGAGCAAGTCGGTGCGCGAGTCCTGCATCACGCGGCCATTCAAACGGCCTTGGATCCATAATCCACGGGCACCGGGCGGAACGGCATCGGGCGTCACCAACCACGGACCGAACGATCCGGTGCCATCGAAATTCTTGCCCATGGTCCACTGCGGCGTGCGGAGCTGAAAATCACGCACGGTCGCATCGTTGAACAGAGAATAGCCCGCCACGTGATCGAGAGCCTGCTCTTGGGGGATGCGGCGGCCCGGCTTGCCGATCACCACGGCCAGCTCAGCTTCATAGTCGAGCGCAGTTGATTCGCGCGGACGCCGGATAGGCTCTTGATGAGCGATCAGGCTCGACGCGAAGCGGCCGAAGATTTCCGGATACTCCGGCTTCTTCAGTCCGCTTTCCTGAAGGTGGTCATCGTAGTTGAGACCGACGCACAGAATTTTCGGCGGTACGGGCACCGGCGGCAGTAGCCGAACCGCGTTCAGGTCAATAGCCGGCGATTGCGCGAGGCTTCTGCCGACGCGCAACAGGTCTGCGCCTTGGGCGATTAATTCGGGCAAAGTGCCTGGAAATCCGCCGTCCCGCTGCATGAGGCCATGCCAACCTGAGCCTTCATCCGCCGCGATCCCAGGGACTCCATTTGTTTCAAAATTTGCGATGCGCATGCGGTGATCCTTTAGCTTGCCTGTGGACGACTCAGCTCCTCGAGCAGGTAAACGAATGACTCATATACTTTGCCTGTGGTTTGGCGCATCCCCAACTCGCAGGTCCGATTTGCAGAAACGAAACAAGTATCGTCCCCGGAGCTCTGGATCTGTACGATCGTGTCGCGTGTGGCGGAGTGAACCAGCTCGGGATGCAGCAGGCCGCGATCGCCGGCAGTTCCACAACAGGTAGTTCCCAAAGGAATTTCAGCGCTTTGAGCCATTGCGCTGGCGATTTCAAGGAGCGTCTCACTGAGGCCGAGGTGCGTCGTCGAACACGTGGGATGGACCAGAATTTTGGAAATCGTTTTGTGAATGTTCAGTGAGGGAAGAAGTTCTTTACACCAGGCGATCGAATCGATGATGGTGATAAGTCTCAGTTGCTCCTTACGCTCATCATCGAGATGCTCCAATATGTCGTCTTTGAGACCGAGCGTGCACGAAGCCGCGTCCACCACTACCGGCAACTTTCCTCCATCACTCCAGCGCCACAGCGCGTCGCTCATCCGCTCCGACATCCAGGTCTGCCCGCGCTTGTAACCCTTGGAACTCCACGGCGTCGAGCAGCACAGACCTCTCACGTCATCGGGAATCCAGAGCGGCTTGCCCGCGCGTTTAGAAAGAGTCACGAACGTCTCAGGAAGAGCGGGCGATGCGGGCTTGGTGTTGTCCCTGCCGAAGATGCGATTGATGCAGGCCGGGAAATACGCGGCTGCCGCTCCCTCGCGTCTGGTCCGGGGAAGATCGGCGGGAGCAGCGTGCGGCATGGGACCAGCGACGGCGGGAACGAGATCCTTGCTGACAATGCTGCGAGCCACATCAGTCAGGGCCTCAAGCAAATGAGGGCTGGTGATTGTTTGTACAGCATCGGCGGCCTTGACACCCTGGCGCGCCAGTTTCTCGACTTCGGCCCATTTCCGGGCGATATCGAGGGCGACTTCCTCGGCACCCGCGGATTGCTCCATCTTCCTGAAGTGTTTGATCAAAGCGCCAGTATTGATTCCGATGGGACAGACATCGGCACAGGTACCATCGCCAGCGCACATTTCGATGGCGTCGTATTCATACTCATGCTGCAGTTGTGTCAGCAGTTTCGACCATTCGGGCTGCCGCGACATCTCACGACGAAGAACGATGCGCTGTCTCGGAGTGACTGTCACGTTACGGCTTGGGCACACCGGTTCGCAGAAGCCGCACTCAATGCAATGAGAAGCGGAATGAATGTCTTCGATCGCTGGAGTGGTCTTGAGATTCTTCAGGTGGATCTGCGGATCGTGGCTCAGCAGGACATTTGGCGCCAGGATTCCGTGCGGATCAAGGAGGTGTTTTGCGCGCCACATCAGGTCCGTGAGCTTGTCGCCCCACTCGCGCCGGACAAAAGGAGCCATGTTGATTCCGGTTCCATGCTCCGCTTTCAACGAGCCGTCATATTTATCCACCACCAGTTCCACAAGGTCATGCATGAAAGCGTCGTACTGCTTGCGGCTCGCGTCTTCGCTCAATTGCGCAATCATCACGAAATGCAGGTTTCCATATGCGGCATGCCCCGCGGCCGAAGGTTCATATCCGTGTTTGGCAAGCAGCGCAAGCAAGTCACGAGTAGCATTCGCAAGTTGTGCCGGTGGAAAGCAAACGTCTTCGATGATGAGGTTCGTCCCTTGCGGGCGCATTTCACCGACGATGCCGAGGAGCCCATCGCGAATGTGCCACGCGAGTTCAACAGCTTCGGCTTCGCGAACGAATTCCAACGGTTGCAGCATTTTCACATCGCGCAGAGCATCCTCAACCCGCTTCTCGATATCCTCCAGTTCCTGCTCGCTATCGAAGCCGAATTCAACCAGTAGCGCCGCGTTTCTGGGATCGAGATTCTTCCAGTACTTGGGCGTGCCTTTCATCAACTTGGAGGCTGCGGTCAGCGCTGAAGCAATCATCAACTCGACTGCCTGCGCTCCGAGATTCACCAGCTTTTGCACTTGCTCGACCGCCGCGTCGATGGTGTCGAATGGCAGCCACGCCACTGTCGTACTTGCGGGCAGGTGATAAGTCTTGTAGACGGCCTCGGCCACGAAGCCGAGCGTGCCCTCGGACCCAACCATCAAGCGGCGCAGGATTTCTACTGGCGCTTCACCGTCAAGAAACGCATGCATGGCGTATCCGCAGGTGTTACGGATGCCATATTTCCGAACCATTCGGGCAGTGAGTTCCTTGTCTGCAAGAATCTCCTCGCGGATCTTTAGCAGCCCCGTCGCCATCTCCAGCTCGGAGCCAAGAAAGTGCTCTTCAGCATGCGGGTCTTCGGTATCGATAATCGTGCCGGTGGTAAGAACGATCTTCATGGCTTCGATCGAATGGTAGGAATCGATCGCCGGCCGGCAACGCATACCACCCGCGTTATTGGCCAGCACGCCACCGATGGTTGCGGCGTTAAAGCTCGCAGGATCGGGCCCCATGCGGCGCGAATAAGGCTTCAGGACTTCGTTAATGCGTCCGAGTGTGGTGCCAACATTGCAGCGAATCCGCGACCCGTTGTCCTCGACTTTCCAGCCGCTCCAGTGCTGCCTCACATCGACCATGATGTCGTCGCTTTGCGACTGACCATTCAGGCTGGTCCCTCCGGCCCGGAAGGTCGCGCGACGGCCGTTGCGAGTGCAATATCGAAAAATGTCCGCTACGTGATCGATATTTTTGGGTTGTACGATCACCTTTGGGATATACCGGTACGGACTGGCATCCGATGCATAGCGCACCAGGTCGCTGATGCGATGCCGGACGAGATCCTCGCCGAGCATCTCGATCAGGTCGGCCTTAAGCTCTTCCGGAGTTCCGCCAACAAACTCTTCCCCTACAGCATCCGTGCAGGGTGGCACATCCGGACGACCGATGCGTGTGGGATCTGCTGATAGCAGCTTATGCATGATCTTCTCTTAGTGACGTGGTAATGAGCAGCATGCACGAATCGTGCCACCTCAGTGATCCATCGGAGGGATTGGTAAATTGTTGAGATTGAAACGACAAAAATGCTATTGGAGAGACGCTGCATCGGCCACCGACGAAAACCCTGTCAGTGTCAATAACGCGTCAATCTCGTTGAGGACAGGATTGCGGGCAAGATTGTCCAGTTGCTGCACCGCATCCAGATAATTCCAGTTATTCCCTTCCCCCACCAGGAATAGGTAGTTCCATATCCTTTATTCTGTTTGGAAAGGGGAATGTGGTTCACGATTAACCGGACCCCTGTTTGACCGGTCACAAAGCTCCAGATCCATTGCAAGAAAACGGTGAGACGCAGACTGCCAGTTGAGAGAAACTGAAGATGAACTCCTGCCCACGCGAGCCAGGCGAATATCCCGCTCAGCCGGACTCTACCTGCTTGAAGGATCGCGAAACCGGCTCCGATAACGGCCATATTCCCTTCATCGAAATAGCGGAACGGCTTGGGGGAGGGCGTACCAAGCAGACTTTGGGCGATTCTACGACCCGCATAGCGGCCTTGTTAAATCGCCACCTAGGCGATAATTACGATTTTCTTCATTCAACGCCTCATCTTGTGAATCGCAAATCCCGATTGCCGTGTGGCGAATTATGCACTGCCATCCCGCGTGGGGATTCGCGACCTGATCATGGCTCGTATATCTCGGTTTTCGAGCACCAAGCCTTGCCGCTCCTGCGTTTCTCGAAGCACGACATTCACCATTGCCCAGGCCAAGTCGTCGGCTCGAATGACCTGGTTCGGAAATAGCAATCGAAACACAGGATAGAGTGCGCGTATCAGCCGGTAACTGAAATTAGGTTCCTGTCGCGGCTGAACAGGGTAAATGTAGGCGGGTCGGAAAAGATATACGCGCGGGAAACCGGCCGCGAGTAAGGCTTTTTCGGCTTCTCCCTTGTAGCGTGCGAAAGCAAACCGGCTTCGTCCGGTCGGGTCGGCGCCACTCCCGCTCAAAAACGAAAAGGCGGAATTCGGACTGCTGTTCCGCAGAACTCGCGCGAACTCAATCGTATAGCCAGCGGTTATGGCGCGGAGTTCCGCGTCTGGCACTGATCCCGTGTATGTTCCAAGGCAATAGACCGCCGCGTCCTTGCCCAAGAGCACATCTTCGAGCGAAGAACAGTCTGCAAAGTTTTGGTGCAGAACTTCTTTCAACTTCGGGTGCGCGATGCCGAGTGTTTTGCGTCCAATCGACGTTACGCTTTCGACGTTAGCGTTGTTGAGCGCATAGCGAAGAGCGTACCCGCCGACCATTCCCGACGCCCCGACAATCACGACGCTCTTTTGGCCAGCCGCAGAAACGCTCATCGACACCTCCGAACCTGCTTTGTCAGTCGATATCATGACAGAATGCGTTCCTCGATCCAGTCAACATAAAGCAGACGCTCGGCGAACAGCCACGAGCCGTCGACCTTTACGAAGGTGTCGTAATAGCGGAGCGCCGCGATCATGAGTCGTCGCTTCGCCCCATCAAGAGTGAGGTGATGGGGCATGCAGTAAGTTTCCCCGGTGCCGCGGTCATTAGTCAGCGTGAGGATCGTGGTCTGTCCAAGTAAGTGCATGGTCGCAGCGTACCTGTTCAGATCCGCGAAGACTGGAGCCAAAGCCTCACGAGAGTTCAGCTCCTGTGACGGCTTTGGGTCCTTGGCATTCATGTACACGACAAGAATGATAAGAAACTGCAGCATCGATAGTAAAAGCTCCGAAGTCGATGAATCTTACCCTACCTGCTGGTGGCAAGTCTCCGCCTTCGGCTTTCGACCGCTCCTTAAGGCGCATACAGATTAGGTAGATCATGCGTGGCCGGGCCGTCCGAGTGCGTTCGGCCAGTCATACTGCGCGGGATCGATGGGCACTCGGAACGGACGCTTACCAAAGAGCAAATCCACCACACGGACGATAGCTTGGCGACATCGCTCTCTCGAACTCGAAGGAGGTCGCCATGAGATCTGAAGATTCGGCGATTTCCTCCGTAACTCAAAGTAGTCAATGGTTCGACTTGGACCGGAGTCTTTCCTTCTTCGTCTCACTTGAGATTGCGCGAATCAGCCGCATGAAGGCGTCGATCTTCTTCGTAATTCGCGCCCGGTCTGGGCCGAAATTCTGCTCCAGGCAAATTCCGCTAAAGAACGTGACGATCAAGCCAGCAAGGGAATCGTTATCGTCACGCGATCCACGCGCTGCGGCTAGATTGTCGATGAGAAGCTGATGGGCTTTCATTACGCTCGTGACCATGATCTGGCGGGCTTTGGGAGGGAGGTCTGCGAACTCGCGCATGGAGTTCACCGAGAAGCACCCCTTCTGTCCCCAACTTCCATAGCAGACCTTGAGAAAGCTCTCAACATTGGTCCAACCCAAAGGCTGTTTCGTCAAATGTCCGCGTTCCATCAGGACTTCGAAATACCTGCGCATACTCTCCACGAACAGGTCTTCTTTGTCCTTGAATTCCGTATACAAGCCAGATTTGCGCACACCGGTGGCCTGTTCAAGGTCCTGAACACTCGTCTCAGCAAGGCCATGCTTCCAGAAGACTGGGATTGCTTTATCGAGGACATCTTCTCGGGTGAACAGTTTCCGTCGTCCCATGGCAACATTATCGATCATTCACTGAGGACTTGCATATAAAGGACCAAATGGTCCACTATGTCAGGGGATGAACTTGCCCTCGGAGGACCCATGCCGCCCAGCCGTAAACAACAGGTCATCGATCTCCTAAAGTCGCTTGAGACCAAAAATCCAGTCCCGTTCGCGTATGTCAACCCGAACAAGTACATCCAGCACAACCTCCAGGTGGGACCTGGCCCTGAAGGTGTAGCCGCCCTCATTCAGAAGATGCCGCCCGATGCGTCCGTCAACACCATCCGTGTCTTTGAAGACGGCGATTATGTCTTCGCTCACACGCAGTACAACTTCTTCGGGCCAAAAGTTGGCTTCGACATCTTTCGCTACGAAGAAGGTCTGATCGTCGAGCATTGGGACAACTTGCAGGAGACCGCGACCGAACTCAGCCCCAGTGGCCACACGATGATCGACGGCCCCACCGCGGTCTCTGATCTCGACCAGACACAGGCGAATAAGGCACTCTTGCAACGCTACATGGAGGACCTTCTCGCGGGCCGTCGCGAGACCTTTCCCAGCTACTTCAACGGAACCCAATACATTCAGCACAACCCCTGGGTAGCCGATACCATCCCGGGACTGATTGCGGGTTTACAGGCTCTTGCCGCCAAGGGGCAGGCGGTCGTATACAAGAGCGTGCACAAGATACTTGGCGAGGGTAACTTCGTCCTCGTCGTTGCCGAGGCTACGTTTGGTGGCGTGCCCACCGCCATCTACGATTTATTCCGCATTGAAAGCGGCAAGATCGCTGAACACTGGGATACGCTCGAAGCGATTCCACCTCGCGATCAATGGAAAAATAGCAACGGTAAGTTCTAGTGCGATGCGAGGCAGAACATATGCTTCAAGGCATGTTTGGAAAAAGATTGGCGGAGCATTTCTCTCTGCTGGAGTCTTCCTCACTTGCGCTTAGTCCCAAGGGAAAGTCTCAGGTTGTGTTGACACGGATGCGAATGCCGAATGGCTTTCCTGGACCCACTCCACACATTCCACGAGAAAAGGCTTTTTCGGTATCGGTGCACCTGCGCCGTCCCGACAGCCTTAAGGGCTGGGGAACGTGGCTTGATGGACGCTTTCATCGTGACACCGAATGGGATGCCGGCGGGATTCAGATATTCGATATGGAGTCGGAGCCGGTCGCACTGCGAACTTCAGGGTTCGATTCGGTTCACGTCTATATACCCCGGTTAGTTCTCGATCGATTGAGTGACGAGAACGAGCAAAAGCGCATTCGCAACCTGCATTGCACCCCGGGAACCAAGGATGACGTGATTCTTCATTGGGCCCGGATGATGTTGCCGTTCTTTGATCGTCCGCTTGAGCTTCCACGTTTAGTTATCGACGAAATGATCATGCTGTTCTGCGCTCACTTGAGCCGCACCTACCAGGGCCTGAGCCAGCCGCCGGAGGTTGTTACCGGGGGGTTGACGACCTGGCAACAGGATCGAGCGATCGAGGTGTTGAACGAACATCTGGATGGCGATCTGGCGCTTGCCGATCTGGCAAAAGAGTGTGCGCTGTCGGCGGGTCGTTTCATGCGCGCATTCAAAAGGTCGTTTGGTGTTCCCGTCCGGCGCTACTTGCTCTATAAGCGAGTTGAAGCCGCAAAGTCTCTCTTGTTGCACTCGAACGACGCTTTACTAACAGTCGCATTGGAAGTCGGATTCACTGACCAGCCAGCTTTCAATCGAGGCTTCCGTGAGATTGTTGGAACTTCGCCAGGACGGTGGCGAAGAGCAAACGCACCGATGCCTAAGGCGTTCAACCTTCCCGCGCCTGGAGAGAAGTAAAGGTCGTCGCTCGCGTTTCCCACCAAACTTGCTTACGTCACTTGCGCTGGGAACTCAGGGACGTTCAGTGGGGTCTAGACTATTTGAAGTGACCGACATCCCCTCAAAGAGGACTGACACCCGCCGTCGATCCCGAGCCGCTCTACGCTGGGCAGCCCGATTGGTCCTCGTATCGATTGTTGGCAGCTGGCTCTTCTTGTATATCGACTCGGTCTATCAGCGTCGGCGCGCCGAGTCCCTGTTTGCTGACTTGAGATCCCTTGACTTCTCGACTGCCGGCTTTGCTGAAGTTCGGGACATCATGGTTCGTAACGGGGCAAGGCCGGGGGCCACGTGCAACCCACAAAATTGCACGTTTCTACTTCAGATCATGACTCGGCTACCACGGATTCCGTTGCTAGACAGAACAGCAAGCTTCTTTTATACGACTCTTCCTTACATCGGGGTCCGTTCGTGGGTTGTTTCTGCGCTGTTTGACGTACGAAACGGAAAGCTGGATAGAAGCCGCACGGGCGTCGGGGAATATAGGATGGAACGTATAGACTACAATCCGTATCGCCAGCTGGTTCCCCGCGGATATGGGGTCGATACTTGGCGCGAGTCGACGAACTTGGACAGGAGATGCGGCAACCGGGATTACCTCGTGGGCATCAGCCATGGTGATATACCGCGCGGGTTTCCAGCAAATTTTTTCCTCGCCTGCGTTTTGCAGTCAGCAGGGATGCCTATGAAGCGGGCATTTGATGTTCACCTGCGCTGTCTCAACAACCTTTTTTGCAGTTGCAGGCTCGACGAACTCGCACCATCGGCATGGGCCGACTATTCCGCGAAGGATGGCACAGGCGCTCGCGAACCGCACAAGTAGCCTAAGTAGGCTCGCAAGAATCGGCCAGCACGTCTTTCGGCCGCCTCAGGATGGCCACTTTTTCTTCTGGAGTGAAATGCTTCCGTTCCTTCCTCATACATTCGCTCCGCTATCTTAACGGACGAATGCCTTCTCCATTTCCAACTGAGGCACTACAGTCGCTCCCATTTCCACCCACCAAAGCCGAGCAGAAACGCCAAACTGCGGCACTTTCAATCAATACAAGGATTGAAACTTCAAAAACAATGAGCAGCGGCGAATTTTCAACCTGCCTCGTGTCGGCAATTTTTGCGCAAGACGACGGATGAATTCTTCCAGATCGATAGGAGACGAAGATGGGAAAAACATATAAGGCGGTGGAGATAACCAAACCTGGGACTTTTCGCCTCGCCGAGAAGCCTGTTGTCGGGCCGGGTGAGGAACAGGTGCGTATCCGGGTAGAGGCTTGCGGTGTATGTCACTCAGACGCCGGTACCGTTGAGGGACAACTGCCGGGTGTCGTGTATCCGCGTGTGCCGGGCCATGAAGCCATTGGCCGCATCGAGGAGGTTGGCCGGCGGGTTACGACCTGGAAGGTCGGCCAGCGTGTGGGAGTCGGGTTCTTTGGAGGTGAAGACGGAACCTGCGAGACCTGCCGCCGCGGCGACACGGCATATTGCCAGAATCCCATTATCACTGGCGTTACGAGTGATGGCGGCTACGCGGAAATGATCATCGCAGAGGCCCGCGCACTGGCTCTCATCCCGGATGAGCTCAAATCAGAAGATGCGGCCCCGTTGGTTTGCGCCGGCATCACGACGTTCAATGCGCTCCGCAACAACGGACGTGCCGGCGATACCGTTGCGATCCAGGGTATCGGCGGGTTAGGGCATCTCGGGGTGCAGTACGCCAAGAAGATGGGCTTCCGCACCGTTGCCATCGGCTTCGGTCCAGACAAAGAACATCTTGCCCCCAAACTGGGAGCTCACGTTTACATCGACGCCAAAGCTGATGACGCGGGAGCAGCACTGCAGAAGCTGGGAGGCGCCGACGTCATCCTGGCAACCGCCCCCAGCGGAGCAGCAATCGCCAGCCTGCTTTCTGGCCTCTCCATTCGCGGAAAGCTGGTGGTAGTTGGTGTTTCGGGCGATCCGATTCCCGTCAACGGAGTTCCACTCGTCTTTGGTGGCCGCTCGGTCATCGGAAGCCTGACAGGAAGAGCGATCGAGACTCAGGACACTCTTGACTTCAGCGTGCTCACCGACGTTCGCCCCATGATCGAAACGCTTCCGTTGGAAAAAGCCGAAGAAGCATATCGACGCATGATGTCTGGCGATGCGCGATTCCGCATGGTTCTCACAATGGCCTAAAAATCACGACGCGGCTGCAAAGCGGCATCGACAAACCGATGTGCGAAGGAGACTCAGATGAATCAGTTCCAGCAAATCTTCGACAAGCAGAAAGCATATTTCGATTCGGATGCGACCAAGTCTTACGAGTGGCGCATCGACCAGCTGACGCGCCTTGCGAACTTGTGCAATGAGAACGCCGAGGTTCTTGAAGCTGCGATGAGCAGCGACTTCAAGACCGCCAGCCAGGAAAAAGTCTTCGAGATTATGGCGCCTGTAGGAACCGCCGCTCTCGCGAAGCAAGAGCTGAAAGAGTGGATGAAGCCTGTAGATGTCGTCGTGCCGAAAGCTCTTCGGGAGAGCGGACATACAGCCAAGGTTTATCGAGAACCGTACGGTGTCACTTTGGTGATTGGTCCGTTCAATGGGCCATTGACCCTGCTTCTCGACCCGGCGTGCCAAGTTCTTGCGGCGGGCAATCCATGCATTCTCAAACTCTCCGAGGGTTTGCCCGCCACGAGTAACGTCTTGCTCGATCTCGTTCCGAAATACTTCGATCCGCGGGCCGTCACTGCCGTCACGGGAAGTAAGGGTGAGGTGACGGAACTGCTCAAGCTGCCCTTCGACTTCATCTTCTTCACCGGCAGCGTCAAAGTTGGCAAGATCGTCATGGAGGCGGCCGCAAAGAATCTGACTCCGGTTCTTCTCGAACTAGGCGGGCAGAATCCGGCTTTCGTTGACGCGACCGCAAATATTCCGGATGCAGCCAAGAAGATCGTCTGGGGTGCGACGGCCTGGGGCGGCCAATGGTGTACCTCGCCCGGATACGCCTACGTGCACGAATCGATCGCGGAAAAGTTTGTTGCTGAGTGCAAGAAGGCGATGGTCGAGTTGTACGGGACAGACCCTAAGAGCAGACC
>Ga0224568_1000018_pt1 | contig 83681 bp, 60 predicted proteins | sample CLU5metagenome_FD_182727 | JGI IMG/M metagenome (GOLD analysis project Ga0224568, IMG submission 182727) | Spruce litter microbial communities from Bohemian Forest, Czech Republic - CLU5 | ecosystem: Environmental > Terrestrial > Plant litter > Unclassified | place: Czech Republic: South... | reverse complement strand
CGGGGTTCCCGCGGGCGTAAGGGGAACCGTCCGCACGCGGTTGTTGCCTGCATCGGCAATGTAGAGGTTCGAGCCAGCATCGACGAACAAACCATAGTTGGAAAGCTTGGCAGACGTCGCCGGGCCACCATCGCCGCTGAAACCGCCGACGCCGTTAGGCAGGAATCCCGCCACGGTGCCAATTGTGGAGGAGAGGGTATCGACGCGTTGAATGACGCTCTCATTGCCCCCGCCGATATACAGATTGCCGGACGGATCGACTGTCAGTTCTTGCGGATTCCACATCCCGCCCTGAAGCGCCGGTCCCCCATCGCCTTGTAGGTGGGCCGCGCCGTTAAGCGCATACGGGCAGATCTCACCGCTCAGGCAGTTGCCGACTGTGCTCGTTGGCACCCAGCGAACGCGATTGTTTTGGCTGTCGTCGATAAACACGTCATTGTTTTGGTCAACCGCGATGCCGGCCGGGTGATCAAGCCCCGCTTTAGTCGGTGGACCAAAGTCGCCGCACTTGCCGACAGGATTGTCACAATCGATTCCGCTGCCGGCGAATGTTGTGATATTTCCGGTGGCAGCGAAGACTTCACGGATTCGCAAGGCCGTGTAATCGGAAATGTAGAGATTGCCCTGGGTATCGAAGGCGATCGCGATCGGATCGGAGAGATTCGCAGAGGTCGCCGGGCCACCGTCACCACATCCGGGAGGAAGCTGATTGCAGGGACTGCCATTGCCCGCGTACGTCGAAATAACGCCCGTCGTTAGGTTCACTTCCCGGATCACGCCGTTGCCCGCGTCCGCGATGAAGAGATTGCCCCCGTAAAGAACGACCATGGTTGGCGCATTGAGTGTGGCGGTGGTTGCAGGGTTACCGTCGCCGCTATATCCGGCGTTGCCGTTGCCAGCCACCGTGGAGACAGAAGCTCCGCCCGGAGCGATTTCACGGATTCGGTTGTTGGCACTATCGGCAACGTAGAGATTGCCCACGCTGTCTTCGGCAACGTTGTAAGGATCGGCGAACGTCGCAGAGGTAGCCGGTCCGCCATCGCCGCCTGTGCCGCCACCGGCGAACGTCGAAATAATCCCATTACCGGCGGCGACCGCTGTGACGACGCGAACGCGCTGGTTGCCGGTATCGGAAATCACCAGGTTCCCCGCGCTATCCAGGAAAACGCTGGTGGGGTTATTCAGTTCCGCGCTGGTGGCAGCGCCGCCATCGACGAAGCCTTCGATCCCATTGCCTGCGACCGTGCTGATGGAACCGTTCGTGAAATTGATGAAGCGGATTTCCTGGTCAAAGGTATCGGCAATGTACAGATTGTTGTTGGGATCGACCCACAAACCCTCGGGCACACGGAATTGCGCGGAGAGCAGCGCGCCGCCGTCGCCGCAGGTAGGGCTCTGCGCAGAATTGCAACCGAGACCCGAGCCGGCAACGGTATTGATCGTCGCCGGAGTGGTATTGGGAATTTCACGGATGCGATTGTCCCGGCTATCGGCGATGTAGATGTTTCCGTTGGAATCGACCGCGATGCCATCGGGGAAGTTCAGGTTCGCCGAAGTTGGCGTCCCGCCGTCGCCGCATTTGCTGGTCGGCGAGGAGCACATAATGCCGTTGCCGGCGATAGTTTGAATATCACCAGCCGGAATGCTGACACCGGCAATCATAATCGTCTTCGTCGTTCGGTTGACGACGCGAATGCGCTGATCGACGGAGTCGGCAATATAGATGTTGCCGTTGGCGTCGACCGCAATCGCGTTGGGCATATTCAATCCGACGTTGGTGGAAGTGGCGCTGCCGCCGTCACCGCAAGTCGCAGTCGAAGGTTCGCACTTGGCGCCGCTGCCCACTACGGTCTGAATTTTTCCAGTCGAGGCCGCCACTTCGCGAATGCGCGACCCACCGGGATCGGAGATATAGATGTTGAGCTTGCTGTCGATGGCGAGCGCCCCAGGCAGATCGAGGCCAGCTTTGGTCGCCAGACCGCCGTCGCCGCTATACGTCTCGTAGCCGAGGCCGGCATAGGTGGTTACCGTGGTCGCATTCGCCTTGAAAACTTCTGTGGAAAACGGTGCGGCGATGTAGGTATTTCCCGCGGTATCACGAATTGCTGCGCTGGGCGCGGGCAAATCGAGAGTAGTGGGAGTGGTGCCGTAGGAACCTCCGCCGGCGTAGGTGCTGATCGTGTTTTGCGCCAATGCGGTTGCCGGCGCAAGCGCCAGGCAAAGCACGGAGAAGCCGGCGCTGGCAAAAATTACGCTCAGAGACCGGCGGAAAGACAAAGAGAAGTGAGTGTTCACGAAGCCTCCACAAAAATCTTTTTATTTAGAATCTGGGTCTTGCCTGCTCGACGACTATCCAGGGGAGATTGCCAGGGCCCGACTGCAGTTTTGCGTGTGTTACTGACTTACTGTTCCGGCTCCTACAAACCCCAAACGAGCCAAAATACTTCCCGCGTACCGGTCAACCAGTTCGGCCTGCGTTTCCGTGAATCTTTCACGCCAGCCGCCAACCGCGCCGCTGCGGATGAAACGTCCTTTAGCCGAGGCTTTTTGCGGGTTCACTTTTTCCTTGTCGCGCATTTTCTCGACGGAGTTGTTCGCAATGGCGCGGCGAATCACTTCCCGCTCGACCGGCACATTCAGGAATTCCATCATGCCCGCCAGCGAGTCTTCCGGCTGGTTGCGCATCGCGTCAAAACGGACAAGAAGAATGTCGGAATACCCTTTATCTTTGGCTTCCATCCAGGAATCCACGTGAGATGTCCACGAACCAAACGGATTCACCTGGCCGCGAAGAAAACGCGGCAGATAGGTTTCGAAATTGTCCTCGGCCAGACCCAATGCCTTCTGATAGGCGAACTCCGAAAGCGCGACATCGCGCGCATCGCGCACCAGATAGATAGCTTTGTGATTCCGATAAATCGGGAGAAAAGGTTCGTGTGTTTTGATCAAGCGCCCCTGCTCGCCCAGAACGGGCAGCGCGCTTCCCTGCTTGCCAATGTCGGGGACCAGCGAATGCACGTTTTTAAAGCTGGAAGATTGCCCCACTAGAATCTCGTAAAGCATGAAACGCAGCCAGGTATTGCCGGACCGGGGATAAGAGGCGACAAACACATCCGACGGGCGAAGACCGCGATGGCGGTACCAGGTCAGCGGCTTGTGCACAGGGCTTTTGGCTATCTTGTGTCGGACTTTGCGAAGGATGGGCATGAGTTTTTTATTTAACTTTATGAATTCCACTTCATTGGTTCAGCCAGACTCGTTCAGCCAGCATTAGTTGAGCCAGCGAACTCTGCTCAACGACGAAGCTGGAACCGCCACAGGAGTGCGCGGAACAAATTGTTCTTCCGCCTGCCGCGCGGCTCGCACCGGCGCCGGTGATTGCGACAGCCGCAACACCTGCGTGCTGATAATGACCATCGCGATCAACATCAGATAAGAGGCGTCCGGGCGGCCACCGAAGGTCGCGTTGCACATGGCGTTGATCACGAGATTGATAAAAGCCGCCATCGCACCGACCGCCAGATACCGAATTTCCGGCGACTCCGTGTCGCGCACCGCCCGCCACAGATTGCGCACGATCACGTAATTGATCATCAGAATCAACACCAGCCCGACGATGCCGTTGTTGTACAGCGTCTCCAGATAGCTGTTATGCATGTGGCTACTGCTAAACGGTGTATCGGGATGAATGACAGCAACGAAGCGGGAGGCGATAAATCCCTGGCCAAGAATCGGATGCTGCAAAATAAACGGCATCACGAACGCCCACAGGTCGGTTCGTCCGGTGAAGCTCGATGCCTGCTCCAGTTGCATATAACCGGATGCGTATTGGGCAAGCGCCGTGTACTTTAACGCAATCGCGAGAATTACTGCGGTGCCGGCAACAAATCCGAGCACAGCCTTGAAGCGCTTTTGCAGGCCATAGAACAAGACGCCTGAGATCAGGCCGGCAAGAATACCTGTCTTTCCGCCTGCCATAACCATGACGAACAGCCCCGCGGCCGCAACCCAGATTGCCCACTTGGGTCTGCCCTTCCAGTAAACCATCAGGCAGAGGATCGCCAGCAATCCAGCGATACCGGAAATTTCTGTGGGAGCCTCGCGGAAGCGCTGTTCGAGCGCGCCCGATCCGTATTCGCCCGTAGGATCCGGAACGAAGATAGAGCGCAGAGTCGGCAGCACGGTAAGAAAAACAAAACCCCAGATCGTCACATTGACGAACGATTTGAGGTCATCGACATCGTTAATCTGCTGCGAGCAGATGTGAATTACCACCACGACCAGCGTCAGCTTGAATGCCCAGGCTAAAGAGAATGCCGGATTGGGCGAATAGGCGCAGGATAAAACGCTGAATAGCGTGATCCAGCTCACCCACTTGTAGTCGCCCTGAAACATTCCCCGCAATGAAGTGGGATATTTGAAAACAAAAACCAGGAGCGCGATCAGCGCAATCAACCAGAGCACCGCCTGATCGTAAGCCTGCGAGGCAAAGTTGGCCCCGACTACGGAACTGATGTCGCTGCGATAAGAAAATACTTCCTCGGAAACCAGCAGTCCCCACCACAGGATGAAAGCCAGCCACTTCGCGGGCCGATGCTGCGCCCGGCCATAACCCACCGCGAATATCAGCATTCCAAAGAAGACAAAAGCAGCGATGATCACCGTCGTCGTGCTCGGGTCGGCGAGGAACTCTTTAGCGACGGTAAACAAAATCGCAGTACCCAGGGCAAGCGCGATCACCAGCGCAACCGTGCCGCCGCGCAAGCCGGACTTCGCGGGAACCTGGAATTTTGTCGGTACCGAATTCATCTTTAAGCCGAAAACAAGAACCAAAAGCAAGAACGCTCAACCAGAAAGCAAAATAACAATTGGATTTAACTCGCGCCCGATCCCTTCAAGACCGCTGGAATGGTTTTCATCAGGATTTGCAGATCGAGCCACAGAGACCAGCCGTCGATATATTGCAGATCCAGCTCCATCCACTGCTCGAAAGGAATGCAATTCCTTCCCAGAACCTGCCAGAGACAAGTGATTCCGGGGCGTACGCTGAAGCGGCGGCGCTGCCAGTCTTCGTTGAAGCCTTCATAATCGCGCACCGCCATCGGCCGCGGCCCGACCAGGCTCATGTCACCCTTCAAAACGTTGAACAATTGCGGCAACTCATCGATGCTGGTGCTGCGCAGAAACTTTCCGATCGCGGTAATGCGCGGGTCGTTCTTGATTTTGAACACCGGACCGCTGACCTCGTTCAGATGCTCGATGTCTTTCATCCTGCTTTCCGCATCCGCAGCCATGGTGCGGAACTTATAGATCTTGAAGCGGCGCTTGTTTAAGCCGAGGCGCTCCTGCAAAAAGAAAACCGAGCCGGGCGAAGTCAGCTTAATCAGCAGGGCCACAACCAGGAAGAGCGGCGACAGGAAAACCAGCATAATCAGGGAGACGGTGAAATCGAACACCCACTTGATCATCGCTTCCCAGCCAGCCACCGCGGTACCGGTGGTGTGCGTGATATGCGAATCTCCCTCGAAGTCTTCCGCCTTGGAACGGGAGCGCTTCAAATCGAAGATATTGGAAACGACGCGCACCAGAATTCCCTGCTCTTCGCAAAGTTCCGCAATTTCCGAGGCATAGGAGTGGAGCGAGCGCATCGGCAAGGTCACGACCACTTCATCGACGACATTCTTGCGGAGGAAGCTACGAAGTTGCGCGAAATCGCAGCTGACCTCATAGCCCTGCTCTTTGAATTTCACCAACCCCGGCCACTCTTCATCCACGAAAGCCGCGATGCGATAACCCAGCCACGGACTTTGCTCAATCTTGCGGGCAAACTGAACCGCCGCATCGTTGCTGCCGACGATAACAATGTTGCGCTGATTTTTGCCTTTCAACCGGACCCGCCGCAGCACCACACGCACCCCGAGGCGGTCGACCGCCGTCAGGAATGTCAGGGACGCCCAGAAGACCACAGCAAAGATGTAATTGACCATCTCCGCATGGAAGGCCAGCGCGGTGGCATACATGAGAAGCGTTCCCGCGGAGGTTGCCTTGATGATGTCGATCACTTCGTCCCGTTTGCGCGAGAGACGCCGCGATTCGTACATGTCAAAGAACCGGAATACGTAATGCCAGCACAGCAGTATCCACGAAAAGATAAGGAAGTTCCCGATCTTGATTCTTAATTCGAGAAACTCGCTGAAAGTGACCCGCTTGCTGAAGATATGCGACACCGTCATGCTGGCCACACCAAAGCACAACAGAACGACAAGAACGTCGATGATCTTGACTAGGTTCGAGAGTGTTTTTCGCTGATTGTTACCCAACTCGGAAAACCTCCAAAATCTGTTGCGATGGTTCAGATTAGGGGGATCGCAATAACCATCATGCGAGTAAAAACTTCCTGAGCAAATAGGACGAAAGAGTGATTACCTTTGATCGTCCTGCGAATCCATAAGCGCGGTCATGGTTCCCGCTACGGCTTGGGAATGAGATCCATTACTTCCATTCCGGCCATTGCCATTTCCATTCCCGTTTCCACCATGCCCAATACCAAATTTTGTGAAGGGGCTAAGTCTTTGCGGAACCGCCGCCAGCACCGGAATATTCAACTCCGACATGACTTCGGACGGCGTCCGCAACGACGGATCGAGATACTCGATGGTGAATACAACTCCCACACTTAACGTGGCGGCAAGAAGAAGACCGATCACGGCAAATTGCATCCGATTCCCAGTGGGCAGCGAAGGCACCCCAGGAGTGTCCACGATGGCGACGTTCAGAATGCGCTGCTCGTCCAGCGCGTCCGCCATACGGGCTTCTTCGCGCTTTCGCAGGTAGAGCAGATAATTATCTTCGTCAGCCTTGGCGGTGCGGGCCAGATCGTGCTGTGCCAGGTCTTTTTCTTCCAGATCGCGCGCATTTCCCTGGTACATGGCAACGATTGCCTGCGTGGCGGCCTCGCGGGCTTGCAACCCGCTGTAATCCGCGCGGGCTTTGGCCAACTCGGTTCCAATCCATGAGTAGGTTGGGTTCTGGTCGGTAACTGCGTCCCGCAATGGCTTGCTTTCTTCGGTCACGATCGAGGCACGCGTGTCCTGAATTTGCTTGTCTACTTCCTGCACTAGGCGATAGGTCGGCTGATATTTGGTCAGCAGTTCAGTGCGCTTCAATTCGAGGGTCAGCAGAGCGCCTTTCAAGCCTTGCAGTACGCTGGCATCGTCGGACTCCTTCACCTGCGTGGTCAGGCGCTCCGGAGTAGTACCGGCTTGTTTCTCGAGATCATGAATCCGCTGCTCGGCCGAAGCCAGATCCGCCTTCGTCTGCTGCAAGCTGGCATTGAAATCGTTCAGCTTTTGCAACGTGATGTCACGGGCCAACATCGGAGCGACGCCACCCTGCCCCTGCGCGAACTGTTTAAGCTGGTTCTCTGCGTTGTCGAGATCCTGGCGGTAAAGCTCGGTCTCCTGCTCGAAGAACTTCAACTGTCCCGGCGGGCGATGAACTTCGAGGTGTTTATCGATGTAGCCTTTCGAGAGAGTGGTCAGCACGGACGCAGCCTGCTTGGGATCGCTCGACTCGTAACTGACGCTGATCAGATTGCTCTTCCGGACCGGCTCTACTTTCAGGTTTGCCTTGAGAGCATCCACCGCTTTGGCGATCTTCTGCTCTTCCGTCCGGCCAAACAACCAGCCAGTCAAGCTTTTATGATGCTGCAATCCGCAAGCAACCACGGTCTGGCGAAGTACATCGTCGCTGGTAACCAGGGCGGCTTCCGAATTCAACTGCTCTTCAGTTACTTCGTCGTTGCGGGCCTGCGAGGTCGGCGCGCTCTGTTCCGCCGATACCACGGGATCGACGCGCTCATGCTTTACCAGAATGCGGGTTTCGGCGCGATAGTTTGGCGGCGTCAATATCGCGGCGAGCAATGTGCCCAGCAGCACTCCGCCGAAGCATAGAACCAGGACGCGCTTGTGGCGGAAACCAATGGCAAGAATGTCCCGCATGGTAAAGGCGAAGGGCCCAGTGCCTTTTGCCGGAGTGTAGTCTTGATTCGTCATAAATTCGTCGTCTCCATGAAGCGAACGGCCAGGGGAAATCTTCAAGCCACTACGGGGCAAGATTTCCGTAAGCGCCTACACCCGCGTTCGGGATAAAGGGCTTGATCTTGGACAGCATGTTTTTCGGCACAAATAGCTGATCGCCGGGCCGAAGGGTGGGGTCTTCCCCGAGCTTGCCATCCTTCATCATCTGCTTGACGTTGAAAATCTTAGCCTCGAGCCACTGGTCGTTCACGCGCCGGAACAACAACACCTGCGAGTGTTTGGCAGTCTCGTTAAATCCGCCCGCCATCGCAATGGCTTCGGTCAGCGTTAAATTTCCACGCAAATCGTATTTTCCCGGGCGCATGAACTGCCCGCTCGCCGTGAAATACGGCTTTTCGAAATCCTTCAACACCACCGAAATCAGCGGATCGTTCAGAATCTTGTCGTAGGAACTGCGCAGGGTTTGCGTGAGCTCGGGTACGGTCTCCCCGGCTACATGCACATCGCCAACCCCCTTCAGCGTAATGAAGCCATCAGGCTGCACGGTAACAGTCTGATTGAACTCAGGACTCAGTTCGAAGTTCACATCAAAGGTATCGCCGGAACAGATGGCGTAACGCGGGTTTCGCGTTTGAAACTGCGCGTCACTCTTGGTGTCTGTGGTCGTGGCAACGCTGGCGTTTATGACTGACGGCTGCGTCACATTCTGCGCCACGGTGAACGTTGCGCTTGCCAACAATAAAATCGCCAGCCCTGGTAACATCCGTTTCATCATGAAGATTTCCTCGCTGCGCGCTCACAATTTCGAGCGATATCTCTTGGCCGGGATACGGCTCCGCCCCTTGACTCCCATCTTCAGAAAGCTTCCGCAAGACGGGTGAGCAACGAATCGATTGCGATTCGACTGCCGGTGATTTTTGTCAGAACGTTGATGTTGCTATGCCTTGGGGAGGAAACCACAACACCGCGGGTGTGTGGTCAATATGACTGTAGTGAGGTTAGCCGGGATTACAGATTCTTGCAAGGGGTCAAAGGCATTAGTTACTAATGGCCATTATGGGTGGTTACTATAGAGATTAAAGACTCTAGTTTATGTAGAGTCTAAAGAATTTATCAAAAAGGATGACTTAAACCGGTACATCAAGTTAGAACGCTAGGCTACTGCTTTGATTAAGAAACTTGCCTTCCTCTGCTGACTACTTTTTATCGGTTATTTTCATATGTTTTCCCAAAACGGCAGCCACTGAGTTCACATTCGGCTCGGTAAACATCGACGGATGATCGCCTGCGATACGATGGAACTCGACGCCGCGAACCATGCCTTTCCATCCGAGCGCGAAATCAAAATAATCACCCGTTGGCCAGTCGCTCGATTGCAGAAGAACAAGTTTGCCTTCATAGACCCCGGGCTCATAACGATGAAAAGCCGGATGTATGACAGCATCGGCATTATGCATTTTGCCGGCTCTGGTATTGTTGCCCTGATCTGAAGTTAACTGCCAGATCGTTCTCTCTAATTTGCGCCGCGCTTCTTCCAAACGGTCGCGAACGTAAGACGAACCACCGCGCAGATCTGAGTTGACGATGTTCGCAAAGTGATACTTGATCCGTCCGGTATAGCGTCCGTCGCGCAGAGGTTTTTTGTAATACGCCTGATTGTGCGCGTCGAGCATGGCAAGCAAAGCTACTTCTTCTTTCTGCGCGTGGAGTTGGCGCGCCATCTCGTAAGCAATGACCGCGTTGACGCAAAGTCCAGCCAGGAAATAAGGACCATGCGGTTGAACCTCGCGCATGGCTTTGATCAGGAACGCGGCAATGTCCTCGATACGATATGGGGTAGGAAGTTTGATCGCGTCGGAAAATGGAATGTCGAGGCCAAGAAAAGGCTGGTCGGTTCCCAACTTCTCAGCAAGAAGCCGGAAACGCGGCCCCGCGCGCACCCAAAACAAAGGCGGCTGCAATCCCTTAGGCTGAATTTCAATAATGGTTCGCGCTCGCAATCCCTGATCAGGGCAGCGCAGCCAGTCGGCCATCATTTCAATGGTAGGCGCCTGAAATATGAAGGCCAGCGAAAGCGGCTGATGGAACTCCTGCTCGATGAGGTACAACAGCTTGGCCGCGAGCAGCGAATGTCCGCCCAGTTGAAAAAAATCTTGCGCAACATCGGCGCTCTCGGTTCCCAGCACTTCCTTCCAGATCACCAGCAGCTTGCTTTCGATGGCATCGCGCGGCGCAACCGGACCGGTATGAACTTCCGCCGGAATTTCGAAATGCTGAGACAAAGCTACGCGATCGATTTTTCCGTTCGCGGTGCGCGGTAATTCGGAGACAAAAGAGAATGCCGCGGGAACCATATAGTTCGGCAGCCGCGCTTTGAGAAATGCAGCCAGCTCAGCCGCCGAGGTTGCGAATTGTTCGCCAGCCACAACATGCGCCACCAAACGCTGCTCTTCTCCAACCGTTACCGCCGCTTCTTTCACATCCGGATGAGCGCCGAGTGCCAGCTCAATTTCTCCCAATTCGATTCGCATGCCGCGAATCTTCACTTGCTCATCTATGCGCCCCAGGAATTGCAAATTGCCGTCAGGCAGATAGCGAACCTGATCGCCGCTGCGATACATCTTCAAGCTGGAGTTCTCCGCGAAAGGCACGGGCAGAAATTTTTGCAGCGTCAGCTCTGGGCGATGCAAATAGCCGCGAGCCACACCTTCACCCGTAATGAAAAGCTCGCCAGAAACCCCGCTTGGGACAGGTTGCAGATTGCGATCCAGAACATACACCTGCGTATTGGCAATGGGGTAACCGATAGGAACGGAAGTGGACCGGTTCTGCGGGGCGCAGCGATATACTGTGCTCCACACCGTCGCCTCCGTCGGGCCGTACTCGTTGAAGAGTTGCACCCCCGGCAACATCTTGTAATGCAGATCAACCAACTGTTGCGAACACGACTCGCCTGCCAGAATTACGATTTGCAGCGATGACAACCGGCTGCTATCGGCCTCCCGCAGCAGCTCACCATACAACGAAGGAATGGACAAAATATTCGTAATCTGGTTTTCGGAAATCAGTTCGGCGATCTGGTGCGCTTCCCAATTAAAGTCCGCGTCGGGCAGAACCAGGCTCGCTCCTGAGCCAAGCGAATGGAAGATCGACGCGACCGAACTGTCAAAAGCAAACGACGAGAGCAGGAGGAATTTCTTGCCTGTAGCATCGTAATAATCGAGCCGCGCACCGGTTGAATTTGCCAGATTGCGATGCGTAATCTCCACTCCCTTGGGACCGCCGGTCGATCCCGAGGTGTAAATCACATAAGCGAGGTTTTCCGGGGCAAGATTCACCACCGGAACCGACGCAGACTCTCTTTCAATTTCGTCCCAGTCCGAGTCCAAACGAATGATGTGGATATTTTCTGAAGCCCCGCGGACCTGCGGCAAATGTGATTGGGTCAAAAGAATCGAAGAGCCGGAGTCTTTGAGCATGAACTCCAGCCGCTCACGCGGGTATGCGGGATCGAGCGGCACATACGCACCTCCCGCCTTTAGAATTCCCAGGATTCCAACCACCATTTCCAGAGAGCGCTCAACACTCAGCGCAACCAGCGATTCGGGGCCGACACCGAATTTTCGTAAATGATTCGCGAGTTTATTGGCGCGAAACTCAAGTTCGCGATAGGTGATCCGTTTATCACCACACTTCACAGCAATTGCGTCTGGATTCCTTTGCGCTTCCAGCTCGAAAAGCTTATGCGTGAAAGTGAATGGGTAAGTTTTTTTGGTCTGATTGAACTCGACCAGCAACTTGTGCCGTTCGCGCTCGGGAAGAATGGAAATGCTGCTGATGCTCGCTTCCGGATCGGCTACCACGGACTGCAACAGCGTCCGCCAGCATTCCACAAAATTCGAAATGGTCACGGCATCGAAAAGATCGGTGCTGTAAATGATCCGGCCTGACAGACCTTCACTGCGATCGTCGAGCACCAGACACAGATCGAATTTCGAGGTTCGCGTCTCTACGTCAATCGCTGTGAGATCCCATCCGGAATCGACCTCTGCACGAGACGGCTCCAGCGACAGAAGCACGCGAAACAGCGGACTTCCGCCAAGAGCGCGGTCGGGATGAAGCTCCTTTAGTATCTGAGCCAGAGGCACTTTGTCATTCGATAAAGCGCCGACTGCCGTGGTGCGCACTCGATCAAGCAACTCGCGAAAGGTGGGGTTCCCGCTGAGATCGGTTCGCAGAATAATGGTGTTCAGAAAAAATCCCAGCAACTTCTCGGTCCCGGGATGATTGCGTCCCGCCGTGATGCTTCCTACGAGAATATCTTCCTGCCCCGAGTACCGGTAAAGCAGCGTATCGAGCGCGGCTAATAGCGTCATGAATAACGTCACGCCTTGTTGCCGGCTCAACGAACGCAAGCCCTCGCTGATCTCGCGCGATACTTCGAAAGGCTGCATGGCGCCATGGAACGTTTCAGCACCCGCGCGAGGCCGATCCGTGGGCAGCTGCAGCACCGGCAAGGGACCGCTCAGTTGCCGTCGCCAATACTCCATTTGCCGCCGCACATCCTCGTCATGCGCGTGCTCTTGTTGCCATACCGCGCAGTCGCCGTATTGAAACGACACTTCTGGCAGCGAAGATGTTTCGGATGTAGAAAAATCCTGGTACAAGCGCACTAACTCCGGCAGAAATACCTGATATCCGGTTACGCCATCGAATATAAGGTGATGGCAATTGACGAAGAGGCGGTATTCCTCGTCAGCCAATCTCACCAGGCGGGCGCGAAGCAGCGGCAGCTTCGCCAGATCGAAAGGCTGGAGTGCATCGTCAGCAGCAAGCCGTAACGCCGCTGCACTACGGTCCGATTCGGAAAGATCCCTAAGGTCGTGAAACGGAAGGTCGATTGCGAATGGCGGATGCACCACCTGCACAGGCTGGCCATCCACCACCACGAACGTCGTACGCCAAGCCTCATGCCGGCGGATGATTTCGTTGAGGCTTCGCTCCAGAGCGCTTAGATCAAGCGGCCCATGCCGATGCACCGTGAAAGGTTCGTTGTAAAGCGGAAGTTCAGGAGCGAGTTGCGCATGCAGCCAAACCTGTTGCTGGGCGGAGGTCAGGGGGATTACAGCTCCGGGGTTACGCCGCGGAATTGCCGCAGCAACGCCTGGTTTTTCGGAGCGCTGCTGTAGATACTGCTCCAGCAGTTTGCGCTTCTGATCCGAAATCACTAAAGTTTCCGCCATGGCTAATGAATTGCGCTCTGCGTTGAAATCTTCGCAGGATCGCTACCGATTTTCGTTTTGCCCTTCATCAAGCCGAGCAATTGCCCATTGGTAACGTACTGCACGCCGCTGCGATTTCCTACGTAGGCAAACATTTCTCGCACCTGCGGCCACAAATCAAGCTTCTCAATCTCCCACGAATGACCATATAAATGCCAGATGCCGCCGTCGCGCAGAACGCGGTCAAATTGAGTTTTGCCGAGTTGCAGCCAGTTCTCGAACGCAAGCAAATCGGGAACAGCTTTCAGCAGCGTTCTGAAGGCTCCAATGCGAAGCAGGCCGCGCACATAATTTGATGGGCGGTGCGGATAGGCCTGCAACGTGGCGGGCATGGCAAAGGGATCAAAAGTAATGCGCGTGGTAAGCGTCTCCGTGCTGCGCGCGCCTTGATAGCCTGCACGCCGGACTGCACTCTCAACTTCGCGGTTACGCCGTCCCTTCGGGTAACAGAACATACCGATTTCCGTTCCCACAATTTCTTCGAGCGCAGTTTTGCACTCGCCGATTTCGCGGCCGCGTTCCTGGGAGTTGAGTTCCGTAAGGATGGCGTGGGAAACGGTATGCCCGCCGAGTTCGAAGCCAGCCGAGGAAAGAGTTCGCAAATCGTCGCGAGAGAATAGCGAATCGCCGCCCAATCGACCGGTGGGAACGTAGAAAGTACCGCGCAGCCCATACTGGCTCAACAACTCAGCCAGTTTCAGGCCGCTGCGATCATCGTCGTCCCAACTTGTGGTTACAAAAACATTGGGCATGGCTGCCATTTTAGAACGCCGGCGGCATCAACAGTTCAGGAAGGAATAAATCTACTCGGCGTAGAGCGATTGCTGAAGGTTAGGATCGGGGGTTTTCAGTTCGGAAATTTTTCGTCCAAACAAAATAAAAGCCACGACCACATAGAGGAAGTTCGCACCAATCATGCTCCAGATCACGCCCTGCAATCCGAAATACCGGGTCGCTGGAACCCCCACAATGATGGCCACCACGCTTGCCGCTCCATTCGCCACAAACAAGGAACGCGGCGACTCCATGGCCCGCAGAAGAATCGCGGGACCCAGGCTCGCACTCCAAATCGTGGTCTCCAAACCGAATAAAGGAATGAGGTAGGCGGACTCCAGATACTTTCCGTTGTAGAGAAAATGAAATAAAGGTTGCTTGAGCGGAATGAGCACCGCCCAATACACAATCGATCCCGCGACAAATAAAAAAGCCAGCCGCCGGTTCAAAGCTTTCGCCGCCTTTTTCCCATTGCGATTTTCAACACGCGCCGCATAGGGCAAAAACAACATGGATAGTGCAGCATAAGTTTGCAGCACAGGAGCGGCAAGATTCATCAATGCTCGCAGCTCGCCGGCGGTTGCCATTCCCGAAAAACTGCTAACCAGTGGAATATAAACGTAATTCGGAATCCAGCCGACCACACACGTAGCTAAAGCCCAACGCCCGTACTCCCAATGTTTCCCCCACGTGGCGCGCAGATTGGGCTTGGCGGTTGCGGGCGGCAGCACCATGTTGAGCTGAACCACCATAACGATGCAGCTCACCAGAGCGGCCAGTCCCATGATCAGGAAAGCCTTGAACGAGGAAAGCTTTCCCATCCGGTAGACCACAAAAACCCCGCCGACTACCAGCGCGCAGTAAAAAGTAGAGGCGAATGCCGCCGGCCCGGGCGAAAGTTTCAAATAAAAACTTCGCCGCGCCATACCGTGGACAAGAATGAAGGGCGTCGCAATGGTCATGCCGGCCAGCGACACTGCCAGCACGGGAGAATGCCCGACCACGGCTGTAACCACGGCCGCGATCGCCAGTACCGCACACATGACGAATGACAGCGCCCAATGAATCCACATTGTGGTCTTCAAGTAGCCGCGCAGGTTGTCATTAAACATCGAGCCGGAAAAAACCGAGAGTGGCTCCAGCAGAAGTGCCTGATAAAGAAATCCAGCTAAAATGAAAAAGCTGAAGGATAAAGCGTAAGCGCCATATTCCGTCGGGGATAGCCAGCGGGCAAGCAATACTCCGAGCAGGAAGTTCGATCCGGAAATAAGACCGTAGTCGATGATGGCGAGTCCGCCCTTGGCCGCCCATTTACGAAACATCCCGAATATTGATTCGCCGTCGGACGCTTTTTTATTCGGGTTCTCCTCCGTTATCGGCAACTCGGCCAAGGCCTGCGCGCTTTCCCGCTGACTCAGACCGGGCAGCTCGGCGAGATCGGCCGGATCGTTCGTTGGATTTTTTGGATTCATGAATGAAATTTAGAAAGGTATGAACAACATTCAGTTTAGTTGCAGATCGGCTTGCCGTAAAACGCTACTCGCAGAAACTTCGATCGATTCTTCCGATTGCGCGCGTTCCAGGCGTTCGCGCAATTCCTGGGCCAGCACCTGCACCTTTGGTTCGTTGAGCACATTGCCATGGTCGCCCTCGATCTCGTGAATCTCCAGACCGCCGGGAGCGTATTTGTTCCATCCACCGCTTGCATCTTCCAACCCGCGCAAACCTTTCTCGCTGGCGCGGAACAACAGAATCTTTTCTGGGTAGGAGCTCAAACGGTAACGATTCTCCGCCGCCGCACATGCCCGGCGCACGGCCTTCACCGCGGGAGGAAGAAACAGAAAATCGATTCTGTGTTTCAGGCTCTTGCGATATCGCGCCGCCCTTCTCTTCGCGTAATCGATTTTCTGTGCTGTAGGAAGCGTAAGGAACCGTTCCACCACCGACTTCGATTCGCCCGCGTAAGTATCGAGCAGAACCAGCGCTCTGATCTCTTCATCTTGAGCCAGAAGCCGCCGCGCCATCTCTAGCGCGACGTAACCACCGAAAGAATATCCGCCAAGATAGTATGGCCCCTCGCGTTGTGCAGCCCGCAGATGATCGAGATAAACATCCGCCATTTCTTCCACGCTTTGCAACGGAGGCTGTGCGCCGTCAAGCCCCTGCGCCTGAATGCCATAGAACGGTTGATCGGGAGCCATGTGCCTAGCCAAATCGCGGAAGCGCAGAACGCTGCCTCCCATTCCGTGCACAAAGAAAAATGGCGGCTTCGAGCCCAGCGGTTGCAAAGCAATCACCGCGGAACGCGCGGTAGATGGAGCTTCGAGCCGAACTAAAGCAACAAGTTCTTCAATGGTTGGGGCTTGCAGCAAGTCCGTCAAAAGCAATTTCTTGCCGAATTCTTTTCCCACCATTCCCATCAGCCGCGCCGCAGCCAGGGAATGCCCGCCAAGTTCAAAAAAATTGTCACGAACACTAATCGGACGCTTGCCCAACACCTGCTCCCAGAAGCGCACCATCGTCGACTCAAACTCGTTACGAGGCGCGACAAAATCTTCCCGTTGTTCGAGGTCCCTACTCTCAGGCCTCGGCAGCGCGCGCCGGTCCACCTTGCCGTTCGGAGTCAACGGCATCGTCTCCAGAAAAACAAAATCGGCAGGAACCATATATTCGGGCAACTGTTCCTTGAGAAATTTGCTCAACTCGAGCGCGGTCGGTTTCGCTTGCGCTGCGATCACGTACCCCGCAAGCCGCTTCCCTCCGTCGGTTTCGTGAGCGACCACCACCGCTTGCGCGACCCCGGGATGCTTCTCCAGAACCGCTTCGATTTCTCCAAGCTCCACGCGAAATCCGCGAATCTTCACCTGAAAATCGGCGCGTCCGAGAAATTCAATATTTCCATCGACGAACATGCGGACCAGGTCGCCGGTCTTGTACATCCGGCTTCCCTGCGCGCCGCTGAACGGATCGTCAATAAATTTTTCGGCAGTCATCTCCGGACGGCCAAGGTAGCCGCGAGCCACACCCGGCCCGCTGATATAAAGTTCTCCCGGCACACCAGCCGCAACCGGTTTTCGCTGCTCATCCAAAACATAAAGCCGTGTATTCGCAATTGCCCGCCCGATGGGCAAATTTTCTGGCACAGATTGCGCCGGATCCGGCTCGTGAGAGGTCACAATAATGGTCGCCTCGGTGGGCCCGTAAGTATTCACCCACCGTACTCGACCGCCGCCGCACTTCAGCCATGATGCAAACGTGGAAGCGGATGCCTTCTCACCGCCTACGATCAACAGGCGCAAACTCTTCGGCAATTTCTCGCCCGTCTCCGTCATTTCACGAACCAATTCGTGCCAATATGCTGTCGGCAGATCGAGCACGGTGATTCCACGCTCTCCGATCCAGCGTAAAAAATCCGATCCAGCCAGAGGCATGTCTTCGGTGCGCATGACTACCGCGCCACCTGCAATCCACGTAGGAAAAATTTCTTCGACGGCAATATCAAAACTCAGAGAAGAAAATTGCAGGGTTTTATCGCTGGGCTGAAGACCATAAAGTTCAATAGCGATGACATGATGATTCACCAGGCCGCGATGCTCCAACATGACTCCGCGCGGCTTTCCCGTGGAGCCGGAGGTGTAAATCACATATGCCAGGCTCTGCGGGTCCGACGGCTGGGAGGGAATTTTTGTGCTGCGCCCTTGCAGGATTTTCCAATCCGAATTGAAGTGAACAACTTCTGGCTTCGCATCTCCCAATCGCGGCAACAATCCAGGCTGAGTCAGCAGAACCGGGGCCTGTGAATCCTCCAGCATGTAAGCCAACCGCTCATCCGGATAATCAGGATCGAGCGGCAGGCACGCACCACCCGCCTTCATCACGCCGAGCAGCGCTACTGCGAGTTCCAGCGAACGCTTCAGACAGATTCCGACCGGCGTATCCTTTCGAACTCCCTTCTCAATCAAATAATCCGCCAGTTGATTCGCGCGTTCGTTCAGTTCACGGAATGTAAGCTTGCGCGAGCCATGGACGACGGCAATCGAGTCCGGCGACTGCCCTGCCCGATCCGCGACCAAGTCGTGAACGCACTGATTGGTTGGATATTCGACCTTATTCATCTGAGCTCAGTTGCGCCAGTCTGGCTCACACCAGATTGAACCGCTTCATTCGATTTGTTAATGTCGAATTTCACTTTCAATGATCGCAGGCCCCGCAATCCCAGATTTGTCCGCCAAACCAAAACCTGCGGTTCCATCTGCAAGTTCGAGAAAGCCCGCAGCAGCCGTTCAAATACAATTTGTCCTTCCATGCGGGCCAATGGAGCGCCGAAGCAAAAGTGTGCTGCATAACCAAAGGCCAAATGCCGATTATCCTGCCGGGCAATATCGAAACGGTCCGGATCGGAAAAACGCTCCGGGTCGCGGTTCGCAGCCGCCATAATCGCAATCACTGCCTGGCGTTTGCGAATCAACTTCCCACCCAACTCACGATCCTCAGGCGCAAGCCGAGCCGTATGCTGGCTGGGGCTTTCAAAACGCAACATCTCTTCTACCGCCGATGAAATCAGCGACAGATCCTCGCGCAGTTTTTGCATCTGCTCGGGATATCGCAACAGCGTTAAAACACCGTTGCCGATCAGGTTTGTAGTAGTTTCCAGCCCACCCACCAGGGTGATAATGACATTGGCAACGATCTCGTCATCAGTCAAGCGGTCGCCGTCGATCTCAGCCGTGAGTAAAGAGTGAATTAACCCTTCGCGCGGATGCTGTTTCTGCTCCTCGACCGCCTCGCGGAAGTAGGCTGTCATCTCTTCCACGGTCTGCAACATGATTTTGGCGTGATCCGGATTGTGCTGGAAATTTCCCAGCATCTCGGCAAAGTTCGCAGACCAAGTTTTCAATCGCCGATGGTCCTCCACCGGCACGCCCAGCATCTCTGCCGTCACAATTGCCGGCAGCGGCTCGGCCAAATCCGCAATCACATCCATGCTGCCCTTTTGCTGCACTTCGGCCAGCAAGCGGTCAACGATCTCCCCAATGTGCTCTTTCAGCACCTGAATTCGCGCCGGAGTAAATGCCTTCGACGCCAGGCTGCGTAAACGGGTGTGCGCAGGCGCATCCATGAAAAGCATCTGCTTAACTAACAACTCCGCCAGCGGACTAATCTGAGACAGGCCCATGCCGGCCAACTGCTCAGGAGTCGGAGTCCGATTCGCAGAGAAAGTTTGCAGCACTTCCAGCACGTCGGCATACCGGGTCACGATCCAGGCGTGGAGAAATGAATCCCAGTGGACAGGGGCTTCGCGGCGAAGGCGATGGAATAGCGGATAGGGATTGGCGAGAACGTCGGGATCGAGCAGATGATAAAGACTGAGAGCAGCGCCGGGGCTATCGAGGCGGGATGCGGGTTTGAGTTCGGAAGACATTAGAAATTTTTGCGAAGATGAGGCTGGATTCGCTCATCGCATCCTACAGCCATAGCCAGAATATAACGGATCAGGCCGGCGAGCGATCAGGATCGGTACGGCAGAAAGGAACGGCTCTAAACGAAGCTAGGCAGCGTGGTTGGGATGCGGCTCGATGGCATCTGCCTGTTCGAGCTTGGCTAGAATCAGTTGTTCAATCGCATCCGACATTTCCGCAAGCGTGGGGTGATCGAAAAGCTGGAGCAGCGGAAGTTCAACTCCAAAAGTTTCACTCACGCGAGCAATCAACTGCGTGCCCAGCAATGAATGGCCGCCCAGCATGAAGAAATTATCGTTCGCTCCGATGCGCTCGACGTGCAAAAGAGATGCGATGATGTTCGCAAGGCGCTCCTGCACTGGCCCACTTGGCGCCACAAAGTTTTCTTCGGCAAGCAGATTGGCATTGCTGGGGGCAGGCAAAGCTGCGCGGTCAACTTTTCCATTCGTCGTCAGCGGCAACGCTTCTACTCGCACAAATGATGATGGCAGCATGTAGTCAGGGAGCCGCTTGCTCAAGTGTTCGCGCAATGCCGTGGCAGTCATCGCGTTTCCGCCGGCAGGAACGACATAAGCAACAAGCGATTTTTCTCCCGCTCGGCTCGCTTGATTTTCATAGGCTACGACTACGCTCGCGCTGACGCCGGGATGTTGATCGAGAATGCTGACGATTTCATTCGGCTCAATACGGAATCCACGAATCTTGAGCTGCTCGTCGATACGCCCCAGAAACTCAATCTCACCGCTTGGCAGGCGGCGGGCTAAATCCCCGGTCTTATAAATTCGATCGTTGGGCTGCGAACTAAAAGGATTGGGAACGAACTTTTGGCGGGTCAATTCTTCCCGCTTGCGATAACCGCGCGCTAATCCCGTGCCGGCGACGCACAATTCGCCGGCCTCGCCCGCCGGGACTTCCCTCATCCGCTCATCCACGATGTAGATTTGCGTGTTATCGACGGGCTTGCCGATGGACGGAAGACGATTGGATGTCGAAGCATCGCCGGGAGCAACCGTTCCCGAAGTTGCGACCACGGTACATTCCGTGGGACCGTAATTATTGATTAAGGCAAAAGGCAGGTTCGGCGACGGCCTGCGATGCAATGTATCGGCCCCGGTCAAAAGCGTGCGAAGCGATGAGTCACTTGGCCAGTCGAACGATAGCATTCTCTCAGCCAGCGGAGTCGCCAGAAAAGTAATGCTGATTTTTTGTTCAATGATCCAATCGCGCAGGGCTTCCGGATTCACACGGCACGATTCCAAAGGAACATGCACACTGGCTCCCGCCGCCAGATACGGCCAAATTTCCCAAACTGCGGCATCGAATCCCACAGCGGCCTGATGGCTGGCTCGATCCCTGGCCGTGACCTGAAAAGCCCGGCAATGCCACGCAATCAAGTTTGCCAATCCACTATGCGTGATTTCCACGCCTTTGGGCTGCCCGGTCGACCCTGAGGTGTAGATCACATACGCCAAATTATGTTCTGAAACGCAACTCGGAAAAGCATCGGCCGAGAAGCAACCAAGTTCCCCGGCTTCTTTCTGAACATCGATAACCCGCCAGCTTCCTTTGGGCAGCTTTTTGGCAGAGTTCTCGTCTGCAATCAGCACCTGCACATCGGAATCGCGCAGCATGAAATCCAGACGTTCCACAGGCAGCGAAGAATCGAGCGGAACATAAGCTCCACCAGCCTTCAGAATACCCAGCGCTGCGGTCACCATTGCGGGTGATCGCTCCATGCTCAGGCCGACGAGTTGATCCGGCCCCACACCAAGAGATTGCAGATAGCGCGCAATCTGATTGGAGCGGCAGTCCAGTTCGCCGTAAGTAAGCACGGTGGAACCTGCCACCACGGCCGCAGCGCCGGGATTCGCGACCGCCTGCGCCGCCACCATTTCCGGGGCGCATTTCGAGCGCGAGCCGTTGCTTTTCGCCGCCTTCGATTCGGCAGACTTGTAGCTCGAACCCGAACCTGATTCAGCGCGGGCCGAGGAAGTCTCTACTTGGATTTCGTCGAACATAAAAACAACAAATGAATCTGTTACTTCTTACTCTTGCTGATGACCAACTGCTCGATCATGTTTATGTTCTGCAGATTTTCCGCGCTGATCTCTTCGTCACCGATCTTCACGCCAAAAGTTTCTTCGAGGAAAGTTACGAGGCGGAAAATACCCAGCGAGTCGATCACTCCGTTTTCGATCAGCGATTCGTCATCGCTAACCTGTGTGATGCCTTTGGCTGCGGCCAGTTCTTCGGTCACGAATTGGCGCACTTGATCTTTTACGTTGGTCACTTCTTTCGTCGTCATTTGCTGCTAGCTCCTGTTGGGATAAATAAATTACAAACTTTTGCGTTCCAGTTCCGCCTATACGGCAAGAGGCTGGCTGTCGCGCGCTAAACTCACTCGATCTATTTTTCCGGTGGACGTCTTGGGCAGGCTCTCGCGAAATTCGATCAACTCCGGAATCATGTATTTGGGAATGCGGGTGGCGCAATGCTGCTGTAAGGCTGCCGCCTGAAAAGCATCGGCCTCGTGCAAAGCAATGATGGCTTTGATACGGTTGCCCACAACTTCATCTGGGATTGGGATCGCTGCCGCTTCACGCACGCCCGGATGGCTCAACAGCGCACTTTCGATCTCGCCCAACTCGATGCGATAACCGCGGCTCTTAATCATGCTGTCGCGGCGTCCGACAAAATAATAGTTGCCGTCTTCCGCCAGCGTAACCAGATCCCCGGTGCGATAAATTTTTTCGTCAAAGTTCGGCTGGAAGCGGTTGGGCACGACCATTTTTTTCGTCTTCTCGTCGTCGCCCCAGTAACCGTAGGTTACGGCTGGCCCGCGAACGTAGAGTTCGCCGCTCTGCCCCGGCTCGGTAACGATTTCATCCTGATCGTTGACCGCGAAAACTTCCGTATTTTCGCAAGCGATCCCGATTGGCAACTTGTCCATGCCTGCCAGCCGATCGCGCTCCACCCGGTAATAAGTGCAGACGTTGGTTTCGGTCGGGCCGTACAAATTATCCAGTTCAACCGATGGCAATAGTTCCGCGAGCTGCTTGAGATACTTCATCGGGAAAACTTCACCGGCGAACAAAATCGTGCGCAGGCGTGGCAAATTTTCAGCCTTCAAATCTGCATGAAGAAGGAGCAGAATCAATGCCGAGGGCACCGAATACCAAATCGAAATCTGGTGCGTCTCCATGAATTTTTGCAGTGTGGTTGGGAACAACGCGATTTCTTCGGTCACCAGGTACACCGTTGCTCCCGCTTCGATCGTGTTGTAAATATCGAAAACTGAAAGATCGAAGTGCAAAGGTGCGTGGTTCGAAAGATGATCTTCATGGGTGACGTGAAACTTTTCCGCGCACCACTCGACAAAGGTCAATGCGTTCTGATGCGTCAGCATCACGCCCTTGGGCCGTCCCGTCGAACCTGACGTGTAAAGAATGTATGCCAGATCGGTTTCGGTGAGAGTAACTACAGGCGCATGCGATGACGGATATTCCTCCAAAGCGCTCCAGGGCAACACACCGGTTCCATTGCCGGATTCGCGAGCCTGGTCAACGATCACACAGAGATCGAGAGACTCGCGCACCGCACTATCCAGAGCGCGGCGTTTTTCATCCTGCGTGATGAGCACGCGGATTCCGCAATTGCCGATGATGTAACCCACACGATCTACCGGCGACTGCGGATCGAGCGGTATGTAAACTCCGCCGGCTTTCAAAACCGCGAACATACTGATCACGGATTCGACGCTCTTTGGGAAAAATAATCCGACCCGGTCACCCTTCCGCACTCCGCTCTGCACCAGCAGATGCGCCAGTTGATTCGAGCGCTCGTCTAATTCCCTGTAAGTAATGCTTCGGCCGCGTGCCCATACCGCCGGCTTGTCAGGAAATTGCGCTGCGCTCTTGCTCAAAAGTTGTTGAAGGATGTAAGCCATGAACCCGCCCCTTTAGCCCCAAAGATTCACGAAAACCGATTAACTAAAAAATGTGAAGATTCGATCTAGAAACCGTGCAATCCCGAAATAATCACCTTCTGAATTTCAGAAGTTCCCGAATAGATTTTCCCGGAGATTGCGTCGCGCAACTCACGCTCAATCTGATAATCGGTCATGTAGCCGTAGCCGCCGTGAATCTGAATCGCGTCCATGCAGTTCTGAATGCAGGCCTCGCTGACGTAGAGCTTCGCAATCGAAGTCTCGCGCAGCGGATGCCTGCCCAGGCTCTTCAGCCACGCCGCTTTATAAAGCAGCAATCGAGAGGTTTCGAGTCGCACATCCATATCGGCGATCTTGTTGCCGATCGCGGAAAACTTGCCGATAGGCTGGCCGAATTGATTGCGCTCACGAGCATACTTAATGCAGGTTTCCAGCGTCCGCTGCATCATTCCGAGATGGCTGGCCAGAATGCAGGTGCGCTCCCACTCCATGGATGCGGTAAAGATTGCCTGCCCGGCGAATTCTTTATCGAGCACATTCTCCAGCGGAATCTCGCAATCGACCAGCGCTACTTCCGACATCGACGAAGTGCGCAGCCCCATCTTATGCAGCTTGTTGCCGACAATCAGTCCGGGCGTACCTTTTTCGACAAAGAACGCGGTAACACCGTTCGCGCCGCGCTCGGGATCGAGATTCGCGAAAATGATAAACAGAGTTCCAAGGTCAGCGTTGGTGGTAAAAGTCTTTGTTCCATTCAGCACGTAGCTATTGCCCTTGCGCACCGCTCGCGTCTTCATGCTGTACGCGTCAGAGCCCGATCCGGGCTCGGTCATGGCATGTAGCCCGATCCACTCGCCATTCATTAATTTGGGCAGATACTTGCGTTTCTGTGCTTCGGTTCCGAACGTCATAATGGGGATCTCCGTGGTCCACATATGAGCGTTCAGAGAAAACAGAAAGCCGTTGTCGCGGCAGCCGTAACCTAAAGCTTCCAGCGCGCAGACCGTCGTCAAAATATCTGCGCCGCCGCCACCGTACTCCTGCGGCACCGGCAGGCCTTGAATGCCGAACTCGGCGCACTTCTTCCAGTGACTCCAGGAAAACTCTTCCTCACGATCCCGGCGGATCATGTCATCGTTCAGTTCTTGCTGGGCAAACCGGATCACTTCCTTGCGAAACGCGGCCTGCTCTTCTGTCCATGCGAAATCCAAAGTTCTTTCCCCCGGATCTTTATTTAGTAATGCGATTTAATAATACGAATCAGTAAGCGATGATTTAGTGAGCGACGATCTTGAAACTATGTATTGATCTTTTGCGGCTGCGGCTGCGGCTTGGGTTCGCCATTTTTGTTTCCGCCATTTTTGTTCGCGTCATCCTTCTTGGCGTCCATCGTCTTCCATGGCATCTTCCTCGGGCGTCCGCTGGGGAACTTAATGCGCGCCGGAATCCCCATGATCGTGGTGTTGTCTTTTACGTCCGTCAAGACCACGCTGTTAGCAACGACGACTACATTGTTTCCAATCTTGCACTCACCCAGAATCTTGCAGCCCGGCCCGAAGTAGCAGTTGTCGCCAACGCTTTTTACCCCGGTGCCGATCAGCACCTGGGAGTTGAACGTGCAATTCGAGCCAATCTTCGTTGGCGCAATCTGCAAACCGTAAGCCGTGTGCAACACCATGCCAGGACCAATTTCCGCATCGGGAGAAATCAATACTCCGGAAAGCATGATCTGATTCCAGCGCTGCCACACTAACGCAACGATCATCAGAAGTTGCCGGATCACCGGCACGTGCAAGGTATGCACCCAGCGCGAAAAGCGGTACTGCAAAACGGCCTTGGTTTCTCTCCGGACGAACACCCGCCATCCCCGCTCCAGCCTGCGATGCCCGCTGGCAGCTCGAAGATCAGCTCGTAAATTGTCGAACATGGCCCTTCCCTTTATTCAATTTCGTACTTATCACCTGTCACCGTAAAACTCGTACTTATTTATAGCCTCGCAGGATGCTGTTCATATTCGCTAGCCCCATAGCGCGGTATTCGATATTCTTGAAGCCCGCTTCCTCCAGCCATTGCCGCGCTTCCGCCACCGAGTGGTTTCTTCCGGCTGGCGTAGTACAGAGCAAAATCAGGTCCATGACCGCGGGCCAGCGCCCACCCATGTGATCGTCGCGCAAGAATTGCGCCTGGACCACAACCGACCCTCCGGGGTTTACGTTTTGATAAAGCTTCTTCAGTAGCCCGCGGCTGGCTTGTTCTCCGATCATGTGGAGCATGTTGGAGACCAGAACCATATCGTACGAACCCGGCACCTCGCCTTTGACCGCGTCGTATGGCAGATAGTGAACTTCATTCTTCAGCGGATAATTCTTTGCGACTTCCTTCGCTACTTCCAAAACCTCGGGCATGTCTTGCAGATAAAGTTTGAGGTTTGGGTTTTGCATCCCCAGGTTGAAAGCGTATGAACCGGGGCCGGCGCCCAAATCCAGCAGGCTCTCGCATTTGCTGGTATCGAGATGGCGCGCCAATTCTTTTCCGCGCAGCGAAGCGTAGTTCTGCATAGCCAGCTCGAAATCGCGTCCCCCGTCCTTATCCGACTTCAAATATTCGGAAAGATTCATGTGAGGACCGGATTGCTGCACCGAGTCGGCCAGCTTCGCCAACGCCTGCCGGAAGAAATCGAGATTACGAATCCAATCGCCGACATAGTTGTCCCCGGCGGAAGGCAACAATACGGAGCGGCACATAGGCGCGAGCCGGTAATTCCCTGCACCGTCATTTTCCAGCAGCTTGAGGAACACTCCCGCATCCAGCACGCGCGCCAGCGCATCCGGCCGCGCTTTGGTTTCCGCAGCCAGCTCTTTCACGCTTCGCGAATCTTCGCCAATCTGCTCGAAAATTCCCAGCTTTAACAGCGCTAAAATCACATTCGACCGGAAGAAACCCTCCGCGATCCGGTAATCTTCGCCCACCGAAGGCAAGGGATTCGAGCCGTTCACGCGAATGGCTTTGTACTTCGCACCATCTTTGCTGGCCAATAAATTCAAGGCCACGCTCGCATTCAGCAATCGAGCCAAAGTATCTTGCCGCGCACCGGTCTGGGCAGCAAGTTCATCCAGGCTTTTTTCTTCATGTCGCAAACGCTCAAGAATGCCAAGTTTCTGCAAAGCTGCCGCCACGCTGGAGTCGTAAAAGGACTCTGCGACGCTGAGTACGCTGATTTGATCGCGCATGGCGCTATGGGTTTCGGCCGTCATTCGAAAGTTCTCCTAGGGCAATTTCTCGGAGGAGTAAGTTTTTGCGAAGATATGGAACTTTTGGACCTTTTCAATTAAAGCTTGTCGTAGATCGACTGAGGAATCGGGAAGGTTCGCTGGTTCAACACGGCTCCCAATACTCGTACTTTCGCCGCCTGCAGATCGTGTACGGTTTTACGCATGGTTTCCCGGCGGGTAAAGTTTGCCTTGAGCACGATCACCATTCCATCCGCTGCAGCAGCCAGGGCCGTGGCATCGTTTGAAACATTCATGGCCGAGGCGTCGATGAGCACATAGTCGGAGCTCGACCGAAGTTCAGAAATTCGCTTTCGCATACGATCCGTACTCAGCAAAGGCAATGCCGCATCCGGTGACGATCCGCAACTCACCAGCCACAAATTTGGACGCGACATGGAGCGGGCATAGTGGAGTATGGGTTCCGATCCTTGCAAAGCATCGGCAAATCCATAATGATTTTCCACGCCAAACTGCTGGTGCAACCCCGGCTGACGAAGATTGGCATCGACCAGGCATACAGTACCGTTCACCTGCGCTGCCAGCAATTCGGCCGCACAGGCGCAAATCGAACTGCATCCGTTGCCCGACTCGCTTGCCGTAAACACTACAACGCGGGCGGAGTCAACTCCGGAACTTAGAAAAACCCGCTGCGTCAGCTTGGTCAGTTCCTCGCGTTCTTTGGGCTCAAGGTGAAGTTGCGGTTCCCTGACAGGGGTCCCGGACTCGACAACCGTGGCTGCCGCCACCGGCGCGGGGATCTTCTGATCGACCGTAGCCACCGGAGTCGACTCAAACAACCCCGACTCTTTTCCCAGGTTTTGTAACAATTCAAAGTTACGGCTCATTAAACTTTCCCTCTGGCTAATCTGGCATCCATGGCTTCGAGCGCAATTTTCCAAAATGCGCAGCACGCCTCGCTACCGCGATGCCTCACTTCATCCAATTCTCTGTTTGCTTGCTTAAGCTTACGCCAACAGCCGCCAGCCGCAAAGAACCGGAGGTTGCCCTGCCGGGTTACGGCATAATGCTGTGCTGGCGAAGCTTATAAAGCAGGCCGCGATAGCTGATGCTTAACAACTGGGCGGCGCGCTTGCGGTTCCATCCCGTCTCTTCCAAAGCCTGTCGAATGGCAGTAATTTCCGCCGCCGCCCGCATGCTGCGCAGGGTTGGTTTTGCATCCTGCAAGATTATTTTTTCGGGAGCGGTGGATACTGGGAGAGCCGCATCTCGTTGATCGCCAGTGATTTCCGGATTTTGCTGTAAAGCTAGATTGCTATTCATTGTTTTCAACTCTTTATTCGCTAAGACCACCACCAGAAGCTCGTGATGTCCCTACCTCATTCCCAGCGAAATGTGTATTTAGATTTCGGACCCTACGGTTACAGCTCCGCCCTTTGAGTCCCATTTCCTGGACTTTACGGAGGGAACCGCGTACAGAAACACCGTGGTTACAGCTCTACCGCTTTATCGTTCTATGGCTGCTTGCACTTGTTGGAGAAAGTAAGGGGGGACCACCCAAGCGTCCTTTGCAAGAGGCGGCGTACAAACCTGCAAAACTTAAATGTAGCCTACGAAAAGCTGCAAATTCCTGCAAGAGGCCGAACGCCTTACCCACCAAAGTCTCTACGACTGACCGCCCTTTAACGTTCCCGCAACCTGCTGCAAATATGCCCGCGCCGCCGTTGGCGTAAGCGTGTCGTCCCGGCGCTTTTTCCTCTGAAGGGCATCGAGCCCGGAATCGCCGTTAGGTCCGGGCAGCGTGTCAATGCCGGGATCCAAAGGCGTAGAGGCAGCCCAGTCATACCCGACGCCGTCTTCACCTCCGGACGCTGCCTGCGCATTGCTTCCCGCCGACCCCAGCGGGGATACATGCTGCGTAATATCAAGATCGGAAATCACTTCGCGCACAATCGAGGTGTCGATGGTCTTCTGCCGCAGGGCGCAGGCCAAGGACATCGCGTTGAAGCAAAGATTATTAATGTTGCGCGGAATTCCCTGGGTAAACTCGGCCGTTTCCGCCATCGCCTGCGGGGTGAAAATACTTCCGCCTTCGTATCCGGCCACGCGCAAACGATGCTGGATGTAATTTCGCGTCTCTTCTTCGTTGAAGGGCTTCAAGCTGCTGACCAGCGAGATGCGCTGGCGCAATTGAGCTAGATTGCGGCTGGCCAGTTTGTCGGCGAGCTCCGGCTGCCCTGCCAGAACGATCTGCAGCAGCTTGGCTTGAGGAGTCTCAAAATCCGATAGAAGCCGGATCGTCTCCAGCACCGAGGGATGCAGGTTCTGGGCCTCATCCACTACCACGATGAAACGGTTGCCGGCACGGGCTTCGCGCAGCAAATGCTGGTTGAATTCCTCGTGCATGCGCACGAAATCGTGGTCGCCGGTTTCATACCCCAGTTCCGCCAGCAAAAACCGCATGAACTCCCGCGAAGTGCACTGCGTCTGAAACAGGAAGGCCGTTTTCGCCGAGTTGCGGAATTTCTCGAGCAGATGGAAAAGCAGCGTGGTCTTGCCCATGCCCGGCGGCGCGATCAGCGCAAGAAATCCGCGCTCCGATTCGATGCCGTAAAACAATGAGGCCAACGCCTCGCGTGGACCGGCGCTCAAATATAAGTACCGCGGATCGGGCGTAACTCCAAAGGGATGTTCCTTCAAGCCGAAGAATTTTAAAAGCATCCCTGTTCCCCTTTATTCAGGCCAAACACTTCCTGGTATTTTTTTGTCATTCTCGTTTTCACTTATATACATCTGCTTTCTCAGGCCGCTTCCACTTCATATCCCTGAATGCGCACCGATAAAGAGCGCTGGATCAAATCCACGGAAACCACCAAACTCTGATTCTGATCTTGCGCCGACAAAATTCCCTCGATCCCGTCGAGAGATCCTCCGCGAATGCGAACCCGCTGCCCCACGTGAAGAAAAGGGCGCTCCTCGAAAGGAAGGTCGCTTGCCAGAAGAGTCCGGATATCCTGAATCTGGCTATCGGGAATCGGAATTCCCAGATTTTTCATGCCCACAAATCCCACAACTCCGTGCGTTTGCAAAACTCGAAGGCGCTCCATCGGCGTGAAGGCGAGGCGCACAAAGCTGTAGCCCGCAAAAACCGGCAACTCCACTTCTTTTACCCGGTCGGTCCACTTATGGGTGCGTTTCAGCAGCGGCAGGAAGCTTTCAAACCCTTGTTTTTCCAGATGTTCGGCAGCGATCTTCTCATGGCGTGAGCGGGTTCGAATGGCAAACCAATGAGGCTGAGCAGGGATTTCTGCAAGCCCTGCCATCGACCCGGAACGCATCGATCCGGGGTTGATTGTGCCGTAAGCTGGGCTGATTGTCTGGGTGGCCATAGTTTTGATCCACGCGCCGGGATTGGGAATGCGTCCCGCCTGCACAAAATTGCACAACCACAAATTTTCGAAACGGGCTCACGTCAAGGGGAGACGACCGCGTGAAGACTTGTATGAGAGGAATCCCCTCACACTTTGTTAAAAGAATTCTATGCCTCCTATGCAAGATTCTGCAAGAGGGCTAAAGTGTGGAAACTAAAGTCCCAGATGTGCGATCATCAGATGAAGGGATACCCGTAGACCATTGTGAAGCAAGGGTTTGCCGGACAAGCAAAGTTGCGCCAAAATGGAGAGGACGGCACGAATCAGCGCTGTAGCCTAAAATTGAGAGTCACGGTGGTTTCCATTTCTACCGGACTATCATTGATTATATGTGGTTTGAATTTCCACTGTTTCACAGCGTCCATGGCGGCTTGCCCGAGAATGGGGTTTCCACTCGACAATTTCAGCTCCTCCACGGTGCCTTCCCTATTGATGTGAACCAGTAGCACCACGGGACCCTGGATATGGTTCTCGCGAGCTTCCTCCGGGTATTCCGGTTCCACGCGATAAATTAAATTGCCCTGCAACGCGAAAGGCGACAGCCGTATCGCATGCTCCGGCTCGATCTCTGCCGCTGGCTGCACACTCGATCCAGCTTTATTCAGCGGTAATTCAGAGTTGCTTTGAGTGGGGCTCAAGCGAAAAATTTCAACGCCATCGTCGTACACTCGCATACCACCGGGAGAGATCGACGCATTCTGTCCGGGTTTGACAGCGCTCGTTGCCTTAGCCGAAGAAGCTGAATTAACCTGAGCGCCCGATATTTGCTTAGCCGGCGTTCCAGAGTTCAATGCATCGGACGCGCGTTGTTCAACATTGCTTGAGGAATTTTCCTGCGGTGTGCGCGCAGCTTCCGCAGGCTTGGCTTTAACGCGGACGACTCTCACTTCCGGAATCCATCCAAACCGTTCCGCCAGCCGCACTCCCAACAAAAACGAACAGGCCAGGACAATCAGACCCAGGAATAATGCAGCAAAGTCGAATCTGTGCTGCGTGAGCGGAAGGCCAAATGTTTCTGGTAAAGAAACATTGTTCTGTTCTTGAAAAATTTGGGGTTTATCGACAGGCACGCTTAAATCCACGGCCGGCTGAGGGTTCGGTTCTACATGCAGCGGTTTCTCCGCCTGTTCAAGATTTTTGAGGACTAAATAAGTCAGCGCCTCCAGTGTTTGCTGGTCGCGGTCTCCAAATGCGGCGGGCCGGCTGGAAAGAGCCTCAAGAATTCCTACCAGCCTGCCGTTCCGCAATAACGGCAATAACATCACAGAATGCACGCCGAGCGCGCAGTATGTTTCGATATCGACGCGTGGATCGGATTGCGCGGCATTGCAGCGCTGCACTTGCAGGCTTCGGATGCAGTCCCCGGCAATTCCCGACGCGAGATTGAACCTCATGCCCAGGCCAGGAGCCGTGGTTCCACCGCTGGCGCGGCATACCATTTCTTCCTCGCGCCACAAAAATATGGCTGCCCCGGTTGCGCCCGTTGTCAGGCAGGCCTGCTCAACGATTTCATTCAGCACGATTTCCAATGCGAGATTCGCCGAAAACTCCGCGGAAAAGTGCCCTCCGCCGTGTGCGGCAAACAAAGCCGCCAGCTGAGAAATTTCATCCGGGGCTGCGGGATCCTTCTTTACAGATGCGTCTTCCGCCGACGACAATCGAGTGGATGCGGGAGCTTCCAAAGACTCGCGCTGCGGCATGGGATCATCCGGCATAAAGGTCAAATCGCTGGAGTGTCCAATTCTTAGCGGAGTTTCACACTGCGTCTCTGGGTTGTCAATACGCGATTGGGCGATACCCGTGGCTGATGCGACACGTCTCCCGCCCCGCCACTAGACGATTTCCACACCCCGTCCCAAAACGGTAGAGCTCATCTACGAAAAAGCAGGTGCGTATCCTCCGTCACACTTGACGGCTGCTAACGAATGTTAAAATCATCCAATCTTCGGGTCGGCATTGTTTTGGCGGAGGCATCCCCACTCAAACGGAGTTCAACCATGCGGATCGCTGTAGTCGGTTCAGGATATGTAGGATTGGTGGCGGGCGCGTGCTTCGCTGACCTGGGCCACGATGTCATCTTAGTAGACAACGATAAAGAGAAGCTGGCCGCCCTTAAAGACGGGCAAGTGCCGATTCACGAAAAGTTTCTGCCCGAGTTGCTCAACCGCCATCGCGGCCGGCGGCTCTCTTTTTCCGATGATCTCGAACAAGCCGTCCGCGCCTGTTCAGCCATCTTTATTGCCGTCGGCACGCCCAGCACCGAGCAGGGCGAAGCCGATCTCTCTTATGTCGAATCGGTAGCCCGCCAAATTACCGGCGGCGTTGAAGAATACAAGGTCATCGTCGAGAAAAGCACCGTCCCGGTTTATACCAGCGAGTGGATCCGCAAAATCATTCTGCGCAACGGCGCCAGCCCTGAATCCTTCGATGTGGCGTCCAACCCGGAATTCCTGCGCGAAGGCACTGCCGTCACCGATTTTCTTTTTCCCGATCGCATCGTCGTAGGCTGTGACAACGACCGATGCGCAGCGGTTCTCCGCGAAATTTATGAACCGCTGACCAGCGGCACATACTACAAACGCGCCGATGCCATCCCGCAGCCCGACCGTGCTTCCATTCCCGCGCCAATTATCGTCACCAGCACCAAGAGCGCGGAACTCATCAAGCATGCCTCCAACGCATTTCTGGCGATGAAGATTTCTTTTATCAACGCGGTCGCTTCCATGTGCGAGTCGGTCGGCGCCAACGTGAATCAGGTGTGCCACGGAATCGGCACCGATTCCCGCATCGGCCCACGATTCCTTAACCCCGGAATCGGCTACGGAGGCTCCTGCTTTCCGAAAGATGTGATGGCCTTCCGCGCCGTCGCCCGCGAGTGCGGTTACGACTTCCGCCTGCTCGATGAAGTGATGCGCATCAACGAAGACCAGCGCCACCGTTTCCTGCGCAAAGTCCGCAGCGCACTGTGGACGCTTCGCGGCAAGCACCTCGGCGTCCTCGGCCTGGCCTTCAAAGGGGGCACCGACGATATTCGCGAATCGCCCGCCATCCTTATTGTCCAGTCGTTGTTGCAGGAAGGCTGCCAGATCACCGCCTATGATCCCGCGGCCATGGAGCGCACTCGCGAAGTGATGAACTCCGGCATAAAGTTCGTCAACTCCGCCTACGAAGCCGCCACCGGAGCCGACGCCCTGCTGATCCTCACCGAGTGGGAAGAGTTCGCCAATCTGGATCTCAACCGGTTGAATAACGAGCTGAAATATCCCATCGTGATCGACGGCCGCAACTTGTATGATCCGGAAGTGATGGCAGCCAACGGATTCACCTATTATTCTGTCGGACGCGCCGCCTCGCATCCCGAAGGCGTACCCGCCTTGAAGAACGGCACCCACAAAGCATGAGTTCAAAACGCGCGCTAGTCACCGGCGGCGCCGGTTTTCTGGGATCTCATCTCTGCGATGCCCTGCTCGGCGAAGGCTGGAGTGTAGTCGTCGTCGATAATCTGCTGACGGGCCGCCTCACGAACATCGACCACCTAAAGAATGACTCGCGGTTTGTCTTTATAAATAAAGACATTTGCCAGTCCTTCGATGTCGGCCAGGTTGACTTCGTCTTTCACTTCGCCAGCCCCGCCAGTCCGGTCGATTACAGCGAACACGGAATCGAAACCCTGCAAGTGGGCTCGCTCGGAACTTTTCATGCGCTCGATATCGCAAAGAAATACAACGCGAAATATCTCGTTTCCTCCACTTCCGAGTGCTATGGGGATCCTCTAGAGCATCCGCAGAAAGAAACTTACTGGGGGAATGTGAACTCCATCGGTCCGCGCTCGGTCTATGACGAAGCCAAGCGCTTCACCGAAGCCGTTACCATGGCTTATCACCGTTATCACAAAGTCGATACCCGCATCGTGCGCATCTTCAACACCTACGGACCACGCCTGCAATTGAATGACGGCCGAGTCGTATCGAACTTCATGAAGCAGGCCTTGCGCGGCGAACCGCTTACGGTCTACGGCAATGGCCAGCAAACCCGCAGCTTCTGCTATGTGAGCGACGAAATCAACGGCTTCCTTCGTTTAGCAAAATCGGACGAGCATCTGCCCGTGAACATCGGCAATCCGAACGAGTTCACAATTCTCGAATGCGCGCAGCTTGTATTGAAGGTGACCGGCTCAAAAAGCAAAATCGCCTACGAACCCTTGCCGCAAGACGATCCCAAACAGCGCCGGCCCGATATAACCAAAGCGCGCACGCTGCTCGGTTGGGAACCGAAGGTTCAGTTGGAAGAAGGGCTGCGCTTGTCGCTCGAATATTTCCAAAAAGCCGTGGCCGAAGAAGCTTCGACCATAAAGTAAAAGCTTCCGTGTAAATCAAGTTACGGGGTGACTTCGAAAACAGTGCCATTGTTGTTCGCCCCACCCGCATTGGTAGTCCCATAGAGATTCCCAGTGGAGTCCAGCGCTACGCCGCTAATCTCAACCAAGCCGTGCAGCCCGTTCGGAGGAAACTTGTACAGAACACTCTCAGTCCAAACTCCGCCCGAGCCGGGCGTCAACTCGAAGACCGTGCCACAGCCGTAAACATTGCAATTCGTGCCATGGAGCCCGCCGGCGCTTGTCGTACCGTATAAATTTCCCACCGTGTCAAAAGCAAGTTGGAACTCGCCGGGCAACGCGCCGTCGGTACAGTTCGCAATCGAACAAAAGCTGTACAAAACGCTCTCCGTCCAGCTGTTGCCTGCGCCCGGTGACAGCTCGAAAACGGTACCGCACGGACTGCCTTCGCATCCCGTGCCCACCATCGTTCCTCCCGTCTGAGTCGTTCCGTAGAGGTTTCCCGCACCGTCGAAAATCAAGCCGGCGGAGGGTATATTTCCATCGGTGCAGTTGGCGCTGGAGCAGAAGTTATGCAAAATACTCTCGGTCCACGTTCCATCAACCAGCCTCATTTCAAAAATCGTGCCGGCTGAATGGGCGCCCCCGTTTTCCGTTGTGCCATAAAGATTTCCAGCAGCATCAATAACAACTCCTCCGTTGGGGTATCCTCCGTCCTCGTGAGTGTATTGAAAGCTGTGCACAATCGTTTCCGTCCATCCACCAGTCATGCCCGGCGTCAGCTTAAAAACCGTGCCGCAGCCCATTTCGCAGGCCCTATTCGGGCCTCCTCCATTAGCAGTCGTTCCGTAGACATTTCCCGCCGCGTCAATGCTCAACCGGCCTTGCGGATAATTTCCGTCGGAGCCTCCCGCGAAGTTGTGCAGGATATTCTCTTTCCATACTCCATTAGCGCCAGGCGAGAGTTGAAAGACAACGCCTTCGTCATGTATGCCGCCAAAAGCCGTGGTGCCGTAGAGATTGCCGGCAGTATCAAAAGTCAGGCTGGAGAAAGATTCACTTCCGCTATCCAGCGTCTGAAACCGGTAGATGGGCTTTGGGATCCATCTCCCGTTCGCGCCCAGGCTTAGTTCATAAACCGTGCCACCGAAGCCGCCTCCGCCCACAGTGGTTCCGTACAGATTCCCGGCAGAGTCGAGAATCACGCCTCCCATCGGAGCAAACGGCATATCGTTATTCCCGTTAAAGCTAAACAGCACCTTTTCGTCGGCGGCATGCGCCAGCCTTGCAATGCCGAGAAATCCCATCGCAAAGAGCAAGAGAAAGGTTGCAGACCGGGTGCAAGACATGGAACCTCCACAAAGACTGGAAATGTAGCGGAACAAAGGGCCCGGGGACGGTCGAACGCCTAGGAGGCTACAAGCGGCCTTAGGCAGGTGTCAACTGGAAAGAGCCCCAACGTGATAAATTGTCCTTCGCTAACCAGAAGAAAAAAACGCAGTCTCTTCACCAACGGAGAACCGCTCCATGCGAACGTTCATCTCGAGAGTTGCCACTCTATTTCTAGCCGCCATCGCACTGCCGCTCATGCTTCACGCCCAGGCAAAAGAAGAAACATCGTCCGTCAAGGTCGAAACCGCCAAAAGCGAGACGCCCAAGCCTGAACAATTCAAGCCGGAGCAGCAGCAGACCAAGGGTTCAGTCACGATCGGCGGAAATACCATTAGTTACGATGCCTACGCGGGCACCCTGGTCGTGCATCCCAAGGGCTGGGACGATGTCCCGCAAAACGCCGATCCCGATCCCAAGAACAGAGCTCCGGAAGCCAGCATGTTCTATGTTGCCTACTTCAAGTCCGACACGAAAGGTGCTCCGCGTCCCATCACATTTTTCTACAACGGCGGTCCCGGCTCCTCCACCGTTTGGCTGCATATGGGCGCATTCGGACCGAAGCGCGTGGTAACCGCCGATGACACCCATACTCCGGCCGCGCCTTACTCGGTCGTCAATAATGAATACAGCCTGCTCGACGCAAGCGATGTGGTTTTTGTCGATGCGCCCGGCACCGGCTTTAGCCGCCTCAGCGGGAAAGACAAAGAAAAAGCATTCTATGGCGTCGATCAGGATGGACAAGCCTTTGCTGATTTCATCTCGCAGTTCCTTTCGAAATATGGGCGCTGGAATTCGCCCAAGTATTTATTCGGCGAAAGCTACGGCACCACCCGCTCTGCCGTACTGGCTAACATTCTTGAAACCGAACGCGATGTCGATTTCAACGGCATCATTCTTCTCTCGCAAATCTTAAACTTCGCTCTGGATGCGGATGGCCCGGAGTACGATCCCGGCGTCGATTTGGGATACCAGCTCGCGCTTCCTACTTACGCCGCATCCGCGTGGTATCACCACAAGATCGCGGAGCCCCGCCCCGAACTGGCGCCGCTGCTTACCGAAGTCGAGCATTTTGCCATGAACGAATACGCGCTCGCTCTTGGAGCCGGCGCATCGCTTGCCCCGGAGCAACGGCGTGAAATCATTGCCCGGCTTCATCAATACACCGGGCTTCCCGCTGCCTACATCGACAAGGCAAACCTGCGCATCAGCGGCGGAGAATTTGAAAAGAATTTGCAGGACGACAGCAATCTGACCACCGGCCGGCTCGACACGCGCTTTTCCGGGCCTACGTTCGATCCGCTCAGCAAAGAGGCTGAATATGATCCGCAGTCCGCGGCCATCTCATCCGCTTACGTTTCCGCATTCAACGACTATGTGCGCAAGGACCTGAAGTTCGGAGAGAACAAGGAATACAAATCGGAAATCGATGTTTTTAAATGGTGGAGTTTTGCTCATCAGGCGCCCGGCATCCCTTTTCCTTTGCCGCAAGCCACGAACGTGATGCCCGACCTCGCCATCGCCATGAAGTACAACCCCATGCTGAAAGTTCTTTTGAACGCCGGCTACTTCGATCTCGCGACTCCGTTCTATGAGGGCGTTTATGAAATGCAGCACCTGCCGATCCCGCCCGATCTGCAAAAAAATATCGAATTCAAGTTTTATGAATCCGGGCACATGGTCTATGCCCATGAGGCTTCGCTGAAGGCGATTCATGACAACGTAGCGGATTTCATCCTCAAGAGCTATAACTCGAAGACTAAGTAGAACTGACTATTAAGCGACAGTGGATTATCGAGAGCGCAGCATTACCGGATCACAGAAAGTGATAATGGATACCCTGAGGCGAGCCGGATTGCTTCTTGCCTAGCTGGAGCTTTCCGCCGCAGCCGCAACGAAGTCAATCAACTGCTGCACGCCGTGCCGTTCATCTCTGGTGTTCAGATGAAACGATACTCCCATCCCGTAGCCGGGATGCGAAGCTTTCACGTTGCCTCTCAAACGCAACTTGATTTCGTGCGTGCGAACTACAATCTCAACTACGGAGCCGGTTGTGAATGCCAGCGGCATTTCGAGATAGCATCCCCCGGGACTCAGGTCGCTCAGATGGCAATAATTCCGCACTGAGCTTCCCTGCTGGTAAACTTCAGCGCCCAGATGGCATGCGTATCGCGTCTCTCCGCGCCGGTTATCGGAGTCCTCGTGCTGCTGAGAACCAGCCGATCCACCGCTCGTCTTCGTATCTTTTTTCTTTCCTCTTCCGGTGCCGAGCGCATGATCGTCCGTCGGACGGATGGAATGCTCTACCTGCACTTCTTCCGAAGCCAACTGCTGCTTCGTCGCGTCCGCTAAATTCATTTGCAGCCACTCGCGCAGGACTTTCCGCGAAGCCTGTGGCACGTCGACAAACTGTATGCCGGCGCGGCCGCTCCAATCCTGCCACATAATTTGTCCGGAGAGGCGCACACTGGCCATCTGCCCCGGTAATTGAAATTGAAAATAAACTTTGCAGGTGGGCGGCAATTTCTTGCCAAAGTGCACCGCCATGCCATCTTCGGCCAAATCCACCAGAGTCGCCCGAGCCTGCTGCACGCCCGCGTAATCAATGGTTGCGTGCGTGTGAACAGCGGCACGCGCCTTGCGCCGCTTATCCCGGAACAAAACACTTTGCGCCGCGCGCAAACTGCTCATCGCGCGCTCGTACGAAACCGGCTTGTACAGCACAAAGTTCACACCCAGCGAAAACATCTCGCGGATGTTCTCCTGTCCGGCAACTACGGCAACAGCCAATGTAGTTCCGTTCAAGCGCGAAGCCCGGCTCTCGTTAAGCAACGAGGTTACATCTGCCTGCTTTTCGCAATCGAGAAGAATTAGGTCAAAGCGCTCCTGCGCCAATCTAACTCCGGCGCGCGTAGCATCCGAACACAACTCCACCTGAATGCCGAGCTCTTTCAGGACACGGCTCAACACCTCTACGGAGGCATCGTCCGCACAAACCAGGAGTGATGAGAGATTCATACTGCAAGCATGGTAGGGTCACCGCAGTTCACCCGACAAGTTACCGGAGTCATTCGTACCGCCTCGATTTACCCTTGAAATTCTCTTAACCCACTTAAAACGCAACAGGTGACCTCAGTCACCCAGGTCATTACAGAAGACCAATGCTCTGGCGTTGCACCGTAGTGCTTTGACGTTACCTTCCGTGCTACCTACGATGAAGACTGCCCACGCCCCCACCTGCTGCATATTTACTTCTTGCTGTTGCCACGAGCGGCAAAGGCATTGGAACTTAGTGAAAGTTGGAACGGTGACTGGTATTAGAACGGTAAGGGTGGACCGGCGACCGGCGCTGATTCGCTTAAAGGCAGAATCTATGACTTCGAGAAAAACGGGAGGCTTTTCCCTGCTGGAGCTGATGATGGTGCTTAGCATCACCATCATTCTCGCCGCTGTAGCAATTGTGACCTACCAGCCCATGATGCAGGCACAGCACGTCGCAAATGCTTACAACACAACCCTCCTGGCATTACGCCGCGCCCACGATCAGGCCGCAGCCGACATGCGCGTTTATCTGGTCACTTTCTCACCTGCGACCACAGGCGTAAATGGAGGCACGATTACCGTCACGCAAGATATTCCTTCCGCGCCAGTATTGTTCAGCGCGACCTTGCCGACGGATGTCACCTTCCACGTGGAACCGGGTGTACCTACTTCCCCTATAACACCGCCCACTACGCCCGATGGGTTTGGAACCGCGGCGTATACGTTTGATTTCGACCAGGCTCTGGGTGGGGGAAGCAACCTTATCTACTTCTATCCGGATGGCTCCGCTCAAGATGCAGGTCCCAATGGCGGGAACGTGAATAACGGCGTGGTTTATCTGGGAGTGCCGGGCTCACTTCAAACTTGCCGCGCGGTTACGATTTGGGGATATACCGGTCGCGTCCGAGGATGGCGGCTTTCCCAGAGCGGCACCAAATGGAGCTGGATTCAACAATGAAAACCAAACTTACTTCGCACCTGGTTCATTCTGCCGAGTCCGGCTTCTCACTGCTTGAAGTTATGATCTCCGCGGTGCTTCTCACCGTGGGATCATTGTTCCTTCTCAGCGTCTTCGGTCTTGCCATTTCGACCAGTCAAGCTTCGCAGCAGGATCTCATTGCCCGTCAGCTCGCATCCGATGCAATGGAGAGCATCTTCACGGCGCGCAACACTTCGCAACTGAGCTTCGCGCAAATTCAAAACGTCGCCAGCGGCGGTATTTTTGCGAACGGCGCTCAGACACTACTCTGCGCCGGACCTACTTATGGAATTGTAGGCGTGGCCGGCGATACTTCGTCATGTACGACTGCCGCTGGAACGGTATGCCCGAATGGAGGCGTCCAATGTCTTACCGAACCTGGGCCCGACGGAGTTGTGGGAACAGCCGATGACGTGACGCTTTCTTTATCCAACTACACTCGAACCATTGCCATGACGCAGTTGACCACCGGAACGCCTCCCACCCCCATCCCCACTCTGGTGCAGGTTACGATCACGATCACTTACACGGTCCCCAATCTGTCCGCTCCGAAAAACTATGTTCTGGAAGAATACATCTCGTCGTACCACTAGAAAGGAATCGATGAGGCGCGCACACAAATTAAACGGCGGCTTTTCTCTGCTGGAACTCATGATAGCCGCTTTCATAGGGCTCATCGTCATCGGCGGTGCCGTGTCCTTGTTTACTCAGGCAATGAAGGGTAGCTGGGTCACTTCCGAGAAGTCGGAAATGCAACAGGATGTTCGCGCAGCCTCTATTTTGCTGCAACGCGATATCAGCATGGCCGGCGCTGGAGCGCTCGGTCAACAAGGGCTGTCCAACAATGGCGTCGGCCTGCCAACCCCTACCAGCACCAAATCTATATATCCTTGTGGTCCGCTCACCTGCAATTACATCAGCGGCGCCCCGGTTACCTATCCACTTTCACCATCGGGCGTGCCCACTTTCTATTCCATTATTCCTGGCGGGGGCCTGGGAATCAAAATCGGCACCGCTGCGCCCACCGACATTCTAACCATAGTTTCAGCGGACCCCACTCTGGCCCTGAACTGTTATACGGCTTCCATCGATTCCACCGGAACTATTGTGACGTTCCAGTTGCCCAGCCCGCTGCCCGGAACCTGCGTATTGCCTTCAAACGTAACCGTGCCTCAAGCTTTGAATGATCCAATTGTTGGTTTGCAGGCCGGCGATATGGTTCTGTTCGGAACCGCTGCCGTTGCCGTTGTAACTTCTGCCGTAACGACTTGTACTCCTACTGGAACCAACACTGCGTGCTACACCGTCGACTTCGCAGCCACAGATATCAGCCACATTAATCAACCCAGCATTACCACTGGAAGCCTTCACCAATTTGAAGGGGCCTCGCTAACGATTTCTGCGGTCCGCGTGTTGACGATAACTTACTATCTCGACATCTCGCCTTCCGATGGTGTCACGCCCCGGCTGATGCGCATTCAAAACGGTAAACTGCCCGCGCCGGTGGCTGAAAACGTGGTAAATCTCCAGTTCACTTATAACGTCAACAACGGCGGAACTATTACCGCGAACCTGAGCACCCTCCCCGCCGGCATATCGCCCGCCATGATCACTCAGGTCAACATCGCTCATTTGACGATTCGCAGCCAGTTGCCGGGAACCGTCGGTTACCAGGGCTTTGACCTGCAGACTTCGATCTCGGCCCGCAATTTGAGTGCAGAGCAGGAATACCCAATTTCTGGGTCGGCTTATTGATATGAAAATCATCGAACAAAAATCTTTGTTGTCCGGGACCAGGAGAAACACGATGTCATGCGCCAAGTTCGGTTCGCGAGGATTCACGCTGATTGCAACCCTGCTGTTACTGTTGCTCTTATCGGGATTTGCCGTGGCCCTGCTCATGATGGTAAACACCGAGCAGCGGGCTGGCGGCTTCGACCTCAATAACACTTATACCTATCGGTCTACCGAAGGTGGCATGGAGAAGATGACGTCGGATCTGGCCAATACCTTCAAGAGTATTCAATCGCCCAGCGCATCGCAGATTTGCGCATTGAGCGCCAACTACCCTACCTGGGATTCGAGTGTTTCCTATTCGTGTCCAGGTTGCGCTTACAATGTTGCCCCCATCTCCGGGTGCTCTGCTCCGCTCACTACAGTATGGGGGCCAATTCAATCTGGACCCGACGCTGGACTCTACGCCCAGATCATGCCGGTTACTTTGAACGTCACCGCGCAACGCGCCGATGGATTGGAAACCGTCAGCATGACGCGCACTGCCGAAGTAGCGCTGATTCCTGTCTTTCAGTTCGGCGTATTCTCTGATTCCGATCTTTTTTACGGCCAGAGTCCCAACCTCGGTTTCGCCGGACGTGTACACACGAATGGCGACATCTATCTCGGCGTGGCAAACGGCGACAACTTAGTGTTTGGCGACAAAATCAGCGCTTTTGGCAATGTAATTCGCGAACAGATGCAAAACCAGTTTCCGGTTGGCGGCGGCTGGGACCAGGGCACGGTCATGATTCCCACCACCAGTAACGGTTGCGCTACCCAGATGGCAAATGTGGCGGCTGCAACTCCGAATACTACGACTTGCATTGATATCTCTACCATCGCCGCCCTGGGTGCGACCAACGGCAGCGTTGTCAACGGTCATGGTTCGGCACAACTCGGATCACCCTGGGTAACGGCTTCGGAATCAAACCTTGCGAACTATCTCATCGACGGGGATGGTCCTACTGCTCCTGGCGGTACAACCCCCGGAGCTTACAATACCGGCGCGACGGATTTAGTTTTGCCCTTCGTGAGCGGCACAACTTCCGCCCTGCAAATTATTCGGCGTCCCCCACCGGGAGAATCCGCCACATCTGTTTTAGGCGGATCTCGACTCGCGAATCAGGCGCAGATTCGCATCCTGCTGAGCGACAAAGAGGCCGATCTGCATATACCCGGTTGGAATGGCGATACCACTCAGGATGTTGAACTGGCCAGCGCGGTTCCTCCTGGCGAATTCGCCAACGTCGCCGGTCCTTTTGCTTCGACGGGCGGAGCGCAGAGCGGAATCAACATCAACGGCAGCGGCCACTATTACTTCTTCGGTGAAGCGGCTTGCGGCGCTACCGTTTCAATCGGCAACCCCTGCACGGGAACAAACGTTGGAGATCCGAACTTCATCTTTCCGAAGTTCGTTCCAGGCGGCACTGCCGCAACGCAGTACACACCTCTGTCGGAGTGGCCTCTCGTTAACGGCTGGATGCTGGTGGAAGTACTGAATGCAAGCACCGGCGCATATGTTGGCGTAACCAAAGAATGGCTACAGCTTGGCTTTGCGCGTGGCGTGCAGGTTCCTACCGCGCCGGGTACGGCGACTGCGCAAAGTGCCAATCAGCTTGGCGCCACCGGAAGCAACTTTTTGACGGACCACAAAAACGCAATCCTTTATTTGCAGATGACCGCCGATCGCAACGGCGATGGCACCATCACGACTAACGCTCTCACTGGTAGCCCGGCAGGTGACGCGGTGACCTTCAACTCGGTGTATACAGGCGGCTCCGTCACCACCCCGCCCACAACCTATTACGGGACAGCTATCGGCAGTGGAAATTCACAATACAACTGGTATCCGATCAACTTGTACGACGCTCGCGAAGGCGAAAACGACGACGAACTTAACTATAACCAGACCACCGGTACGCCTAACGGCGTGATGAACGCGGTTGAGCTTGATGTAGGCAACCTGAAAAACTGGTTGGCGGGAACGACCGGTTCCACTGGAACCACCGTCAACTACTCGACGCAAAACGGCTACATCCTTTACTTTTCCGACCGGCGCGGCATGCAGTATTCCTCGGCTTCGCCGACCACGCTGATTGGCGAGTACGGCTTTGAGGATACGGTCAACTACAGCGATGGCTCTCCTTTTAAACCCGATGGACATTTGGAGCCGGTGAACTACAACGGCGTATCCCCGGAGGATGTGAATGGCAATGGGGTGCTTGATAACTATGGCGTCAAAACCGTAGGGGACGCCTTCGGAACAGCGACCACCACCGATACCGACACCGGGACTCAGCCGACTCCCTACGCGCCCGGCCACCGTATTAACACGTTCACGGTTGGGCGCGCAAACCGCGTCAGCGGAGCGCGGCACGTATTGAAGTTGGTCGACGGCTCGCTGGGAAATTTGCCCACGATGCCGGCCGGCAACTCCATCAACAATTGTTCGCAAAGTGCAACAAATCCCACGGGGTGTGGAGGCTTCACGGTCGCTTCGGAAAACCCGGTTTACATCCTGGGAAACTACAATACGAACTGCGCATTGTCCAGTTGGGTGGGCTGCACGATTCCTAATCCGTCTGCCCTTTACGATGCCACCTGGGGCGGTTCCACCGTTGAAACTCCCCACGCCGCAGCTTCGATCATCGCCGATGCCGTCACCCTGCTTTCCAACAACTGGCAGGACGCCGGTATTTCCACCACTTATCTCACCTCCAGCAAACAGATTAGCGGCAGCCTGGAGAACCCGATCAGCCTGGCAGGCGAAAGCGGCGAAGCCGTGGGTGCCGCGGCCCCGCCAAATCGAATGGCCATCACGACCTACTATCGCGTGGCCGTCGCCGGCGGCAAGACCATCGCTTTCACAAATACCAGCCAGAACCCAGAATTCGGTTTCGGCACGGACGGCGGAGTTCACAACTTCCTCCGCTTTAACGAAGACTGGTATGGTTTCTCGTCCAGCCTGGGCGGCAACAACAACCAGCAGAATTTGTATTACAAAGGCTCCCTGGTAAGCCTCTACTGGAACACCTATGCCACCGGCACTTTCAAGTGCTGCAACCTGGTTTACACACCACCAAACCGGCAATTTACTTTCGATCCTTTGTTTTCGACACCTCAGAACCTGCCCCCCGGAACACCCATGTTCCGCAACGTGGACACTCTGAGCTACCGCCAGAACCAAATCGCTCGTAGCAATTAATTCAACATAAACCCAAACGACCCCGGTCCCGCTCCGCGGATCGGGGTTTTTCATTGCTTGGAATTGATCGTTTTGTACTATTGCTCCCGCCGGGCTGGTTCGCTTATGGTGGCGAGGCGTAAATCTCCGCGCTTATAGCCATCTTTTATGAGTACATCCTTGCCGTTTGCCTCGAAAGTACTGAATCAGCCCGCGGATCGTAAGGCAAGCACGCTTTGGATCTGGGTTGGTTTTGCAACCTGTGCTCTCCTCACGATTGGGTGGTTCTTCGTTCCCGCATTTGTCATTCGTCCTTTTGCTTACCAGGCGCCACGCGCATTGCTTCTCGCCATGTCTCTGCGGCAGCGTGCGCCTTTGGGGACGTTATTCACAGGTCTCGCAAGTTTCCTCTTGGCCTTCGCACTTTGGAAAATCGTTGGCCTCTGGCGCAGATTATTGCTCATCGCCGCCCTGTTGGTAGTCACGTTCTCCGCCGTCATGGCACGCCTCAACTATTTTGAGTGGATGTTCCATCCCATTCCCGGCGCGCAATTCCTCGCGCAATCTCAGAGCAAGCTGGACCCCAAAGAGATGATCATGGCGATTCGTTTTGGCGACGACGCCCGCGCCTATCCCATCAGCCAAATGGCCTACCACCACGTCTTGAACGACGTGGTCGGAGGCGTGCCGGTAACCGTCACCTATTGAACGCTCTGTCACACCGGTCTGGTGTGGACGCGAACCGTAAACGGCAGAGCTTTGCATTTTTATCTGGCCGGCATCAACAATCAAAATTTCCTGATGCGCGACAAGGAAACCGGAACCTGGTGGCAGCAGATCACGGGCAAGGCGATCTATGGTCCGCTGCAAGGCGCAACACTAAATTTAGTGCTGAGCGATGAACTCACCTTCGGCGAGTGGAGAAGCGAATTTCCCTCCGGGCAGATTCTCGCGCCCATTGCGAAATATAAAAAAGAGTACGATCCCAACTGGGAACCCGACGTCGCCAAGCTTCCGGTTGTGATCAGCTTTCCCGGCACCGAATTGAAGTCGCGCGATGTCGTCATCGGACTCACGATCGGCGATACGGCTCGCGCCTATCCCTGGGAAACTTTCGCCAAACAGTCTCCCATTCTCGATCGTGTCAACGGAACGCCCCTGCTCCTGGCTCTTGGCCCCGACGGCAAATCCTTCCGCGTCTTTGTGGCTCGCATCGATGGCCACGACGCCGAATTCTTCTTGCAAACCGGCGTCGATTCCCAACAGTGGTCGCTTCTTGACACGGCCACCAACAGCCAATGGAACTTTCAAGGCTGTGCGGTTTCCGGCCCCGCTCAAGGAAAGTGCCTAGACCGCATCCCCGCGCTAAAAGACTACTGGTTCGACTGGCGCGACTATCATCACGACACGACGGTCTACAAACACTAAACAATTGCATAGAATTAAGATGTTAGAGGAGGAAGGTATTCGTGCCTGTCATTCGCGCCATCTTTTGGGATGTAGGAGGAGTGCTGCTGACCAATGCGTGGGATCACACCGAACGCGCCGCGGCGCTCGAACATTTTCATCTCGACGAAAAAGAATTTGGCGCGCGGCATGAGCCACTGGTTTCTCCGTTTGAGTGCGGCAAACTTTCGCTCGACGAATATCTCGATCGCACTGTGTTCTACGAAGACCGTCCCTTCACTCCCCGTGAATTTCGCGAATACATGTTCTCTTTGTCACAACCGAAACCGGATGTCCTCGCCTTCGCGCACGCACTTGCCGGCTCCGGCAAATATTTTTTATCCACGCTCAATAACGAATCGCGTGAATTGAACCAGCAACGCATCGACAAGTTCGGCCTGAGAGAAATCTTCCGGCTATTTGTGAGCTCCTGTTTCGTCGGACTGCGCAAGCCGGAGAGCGATATATACCAGCTTGCGCTACAAATCACGCAATTCCCTCCGGAAGAATGCTGCTTCATCGATGACCGCGCACAAAATCTGGAACCCGCGGCCGGGCTCGGCATGAAGACGATCCAAATGCAAAACCTCGATCAATTGCGGCAGGACTTGGCGAAAATCGGAGTTCGCAATTAAGCGAAGATGAAGCAATTTTCACACCTCCGCAGAAGACATATGCAATTTCTTTCAGGCTATCGGCGATAGACGAAACCGCGTACAATTCATCCGCTTCGATGTGAGAAAAAAATCCCTGAAACCCGGCTCGCAGCATGAACGATCCATGTTAGCCGCGGCCAATCGCAATACCCGGCAAGGAGACAGCTTGAGCAAACTTACCTCATTGAAAATGGCTTGCATGATTTCGGTGTTTTGCGCCGCGACGGTGATTGTCTCGCCGGCCCAGACGTTTAACACCTTGTTGGATTTCAACCCGACTATCGGCGCTGAACCTCTTTATATGCAATTAATCCAGGGAACCGACGGGAATTTTTATGGCACCACGTATCTTGATGGGGTAAACGGCGGAGGCACAGTTTTCCGTATCTCCTCAGCCGGCAAGCTGACCACGCTTTACAGCTTTTGCGCGGAAGCTGAGTGCGCCGACGGGGCAAATCCCTACGCCGGGGTTATTCAAGGCACAGATGGAAATTTCTACGGCACAACGCAAGAGGGTGGTTCCAGCGTGAATAACAGCAGCCCGGGCACGATCTTCAAAATCACCCCCGCGGGCGCGGTGAAGACGATTTACACTTTTTGCGCGAAATCAAACTGTACCGACGGCTTTTCTCCCTACGCCGGACTGGTTCAAGGTACCGACGGAAATTTCTACGGCACAACTTTCTCGGGTGGAAGCGGCTTCAGCGGAACGGTTTTCAAAGTTACTCCCGCAGGTGTATTGACCACGCTACACAGTTTTTGCTTTTCGCCGGGATGCACGGACGGCAGCAACCCGTATGCCGGACTGATTCAAGCCAGCAACGGAAATTTCTACGGCACCACTTATAACGGTTCGACTCCCGGCACGATTTTCGAAATCACCACAAACGGGGCACTCACCACCATCTATAGTTTTTGCTCCACCGGCGTTTGCGAAGATGGCGCATTGCCCCAGGCTGGGCTGACTCAAGCCAATAATGGAAACTTTTATGGCACCACGAGCAGCGGCGGCGCACACTCTGAAGGCACGGTGTTTCAAGTTACCCCGGCAGGCCAGCTCAAAACTCTTTACAGTTTTTGCGCCAAGACCAATTGCCCCGATGGCAACTCGCCCGCGTCTGGTCTCATTCAAGCCACCGACGGCAATTTCTACGGTACAGCGTTTCAGGGCGGAGCCAATATTAACTACGGCTCCATCTTCAAAATTACGCCGGCCGGCGTACTCACCACGCTCCACAGCTTCGCTGGAACGGACGGCTCCGAGCCTGAGGGCGCGCTGATGCAATCGACCAACGGAACTTTTTATGGCGTAACGAATAACGGAGGAACTAGCCGCGCCGGCACGGTCTTCAGCCTGTCTGCCGGACTCGGACCTTTTGTAGAAACGCGCCCAACTTCCGGCAAGGTGGGATCGAGCGTCATCATTCTCGGAACGAATCTTTCGGGCGCTACCGGCGTCAGCTTCAACGGAACCACCGCAACGTTCACGGCCGTCTCGAAGACGGAAATCAAAGCCACGGTTCCTACCGGCGCAACTAGCGGTAAAGTGACAGTGAAAATATCCCAAGGCACTCTATCGAGCAACGTGGCCTTCCGGGTGGTCAAGTAATTAGTGGATGTTCTGGCGGATGAAATATTAAGGTTGGATTTTAACTGCGGCGGGGCTGCGCTTTTGAACCTGCCGCTGCTGCAACTTTGGGAACATCAGATTCCGCATTGGTAAGCGTTAGATCGCTCGACCAGCATTCTGAGATCAGCTTCCATTCGCCGCCACCCTGCTTGGCAAAGACCCAAAGATATTTGCCGCGCTCTTCCCGCCGTTTGCCGGTAGTTCCCGGAACCAGCGCGCTGTAACGGCCGACCTCGTGGGCCAGATCTCCCAGCACTTCCACGCGAATGGGTTCCAGCGCTACTTCTCCCAGACCGGATTCGAGCGCCGAAAAAAAGAATTCGCGTATCCCTGCCGCGCCCCGCAGCAACGGAAGGTTCGAGCGCAGCACCAGAGCGTCGGGCGCGTACAGATCGATCAATTCATCCAGTTGCCGGGTGTTGCAAGCCATAACCCACTCCTGCGTGAGCCGCCGCACGGCAGCCTCGCTGCGGCTCATGGGCTCGCCTTTGGCGGCAGCAACAATTCGCAGGCGGTCAGCCTCGCGCGCACTCTCGGGAGCGCTGGTGCGAGGAGCCGCAACGGCGCCTTCGAATCCACCTTGAAAATAGTGATGATGGTAGTGGTGGTGGTAATGATGCGATCCAGCAGAAGCGCCTTCCTTCGAATGAACTTCCGGCGCCACTTCTTCCGCTGGAATTTGCACCAGATGCTTGGCGAAGTCGGGCAACTCAACTGTTTCAGGCTCAAGCGCAGCAGAGTTTACCGCGGTAGCTGCATCCGCTCCAGCTTCGAGCGAAAGCCCGCAAACACCACAAAATTTATTGCCCACGCGATTTTGATGTCCGCAGGAAGGGCAAGCGGCCGAGGGACCGGCGACAGTTTGTTCGATCGTTTCCTCCGCAGCCGTTTCAGAATCCATTTTTACGGTGACACGCTGCATGGCTTGCAGGGCCGCGGCAATTGCCTCCGGATTCGGCTTGGGCCGCCGTATCTCTGGATACAAGCGCTGATAAATTTCGCCGAGGGCGGGATTGGAGGGAGTTACCCCTGAAGCCGCATCTTCAGGGTTCTGCGTGGGTGCGGTAGCGAGTGGCCTGGCGGTTTTCTTTTCTTTATCCACAGTTTCAGATGGTGCCGAGTCGGTTGGATTTATTCACATTCTAGCCCAGTCCGAATCTTAGCGCCGGGAAAACTCGATCTTGCCTTCTGCTTCCGTAGGAACTCCGTTGCAAGTGGCAGGGCGATATCTCCATGTGCGCACCGTTTGCAGCACATTGTGGTCGCCCGTGGCGCCCGCGCTCTCCAGGATCAGAGGACTATGCACTCGTCCATCTGCGCCGATGATGAAGCTGACTTTTATTTTCGCGCCCGCTACTGCCGGTACCAGCAATGGATTGGGTGTGGTGAGCGCCTCCGGAGGCTGTGTGTCTTCACAGCGGGAGCGCGCGCTTACATGCGGCACTTCGCTGAACTCGGAGATGCGAACCGGAGCCTTCGAGAGTTGAGGTTCGCGCTGGAGCAAAACTGCCTTACTAAAACGTACAGTGGTTGGCTGCACCGAAGCAGCGGCGGGGAACGAAAAAATAAGAACTAAAAGCCAGAGTTGACGAAGCATATTCGAGCCTGATTGTTCGAGCCTTGATTGGCGGGGTTTATCTCCGCTTGGCATATATAGCGCACGCCGTCTTCCAGCGGATTCGTCGCGCAAACCGTTTTTTATCAATCACTTGCGCCAATCGTGCGATGCTGCAAAGGATTGAATGTGAAGGCAATTGCACATTAGGAACTGATTTGGATGGATCAAAAGCAGGCTAGATTTGTTCCAGAAATGCGGTTGCCGGTTGCTTCGCGCCAGCCCTAAGCGTGAGCAGCGTGATTTCTGGTGGGCAATTCAAGCGAATGGGAACATCCACCGTGCCGAGTCCAGCGTTCGTATAAAGAATCAGCGGGCCAATCTGATACGTTCCCATCACATATTTTTTCGCCATGTCGGGCAAATAAAGTGGCGGGAGCATGGGAATCCTCACCTGACCTCCGTGAGAATGCCCCGAAAGCTGCAGGTCGATTGGAAATAGTGCAGCGTGATCGGCAAAATCAGGCTCATGCGCCAACAGTACAACAGACTCACCCGCTGGAACCACGTGCAGCGTCTTTTTGAGATCGGCAGTTCTGCTGATCACATCGTTGACACCGGCCAGCCAGAATCGGCTGCCGTCCCGTTCGATCGCCACAGATTCGTTCGCCAAAACGCGAATTCCCTCCGCGGCTAATGCACGAGTAACATGGCCGGGATCAGTGTTCCAATCGTGATTGCCCAGTACCGCCCACAAACCGCAAGGCGCGTTCATCTGTCGAAGCAGGCTGGCACAGGGCTCGGCATCTGCAGCGGCTTTCTTTTCGTTCCCAAAAAATGGCACCGAAACAAAATCTCCGGTTAGGGCAATCAGGTCGGGACGAAGCGCGTTCACCAGCGGAATCGAGGCATGCAACGGATGCACGGAAAAAGCCGGATCGTAATGGAAATCGCTAAGCAGTGCGATGGTAAAACCATTCAGCCGTTCCGGCCATCGCGGCAGAAGAAAATCTTTACGCACAATGCGCGGACGGTTTGGTTCCCACGCAATAGAATCGCCGCCAACAACGGCAACAGCCGCAGCTGTGCCGTAGAGAAACCGGCGTCTGGTAATGGGAATTAACGGCAAATGGAACGTGCTCGAAAGGTAGTCACGACGCTTCCAGAATAACCGATAGAGGCGAGGTTGGCAGATACCGAGGAGATTCGCAGGAGGTTCATACCGTCCGCTGAAGCGAAACGGCACGAATCCATCGCGCCTGGCTAACGTCCGACTTTGAAAAATTGCAGCTAAAAACTGAACGTAGCCAACAAATCAATCCGGCGATTGCTTGATGAATTCGAGAATGCCCCGCCCTGCAATCCGTTCGGCGTATCAAAAAAACGCGATCCCAAAATCCCGCTGGGATTGCCTAAATTCACTTTGTTAAATAAATTGCGGGCAGAGGCGCCAAACGTCAGGTTGTAGCGGCGGTCGGTATTGCTCGACATCGACATCGGGCCACCACCGCCAAACAACGGACCGTGCGAGTGACCGCCACCACCCGGCCCTCCTGGCCCTCCCGGGCCGCCGCCTTGTCCTGGTCCCGTCGCCTTTTTGGTTGATGGGCCAAACCCGAACGTCTTCGTCAACCTCAGATTTACCGTGGCGTGCGCCGGGCCTTCCGCAAAGTTAATAGGAGTAATTTTTTCTCCAGCGGTCGGCTGCGCGTTAAAGGTCCCCAGCGGTGTGCAAAATATAGTCGAGGGCGGCGTATTGGTAGTCGTGGGGCAGGTTGCATTGGAGACTAGCCCCGGCCGGTCGTTGAAAATGGAATCGTTATTGAGATCGTTGGTGGTCGTAATGTTAAAAGGCGTGCCACTGCTCGCAATGACGAATGGGCTCAGGCGGAAGTTATAGGGCAGGCCGAAGGTGCTGATTATGAAAAGCCGGTTGCGAAAATCAAATGAAGCACGGCCGTAGTCTGAGCTGATGTTGTAGGAGTTCGAAGGAAAACTTGAAACTCCGGATGTGTCGCTATTGGCATAGTTCAAAACGTAGTAGCCGCCAAGCTGCACCTTCGTCGACATGCGCCAGTTGGTATTCACAATCAACTGATTTTGCCGGAAGACCGCTTCGGAAACATATTGATAAAGATTTCCTCCCCCGGGCGTAGCACAGGTCGGGCTGCAAGGGGTTCCGGGAAATGGTGCGTTGGCATTGACGGTGAGCAGTTGGTCGAATCCGCGCGAGTTCAGGTAGTTCACTGACAATGTCGCGGTCTTTGTCAGTTGCCGCTCCAGCGTAACTGCCGTTTGCAACGTGTACGGTGCGTGCACGCGCGGATTGATCTGATAAATAGTGGGCGTAACCGGAGTCACGGCTCCCGTACAGGCAACGATATCGTTGAGGTTCGGACACACAGGGTTGTTGATTACGAACTGCTCCTGCGTAATGCCATTCAAACGATCGGCCTCAAGAATTTGTTCTTCCTGAAAGCGGTCGTAGAAAATTCCGAAGCCGCCGCGCAGAACAAACTTCGGCGGCCCGCTCTTTCCACCAACACCCCACGCAAAACCAAAGCGCGGCGCCAAGTCCGCATGGTCCTGAATTCCGGTCTGCGTTTCAAAGCGCAGGCCGTAGCTTAATGTAATGTTGGGTTGAACCTTCCAGTCGTCCTGGTAGTAAAGCCCAGCATCAAAATTTCCTACCACCAGCGGCGCAGCACCGGTCGTGTAGGTCAACTGCGTTGCTATGGGCGTGGTGCCATTGTTTTGCAGCGCGGTTGCATAGGAAATCGGACACGGGGGCTGCCCAGGAATGAGCACGCAACCTGTTTCCTGCGCGTTATTCGTCAGCGATGAAAAAGTAAATTCTCCATTGAATCCGGAGGTCGAGCTGTTCGCATCGCGAATGCCGCGCAGCCGCGCGCCAAACTTGATGGTGTGATTGCCGTGGATCACGGAAGTATAGTTCTGCAGTTCATAGTGATCCTGATGATCGAGAACGTTGCCCTGATTGTTGCCGCCGCCGTCGAACGATCCGAGCACGTTCACAGTAGGAGCGAGGCTCTCGGCAAACTGGTTATCGAGCTCGCGCAGATATTGGAAGCGGGTTTCGTTGATGATCTTCGATCCGATCAACTGCGTGTCGCTGATTTGCAAGGTGTGTTCGGTCGAATCCAGAGTGTTGCCTTGCGAGGGCAAGGTGAACTCCCCGACGCTGTTGGCGCTTTCTGTATCGTGGTAATACTGGTAGCGCACGGTCAACGTATTGTTCTTGCCCAGCTGATAATCGAGTCGCGGAGTCACATTCGTGCGGTGCCTCGGGTTGGGGATGGACTCAATCAAGGGAATTTCCTGCAACGTGGTTGGATCGAGCGTCACTGCGTTTACTGCCGAAAGATTGTTGATATTCCGCCGCTGTGCGTCAATAAAGAATGAGGCATTTTTATTCAGCGGGCCGCCGATCGTGGCGCTGTACTGCGTCGAATCGTATCCCGGCTGGTTGGCGCCGCCAAACGGGTTCGCGGTGTTGAAGGCCGAGTCGTTTCCGGTAACCTGCAACTGGCCGTGAAATTTGTCGGTGCCTGGTTTGGTGAAGACTTCGATGCGGCCGTAACCCAGCTTGTCGAACTCCGACGAAAATGGATTCGAATTGATGCGAATTTCGCGAATCGATTCTTTTGGAGGAAGCTGGCCTGCGGTGAACCCATCAATGTAAAGCTGGCCGCCGTTCGGTCCTGCGGAGGGCCCGGCGAGAGCCTGCAAGTCGGTCAGCAATTCATCGGGATCGTCGGGCAGCGCTTCGAGTTGTTTGCCGGAAAGCGTAATCGCGTCGGCATTGTTCGCCGGATTCACGTCAACCGTAGGCGCGGTATCGGAAACCTGCACCTTCTGTTCTTCCACCGCGATTGACATCGAGATATTCAGCAGCATCGCCTGAACCGTAATGTTTATGCTGTCGTTCTCGTAAAGCGAGAATCCATCGGCAATTGCATTCAACGTGTACTGCCCCGCCGCTACCCCTTTGAATTCGTACAGACCTTGTCCGTTGGCTTGGGTTTTAATCGGCAAAGAAGGCGCAGCCGCGGGCACAAGCACCACGCTCGCGTTGGAAATCCCCGCGCCGGAGGGGTCCGTGACTTGCCCATGTAATCCGCCGGTCACGGCAGGCCCAGGCGCTTGAGCCAGAACAAAAGTCGCGCTCAACAACAAAGCAAAAAAGAAGACGAAGAAGATACACTTCCGTAACATCATGCAATATTCCGTTCGTTCAATTTCATGATTGATAAGTTTGGTTTTACAGCGAGGCTATTCATGTACGAAGTTAATGTTTACGGGCCACCTGCATCACCGCCCGGCGCACCCACGCTCCAGGGCGTAAGCAATGCGTAGCTGCTGGCGCTGGGCGCAGCGCGCAAGATCGGCTCGACGCCGCTCAGCAGCGTGATAACAGTTCCCCCGTCAGCAGTTCCCTCGGTCGAGACAACCACTACCGCATCGCCCTTATGCAAATTCGCCAGCGTAGTCACTGGAATGCGGCCGAGCATCTGCTGAAAATCAGGTGCGCCGCCGGAATGCCCGCCTGCACCATTTCCGCCAGCCGCTCCGGGAGCATCCCCAGGCTTCGCATTCTGGCCATTCGCACCCTGCGAGTTCGTTGCGGATGTAGATCCCGCGCCCGACGAAGCGCCGGCAGCCCCACCTTTCAACCGCGCAGCAATCCGTTGCGCTATCTCGGGCGGCAACTGATGCAACTGCGAATCCGGCGTAATTTTGACCAGCACGTTTTTCTTCGACAACAAATCGTGAACGCTCAACGTCGAAGAACTTGCGTCGACGGAATCGATTGTTCCCGCGATATTGCGGAATGTACCGGAAACAATTTCTTCCGCTGAAATTTCTCCGCCCTCGGCGCTGCGGTCGCCTCGCGCGCGTACCTGATCGCCGGTGTGAATTTCCTGCAATGTGCTGGGCTTGGCATCATCAAACTTCACCGAATCAGGTGGGTAGCGGCGAATCACAGTCGTGCTGGAAGTATGGATCACTACATTTTTGCTGCGCACAGTAATAGTGACCGTTCCTGCCGCGGAATCCACTGCGCCGGCAACGCCGTCTACGCCGCGTTTCTGCCAATCCTGCCGCTCCTGCGCGTGTTTCGCTTCGAGGTCGGACTGCTTCATCACCACAACCGTAGTCGCGGCAAGCGAGGAATTATCGTCGGATGCTTTGCCGCCCACGAGAATGCGGTCGCCTACCTGAATGTCTTGCAACTGTATGGGGGTGGCGTTCTTGAGATTTTTTTCGCCCGGAGCGATGCGAACGATATGAGCTGTCGACTGAATCGTGACGGTGATATCTGCGCCCGACTCAGGCGTCAGAGTAATCGACGTGCCGTTGATCGCCTTCACCGCGCCGATGCGCCGGCTCATGGAAGCTGCGCCGGGTGCATCCTGAGCAGCCAGACTCGCGTCCGCCACAGGGCGCAGGGATGCGAGGCCGATACCGGCCATGCACATGCCGCACAAAAACTTTAAAAACCAACGCTTGCTTGCATTCATACCGCTACTACTAATCTACAACGCGGAGCGGCGCAAAATGACGGATTTACAAAGTTTTACTTCAAGGTTGAACTTGTTGAGGAAACAGGCAAATATCCTGACAAAACACGGCTGTAACGTGGCGTTAAAGGGCGCGGTTGAAAAAAATCGGCTTACTCGGCGATGAGCAGGCTTTCCGCGAAAGGCCACTGTTCATCGATCCATTGTGTCTCGCAGCGGAAACCGGCATTGCCGGCCATCCTGCCGATTTCTTCGAGGGAATATTTGTGGCTGCTTTCGGTCCAGATCGTCTCCCCTTCGGCAAATTCAACGGTTAATTCCGCAGCCGGGATGGTCACGGTCTGCTGCTGCATGGAGCGAAGATGCATTTCTACGCTCCGGGTTTCGTGATTGATTTTGGCGAGATGTTTAAAACAAGAGAGATTAAAATCGGCGCCCAATTCGCGGTTGATGCGCGATAGTAAATTTAAATTGAAGGCCGCAGTCACTCCCAGTTCGTCATCATAAGCCGCCAGCAGTTGCGAACTCGATTTCTCCAGATCGGTTCCAAGCAGAAGAGAATCTCCGGGCTGAAGAATGCGCCGCACTTGATTCAGAAACTTGAGGCCCGCCATTCGATCAAAATTGCCGATCGTGCTGCCCAGGAAAAGTACAAGCAGATGCTGCCCCTCGCGCCGTTGCGCAGCTACTTCGAGAAGCCCATCGAGATATTCACGCTCAAAACCAACAATGCTGATGCAGTCGATATCGCTAAGCTCCCGTTCGCACATGGCAAGTGCCGAACGTGAAATCTCAATCGGATAGTACCGTGTGCGCTGCCGCCGGCAAAGAGCTTCAAGAATCTGGCGAGTCTTCTTCCCGCTGCCGCTACCCAGTTCGGCCACGGCGATAGGCCCCGCAAGCCGGTCAACAATTTCGCTGGCGTGACGCCGCAGCAGGCGCTCGTCGGCGCGCGTAAGCCCGTACTCAGGAAGATGGCAGATCACCTCAAACAAAGCCGAACCCACGTCGTCGTACAAATACTTCGAGAGCAATTCTTTTTGATTCGGTTTGGCGAGGCCGGCGCGCACGTCAGCTGCGAATTCGTAGTTGGTCAGGTTGGCTGTAATCGCGTGAACCAGCATTGGAAGGCTCCCTTGTAGATTAACGGCTTACGCAGCGAAATCCCGCGTACATGAATTGATAGTGCGATTGAAACCAGTTGCGGAACGAGCGACGCAACATGCACTTTGCCGTGCGCGTCGATCCGCCTTTCATCACAAAGTGTTTGCCATCAAAAAAGTCAGCCGAATATCCGCGATAAAAAGGGAACGGTTCAAACCCGGCAAAGGAAGCGAATTCCGTGGAAGTCCACTCCCACCCGTTGCCCATCATTCCTTCTACCCCAAATGCGCTGCGCCCCGCCGGATACCCAGCTACCGACGCTGGATTCCAGCGCGAAAAATCGAAATTGCCATGTTCCGCGGAAGGTGTTCCATTTCCCCATGGATACTCTCGTTCTTCACCACTCGCCGTTGCATATGCCGCGCGCTGCCATTCGGCTTCCGTGGGCAATGACTTCCCTGCCCACTTCGCGTATGCCTTCGCCTCGGCATGGCTCACATACACAGGCCAATCCAGGGGAAGAGATATTTCTTCGAACATTGTGCGGTAGAGCCATTGCTCCTTATCACGCTTCCAGAAAGCTGGATGAAAAATTTTCTGCTGCGATTTCCAATTCCAATCATCTTCGGTCCACAGAGCTGAAGTCTCGTACCCATCCGCATCGACGAACTCGAGATATTGTCCATTCGTGACCATATATTTATCGATGGCAAATGCCGGGACGCGGATGGCATGGGCTTCATACTCGTTATCCCAACCGAATGCATTTTCGTCAGTGCGCCGAAGTCCGAGTGTGGCATTCCCCGCAGGAATTTCTATGCTGCGCTGGTCGAGGGGACGATTGATTTCCAGCAAAGGTTCCGAGTGCCGGATCTTACGGTCAAGAGGCAGTTGATGCAGCATGTAAGCCAACGTTTCCGCATGCATCAAACGATGTTCCACCGCTACGTTGAGTAGAGTGCTGATTTGATTTTCGGCAGAATCGGAGTACGAAAGATTTTTTAACCCTTCATCGATCGTAGCCCGGGTCTTCCTGACATAATCCCGCACCACCTCCATCGACGGCCAATCTGAAGGCTGATCGGTGGGCAATCCGCCGCCAACTGGATCGATACCAAACGCAAACAGCCGGTCAAACTCGGGCTGCGAACTCTTTACCGCGAGAACTCGCTCCTGCAACAAGTTCCAATCGAAAGCCTCGAGATGTCCGATATAGAAAACGATGCGGTGCCGTTCGGCGATCGGCCGGTCATAAAGCGCGTCCGGCTTCACGATGGCGAACAAATCATCCGTTTGCCGGCGCGCGTCTGCGATGCGCTGCAACAGATCTTGATGGACAGTGATATCGATTTGTGTAGCCAGCATGAAACCCTCCGGATCTGTGTGAGCGCGCCGCGTACGCCCGACCGCAATACAAATAAGTTGTAGGATTCTATGCTACCGGGCAGCCCGAGTACCATAGGGTAATGTCCCTAACGATATTTCATGTCGACGCCTTCGCTTCCAGGCCTTTCGCGGGGAATCCGGCCGCAGTATGCCCTCTTGCACGCTGGTTAGATGACGATCTGCTGCGCGCGGTCGCTGCCGAAAATAATCTTTCTGAAACCGCATATTTCGTGCCTGCCGGCGACAGTTACGAATTGCGCTGGTTTACGCCTCGTTGCGAAGTGAAGCTTTGCGGGCATGCGACTTTGGCCTCCGCCTTCGTTGTGATGAAAATCCTCGATCCCGGACGCCTATCCGTACGCTTCGAAACCCGTTTCAGTGGCGCGTTAACTGTGCGGCAAGAGGGTGATTTGCTGGCCATGGATTTTCCAGCGCTTCCCCCATGGTCATGCCCAACCCCTCCCGCGGCGCTTATCGAAGGCCTCGGTCAGAAACCATTGGAAGTCGTCCAAATTGAAGATAATTATTTTGCGATGTATGAAAGCGAAAAGGATGTTCGCAATATTCGTCCAGATTTAAGTCTGCTTGAGCAGCTTCATCCGGCGGGTATTGCAATTACAGCCGCAGGCGGCGATGCCGATTTCGTCTCGCGTTATTTCGTTCCGAGCTACGGCATTCCAGAAGACCCGGTGACTGGTTCCACTCATTGTTCGCTGGCGCCCTATTGGGCGCAAAAACTCGGCAAAACGAACCTGCACGCGCGGCAAGTCTCAGAACGTGGCGGCGAGATTTGGTGCGAAGTGAAAGGAGATCGAGTCATTCTCAAAGGAAATGCCGTATTGGTTTTGCGCGGCGAGTTGCTGATTTAAGAACGAAAAGTATGGCAAAAATCGGCGTCTATTGCAGCAAGCCTTTTCTTTTTAAAAATTCGCGCGCCACATCTCCCGTATCACGATGCTGCCCATCCAGCGCATAGTTCAATCGCTGCATCTCCTGATCCGATATCTTTCCACCCAATTCGTCGAGAATCGCCGCCACTTCCGGATGTTCCCGCAACGTCTGTCGGCGAACCACGGCAACCGCTTCATATGGGGGGAAATAATGCTTGTCATCTTCCAGTACAAACAAGTCGAATACAGGAATCAGCCCATCCGTCGCATTGCCCGCGGCTATATCGATCTGATGATTCTTCAGCGCAGAAGCCAGCAATCCCAAATCCATGATGCGCGGCGTAGCCGCAAAATGGAGCCCGTAAGCCGCAGCCAGTCCGGGATATCCATCGGGTCGCTCCATAAATTCGTAGCCAAATGCTGCATGCCATAGCGGAGCAAACGCGGCTGCTTGCGATAGAGTTTTTAGATTCAGGCGGCGTGCATCTTCTCCGCGAATCTCCATGGCAAAAGTATTGTTGAAGCCGAGTGGCGGGCCAAGCGTAAGCCCGAAACGCGATTCGTACTCGCTTTTAATTTTCTGATAGTACTCAGCCCGATCTCCCTCAGCTTTCTCTTTCAGAATGGCCGTAAGGGCAGTGCCTGTGTATTCCGGATAGATATCGATTCGCCCCGCCAGTATGGCCTGCTGGCAAATGTAAGTTCCCGCAAGGTAGAAACGGCGTTCCACCTTCAAATGCGTGCGCGCTTCGATGAGTTGCGCAAACATCTCGCCGAGTACAAGCGACTCGGTAAAATTTTTGCTTCCAACCACGATTCGATCTGAATGCGAAGGCTCACAAGAAGAAACGATCAGCGCGAATAAAATGATGCACAAAATAGCCGCACGCGATTTCGCAAGTTCGCAAATGAAACGGCGGCGATGGCTTTTCATCGCGGGCGCAGACGCCTCTCCAGCCATCCCAAGCCGAAATCCGCCGACAGGGCCAGCACAGCCGCAGGAATCGCTCCGGCCAGAATGAGCTGATTGTTCACCATGGCGAGGCCGCGAAAAATGAACTCGCCCAGGCCTCCAGCTCCAATGGCCGCGGCAATGGTGGCAAGCCCCACCGAAACTACGACCGCCACGCGCACTCCGGAAAGAATTACGCTCACCGCCAGCGGCAGTTCAACCTGAAACAGAAGTTGTCTCCCGGTAAGGCCCATGCCGCGCCCGGCCTCGACCACGGCGTGATCGACGCCGCGAATTCCCGTATAAGTATTGCGAATCACCGGCAACAGCGCATAAAGCGTAAGCGCGAGAATAGCCAACCGGTCCGCACGTGCGCCGATCCAGGGCACGGGCAACAGAAAACCAAACAGCGCAAGGCTTGGAATTGTCTGAATCACGTTTGCACTTCCGAGCACAGGTCTATTCCAAACTGGCCAGTGTGCGCTCAATATCCCCAATGGGATGCCGATCAACACTGCGATCATCGTGGAAATTCCCACCAGCCAAAGATGCTCCAGCGTAAGCTCAAGAATTTCCTCATGGTGCTGCGCGAAAAAATGAATCAGATTCATGACGTGCCCCGATCGACTACCGAGTCCAGCCCTTCACCGAAAGCCTGCACATAAGCCGCCGCCAACGGGTCTTTGGAATGCAAAAACTCGTGCGGACTGAGAACCGCAACCAACCGTCCGCCTTCCATAAGCGCGATGCGTGAACCCAGCCGCAAAGCCTCGCGCAAATCATGCGTGACAAAAACCACAGTTTTATTCAGCCGTTTTTGCAGGGCAAGAAACTCGCGCTGCAATTGATCACGAGTCAGCGCATCGAGCGCTCCGAACGGTTCGTCCATCAGCAAAATCTCCGGATCGGCAGCCAGCGCGCGCGCCACGCCCACCCGCTGCCGTTGCCCTCCCGAGAGTTGATAGGGATAGCGTGATCCCAGTTGTGCATCCAGTCCAACCAGTTTCAACAATTCCGCAACGCGCGTTTGAATTCGCTCGCTCGGCCAGCCTTCGATTCGCGGAACCAGGCCGATATTGCGTTCCACTGTGAAATGCGGAAATAGACCGGCATCCTGAATGACGTACCCGATGCTGCGGCGCAAACGAATCACATCGCTCGCAGCAATAGATGTTCCGTTTACATATATCTCTCCACCGCTTGGCGTCAGCAATCGATTGATCAGTTTCAGCGTAGTGGTTTTTCCCGACCCGCTGCGCCCCAAAAGAATTAAAGTCTCGCCGGGCTGTGCCTTCAGGTTCAGCCCGCGAAGCAATGGCTCGCCATTCGGCAGCTTGTAATCAACATCGCGGAATTCAATCACCGGATTGTCGTTCGAGGCCCGTTGCATTTTTAATTAACTTTTTCGGCAAGCGCGCAGAACGCTTCGTCATCAAAAATCTTGCCTGCAAGCATACCGGAGTTGGCCCGGGGGGTGCACCACAAGAGGCCATCGCTCGAAATCAGGCCGTGCCAGTCGTATCCCAAGAGCTAATAGACGATGAGGCACATCATCATTATGATTAACCTACAGTGCGGGAAATAGCTTCGGGTATAGATGTGTCTGTTTTGCGTAATTATATTTCGTGGGCCATTGTCCTCTTGTTCCCGCTGTCGCTGCTCGCGGCCGATACGGGATCGGCCGTTGTGCGCAGCAATGGCGGAGTGTGGGTGAATGGCGCGGAGGTTGCGAATTCCACCACGGTTTTTCCCGGTGATTTACTCGAAACCAAGCCAGGTTTTGTAGCGAATCTCGATGCCGAAGGTTCTTCCGTATTGATTCAGGCGGAAACCATCGTCAAGTTCCAGGGAAATTTCCTCGATTTGGAGCACGGGAGCGTGTCGGTCGGAACCTCCACCCTGATGAGCGTCCATGTGAACTGCATCCGCGTCGAGCCCTTGTCCAACGACCGCACGCAATACGACGTCGCCGACGTGAGTGGAAAAGTCGAAGTGGCCGCTCACAAGAATGATGTGAACATTACGCAATCCGGCGGGTTGCACAAAACTTCATCCGAAAACAGTTCGTCGCAATCTGCCACCGTACCCCAGGGTCATCAGGCCAGCCGTGACGAAACGCAGACCTGCGGAGCCCCGCTTCGGCCTGAAACAGTTGGGCACACCCTGAATACAAAGTGGATTGAGATCGGCGGCGGCGCGGGAGCAGGTGTGATCGTGCTCTGTCTTCTGCTCTGCAAGAGTTCTCCGCAACAAAGCGCCAGCTCATCGCAGCCCTAACCAGCTCGTTCCCGCAAAGTCGGATACTGTCGCCTGATTTTTTAAATTAACTTCCCTCTGCGGATTCCCCGGATGGTACGATATCGGCCTGCTTGAAGATTCCAGCCACTGGAATTGCAAATGAGGAAAGCATCCCGAGCGGTAGCGTCGCCCCGCGTGGTCTGCATTGAGGATTTCCGTCCTCTCGCGCGCCAAAGACTGCCGAAGTCTGTATTCGACTATCTTGACGGCGGAGCGGAAGGCGAAGTCACGCTACGCGAGAACTGCCGGGTATTCAATGACGTTACCTTCCGTCCACGCCATGCCGTAGCTGTGGCGCAATGCAGTTTGCGTACGAGTGTTCTGGGCTTAAATCTCTCTCTTCCCTTCTTGCTTGCGCCGGTTGGCTACAGCCGCCTCATGCACCCCGGCGGAGAAGTGGCTGCTGCGCGAGCCGCGGGCAATGCCGGCACCGGGTACATTCTTTCGACAATTTCCGGCCACAAACTCGAAAACGTAAAAGCTGGCTCAACCGGGCCGGTGTTTTATCAGCTCTATCTCATGGGTGGTCGCGGAGCAGCTGAAGCGGCCATCGAGCGGGCACGTATCGCAGGCTTCTCGGCATTGGTGGTAACTATCGACACGCCCGTCGCCGGAATTCGCGAACGCGATTACCGCAACGGCATGAAGGAATTGATCAGCGGCGGACCGTTGGCAAAAATTCCCTACCTTCCGCAAATTCTCTCGCGTCCGGCGTGGCTCATCAATTATCTGCTCGATGGCGGATTACCCGGCCTCCCCAATGTCATCGTTCCCGGCAAAGGGCCTTTGCCGCTCGTCGATATCAACGCTGCCCTGGCAGAATCAGCCGTTACCTGGGCTGATTTGCGTTGGATTCGCGAAGTATGGCGCGGTCCCATCATCGTAAAAGGTGTACTTACAGGAGACGACGCGCGTCACGCAATCGATGAAGGCGCCGCGGCAGTTTCGGTTTCCAACCACGGCGGCCGGCAACTCGACGGAGTACAAGCCTCCCTCCGCGCTCTGCCAGAAGTGGTACAAGCCGTGAATGGCCGCATCGAGGTATTAATGGATGGTGGCATTCGCCGCGGCACCGATATTATTAAAGCGCTATGCCTGGGCGCACGCGCTGTATTATGTGGCCGTGCCTACGCCTATGGTTTGGCCGCTGCCGGTGAAGCCGGAGTCGATCGCGCAATAGAAATTCTTCGCGTCGATCTGGAGCGCACCCTCAGGCTGCTGGGCTGCCCGTCGGTTGCGGAACTTGATCGTTCTTACATAAATGTTCCCAAAAACTGGGACACTTAATTTTCTTTGTCTTGATTTTCCGTCAAGAAATTGAAGTCACTGTTCAGTCTCTGTAACACAGCACACTCGTTCGCCAGGAGATTGTCATGCAGTGGACCCAGATCTACGATCCCTTCGGTCATTGGTGGCTCTCCACGCTGGTCGCAGCTCTTCCTATCATCGTACTTTTGGGGCTGCTGGCCGGCCTGAAGGTAAAGCCGCACTGGTGCGCCATCGCGGGCGCCGCGACCGCAGTCGCGGTTGCGATCCTAATTTTCAAAATGCCTCCCGTCCTTGCCGCAATTAGCTTCGGTTATGGCGTGGCCTTCGGGGCCTTGAAGATCGCGTGGATCGTTCTTGCCGCGATATATCTCTACGACATTTCCGTTGAGACCGGGCAATTTGAAATCATGAAGGAATCGATAGCCGGAATTACGTCGGACCGCCGCTTGCAAGTCCTGCTCATTGCTTTTTGCTTTGGAGCTTTTATCGAAGGCGCAGCCGGCTTCGGCGCGCCCGTCGCAATTGCGGGCGCATTTATGATTGGCCTCGGATTCAAGCCATTCCACGCAGCCGCCTTGAACCTGATTGCCAATACCGCACCTGTAGCCTGGGGGGCGATCGGCACGCCCATACACACTCTCGCGGCGGTAGCGGGTTTACCCGAGTCCGATCTGAATGCCATGTTGGGCCGCATCCTGCCCTTCACAGCGGTTCTTATTCCCTTCTGGCTGGTGCGCACCATGGTCGGATGGAAGGAAACTTTCGAAGTGTTTCCCGCCATTCTGGTGGTCGGCATCTCGTTCGCGCTTACCCAGTTTCTTTGGTCCAATTACGTCGACGGCAATCTCGTTGACATTATGGGCGGCGTGGTTTCGATTTTAGCTGCCTTGATTTTTCTGCGATTCTGGAAACCGAAAAAGATCTGGCGCTTCGACTATGACGACAAAGAGTCAACGCCTGTTATGCCAACGAAAGCAGTCTCTGACGATGTGGGCGGCCAATGGACTGCTCAACAGTTTGATGGATTGGTCAAAGTACGCAGCTACTCTGCGGGGCAAATCTTAAAAGCCTGGATGCCTTTCGCGATCCTCTCGCTGTTCGTGCTGGTCTGGGGATTGCCCAGCGTAAAGTTGGCGATGAACCAGGCTACAACCCCGGCATTCCGCGTCCTGCTCGCCAATGGCAAAGTTCGCCCAGGACCGCCAGGCTGGGATGTGCCCTATCTACATAACACAGTCTTCCGCGCAGTTCCCGTCGTTCCGAAACCAACGCCCGAAGCGGCGCGCTACGATTTCAATTGGCTTTCCGCCACAGGCACCGGATGCTTCTTCGCAGCAATCGTCTCCGGACTCATGCTCGGGCAAGGTCCGATTCAGTTGATGAAAATCTTCTGGCGAACGCTGGTGCGCATGCGGCTTGCCATGGTCGCCATCTCATTCATGCTCGGCCTTGGCTACATCACCCGTTATTCCGGCCTCGATGCCGTGCTGGGCCTCGCCTTTACCCGCACCGGATGGTTTTATCCCTTCTTCGGCACGTTTCTCGGCTGGCTCGGAGTTGCACTCACCGGCAGCGATACCTCCGCCAACGCGCTCTTCGGAAGTCTGCAGAGAATCACCGCTCAGCAACTGGGCATCGATCCAATTCTGATGTGCGCGGCCAACAGCGCCGGAGGAGTGATGGGCAAAATGGTGGATGCGCAGTCCATCACGATTGCCACCGCGGCTACCGAGCAAGTGGGCAACGAAGGCATTATCTTTCGCTTCGTCGCGTGGCATTCGATCGCGCTTTGCTCGATTGTAGGAATTATCGTGATGCTCTATGCCTACGTTTTCCGTCATGCCGTCCCGCATGGGTTGCAGTTCATCAAATAGCGGATTGATTTTCGGCGTTTGTTTTACAAAATCAATTTTTAGCTGCGAGCTTTAACCCTGCCCGGATCTCCGCCACAATTTGCGCAGGGGATTGATCGATATCCACCACCGTTGCCTGCCCCGGCTCTTCCAACGTCGAAAGCTGGCTGTCGAGCATGCGCTCGGTCATGAAATGTCCATGCCGTTCGTGCAATCGTTGCCGCAGCAGTTGCGGCGTTCCCTTTAAATAAACGAACTGTACATCCGAATCAACCCGCAGTTGTTCGCGATAAACGTGCTTCAGCGCCGAACAAGCCAGTACCGCGTTGGTTTCTGTCTTGATCCAAGTTGCAATCAGATTACCCAAGATCTCCAACCAGGACTCGCGATCAGCGTCGGTCAGCGGGATTCCGTTCCTCATCTTCTCCACATTTGCCGCCGGATGATAGTCATCTCCATCTGCAAACACCCAACCAAGATCGGATGCCAGCAACTTGCCAATCGTCGTCTTCCCCGCACCCGATACGCCCATCAACAAGATCACCACGACGCCTCCAGTTAACGAATATCCTCCCAAATATTTCCAGCATTTGGCCCTGCCATTCCCCTTCCTGCGGACAGTTGATAGAATGACAACGATCCAAACATTCATGCTTGCTTAACTGCACTCAGGAAATTCTGAACTCAACCATGTCAAAATCGCTGCTACTTGTTGTGTTTCTTGGTTTTTCTGGCGTTTTTTCCTTCTCGCAAACCTTTGGTGATCCCTTGCAAGGGAGTTCATCTCAAGGAAATAACGTACCAGATTGCACTGATCCAACGATGGCCGCAGAATGCAGTGGCCTACAGGGCCAGGGATACGGTGGCGGCTATAACGGTGGCGGTGGCTATAATGGAGTTTCCGGGCGCAATCTTTCATCGTCCGGAACGCGAACACCGCTATTGACCAATGGCGGCTTCAATGTTGATCAGTACACTCCCGCCCGGCCGCCCCTGAATCCTTCGCAAGTCCGGCGCGTGCAAACACCGCCTAAGGTGGAAACTGAATTCGAACAGATGGTAGCCGATTCAGTAGGCCGTCCCTTGTCCCTGTTTGGTCAATCCTTATTCATGCAGCCTCCCAGCACGTTCTCTCCCGTCGACTGGATGCAGGTTCCCAATGACTACATCATCGGGCCGGGCGACGAACTCCAGATCAAGGTCTGGGGCCAGGTTGAGGCCAGTTTACGAGTAATTGTCGATCGTTCTGGCCAGATTTATATCCCACAGGTAGGAGAAATCCAGGTCGCCGGTGTCCACTACGGCGACCTCGAGGAACACTTAAAGCGCGACATCGGAAGGGTATTCAAGAATTTCAACGTTACCGCCAGCCTCGGCCGGCTTCGCTCCATCCAGGTAGTCTTGGTCGGCTATGCCAGTTATCCCGGTACTTACACGATCGGCGCGTTGAGCACGCTGGTGAATGCAATTTTCGCCTCCGGCGGCCCTTCGCCACAAGGATCATTGCGGCATATTCAGGTTCGCCGCGATGGAACGACAATCACAGATTTCGATCTGTACGACCTCTTGATCAAAGGCGATAAGTCAAAGGATGTTCGTCTTCAACCCGGCGACATCATTTACATTCCTCACGTCGGTCCGCTGGTTGCCATCTCCGGTTCGGTAAATTCTCCGGCTATCTATGAAATGAAGGACACATCCACATTAAACGACCTCATTGAAGACGCTGGTGACTTGAGCACGGTTGCCGACACCAGCAAAATCACGATTGATCGTGTGGCGGATCACACGGTGCGCAAAACTTTGGAGTTTCCCTTCGACGCCCAATCCCGCGCCGAACTGCTGAAAGATGGCGATATTGTACGCGTATTTTCCATCGTCCCTCGTTTCGAAGATACCGTAACTTTGCGCGGTAACGTCGCCAATCCCGGCCGTTATCCCTGGAAGCCGGGCATGCGGGTACGGGATCTGATTCCGGATGCTCAGGCATTGCTTACGCGTCGGTACTGGCGCACTCGTGCAGCCATTGTCAACGGCACTGGAACCGAGTATCCCGTTCGTACCCCTCCACCCCAAAACAATCAGCAAAATGGACTGAATCCAAATAACCGCACCAGCGCCAACCAGCAGCAGACGAATGGCGCAACAACCGGGGTAACGTCCACCGGCACCGGCAATACTTCAAATTCCATACAGGGCTATACCCTGCCTCAAGATCAACCCGATTCTGCGGGATCTTCCACGGACCTCGGAGCCGCCCTATACGCGCAGAACGAGCAAAATCCGTCTGCGAATGCAGCATCTAATCCGTCTAATCCGTCTAATTCTTCTAATCCAACCTCTCCGAATAGCCAGCAACCTCAAACGGCTGGAAATAGCCCCACTCCAAGTGTTGCGACGGATCTCGTTTCCGACGTGCGCCGCTACGCTCCCGAAATCAACTGGGATTACGCCATCATCCAGCGAGTCAATCCATTGGATCTCTCTTCCAAATTGATTTGGATGAGTCCCCGCAAGGCCATTCTCGAACACGACGACGAAAGCAATCTCGAGTTGCAACCGGGCGATATCGTAACCATATTCTCCCAGCGCGACATCAGCGTGCCGCAGGCCGAACGATCACAATATGTGATTGTCGAGGGCGAGGTAAAACGCCCCGGCGTTTATAAGCTGGAAGCCAATGAGACGCTCCCGGCTCTTTTGCAGCGCGCCGGCGGCCTGACTGCCGATGCTTATATTTATGGCACGCAATTGACCCGCGAATCTGCGCGCCTTGACCAGCAGAAAAGCCTGGACGAGCTGGCTCGCACCATGGAAGTGCAAATCCGGCAAACGGCTGTTGCCGTGGCTGCTTCCGCACAACCCGGGGACGTTGGGCAGTTGATCGGGGCGCAGGAAGCAATTATTGGCCAACTTCGCAACACTCGTGCCAATGGGCGCGTCTCTCTTCCGGTTAAGCCTAACGACAAAAATCTTACCGACTATCCCAGTATGCTGTTAGAAGACAGCGACCGCCTCAATATTCCACATACTCCTTCCACTGTGTCCGTGGTGGGAGACGTGTACAATCCCGGCTCTTTTATTTTCGAACCGCACAATACCACCGGCGGCTATCTCGTGATCGCGGGCAAAGGGAAACCGCAATCGGACATGCATCATGCTTTTGTGCTGCGGGCCAATGGTGAAGTGGTTGCCGCAAATAACGTAAATGGCCTCTTTACGGGATCAAGATTTTACCGCGTCCATTTAAATCCTGGCGATCAGATCGTTGTGCCCTTCAAGTTGCCGACTGGAGCCTTCATCCGCGGTTTGCGCGACTGGACGCAAGTTTCTTCCCAATTGGCTCTGACTGCGGCAGCTCTCGCCATATTGCAGTAAAAGAGAGCCGGGCAGATGAGCGCTTCCGCGTTTACCGCTGCTCAAGGTTCTTGCAGGCAATGTCCTGATGAGCTGCCATGATTTATGCGGATCAAAGATGGATTGGGAACCACGGCATCGGCCGCTTCGCGCGCCATGTTCTTCCCGCTCTCGACTATCGACCGATATCGCTGACATCTAATCCGGCCGCACCGCTCGATGCCTTACGCCTGGCGCGGGCATTAGGCAGACTAACTACCAGCGATCTGTTTTTTTCGCCGGGCTACAATACGCCCCTCTATTGCCCGGCGCCATTCATTTTCACGATCCACGATCTCAGCCATGTCTACTGCCAGGAAAATACGAGCCCAGCGATTCAGCTTTATTACGCGACCATCATGAAGCGGGCGTGCCGTCGCGCCACGAAAATTCTTACGGTTTCTGAATTCACACGCGGACAAATCATCGAGTGGTCGGCCGTATCGCCCGAAAAAGTTTTCAATGTTGGCTGCGGAGTGGACACCGCGTACCAGCCCGTAGGCGATTCTTACGGACTTCCATTTCCTTATCTTCTGTGCGTAAGTAACCGCAAGCCTCACAAGAACGAATTCCGCGTGGTGGAAGCATTCTCCAAAGCGCGGCTCGACGCCGAAATTTGCCTGGTATTTACCGGGAATGCCACGCCCGATCTAGATCATTGGATAAAGCGGCAGCAGTTGCAATCACGCGTGAAATTTGTTGGCATGGTTCCCGAAGAAAAATTACCGTCGCTCTACCGGGGCGCCAGGGCACTAATATTCCCTTCTTTGTACGAAGGATTTGGGCTACCGGTGCTGGAAGCCATGGCATGCGGCACGCCCGTCGTAACTTCAAATGTTACGGCTCTTCCAGAAATAGCCGCGGATGCGGCGTTGCTCGTGGATCCCATTTCTGTGGAGCAGATTGCCAGGGCGATGGAGCAGATTGTGACTGACTCATCATTCCGCCTGCGGTTGTACGAAAACGGATTGTCACGGATCGCCCGGTTTTCATGGATTAACACTTCTGCCGAAGTGCGTAAAATCGTGGCGGAAGTGCAACTCAACAAGATATGAGAGGATGGAGCGGTGCGCTTCCGTGACTTATTGATTCGCAATCTTGCATCCCCCTATGGGATTACGGCGGCTTCATTCCTCGTATTCCTCGGCGCATTCTTGTTCCCTCCCGCCCTTTACTCCAGCTATATGGGGGAACCAGATCTTATATTTCTCGACCCTGCTTCCTTCATATTTTTTTCCCTTTGCACACTGGGCTTTGTACTGGGACTGCTATTAGTCGAATTCATGTTCCCCGTACGTGGTTTTACGTACGAAAAGAAAGAGACTCGCATCTCTCCTGCGTGGTTCATCCTCTTGCCTGTTGTCGGCGGCGCAGCGACTGTAATTCTCTCGATCGTCCTCCTGCTTCGAAACAACACCTACCTTCTAGCTCTGCTTCTCTCCGCACAAGGAGCGCGCGTTCATTCCGATTTGGGTATCGAGGTTGAAGGCACATTAGTCCAGGCGTGTCCCGCGGTTATGGGGATTGTATGGTGGGCTATATGGAGGAAGGATCAGTTTAATATTCGTGGGTGGAGAAGATCCGCAGTTCATTGGGCAATCGGCATTGCAGTTCTTTCATTGCTGATCTTGGAGGCACTCAAGTTGACGCGCGGCGAGCTGATGCCGGCTATTGCGGGTCTTGGTGTCGTCATGCTTCTGCGCCGACTGATCGATAGAAAACTTACGCTCACACTTGCAGCAAAATTTGGGTCAATTTTTATTCTTTCGATTGTTGCAGCTTTCATGGCGATTTCCCTGCTCCGAGGTATCGGTGATGCGGGAGTCATAATCAACGATATTCTGGGTTATACCATCGCCTCATATAATCGCCTGGCCGCAGTTCTAGATGGCAGAATGCACTACACCTTCGCGGGGCGGGGTTTTTATATCTCTACGTTTGCCAGCTACAATCACACCTTTAATAAATTGTTCCATGCCAATGAAATATTTGCTTGGCCCGACGTTGACTCTGACTGGCGTTCGCAATTCAATGCCGTCGATGGGGCGGGTCTGAACGGGAACCTTATTTGGGCCGGAGCGTTTGGCTACATTTTTTCTGATCTAAAGTGGCTGTCCCCGCTTTTGCTCATCGTCTACGGTTTGCTCACCGGTTGGGCTTGGCGCTCGCTCAGATTGGGAAAGATAGCCGGAATTTTGCTTTATCCGTGGTGTGCATTTTGTATTCTGTTTTGGTTTGGGGTGAATTATTTGTTGGACATGCAACCCGTCATTCTTATAATTGACGCGATTTGCCTCGTCTTTTATGAATCTTTATTAGTTCGCGGTCCAGTAAAAATCGGCAACAATGGGGGCCCCTGACATGATTTCGTCACACTGCACCTTTGGGGGATTCCGTCATCGTATTCTGGATACCAGAGGGAGAGTTCGACGATAGTCTTGTATCCCCGACCATACGCTATCGCAACGCAAAAACTGGAGCCGGAATAGGCGTCGCGCGAAACGCGCGGTTAGGAATAGAAATGACGCCAAGCGTGGCGCCGGGGAATGAAGGGCTAGTATACGCAAACCTGAGGCAGTGAAATAACGATCGCGGATAAGGTTGTTTCCTCCAGTGCTTGCGTTCACCTTATGTAAGACACGAGAATCAGGCGCGGCAGCCAGCCCCCAGCCACGCTTGCGCATGCGCAGGCAGAATTCAGTGTCCTCCCAGTAGAGAAAAAATCCCTCGTCTAGTAAACCGGCATCTTCCACGGCCGTACGCGTGACAAGTAGGCTAGCCCCATTCAGGGTGTCAAACCAATCATCTTCATGAGGCACTTCGCTGCTGTGGGAGTAACCAATCCATAGATTAACGCGGCCGCCAGCCCAAATCTGTACGGTCAACGGCGCGCCAGCGTAGTAGCAAATGGAAGCAACCGCTCCGATTCGCCTGTCGGTCAGGGCCTTTGCAATTAGTGCAGAGAGCGCATCCGGAGCCGGCTTCGTGTCGTTGTTGAGCAACCATAGATAATCGGCGCCGTGAGCAAGCGCATGGCGGATTCCAATGTTATTTCCGCTCGCAAAACCTAGATTTTCCGCACTCTGAAGGAGCAGAATATCCGGATGAGCAACTCGTATTCTGGTAATCGAATCGTCAGTTGAACCGTTATCCACAACGATGACAGTTAGATGTGGATACGTACATTGTCTCAACGCATCGAGACACTCGATTGTGTCCCGCCAGCCATTCCAATTCAGAACAATACAGGCTACCTGCGGAGTCGAATTCAATTGGACGGGCGTCCTGTCGGGCTTGTACTGTCAAACACGCCGCCAGACAAGTACAGCGGCGCGCGCAAATGATGCTCGTTCATAGTCCCTCTCGCTTTCCCATTCTCCCGGTGAGCCCATCCCATGTTCCAAGCAAAAAGCTACGGAATTTGCGCGCGCGGTTCTGCTCGCCGACGAAGCACTTGATCGTTTCCCGCAAGGCTTCGTTCATGGAAGACAGCGTCCAGCGAGGGAACCTCCGAAAATATTTTCGATATACGACGACTCTGTTGCGCGAAATGTAATACCGCCTCATCGCGCTGTGATGGCTGGGGCCAAAACTGAGTCCCAGAAACGAAAACCTCGTGGGATTGCCTGCGCAATGCAGCAGCACAGCCTGCCGGGAGTCGGCAAGCAGGAAACCTGCAGCACGGATGCGCAGGCTATACTCGCAATCCACCAGATCGATGAAGTATTCGGATGCGAACCAACCGATTCTGTCAAAGATCCATGTTGGCATGAGTGTTCCCGAAGTCATGGCGGTTGCCGGCCCTCCATCACTGGCGCGCGGAACCACCGTCTCGATGCCAGTCTCGGGTATCACGTACTTGGGTTGGACCGAGCCTACGCGCTCACGCTCAGGATGGGATTCCCAGGCGTCAAACATCTGACCAACAAAACCCTCGCTGATTCTGCTGTCCTGGTCGAACAGTATCACCCAGGAATAGCCTTTCTCTTTGGCGCAGCGAACCCCTTGATTCAAAGCCTCAGCTACCCCTAGATTCTCTCCGTTCTCAACGAGTTGAAACCCAAGGCTCTGGCTGGCCTTGCGCAGCGGATTGAGTTCCTCGGCATTCGAACCATTGTCCACCACCACCAACCCTTGCACCTGAGCATGAATATTCGACAAGTGTTCAATATTCTCGGGGCTGGGGTGATAAGTAACGATTATCGCGCAGACAGATGGCGCTGTCATGGCCTGTTTCCTTGTCCGGTCGGACTTGAAAGGGTGATGGCCGGGCGACAATTCAACTGGAAGTTGCCCGATCGACTTCAAACTAAAATTCCCAAACCGTTACTTTCCTTAAAATTATAGAATCGCTTGCCTGTCTGGCGCGAAATATCGATGACAGCCCGTTTCACAGCCCAATAACTTTGCGTGTCATGGAAGAGAACGCATTGCGCATGCTGGGCGCTCCACAAACCGCAGGTGAAGGTATCAATATAGGTGTGAACAATATCCACATGAATCAGGTCATAGCGACTTTCGTCCTTAGCCATCCAGTCACGGTAATCAGCTCGAACAAGACGTATATTTTCAAAACTGGAAAGCCGTTCTGAAGTTTCCGCAAAGATATCCCTTTTGTCGAGCGTATGCTTATCGCCGACAAATATATCTACTCCGGTAACAGAATCGAAAAAACAAGAGAGAGCGGCGGTGGAATATCCGTATTCGACACCAAACTCCAGGCATCGATTGGTACCAATGCTAAATCTCTGAATCACATCCCCCAGCACGCTTTCTATTCCCTTCCACGCGGTGACCACCGGTAGAACCCTCGGCGGTAGCTGGCGGTGTTGCGGCACATAAGGCAAAATTGGAACTTTTGCAGCGACTAATCCGCCAAAAACCGATTTCCAATATTCGATTTCTCCGACCACGTGTAACTCCCCCAAGGAATGTATTCAAAGACCAGACAATCTTCATTAGTTTTAGAATGTTTTTATCAGCTGAGACTCGTCTTCAATATAAGCTTCCTGCTGGATATACGCATAAGATCCTCTCGCTCTTGCTTGTTCAACCCACCAAACCAGGCAAACAGCAAAGTACTTATGCTCCAGAGAATTGCCACTTGGATACTGAGAGCTACTCGAGCACCCGACCACCAGAGAGGAAGAAGCGCCAGAGACGGAATAGCGATCATCGCAGGCTGAAGCAATCCCTTCAGAAAAAGCCGTGAACGAGAAATTGAAAGTGTTTGGCGCGTGAAGTGCATGGTGATTGCAAAATGCAGCGATACGCTGACGAACGATCCCATTACTGTACCCAGCGCCACGCCAATTGCGCCATACCGGCTCGCGAGATAGACACTGGCGCCCAAATTCACGACAGCTTCTGCGACCGCAGTTGTTATAGCCGCTCCCTGTTTGCCGATCGCACAAACCATGTTGGCATAAGGCGCACATAAACTACGAATCACATTTGCGAAAACCAGAATGCGGAGATAGGTAAGGGTATGAACAGCATAAACTGGACCAACCCATAGGCGTAGAATTGGGAACCCACAAACCATCAGCGGCAATCCGGTCAATAGCAAGAGCACTGTCGTGTAACGGGTGAATTTGGCAAGAAAATCACCCATTTCTATAGCTGATCTCTGTGTGCTCATGGCAGACGATGCGGGCATCAAAGGGCCCATCATCGATCCGAGGATCAACAAGACAAAGCTGGTTGGCAGCGTGGCAATAGAGTAGTACGCAGTTTGCCCATAGTCGTAATGGCCCACGATAGTGACATCTAGTCCGGCGACGCACAGCATTCCCAGAGTCCATATCGATTGCAAAGAACAATAACCAGCCAGGGTCTTGAGAACGCTATAGTCAGCCAAGCGCGCGGATATTCGGATGCGGGACGCTTTTTTGTGCCATGCCAGAACCTGTGCGAGCCCAGTCACAACGTTGACCAGCGCCACAGCCATCCCCATGGCCGTGAGATTACCGTGCAGAGCAACAACCAGAAGAACAACTGTAGCGTAGCTGGCCCGGTTGACGATCGCGATCGTCATAGGAATCCAGTAACGCTGGAGCCCAAGAAAAACAGCCGAATATACCGCGCAGACCAGGCCGAAGGACAGAGAGGAGCCGACCAGCATCACACTAACACGCACATCATGGTAAAGATTCGCGGGCATCGAGCTAAACAACCGCGGGACCTGCCACGCGAGAACGAGAGTCAGACCTACGCCCAGTATTCCGGCAAGCAACGTAAGAGCAAATCCGGCGCTGGCGTGACGCCCTGCGCCGGATTCATCGCCCTTTGCATCGTATTCGGCAACGAACTTGGAAACTGCCGTTTGTATCCCCAGATCAAGATATGAAACGTAGGCCGCCAGTTGAAGGATCAGTACCCACGCGGCATACGTCGTGACCGGCAAATGATGGGTTAGGTAGGCAGGCAGCACCAGCGCGACCACCGAAACCGCAACCATACGCGCCAGGCTGGCGACGATATTTCTGGAGATAGTTTTGGCAAAAGTGCTCGATTCTCTCGCACCGTTGCCCTGAGAATTGGGGATTATCGTAGAAACTTCACTCAAATTAAGATCAACCCGTCCCAGGTAAGGATATACCAAGTACGCCCGCGAATGGTCAATTCTACCGACCGTCTAGCGGAGCGCCAGATTTTCCGACTGCTCTTTTCTGCGAGGAGTCAGCACAACGTATGGAACTACTGTGCCGGAAAATTGACTTCGCAGAACAGGGTTGGAAAATGGCGGAGCATGGTCGCCAACGATGACGAAAACGGTTGGGCGAGCTAAGTTTGCCAGAGCCAGTTGAGATACGGAATGATGAACATTCGAAACCAGTTGATACCAGGAACAGAATGCCGGCTGCTGTGATAGGAGCGGCGCAACTGAGCATGAATCTGCCGCGGGCAGGGGGGCTGGCGTAGGCACTGGCAAGTGAGAATTCAAAGTGACCCAGTATACGAAAGCTGGGTTAGTTTCCTGATTTTCAAGACGGTGCCCAATCCATTGGGCAACTGCTGCATCGCAGGTTCCGGTGAACGCGCCCACACAATCAGGTAGGCCCTGCTGCCGGAATCCATCCCTAAACCATTGCTCCCGAAACCCGATGCTGCTATACCATGTCCGGCGATTGAACATGTGACCATCCATCCCGTGCAGCGCGATGTTGTAATATCCCTGCGCAGCAAGCCGGGTGGGAAGGCAGCCTTGTAATTCCTGGGCAGTAGCGTTGAGCAGATGAAAACCGATCTTGCTCTCGCACAGTTCACGAGCTTCGCCCGGGACTGTCGATCCGAAGAAAGGAACCGTCCCTTCGCGGACGTCGTAGCGGGAAGTCAGGTCCGGTTGTGAATAAGGTTGATCGAGTGCGTTTCGGATATTCGCATCCTCCGCCAGCCCCCACGATTCGACCAGAACTAGCACTACGTTGGGTGCATCCTGGCTTCCTTTATTCGCGGTAAATACGGCCGAACCAACCCCTGCGGCTGACGCGCTTGGAACGAGGGATGCCTGGGTTTCCGAAGCCAGCACTCTATCGTTCGTTACGATGCTCTTAATTTCATTGCGCACCAGTCGAATCATAGGAACCCGCGAAATCCAGACCTCGTTGAGATAGCTGTACTTCAATGAGTCGGTGGGTAGCGCTAAACGGAAGGGATTAGGGATCTTTCCAGTTCCACGAACCACCATCACGAAATCTACTGAGACGGGTATTACGGCAAAGGCAAGCAGACATCCTGCAACAATCCAGCGGTCAACTCCTTGGATTCTTGCGACCGGAAAACGTATTGCGATGACAGAGATCAGCAGCGCCAGGGCGGCGATTAAGCCCACGAGAAATATTCGGGGTCCCGAAAGTAAGTATAGAAAACTGGAGCTCCTCAGGCATTCTCCGGGGGAGAGATAAAAAGTCTGGCTCACCCCGCAAATCAGATCGGCGACGATGACCAGAAATAGCAAAATCCCAGACATGGCTCTTGGGATAAAAAGCGCGAGCAAGCCGATTCCGATGTATTCAACGCAGAAAAGTCCATTGCGCATCAAGCCGAGCAAAGGGCTTGCAGTCCAGAAGGGGAGATTTGTCAAAATTGCGTAGAAAAGAACGAAGAAAACCAGAGTAGATGTTCGGCCCATTAACAATTTTCCCAAGATTTCGTCTGCCTCCGCGAGGTCTCCACAACGCTGTGCGGCCAAGTATATATCAGAAGCAGCGAGATTCAGCCGGCGTAATAGAAATTGGAAAGTCGCGGTGAATTGGGATCAATTCGAAATTTTCCCGCAGTAAACTGTCGCTAAAGTTTATGTAGACTGACGGGTCGATGGTGAGCCAAGTTCGGCTGGAGACTTGGTCAGAATCTGAGCAGGCGTGCGGCGAGCAAAGAATAGCCCGGCGGTCACACCAACCACTTGCGCACAGGCTCGTGCGGCCAGCAGCACCGGGGATAACAATCCCACAACCGGATCCTTCTTGATCGCCCGCAGTGCGAATGGCAGCGTGCTGAGCAGGAAGACAGCCAATACAATGCCGGATGCAGGCAGTGCTGGCTTCACCACCGCGTCAACAGCTATGGCCATCATCAATGCAGGCGCAAAGAGAAGCTGGAGCTTCATGAGCTGCGGAGTATGGCTGTCTTTCACACCTTTGCTGGGATTTTTCTTTACGGCCAATACTCGCCAAAAAGCAAATTTGTACTTTTTCTTAAGGTATCGCGCTAGCGTATCAGGGTGCGTATGGTAGACGACGGCGCCAGGAACGAATTTCATCCTCCAGCCACAGGCCGACATACGGTAGGAGAGTTCAATATCCTCGGCGCAAGCCACTGGAAACGAAATATCGTAGCCGCCCATCTCTAGGAAACGGTCGCGACGAAATGCGGCGGAATAAGTATCCACGAAGTCGATATAGGGAAACCCCGCCATTCGACGATAACGATCCTCATACTCAATCTGCACCATGCGAGCAGCCAGGTTCTTTTGCCGGCTGCGATAGACTCCCTTTGCACCCACAACTTCTGGATCTTCGAAGGGTACGAGCATCGCGTCAAGCCAGTCCGGCATTGGAACACAATCATCGTCGGTAAAAAGAATAATCGAGCCGTGTGCCTCCGCAGCACCGCGATTGCGAGCCGCGGCTGGACCTGCGTTTGCCTGAGTGATGAGGCGCACTTGGGAATACCGCCTAACCACTTCCGCCGTGTTGTCCGTGGACCCGTCGTCGACAACCAGGATCTCGGCGCCTCGGCTTATCGCTTGCTCTAGGAGGGCATCCAGACAATTACCGACGCGAGAGGCACCGTTAAACGTCGGGATGATGATCGATATCGATTGGGCTTTGATGGGATTACTCCAGTTGCACCTCTATGCTGAATCCGTGGCAATCTTCGAGACGTTGCCGCAGAACTGAATCCGGATCCATACCCAGAACACGCAACTTCAGACTGTGACTTGAGGGCTGGCAGACCTGGCGCCATCATGTGCGGAGATCCTTCCGGCATCTTCACTGTTTTCGTGCCGACTGCCCCGCAACAGATACTTCGAGAGCGTGATAAAACCCTTGACGTTCCGCTGCAACTCGCGGCGGTCCTTCATCGACTGCTTCAGCTTGTAAAACAGATACGACGGGCTGAGATAGAAGCTGCGCCGCGCCCGGTCGCAGAAACTCACCAACTGCTCATGCGTGATATTGGGAAGCGTGACCACGCTGTTGTGCAAGCCATCCTTGGTCAACCATGCGCCCCAGTCCTCGATCTGAATGTAATTTCGTTTCTTGGCCTCTTCATAGGCGGTCGTGCCCGGATACACCATGATCGGGAAGAATTGTGCCGTATCAGGCTGCAGCTTTTTAGCGAAGCTGAGGGTTTTTTCCATGCTGCCCGGCGTTTCGTTCAAGTTGCCCACCATGAAGCAGCCATGCACCATGATCCCCGACTCCCGGCAGCGGCGGACGAAGTGATGCGCCTCTTCGTGGTATTTAGCGTCGCGGCGGTCATCATTATTTTTCTTCATGCCGTTGATAACTTCGACATCGCCGCTCTCAAACCCTACGCAGAAAAGACGCGCGCCGGCCTTATGCAGTGTGGAAAGCAATTCGCCATCCGCGCCGATATCGGCACGGCAGTTGGCATCGAACGGCAGTTTGTTGCCACGGCGAATCAATTCGTTGGCCAGGTCCATGGTGCGCGGCTTGCTGATGATGAACGTGTCATCTTCCAGCATCGCGGTCTTGATTTCAGGCATCTCGCGCGAGACGTAGTCGAACTCGTCGGCAACGTTGGATACCGAGCGGTAGCGCATTTTGTGCCCGCTGAAGGTCTGCGGATAGACGCAGAACGAGCAGTGATACGGGCATCCGCGGCTGGTATCGAAAACCACCAGCGGCCAAAGCGAATGGCCATAAAAGTAATCCGGTGTATGCAGGAATCGTTTGTACACTTCGGAGACGAAGGGCAGCTCATCCAGATTTGGGATGGCTTCGCGTTGCTTGTTATGAATGATCTCGCCAGTCGCTGACCGGCGCCACACTAGTCCTTCGACGTCCGAAAGATCCGCACCGCAAGCCTTCGCTTCCAGCCAATCGCGCACCGTGTATTCATATTCGCGGACGGCGACAGCTTCCAGAGCTGGCGACATAAGAAGAGTTTCTCTCGGCAGCGACGACACATGCCGGCCGACCAGCAACACATGCAAAGAAGGCTTCGCAGCAACCAGAGACTCAATCACGCTGACGTCATTGATAATGCTCGGCGTGGAGGTATCGCAAACCACTGCCTCGATATTCTTTGCGTTGATACGGTCGATGACCGCCTGCACGGAATAACCGGCTGCAGGAGAGTCAACCAGATCCACATCGTGCCCTTTTTGAATTGCGACCCCCGCCGCCGTGGCCAACCATTTGGGATAATAGAGAGTTCCACTCTTGGTGACCGCGGGACTGCGTTGTTCACGAGAAAATCTTGGATGAAAAGGGGGATTCAAAAACAAGACACGCATATTTGTCAGTATATCAAAGCGTGCTGTGAATACTAGTTACACAAGTATTTCACTTGGAACCAGGCTCAAAACTGGCATGGGAACCGCGAAAAACCCCGAACTATCTCATAGTTGGCTTTGTTTTCCATAGTTCCCTGATCGTACGCAGGCGCCGTCGATTCTCCGGCAGCTCGGCGGCGCGTGCCAAGCGTTGCCTCATCACTAGCCAGAACGGAGCGATAAAAAAAGCGAGCATTGTCACGCCGATCACAATTAACGTGCGGTGCGGAGAAGATCTCTTATCCGGAGGCACGGCCACATCTACGATCTGAATCATCGAGCCTTCCTGGGCCTCGTCCAGCTTGGCAATTTCGAACTCCTTTGCCAGCAGCTCGTAGACAGCCTCCTGATACTTCAGGTCACGGAATCGGCGAATATATTCCATTCCCGCTTCCGTCACTCTTCCTTTCGAAAGATTAATATCTGATCCTGCATCTTGCTGTGATCCCGCTACGTGCTCGAGCTGCGATTGGAGTCCAGCGAGCTCTTGCTTAGCGAGAATCAGGTTAGGGTTGTCGTCCGTGGCAAAGGATCGCATGGCTTCAATCTCCACCTGTTTTGCCACGACTTGGGCGCGCAAAACGGCGGCAGACTCGATAAGGGCGCGCGCCTGGCTATCAATCTCCAAGACGCCAGTGGATCGTTGCGTCTTCGTCATCGCGTCTTCAGCGCCCGTCAGATTTTCCTTGGCCTGCTGTAATTGCTGTTGATAGAACAATCGGCGCCGCGCGGCTTCAGTGATCGCGAGGGTTGCAGAAAGTTTTCGAAATTCTTCCACGTAGCCGTTGGCCAATTCAGCGGCCCGTTTAGGATCACGGTCTTCGACCGTTAACCGGATCAGCCCATCTTTACTTCCGGATAAAGCGGTCGTCCGGTGCTCGAGTTCCTTGCGTGCCTCCGATGTCCGTTTTTTCTGATATTCCTTCACCAGATCAAAACGCTGAATGAGCGCGTCCTCACTGGTGCGACTGGTCAGCAAGGCCACGTACATATCCGCCGGATTTTTTAGAATACCGCCGGAGGCCAGTGTAGCCAATGAGCCCAGCGCTCCCATGTTCCCTCCGAGCTGCCCTAACAATGCCGAACCGACGGAAGAGTTCTGCGCCGGCGGAAGCAAAAGAACCTTCGCCTCGTACCGGATTGGCAGCAGAAGGGAAACAATAGCTGCGAGAGCAGCGGAGATTAATATGAAGCGCACAACAAAACGCCTATGCTCGACAACAAGAACCGCTATATCCAAAAACAAAAATTCAGTTTCGGACCGGTCGGTTTCGGACCGGAAGGAATCTTCATTTCTCTCGTTGATAATGGGTTCGGATTGAATTTCTGTTGGAATCATCGTGTGTAGGGTAAGTGCAGGTCAACACCTAAAGACCATGCGAACAGTGATTCTATCAGGCTTCTCCTAAACGTCGTAAAACAGCTTAACCGCCTCCGAGCGCAGATGCCAATATAATTTTATGCTAGCTTTGGGGGATCAAATTCCGGCTGCAAAATACAGAAATAAAAAAGAGAGCGTTTGATTCTAAAAAAAGATTCTGGGCGAATTTTTCCATTGCGCGAAACAATTTCCCCATCCCGGGGTTACCACGAGTGCATTGAATGAACCTGGCGGCAGCTTTCATCGAAATTACGAAAACCGGCTGCTGCCATGCCAAGGTCCGGGTAACGTCGTGCTTGTTGGCGGCGTTCGTCATTGGCTGTAGTTTAGGTAGTAGCTTGTTTGCCTGCGCACAAATGCCTACTGACGCAAACAACGCTCCGTCTTCTTCCTCAAAGCCAATGCCGCAGCTCGCGGATTCGTCGTTGGCGCCCGTCGATTTGAAATCGCTTCCCCGAAACCTTTTCACCGATCAGAAAAATTTGTGGACCACTCCCTTCCACATGACCCAGTCGGAATGGCAATGGACCGTTCCTTTGGCTTTTGTTGGAGCAGGTTTGCTGGCCAGCGACACCGCAATAGAAAAACACGTTCCCACCAACCCGGCGACGGTGTCCCATGCTGTAACAGCTTCCAATGCCGGCTTGGCGGCAATGGGAGCCGTTGGAGCCGGAATGTTCCTGTTGGGACATACCACGAACAACGACCAATGGCGCGAGACCGGACTTCTCAGCGGCGAAGCCGGAATTGACGCATTCCTCGATACAGAAGTTTTTGGCTACGCATTCGGGCGGGAACGCCCTTTTTCGGGAGACGGCAGGGGACGTTTTTTTCAAGGGGGAGATTCGTTTCCGTCGCAGCATGCGGCCATCAGTTGGGCCATCGCCAGCGTGATCGCTCACGAGTATCCCGGGCCTTTAACGGAGTTTCTAGCATATGGGCTGGCGAGCGGCGTAAGCGCCGCTCGAGTTGTTGGGCAAAAGCATTTTGCCAGCGATGTGCTCGTAGGAAGCGCGCTGGGCTGGTATATCGGCCGGCAGGTGTTCCGCTCTCATTCTCAATACAGTGATGCGGAAATCGCCAGATGGGGAACCTTCAGGAAAAATGACCTGGAAGATACAACGCACGAAACAGGAAATATGGGGTCGCCGAATGTGCCTCTCGATAGCTGGATTTATCCCGCAATGGAGCGATTGATTGCTCTGGGCTACATCCAATCGGCGAATTTGGGTATGCGGCCGTGGACGCGCATGGAGTGCGCTCGACTTCTTAAGGACGAGGCCGCGCGCCGGTTGCAAGACGACGATCGACAGGTCGAAAGCGCGCAGAAGATATACACAACTTTGGCAGACGAATTTAAAGACGAAACCAAGCGTTTAAATGGCGACACCAATCTGGGGATTGATCTTGATGCCGTTTATACCCGCTCCACGGAGATTGCCGGCAAACCGTTGCGCGACGGCCTTCATTTTGGCCAGACCATCACCAACGACTACGGGCGCCCTTATGCCCAGGGATTCAACAACGTAACCGGCTTTGCCGGCCATGCTGTCGCGGGGCCACTGTCCTTTTACGTGCGAACTGAATATCAGCACGCGCCCGCGCCCGCTACGCTCTCGGCCTCAGCGGCTCAAGCCATTGCCTCGGCGGACGGCCTACCGGCACCCCCCACCACCCCGCCTTCCATCGTAAATCAGGTGGACTTACTGGAAGGCTACGTGGGCATGCAGCTCAATAATTGGCAATTCACCTTCGGCAAACAGGCGCTTTGGTGGGGGGCAGGCGCTGGCGGTTCCATGCTCTTCAGCACAAATGCCGAGCCTATCCTGATGCTTCAAGTCAGCCGCGTGGAACCTTTTAAGTTACCCCTGCTGGGGTCTTTGAGGCTCAGTTACATCGTAGGAAGGCTTGACGGCTACCATTGGGTATACGGCCCAACCGCACTCGTTGGCTCCTGGACACAATCGCTCAGCGATCAGCCTTTTATCGTAGGCGAAAAAGCCACTCTTAAACCCACGTCAAACCTCGAATTGGGAATTAGCATCACCGCTCTTTTCGGAGGCCCAGGCGTGCCGGCGACGCCCCATAAACTTCTGCAAGCTGGTTTCTCCAATGGAAATGGCGCACCGGGTACTTCTGGCGACCCAGGCGACCGCCGGGGAGGATTCGACTTCAATTATCGAATTCCAGGCGCACGCGACTGGCTTTCGTTCTACGCGGATGCTTTCACGGACGATGAAGCAAATCCTTGGTTGGCCTGGAATAAGACTGCCCTAACCTCAGGCCTTTATTTGTCCCGCGTTCCCGGCATTCCAAAACTCGACTTCCGTGTGGAAGGGGTATACACAGATCCACCGGGCGGCGGGAAAACAATTGAGCATGGATTTTTTTACATCAATGACCGTTTCAAGAGCGGATATACGAAC
>Ga0224568_1000017_pt1 | contig 92496 bp, 90 predicted proteins | sample CLU5metagenome_FD_182727 | JGI IMG/M metagenome (GOLD analysis project Ga0224568, IMG submission 182727) | Spruce litter microbial communities from Bohemian Forest, Czech Republic - CLU5 | ecosystem: Environmental > Terrestrial > Plant litter > Unclassified | place: Czech Republic: South... | reverse complement strand
AATCGTGTTCCCAAACCCCTGGCAGCGCGGGCAAGCCCCATATGGATTATTAAAAGAAAACAATCGCGGCTCCGGTTCCTCATAGCGCAAGTTACAGTGCTTGCACTCAAAGCGCTGCGAAAACCGCAACTGCCGCGCCGGCTGATCATCGGATTCCGGCAGATCAAAAATTACTTCACCGGATTCCCGATAGGCCGTTTCCACCGCATCTACAATCCGCGCTCGCGCCTCAGCCGAAACGGTAAGCCGATCCACTAAAACAAACACAGGTTGATCGAATCGAATATCCAGCAACGACTCCGGCGTGGAAAACTCGAACACTTGCCCCGCCTGATAAAGCCGGTTGAATCCTTCCTTGCGCAACTCAAAGAGCCGAGCCTTCATCGCATCGGTTAATGCGGAACCCGGCGCAGCAGCTTTCTTGCTGGTTTTCCGCGGACGTGGAGCTTTCTTAGCTTCTTGTGGCACCGCCGGAGTTTGCAGCGGAAACACAACCTGCACCCGCGTCTCCGGCTCCAAAGTCAGAAGCGCAGCCGCAATTTCGTCGACGGTATCTTTCTTTACCTCGCGCTCGCAATTCGCGCAATAAGTCCGCCCGATCCGTGCAAAGAGCAGCCGCAAGTAGTCATAAATCTCCGTGGCAGTAGCCACGGTCGATCTCGGATTTCGCGTCGAATTCTTCTGCCGGATCGCCACAGCTGGCGCGATCCCATCGATCGAATCCGCCTCCGGCTTCTCAATGCGCTCCAAAAACTGCCGTGCATACGCCGACAGCGATTCCACATACCGTCGCTGTCCTTCCGCATAAATTGTGTCGAAGGCGAGCGAAGACTTGCCGGATCCAGAAACCCCGGTCACCACCGTCAGCGCGTTGTGGGCAATCTCAAAATCAATGTTTTTGAGGTTATGGACACGCGCCCCGTGCACGACAATGTTTTCCGTAGACATCGAAGAAAGGCGGCTTATGAAGCTCAAACTTGCGCGCAGTCCTGCTAGCGCGTGCAGTGCCTATAGCCGAATCTTCTATTATAAAGCAGAGTTTTGCAGGGGAGATGTCTGCAGGTGGGCCGCGCCTTGCCGTATCTCATGCGCGGTACGCAAAGTCCGTTCGAAATGAGCTGAAAACAACACTGTTAACACCGATCCAATTCCCAGTCCAGCAATCAGGAAGGTAACGGCGCTGTGAATATCGTGACGAGCTTGATTCGAGATTTGTTTACCTTATCGATAAATTTCTCGTATGGAATTGTTAAGAAACAACTTGCAGCTCGCTCCGAAGCGATAGATGAATCTACGAATTAGGTTCGATGCTTTCCATAAGAATCGTATTGCTGTTCGCATCCAACTTGCCCGTTATCTTCACATGCTTGCCCAAGTATTGCTTGGCTTTCGCGGAATCGTTTAGCTTGTGGCTCACTTTGGTCGCCGGGTCTTGTAAAACTACATTTCCGTTTTCCTTCACTATGTTCCCGCTAAAAGTTCTGGCATCTTGAGTGGTAGCTTCGCCTGATGCCGGCATCTGTGCTTCATTTGCATGCTGTGGTGATTGCGCATAGGCCGACGGTGCCGCAACCGACGCCACCACCATGATGGCAACCGCTAAACATAGCCTCAACAAGAAGATCCGCATCCGCAGCCTCCTGATATTTACTTTGCAACAAGCTTGCCAACTTGCCCTGTGCGTATTTTGTTAAGAAACAACGCTTTGCCGGATCAGGCCGTCCGAAGCTATGAAAATTGCGCGGTGGGTGAGAATCTCTTGCCTACAACGGCACACTGTAAAGAAATCTATCGGCCGGTTAATATTTCCAAAAAGTACTTCCAGGCTACAGGATTTACCCGAGTTGCAATTGCTATAACTAAGAGTATTTTCTTCTCAATCGCGTACCCCAGACTTACGAGCGGTATAGCATTCCCGCCCATTTCTACATTAGTTAACCCGAAACCTTCGTCGACATGGAGAAATCAATGGCCGCCTACGGACTTTATCCCCAAGATGTAGCCCTTACCGATGTCGTGCGTACTCTTAACCAGGCGGGATTCGACGATGAACACATCTGCATGATGCTCTCACCGACTCATCCCATTGCATCTCTGGTTCGTGACGCCAGCCTTTTTAACTCGGAGTGCGAATCCAATGCCGTAACCGCCGGCTTGATCGGCTGGCTCTCGAGATTCGGCGCCGTGATGATTCCAACCGTAGGTTTTTTCGTCCGCTCGCAGGCTTTTTTCCACGCTCTCATGACGACGCGTGAAGCCCCGGCCCTCTGCGGCAACGCGAGAACTTTGTCGGGTCTGGGTTTTACGGACGACCAAGCCGACCGGTTTGAACTACAGCTCCGCGAAGTCGGCGTTTTGGTCTATGTATCCTGCGCAGAAGGCGAAAAGACCCAATGGGCTTGCGAGGTGCTGCGGCATACCGGCGCGCACGAAGCCGCAACCCTGGATGAAAAAATGTTAGCCATCGGCGCAACCGCCGCAGCCTGATTGGATTTCAATGACTGGATTTTAGTGATTAGTGAGGTTGTACGGATTTGTATCAGGGCATCGCTTAAGCGATATCGCAGCAGAGCGGAAAATAATATAAGGCTTCGGTCGCTGAGGGCAGCTCTGACTGCAAATCTCCGAGCTAAGGGCGATCGCGTTCCTGCTCCTCGTCCCGCCGCTTACCGTACCGAAAAGCCAGCCCCAACCCAAACACCATGATGCTCAAAGGCGGCGCCAGCATCACGAAAATGGCCCGGTTCAGCGCCCGCTGACCCTCCTTGGGCGTACTCTTCGCGGCGGCATTGCACATCGCACAGCCCTGCGCAAAAGCGGGCAAGGAAAAAACGCCCAGCACCGCGACAAATGCAAGATTCCGTACTTTGTGCGAGATCGACTTCATGACCGTCTCTACTTTACCCCGATCGTCAAAATCCGTCCCGCATCCGGGAAAAAGAAAAAGTACATAATGATGAAACACGCCGTCACTGAAACCACCAGCAACCACCTCATCAGCGGACGTTCAAATTTCAAGTGCATGAAATACGCAATGATCAGTGCCGACTTCACCACCGACAGCGCCAGCAGTACTTCCAGCATCCGTACCGGCTCAAACACCTGCCGGTAACCAAGCCAGACTTCCACGGCAGTCAGAACCAGCAGCGCGCCCCACACCCAGAAATACTGCCCTTTGCTATCGTCATGCGTCGCAGCATCGTGCATATGCAATTCCCTCGCGGTAATTTTGGGTGGCGCAGCGCTTTCAGCGCTGCGGTAATGCTCTTCTTACTCAGCGGCTTTAGCCGCTGTGTACAAACACCGCCCTAGATCTTGGTCGACATCAAATACACCAGCGGGAAAATAAACATCCACACCAGATCGACAAAGTGCCAGTACAGCCCGGACACCTCAACATCATGCGCGTCATAATCCTTCGGTTTCAAAAACAGAATCACGCTGGAAACAATCAACCCAATCAACAGCGCGTGAATTCCGTAGTGAAAAACATTGTCCGCAGGAATGAGCAGAAACCCCACCAGCCATAGTGCACCAAGAATCGGCAAAAACAACTTGCGCAGCGCCACAACCCCTAAATAGATCACGCCGATAGTCACGTGCAGCATGTGCATCGCGGTCAGACCAAAGAATGTCGCAGCAAACTGCGGCACGCCGGATGAAATATGCGCATATTCGCTTTCCAATTGACCGGCAGGCTTGGGAAATCCCGGCAGCGACAATCCTTCATGAATCAGCTTCGTCCACTCCATCCCGTGCAATACGATGAATGCTGTGCCAAATGCCATCGTCGCCAACAGCCAGTTTCGCGTCCACGCCCGATCATGCCGCTGCGCCGCGAACACCGCCATCACCATGGTGAGCGAACTCGACAGCAGGCAAGCCGTCATTACCGTCGCGTTGATAATGCTGTCTTTGCCAAACGGCGTCGGCCACGACGTATAGATGCGGTTGTAGCTAAAGGCAAATAGCAAAGCCCCGAACGTGAGCGAGTCCGAAGCCAAAAACAACCACATCCCAACCTTCTTCGAATACGCCCCAAACAGTGGAGCCTCAAATTCCCCTGCGTGTCCATGCGCGATTACAGCATCATCCTGCAGCGTGATCTCAGACATTCCCCAGTTTCTCCCTTCTTTCTACTGCGTCGTCCTGAGCGCAGCCGTTTTTCAGGCGGAGCGAAGGATCTCCTGACTACCAGCGCCACGGTGAGACATCTACTCGCTTACTTGGCGAACGCCAAGAGCGCAAACACATAGACCCACAACAAAGCCATAAAGTGCCAATACCAGGCGGTCACATCGACCACAATCCGCCGTGCCTCAACCGGCCGGTGCAGCAGGGAAGTCCCCGCCGCCCAAAGCAGCGCGACAATCCCTCCCGCCAAATGCACCGCATGAGCCGCCGTCAGCAAATATACGAATGAGCTGTTCGGATTCGTGTCCACAAAAAATCCGCGCCCCTTCAGTTCACCCCAGGCCAACCATTGCCCAACCAGAAATCCAAAGCCCAACAGCACCGTCACGCCCAGCCAGGGAAAACTTTTTTCCTTGCCCAATGAAATTCCGGGCATCGATTGCAACGGAGCCAGAGCCGCCCGCCGCGTAATCTGCCGCCGGGCCAACTCCATGGTTAAGCTGCTGGCTAACAGCAGCGCCGTGTTGATGGCCAACAGCGCCCACGGCAGCTGCACCATCCCCCAATCACGAACGTAAGAATTCGTTGAGCCATCGAAAGTTGGTAGTCCCTGCCGCACCACATACGCACTGGTCAGCGAAATAAAAACCATGCTGACGGTCGCGATCCCGCATACTAGCCCAAGCCGCGCCCGCCGTAGCCGCGCACCATAATCCGGAAAGTTGGAGCGCTGAGAATGATCGTCTCCATTGCCACCATTCGGCGGCACGGGGACGTCGCCGTTATTCCGTAACCCGCTAACTGGAGTGCTCGGTGTATAAGTTGCCATAACTAACTTCAGATGCCGAGATCCCTACCGCTTTTTTCCCGGCAGACACTTTACAAGTCGGTCTGTATCAGAGCATCGCTTCAGCGATGCCGCAATTGCCGCTAAATCTGCGCGCCTTGAGGCGCTGGTTAGCCACTTCAGTGTGTTGCCGCCGAAGGCGGATCAGTCTGCATCACATAATCCCGCGCCGCTCCCGGCACCCCATACTCATAAGGACCATGATGCACAACCGGCGTCACGCCGCCAAAATTATCGTGCGGTGGAGGCGTGGCAGTACTCCACTCGAGAGTAGTCGCCTCCCAGGGATTATCGCTGGCCTTCGGTCCCTTAAAAATGCTCCAGAACAGATTAATCACAAAAATAAACTGCGCCGCAATCGTGATGATCGCCGCATAGGTCATGAACCCATGAAGGGGCTGCAGCTTCTGCAAATACGCCACTTCCGTATATTGCGAATACCGCCGCGTTCCGCCTGCGATCCCGAGATAATGCATCGGCATAAAAATCGCATAGGTTCCGGCCAATGTGAGGAAGAAATGCACTCGTCCCCAGGTTTCATTCATCATGCGCCCGAACATTTTTGGAACCCAATAATATGTAGCGGCAAACATGCCAAAAATCGCCGCCACGCCCATGATCAGATGGAAATGTCCGACCACAAAATAAGTGTCGTGCAACTGAATATCGAGCACCGGTTGCGCCAGGAACGGTCCACTCAATCCACCCGAGACGAATAGCGAAACAAAGCCAATGGCATAAAGCATCGGCGTCTGAAATCGAATATGTCCCCTCCACATTGTTCCCAGCCAGTTAAATGTCTTGATGGCTGACGGCACGCCGATGCACATGGTCAGGATCGAGAACGCAAAAGCCGAATAAGGGCTCATGCCGCTCATAAACATGTGATGGCCCCACACCATGAAGCCGAAAAATCCAATGGCCAGCATGGCGTAAACCATCGCCTTATATCCGAAAATCGGCTTGCGCGAGAACGTCGACAAAATCTGCGAAGCCACGCCCATGCCGGGCAGAATCGCAATGTAAACTTCCGGATGCCCGAAGAACCAGAACAAGTGCTGCCACAATAGTGGTGACCCGCCCTTGTGCCCCAGTATCTGCCCGTTGACGACAACCAAGGGCACATAAAAACTTGTGCCCAGGTTGCGGTCCATCAGCAAAAGAATTCCCGCTGAAAGCAATACACCAAATGCGAGCAATCCTAGTATTGCCGTGATAAACCATGACCAAACAGTCAGCGGCATGCGCATCAAAGTCATGCCTTTGGCCCGCAAATCAAGCGTGGTCGTAATAAAATTCAGCGCGCCCATCAGTGACGCTAGGCAAAAAATAGCAATGCTGGTGATCCACAAATCAGCACCCAGTCCTTCACCCGGACCAGCAGATGGCAGCGCGCTCAATGGCGCATATCCTGTCCAACCATGCAGCGGCGCGCCACCCGTAACAAAAAATGCCGCGATGATGCAGACGAACGCCACAAACGTCGTCCAGAACGAAAGCATGTTCAGCACCGGGAACGCCATATCCGGTGCGCCAATCTGAATGGGGAGAAAATAATTTCCGAACCCGCCTTGCGGTGCTGTGGTCAGCACAAAGAACACCATGATGGTGCCGTGCATCGTCAGCAGGCTGAGATAAGTCTCCGGTTTAATTTCACCAACCAGCGGCAACACAGCACTTGGCCAATACAAGTGAATGCGCATCAACAGCGACAAAAACATCCCGACAAATACCGCCGTGAGCGCCAAAAAGAAATATTGAATGCCGATGACTTTGTGATCGAGGCTGAAAATATATTTCCGAATGAACCCCTGAGGAGCGTGCGAGTGAACCGTAGCCGCGGTTGCCATTACTGTTTCTCCGCCTCCCGTGCCGCCAGCCACTTATCGAAATCTTCCTGGCTGACCACATGAACCATGCCATGCATTTTGTAATGCCCCAGTCCGCACAATTCGGCGCATGCGATTTCATATTCGCCAATGGCCGTCGGCGTGAAGTGCATGTGAATGTTTAACCCCGGAACCGCATCCTGCTTGAAGCGCAGGTTGGGAATAAAAAAGCTATGGATCACATCCACCGAGCGCAGGCTCACATCCACTTCGCGGTTCACCGGCAAATACATTGTGCCGGTGACCACATCATCTTTAGCATCGGGATCGGATGTGTTGAGCCCAACTGCCGCTTCGCCGCCTGCGGAGGGATCCATCAGCTTCACACTGGTCGGCGCAAAATGCCCATCCGGCCCCGGATAGCGGAAGTACCAGGCAAACTGCATGCCGGTCACCTCCACCTGCACCGCTCCTGGCCCTGCAGGATCGAAGCGTTGGCTTGCCCATACCCGGCTGCCCATCAGATTCAATCCGACGAACAGAACCGTAGTAAGCACCGTCCAAATGATTTCGAGTTTGGTGTTGCCGTGTGAATAGAGCACCGGGGGCGAGTTCGGCTTCTGCTGATATTTCCAGACGATGTAACCCAGCGAGAGTTGCGCCGCCAGAAAAACAATTCCCATTAGAATAAAGGTGAGAGTGAGTTGTCCGTCGATGAATTCGGTAGCGGCAGAGGCACCGACCGGTAACCACCAGGTTTTAGCGGCAAAAAAGTAGGTGCTGGCTAACGTGATCAGCCAGATCACAGCCATTAACGCGAGGCCCATTCCCTAAGTCCTCCCCAACTACCAGACGACACGCAAGGATTTCCCCACGGCTATTGCACGCTTCGCGGCGAAAGCAACAGTCGGCGGCGAGTGTACCACAGCTAGTTAAGGGAAAGGCAAGAGGAATGAAGAAAAAATCGCCACGGATTACACAGATTCTCGCAGATAAGCAAAAACTGAAATGCAGAAATTGAAGAGGCTAATCCCGAATTTCTCTTGCAGCTCATTGTTCTGGTGTCGAAGGTTCTGATTGATCCGCGGAATCCGGTGTGAATCCGCGGCAAACAAAAGCCGCAGGCATTCCGCCCGCGGCCCCTGCTTCCTGCAAACTACCAGATCAGAGTTACGACACCGGACATGGCAATCGTATTCGCATTGTGAATAATGAACGTGTCCGTGCTCGCTACCTGGATATCCACGAGGTGGCTGTAATCCAGATACACAATGTGAGTGCCGGCAGTGCCACTAAAACCAGAGGTTATGGCCGCGGCCGCAGGCGATTCGATTCCCGTCCACTCCAGGAAGCTCGAAGGCACGCGGAGCAGGGATACCTGCCCAACGCCGCGATAGCCGAGATTATTTTGCACACCCATCACGAGCACCGGGACGCTTTCAGCCGGAGTTACCGCGGCACTGGAGGCGCCCGCAGCCAGGTTGTACGTGACCTTGGTGGCGTTGGGGGTGGTAATGGTTTGAGTGGCATGCATTGCGACATTGAGTGCCACCACGGCGACGAAACCGGCGAGCAACAGGGTCGAAAGACGTGAAAATCTTGAGTGTTTCACTTGTGTTTCTCCTTGGTCGTTTTTGGGTTGCCCTGATACATGTTCAGGGGAAAAGACGAAGCCGCGCACACTGCTGCGAACTTTCGTTCGTTATGAGTTGATGGCTTCCGACGATTTCATCTTCTGATCGCCGTTTGGCCACGCTGTTTTTTGAAAGAAATTTCGACTGGCCGTCTCAACCCTTCAGCGCCACCACCAGCGTTCGCCGGTAGTAAACGCCCAGGGCCAATGCGCCGCCAAAGGTAAGAATTCCCGAAACTGTCTGCATCCAGCGCTCGCGCCGCACCAGCACATCCGGCCGGAGAGTCGCTGCCTGCGCATTGCTGATCGGTGGCATCAAAAACGCGTTATTTTCAATCTTCAACCGCGGCGCCCACATTTCAACCAACAACCCCGCCGTAAATATCGCCCAAAGGCACAGTGCCAGCCTCTTCTCCCCGGCTTTGCCCATCGATTGGGCATTTCTTGAATGGTTTGCGCTCTGATTGTTCACACCGTTTCCTTTCGCTCACATAGTGCAAATGAAAGCGAAAGCGTTTCAAAGAAATGAATAATCAGATGGAATATGCGAGTAGGAACGATGGGCGGGTGCCTCCTTCTTGCTCGCTCTTTGTGCGGGTGGAGGCTTCGACTTTACTTGTGTCTCAAGTCTTCTCGATATCCTTTAAAATCCCCCTATGCCCAGCAAGCCTCAAGGTCACGAAACTCGCTACCTGAAAATGCAAAAGAACAACTGCTTCGTCTGCGGCCAGAACAACCCCGACGGCATGAAGCTGAAGTTCATCCTCGACGAAGAGCGCCAAACCTTCATCTGCCGCTTCCGCCTGAGCAAACGCTATACCGGGCCTCCCGGCCACTGCCATGGTGGCATCATCGCCAGCATCCTCGACGACGCCATGGGCAAAGTAAACAAGCTGCACCAGGTCGTAGCGCTAACCCGCGAGATGACGGTCGAATACCTGAAGCCAGTCCCGCTGCACAAACCACTGCGTGTAGAAGGCCACGAAATCAGCAAACGTGGACGCACCCACATCAACGCCGCCGAAATCCTGAATGAAAAAAACGAAGTCCTGGCCCGCAGCCGCGGCATCTTCATCGCTATCGACCCCGAAAAGATGTTCAAAAAGTATGTGCAGCGCTAGGATTTCGTCATCCTATGCGGGGTCGAAGGATCCCATTCTTCTTAATGGCCGACAGGCCGCAAGGAGTTCTCTCCTCGAACCCTCAATTTGCCACGAAAACGCGGGGTACCGCGAATGATGAATGCCCTGTAAAATAGATCGCAGCGGATAAATGTGCGTCATCCGCCATCCTTCGCGCTTGCGAAAAGGTTCGCTTGAAAGCTGACGGCTGAAAGGCGCCAGCTCAAGCCAAAAGGTATTCACAAACATGTCCCAAAACAACGGCAACTCCACCAGTCTCCGCCTGAAAACCGGCCTAGCCGAAATGCTAAAAGGCGGCGTCATCATGGATGTGACGAATGCTGAGCAGGCTGTTATTGCTGAAAAAGCCGGGGCTGTCGCGGTGATGGCGCTGGAGCGCGTGCCGGCGCAGATCCGCGCCGAAGGCGGGGTTGCGCGCATGGCTTCGCCGAAAAAAATTCGCGAGATCATGGCTGCTGTGTCGATTCCGGTGATGGCGAAATGCCGCATTGGACATTTTGCTGAGGCGCAGATTTTGCAGGAGCTCGGCGTCGACTACATTGATGAATCCGAAGTGCTCACTCCCGCCGACGAAGCTCACCACGTCGATAAGCACGCCTTCAAGGTTCCATTCGTCTGCGGCGCGCGTAATCTCGGCGAAGCTCTGCGCCGCATCGCCGAAGGCGCAGCCATGATCCGCACCAAAGGCGAGGCCGGCACCGGCGACGTAGTCCACGCCGTCAAGCACATCCGCCAGATTGTGCAGGAGATGAAAATTCTCACGGTCCTCGGCGAAGAAGAACTCTACGCCAAAGCCAAAGAGCACGCGGCCCCGTACGAACTGATCAAGATGGTCGCCAAAGCAGGGAAGCTCCCCGTGCCAAATTTCTCCGCCGGAGGAATCGCCACCCCCGCCGACGCCTCGCTCGTGATGCAACTCGGAGCCGAAGCCGTGTTCGTCGGCAGCGGCATCTTCATGAAAGATTCGACAACTTTCGCCGATCCAGTCGAAGCCGAGAAGCGCGCCCGCGCCATCGTCCAGGCCGCCACGCACTATCAAGACCCTAAAGTGTTACTTGAAGTGAGTGAGGATCTGCAGGGAGCGATGAAGGGCTTGGCCGTGAGCGCGCTGGATGAGGCGCAACTGCTGCAGACTCGGGGCTGGTAGGCGTATCGAATGTTTGAAGAGGTGAATCAAGAACTCCTAGAGGAATGGGTCGGCCCTCGAGTCGACGTTAGGCCGATTTATGAGTGCAAAACCCTTCAGGAGTCGGGCGGCATAGCCTTTGAGTTATACAAGGAGGCCACGAGGGTGGTGGCGTTTGCGGCCCACCTATTGGACGAGGTGAGCGCAGATCGAGGGGGATTCACTAGAAACCAAGCCATCTGCGCTGGCCTTATGGTGAAGATCTCGAAGTTTATGCTCGCCGTCGTCCAACTTTCTACCGGAGATGACCGCGGCGAGGTTGTTCAGGCCCTCAGCCGGATCATCTTCGAATCCGCGATCAGTCTAGAGTTCTTGGCCCGCAGCCAGGATGAAAAATACTTCGATCAATTCGTCGATTTTAGTTTAGGACCGGAAAGGGAGCTTTACGACCAGATTCAGGCCAATGTCGCGGCGCGTAACGGCGAAGTTTTGCCCATCGAGAAGAGGCTGCTTGGCTTCATAAGCAATATATGCGCTGCCTCTGATGTGCGGATCGAAGATGTCGAGAAGAAGCATAGAAATTGGGGAGAGAATGTAAGAGAACGCCTTAAGGCATTGGGCAAGGAATCGCTCTATGCAACGGTTTATCGGATGCCCTCGCACGCTGTTCACGGCACATGGCCCGACCTATTCACGGGCCATCTAATCTACGATGATCAGACCAAACTATTTCGACCTGAGGCAAAATGGACAAGAGTTGGATCGCGGCTCTTATCTCCGATCGCCGTCCTAGCTCTTGAGGCACTCGATCCGTATTTAGAAAAATTCTTCCCGCCTTCAAACGAGCGAGACGTGCTTCAAGAAAGGATTAGAGACCTGCATTCGAGGTTGCAGGAGGCCGACGAGGCTGATGAGAAGCTGAAAGTCGCATTACGAGAGAACGGTCAAGCATAAATCGCATGCCTCGTAAAGATGCGACACGTGGGGCACGCGCACCACGGGATCATCCCGAAGACCCTCGCTTTCACCCACGGCCGAGGCGTCTCCTTATCTCGATGCCCGCCTTACCTCACCGGCGTCACCCTGATCGCATTCGCACGGCAATCTCTTAGATTCTGGCATGCGGTCGGCTTCAAATCCTTGGTCAGGCACAATGAAACCGCCGTCAGATAATTATTGCCGCAACTCACCGTCATCTCCTCGGCGCTAAAATTCGGGTTCGCTTGCACAAACTCGTTTTTTACCTCTCGTGTGCCACCAGCCCGGCATCGGGCATAATGTCGGCCATCTCTCCCGCATTCGCCAACCCCGGCGCCTTCGAACAATTCTCCGGATACCCTCCGTGCGCATATTGCGGCCAGAGCCCATGCAGTACAAACCCATTGTGTCCTGACTGGCATTCAGGTTTCTCCGCGTGCGCCTGCGAGTAACAAAACTCCGGCGACCACGAAAGCGTGAGCAAGTAGTAGTCGAACTCGCCCGGCGTTCCCTGCGCGGCCCGAGGCCTGCGGTGCTTCGACGATCCCGCCGCCGCAGCGACTGAAATTAACACCAGCAAAGCGAGCAGCGCACGGGGGCTGGCCCAGCTTTGATTTTTATTGCTTGTATCGCAAAAATGACGAGGCTGCCCCACCTTCCGCGATTTTCGGAAGGTGGGCACCACTGACCTCGATTTCTTCTACATTTCCCATCCTGTCGATTGAACACCGCATGAAAGTTGATGTCTCCTCTGATAAGTTTTGATACCTGCGTCCGCGGTGCCCACGCTTCGAAAATCGCGAAGCGTGGGGCAGCCTGAATTTTAAGGTGCGGCCAGAAATCAAAGATGGGATTAGCTCGGCAACCTTATTTAAAAATCGGGTAGAGAATGCCAAGAACAGAAGGCAACGCGATAAAGCGAATCCAAAGGTGGGTGGCCCTCGATAAAAGTGAAGATGGTGTTATGAGCATAGTTATCCTAGGCGGTGTGCCACCGCTCGTTTGCTAGATTGAAGGCCAAAGATTCTGGAAATCTCTCGCCGATATCGGTCAGCGCAGCGAAATATCTCCCTACTCCAGGCATTCACGATCTGCATATGGATAGTGTCGAGAAAAGGAATTTCGTTTCATAGGAGAGCGGCGGTACGTTGTGTGTTCGGTGAGATGAGGGTACACATTGGTTGGTGCGGTTAGTGCCATGTCTCGGAAAAGAAGCGAGACATGCTATTGAGTCTCGGGGAAAGGTACACCACGGCTTGGGATGAACCGGTCTTAACCAAGAACATATGAATGGCGAGTGGTTCGAGGCTTAGGCACCTGCTTCCATGTCTCGCAAAAGAAGCGAGACATGAGGTACTCGGCAATGACCCTGCTCTCTACTTTGCTCGTAATCTATGTAGTGTTAGTTCTGGTGCGGCTCACCTTGGAGGATCTTTCTAATTTCCAATCTCTGTGCTGCACTCAATGCAAGAAAATGAAATCCGTAGCGTGTTCCGGCTCGGCGGATTACCCTGGCTGGTATTTCTGTCTTATCGAAGCTGCTGAATAGAATCTTTACCGCAACGTTCTCTCCCACTACAAGCTCTTTTCCTACAAATGCGCCGAGCCCGCTTTCGCTCAGGTCCCGCGCCCAGGGCTGAATCATGATGGTCTGGTTGAGGCGGCGTATCCGGATTACGATCTCCCCCTCGAATCGATATCGCGTTGCGATGCGAATGTCGTCGTTCAAAACGGACTCGTGAGTTTGATTTTGTTCTGGAAGAGCTTTGGAGTACACCTCGACTTCGGACTTACTCACTGTCTTTCGTTCAATTCCTTTCTATTCAAAATGGTGATCCGGCATTGCCATAAACCGACGGGCTATCACGCTAGGCTGCAGTGTTGCCCAAATTTTCCGGAAAAATCGGACGGAGGATTCGCAAAGTTCTTGACTCCCTCCAATCAACACGGCGAATAAAAAAGACGAGGCGGGAAGCCCATGTTCACTGCCATTCTCAAGGAATAAATCCCGCAACCCAGGTGAAATAATTGCGGATCAGCAAACAACACGAGGCCCCACCCCGTGGCAGTCAATCCCCATATCCGACTGCGCACCCCAGTAGGCCATAGGGATAATTTTCCTGTCTATCCGCGTTACGCAGACCAGGCAAGTTATGGATGATTTTTTTGTTTCGTTTCGGTGCAGTTATCACAGCGCGTGAAACGCTGTCTATCCACTTTGCGCAGATGGGTTAGTCAAAAATTAACACTCTGGAAACATAACGGAATGTAGTAGGCTTTTCGTCACATGTTGCAACCGTAGGAGTAGTTGTTCGATGAAGTATGCAGAGCCGGAAGTGCGGTCCGGCGGATTTTTCAAGACATTTGGGCCTGGCTGCGAAGAGATAGTTGCCAACAGTCTGGACGAAGCCTTATCGGTGCTGAGGCGTTACTTTCCACAAAAGTACACGATTCTAGACCGAAATAGGCGGGGCGCTGTGCGGCTTCGATACGTGAAGTTGAAGTCGCTGACGCTGTCGTATGGATCGTTTTCTCCTGCGATGGAGATCGAGTCATCCCCAGACAAGCCTTTTTACTCTCTATATTTTCGCCGCTACGGATCGGCGGAATACACGGTCGGCAAACGCACATTCTCAACATCGCCAATGATCGGTCCGTTTCTGCCTGGAATGCAGCCCGTGCGGGTGGTCACCGGGCCGAACTGGCATACCTTTGCAACGAAGCTGCCGCCGGAGGCGATCACGCTCGAATTATCCCGGTTGCTGGACCGAGACATCATGCGGCCCATCGAATTCAATCCGGCGGTTGACTACGCTCGCGGGGCAGGACGACACGTGCGCCAATTGCTCGGACGGCTTTACGAAGAATGCCGAACCGATGAGACTGCATCTTCTCCTTTCAGTTTGGGATTGCAGCAAATGGAAGATTCGCTGATCTCACTGATCCTGGAAGGGCTGGACCACAATTATGCCAAGTTCATTAACGGGCCGAGCCGTGAAATTGCGCCGTGGCAACTCCGTGCGGTCGAGGATTGCATTCTTGAATCGGCTGACCAGCCGCACACCCTGGGTAAGCTGGCTGAGGTGGGTGGTGTGAGTGCTCGTAGCCTGCAGAGCATGTTCCTGCGAAGAAGAGGATGTTCGCCCATGGAATTCTTGCGGCGAGTGCGGCTGGAACGTGTTTATGCCGAGCTCTCCCACCCTGCGCACGAAACCACCGTGACTGCAGCGGCATTGAAATGGGGATTTCTTCATCTGAGCCGCTTCGCGGCAAGCTATCACAAAAAATTCGGGGAGAACCCTTCGGAGACATTGCGCCGCTCATCCACTCGTACTCTCTCTGGCCCTGGCATAGTAAAGGAGCTGGCCCAGCTTTGATTTTTGCATTTTCTTTGTCATGAGGAGATGCCGAAATTATCGCGATTTTCGGAAGCGGAGCACCACGAAACTCGACGTCTTCTTCATTTTTCAACACTGCTGCTTGGATCCGCATGAAAGCTAGAGATGTCCGATTGTTTCCTGATACTAGCGCCCCTGGTACTCACCCTTCGATTTCGCTAAGGGCAAATAGTATTGCGATGTGTCCCAGCGTTTCATTGGCGGCGGGCCCAAGCTAAATAATCTTATCTACCCTCGATAGTGCTCTGTCCAAGAGTGCTTGCCCACGTCTGATTCCCACGTCTCGCTGAAGAAGCGAGACCCTTTGCGGCCTGGTACGCAGCCATGCTACTCGTTTACCTTGTAACGATTTTCCTTTCTCAATCACTATTCTGTGAAGCAACTGACTCCTTAGTTTTATGAAAGGTTTCCAAAATCATGCCTACACAAGCAGAACTTGAGGCATTGGAAGAAGATCTCGCCATCTCAGAGCGCGGTTACAGGCGAGCCCTGGCCAAACTCATTGCAATGGCGAAGTTAACCCTGGCGGCTAATCTGGAAGATACAGGCGCCCTGGAACAACCTGGGGGCGGGGAGATTTTGGACCCTCCACTAAGTGGAACGCGCCCCTAAACTCTGACGTCGGGGGAGCGGCCCACGATGCACCCCATTCATGTCTCACAGAATGAGCGAGACCCTTCGGCAGCGAGATGGGGAAATAACTTGGCGATGTTCGAATTTGTTTAGGAAGCGAGGCAAACTAACATGAGCGACACAAACGATAAATCTTCTTTCTGGACGTCGATACCGGGAGTTCTTACTGGATTGGCGGCGCTTCTGGGAGCAGTAGCAACATTGCTTCACATCTTGCTGCGCCATCCTCATCTTTGGTGAGGTACGAGCGAAAACTGCAATCCGGCAACGTGCCAGTGAGGGTTTGGAGGTCGGCGTAGGTATGGTCGCTATTCGCTCCCCGTGCGGATCATTCGTAACTTTCCCGCATTCCGTTGGCGGGTAGTCCAGGTTCGTCGAATTCTCAGGTCTCGCAAAAGAAGTGAGGCATGGGGGCCCCAAACCTTCCAACTGGCGGCTAGGCTCACTTATAACGGTACCAACAAAAATCGAAAAATCGCCGGCCCCCAAAGTAAAATCACCCCAGCCTGGGAGGCACCATGAGGATAGGGGCTAGCATTCTTGCCGTGGTTATGTTGTGCAGCGCGATAGCTCCTGCGAGCGCGCCGCAAGAAACTAAAGAGAATTCCAAATTTCGGTCGCCGAATGATGTGAGCGACTTGCTGGATGTTTGCGGCGAAGCCCTGAATCAACTGGATACTCGGCCAACGCAGGTTTCTTCCGTAAACGTCATGAAATTTGGATGGTGCCTGGGGTGGGTTCAGTCGCTCCATGAACGCATCGCCGAGGTGCATATCTACGCGCGTTTTGAGGATATGAATTCCAAAAAGGAGGGAAGGCCGGCACGTTCCTACGAAGGGCCTGACAAAGATTATTTGAGCGTTTGCCTTCCGCCCGATAATCGTGTTCCAGATCTGATTCGGGCGATTGTCAAGGGGTTGAGCGAAACTCCGGCGCAACTTCACGAACCAAAAAATGGTCCGGTGAAGGCGGCGCTGAAAAAAGCCTATCCATGTCCCGCTGCGTAGAAGGCAGGAAGCGGGCATGCAGCTCTAAGTCTCAGGCCGTGAGAAAAAGTAAAGCAGGTTCCTCACCGGGCTGCCGCCCGACTCAGAACGACAATAGTTTTGCCAGCTTGCGGCGCACTGAAGCCACACCCTTTTAAATCATCAAAGCTTTGATTGCGGCGCCGAAGGCGCCGCACACTTGGCAAGGGAATCGCTTTGCTCTCGTACGCTCCATCCCCATCGGAAATACCATTCTGCCAACATGCACACTACTCTCCTGCTGGAGATTCAATTACTGGGCCCATTCGTACTCGCTCATTCCACTTTGAAACATTTAGGCCTTTCACGATGAGCCACACGCATGTGCCTAATTCTCCGATGAAGGCGGGAAGCACGATGGCGGGGAACATTTTGGCGGCGAGGGAGGGAGAAAGCAGCTGAGCAAAACTGTTGATGAGGTAGCTTATGCCAGCCATGGCTTGCAAGACGCCCAGAGTCCTGGGGAAATATCCCGACCGATACAGTAGATACGCGGTAACCAGGCAACTCACGCCAAAAAAGACCAGGCCGACACCGAAACCGTATTCATGCAGGGAGAGTGAAAGCGATGCTAGCGCTTGCAGCTGATTTGGATCAAACGCTTTGAGATAGTTCGAGCCTCCCAGAAGAAGCAGGACAGTAATCAGATTTAGTTTATTGGCGCACAAAATTGCGGTCTGAAGCATGCCGAACAATGCGGCAAGTAAAGAAAGGTCTTTGCTGACGGGCTTCAATAAGACATAAAAGATCACGGCCATGGGGACATCCGTAATATGCATGATCAAATCGCCCACAATACCGCAGCGAAAGAGAAATTCAGAAGCCATAATATTGTGCGCGGTGGCGACAGCATTGTCTGCCACAACCAGATGGCTTCTGACTAAGATTTCTCCGAATAGGCCGCACGCAATGTTGATCAGATACAACACGCCGGCGAGCCGCGCATAAACCTGCGGCAAAATCTTTACTGTTTGATTTGCCATTCCATGTTCTCCTGGAAACTCCATGAAATCCGATTATAGGAATTGCGAGTGAAATAAGACTAGCTTTACCGCGATTCTTTTCGTTCGCTCCCGGATGTTGCCCGCTTGTCTGTGGCGTGAACCAAATACACAGGACCATGAACACTGCGATTGACTAAAGGCGAGGTTAATCCGGCTAAGATTGAGTCCGCCGTTCTGATGTGGTTTGGTGAGCAAGTCGCCCAGGGTCGCGCCCAGCGGACGGGTCAGAATGAATACTGCCCAAAACAGTAGCGTGTGCGATGTTTTTGTAAAGAAGTAAGCCGCAACAACCAGAGTCAGACCTCAATGCGCCTACGACAGAATCCACCGAGTCTTTTCAGCTGATTGTGGGTTCTCTCTCAGATCGCACTGGGGAAAAAGTGTCTGTGGCGTCAGGTACGGAGGGAGAAGCTTACTTTGCGCATTTACATATATCGAGAATTTCGCAAAATCATCCTCCGCTCGGCTGTGCTCTTTGCCGGTCTCGCAATAGCCGTCGCTTTTGCCATTGCCGAGCCCTGCGACTACAACCCGGCGAACCTAGCTTTCGATTCGATAAACAGCGGTGGTACGTATCAATACGCCGATTACTACCTGAACATGGGCAACTGTGGTCCGGCAGACTTCGGCCATGACAACATCGACTGGGGCGCACTCGATGGCAACGGAGAGAAGTCGGATTCAATATCGCGAAACACTTCCGGCGACGATTCAAGTATCCAACTGAATGCAAAAGTGCGTTCTTCGAAACGGCCCGACTTTAATCGAGGCATTTTTTTTAGAAACAAGCTCGAATACTCGCAGGATGTAGGATGGCTTCCCATCAACGTCCCTTTTCCTTTCGACTTCCTGCTCAGCGATCAATATGAGCTTTACCCTCTCAAGTACACGCTGGTGCCCATCATTGGTTCGCTGCGATGGCAGTTGGGCAATATAAGAGGCCCTTTGATTCTTCGCGGCAATTGGGATCTCGAGTTCAGCGGGGCGGTGGTCGCGATTCCCAGGGGAGCCGAGACACGGTATTTCGCTTACATGATGGGCATGCGGCGCAACTTCGTCCCGCGCAACTGGAGGGCTACCCCTTACTTCGATTGGCGCACCGGCCTTGGTGACATCAACGCTAAGGGTCCCCTGGGGGTCCCGTACGCGCAAGGCCAGAATTTCACCTTTACTCTCAACATGGGCAGTGGTGTACGTTATAACTTCAATTCCCGCTATGCAATTTCGGCCGGCCTGAATTGGATGCATATATCAAACGCGAATTTATCCGAACACAAATATGACCCAAGCCAGCCTTATCCCTATGGCTTTATCAACTATGGAATTAATGTCTACGGGCCGATGTTTGGCTTCGATATCCAGTTGCGCGGGCACCCACGACAATCTGAGTGATATCTGGATACGAGATTGCTTTGCTGCGTGTGGCGAATGGCACGGCATTACTCTACTTCGCGAGAAAGTAATCCATCGGATTGATCGCGGGCGGTACGTGGCCGAGCATGCGAATCATGCCAACGATTTGGCCGCGATGGAATGTGGAATGCGCCAGCACGTGCCGCAAAATTTTCCAGCGGGGAAGGTTCGCCTTAACTACACCAGTAAACCGGATGGTGAGTTCGACGCTTAAGCCGTTCTCTGGCAGATCTTCGAGCCAGCGGCCGTAGCCCTTCCAGATTTCAGGCCAGCTTTGCGTGATGGCGTCAAGCGAGTATTCCTGTGCAGGGCTCTGAGGTAATTGCCATGTTCCTAAGTCTGCGGTCGTGCGCAGGCAATGGAGCCAAACTCTTTCGCCATCGTAGATATGGCTTAGAGTGGCCAGAATGCTGCTGTGCGAAATATGCAGGTCGCGTTTAAGTTCTTCGACAGTGAAAGTAGAGCAGCCTTCAAGTAAGCGCTGATTGGCCCATGCGGAGTAGCCAATATCACTGAGAAGCAACTGTTTGGCAAAGGACATGGCGAAGTATATAGCGGCAGCTTATGCCCTTATTCACAAAGGCTACCTCCTGGCCGGCCACCAGCGCGTGGGAATGCGGCTTCGGGGAAGGTTTTTCAAATAGCGCACTGTGAAGAGCAAACGGGTTCTTTCCGCAGGATACAATCGGAAGCCATGGAGCATGGCTTAGCTCGCATCGGAATCGGCCGCACTGTCTTTATCCATTCCGCCCGCACGGCCGTGACCGCGGTTGCGTCGATGCTCGTGGCGCAAAGCCTCAAACTGCCGGAGTTCTACTGGGCTCCGATTTCGGCAATTGTGATTCTCCTCTCGACCATTAATCCCATGACCCTGGCGTGGCAGCGTTTTGTGGGCACGGCGTTAGGAGCCGCAATTGGCGCGCTGGCCGCCACTTATTTTCATCCGAATTGGATGGTATACGGGGCAGGCATGTTCGTTTGCGGCATTGTTTCCGCGCTATTGCAGATCGGCACAGCATATCGTTTCGCTGCCATCACACTTACCATCGTTCTGCTGATCGCGCACACGAGTTCGCCGTGGATTGTTGCGATGCATCGTTTTATCGAAGTCTCGGTTGGGATTGCAGTCGCGCTGCTGGTCACCATCATTTGGCCGGCGCCCGCTGGCGATTAAATGTATGCGTTACAATCCCACGGAAGCGAATCTTATGCCTCCGGATTTCATGCAAGGATGGAGCAATTTTCACCGCCGAACTCGGCGCGGCTGCGGCGCTTGCAGGGTTGTTATTTGTAGCGGTTTCCATAAACCTAACTCGTATTCTCCAGTTTCCGCATTTGCCCGTGCGCGGCGGGATCCTGCTATCTTTTGCCGCTGGCATCTTCGGGGCATGCGTTCTGCTGATTGAAATTCAGCGCTGACGCTTGCAGCGCTGCATCCACGTCTACTGCTCGCCCTCGTAAGCCCTTTTCAATTCCTGCACGTCAATCTTCACCATCTTCATCATGGCCTGCATCGCTCTCTGCGATTTCACCGGATCCTTGCCGCCAAGCATTTCTCCCAAAGCTTTTGGAATGATCTGCCACGAGATCCCGAATTTGTCGGTCAACCAGCCGCATTGCATTGGCTGTCCGCCGGCTAGTAGCTTCCCCCATAACTCGTCGACTTCTTGTTGCGTCTCGCAATTTACTAAGAACGAGATCGCGGGCGTGAACTTGAAATGAGGGCCGCCGTTCAGCCCAATAAATTCCTGCCCTTCGATTTGGAAACTGATCGTTTGCGCCGAGCCTTTGGATCCCGGTCCGGCATCTCCACAACGGCGAATTTCAGTGATTTTGGAATTCTTGAAAGTAGAGGTGTAGAAGTTCGCCGCTTCTTCCGCATTGCCGTCGAACCAAAGGAACGGAGTGATCTTTTGCATATGTATTCTCCTTTATGAATTTGTTACGCGGTTTTCGCGTCGCGTCGGGACGCAAGTAAAAATGTTTCCAGCCGGCCGTAGCTGGCCTTCATGCCATGCTCCATCGGCGACTTCAGCACGGCATCGCGGGTCTCGCGCGAGTTATAAAGAATGGTCTGCATCAGCGTGGTCTTGCCGCGCTCCGCGGAGAAGATAATCGTGTCCACGGCCTCGCCGGGATACCACGCTTCATCAAATATCTCTGTGGCAACAATGCGTTCCGGCGTCACAACTTCGCGATAAATGCCGCCCATGCCCATTTCGTGTCCGGTACTGTCGTTCTTCCACACATAACGATATTTCCCGCCTACTTTCAAATCAACCTCGCAAACCGGCATTGACCAGCCATCCGGCCCCAGCAGCCACTTCTGGATGAGTTCGGGCTTGGTGTATGCGTCGAATACCAGCGCACGCGGCGCGTCGAAAACTCGCGTAACCACGATTTCGCGATCGCCATGCGCCGAAATGTCGAAGGTTTCACTGTTTTTCACTGCCGATCTCCTTTTTTGATTAGTGCCATTTCGTCTTCTTGCCGGTTGCTCTTGGTTTGTTGATCTTTGATTTGTTAGCGTCTGATTTCCCTCCGCTGCCTTGCAGGTCTTGCAACAGAGCGTCGAGACGCCCAAACTGCATCTCCCAGAATCGCCGGTAGTTCTCCAGCCATTGATTAGCGTCGCGAAGTGGTCGCGCCTCGAGTCGCCGAGGACGACGTTGCGCATCGCGCCCGCGGGAGATCAGGCCCGCGCGTTCCAGTACTTTGAGGTGCCTGGAAATCGCGGGTTGACTCATCGCAAACGGCTCGGCCAAATCCGTCACCGAAGCTTCGCCGCGCGCGAGCCGGGCCAGGATGGCGCGGCGCGTGGGGTCTGCCAGCGCGGCGAACGTGGCGTCAAGGCTCGTATGAGAGTGTCTATAACCGACTTGTTCCATAACAATAAAGTTATATAAAGAAAATGATTTCTTGTCAAGAAGATATTGGGGGGATTCAGGGCCGGGTTTGCCGGCCCGAAACTGTAGCTGTTCTTCCACATTAGATTGCTGTGGATCGATGAATTAAAATTGCACTAGCAGAGATTTGGTCGGACTATGCGAATTGGTGTACTCGCTTTACAGGGGGATTTCGACGCTCACCGCCGCCGGCTTGAAGAGCTGGGTGCGGAAGTTGTACTCGTCAAGAACCCCGAGCAACTCGATGAAATCGATGGCCTGGTAATTCCCGGCGGCGAATCGGGCACATTCCTCAAGTTGTTGGGAGAAGAAGGATTCGAAAAGCTGAAACAGTTTGTGCGCTTCAAGCCAACTTTTGGCACCTGCGCCGGCGCAATTCTGCTCGCTAGCGAAGTCGAAAATCCCAAACAGGCTGGCCTCGGTGCAATCGACATCGGCATTCGGCGCAACGCGTACGGACGCCAGCTCGAAAGCTCGATTCGCGAAGGAAAATTCTTGAAGGCTGTAGGTAATGAAGCTTCGCCGCTCGAAATGGTTTTTATTCGCGCCCCCAAAATCGAACGCGTTGGAAAAGATGTCGAAGTCATTGCGACCGAAGGAAAAGACCCGGTTGCCGTTAGGCAGGGAATCACCATGGCGGCTACTTTTCATCCGGAATTGTCTGAGGACACGCGTATACATCAGGTCTTTCTGGATCTGGTTTCTAAATGAACCTCGCCGGCGCCATGTGCGGCATATTGGTGCGCAGCTCTAATTGCTGGAGTGATCCCCCCCGCGAGCGGCGTAAAAATACCCGAAGTTAAATCCCGGCTGTTTTTTGATTTTCTCTCTTGACATCTTAATCGTGTAACTGTTAGGTTACACATCATGCGCAACCGTTCAGTTACGTATTCGCCGGCAAAAGCTGCCGAAGCAACTTTCCAGGCTCTTGCTGATCCCACCCGCCGCGCCGTTCTCGACCTTTTGCGTCGCGGCAGCCAGCCTGCTGGAGAAATCGCCGGGGCATTTCCCATCTCACGTCCCGCGATTTCCAAGCATCTTCGACTGCTGCGCCGCGCGCATTTAGTGCGGGAGCATCGCGAAGGCCGGCATCGCGTCTACCGGCTCAATCCCGAACCGCTGCGCGCTGTCGATACATGGCTCGATCAATACCGCAATTTCTGGAAAATGAATTTAAGTAACCTGAAAACTTTCGTAGAAACGGAGTACGCCAAAGAAACCGACCAGCACCATGCCGCAAAATCCAGTTCCAAATCCAAAGGGGATCAATAACATGAAATCGCTTCGCATCGCATTTGCTCTATCACTGTTTCTCGCCGCAACTTTCACCCTGGCGCAAACCAGCGCACAAAAGTCGTTCGATCAATTGAAATCCCTCACAGGCGCCTGGGAGGGCAAGAACGCTGACGGCCATCCCGTACGCGTTACCTTCCGCGACACCGCTGGAGGCTCAGCTCTCATGAGCGAAATCCAAGGCCACGGCCCCGAAGAAATGATCTCAATGATCCATCTCGATGGCCCCAGCCGCCTTGTGCTCACGCACTACTGTGGTGCAGGCAACCAGCCTCGCATGGCTGCTACTGCTTCACTCGACGACAAAGCCATAACCTTTGACTTTTTCGATGGCACAAACCTTACCGGCGATGGCGGCCATATGCAGCGCGTGGTCTTTACCGTGATTGATTCCAACCATCACACCGAAGACTGGACCTTCAACGCCGGCGCGGGCAAAGAGATGAAAGAATTCTTCGATCTGCACCGCGGCGAAGTAGCGCAAAAGTAAGGATGCCCCACTCTTCTCGGATTTTTTGCGAGAGGGTGGGGATTTTGACTTCCTTTCCGACATCTGAATTTGAGTCTGCAATGAGCGAACAAAAGCAATCCATAATCATGCCCGATAACGATGCGGTGATCACCGAAATTGAGATCGCCGCTCCGCCCGGCCGCGTCTTTCAGGCAATTGTGGATCGTGAGCAGGCTATGCAATGGGGCGGCGGAGAAGATTTTCAGATCATTCTGTGGGAGATGGATGTGCGGCCGGGTGGTGAGTGGCGTTTTGTATCGAAAGAACGAAGCGGGAAGAATCCGGCCGGGCTTGATAGATTCGAGCATCATGGCGAGTATCTCGAAGTTGATCCGCCTCGTTTGCTCGTGCATTCCTGGTTTGCGAACTGGCATCCGGACCCGAAACATCGCACGGTAGTCCGTTGGGATCTGACGCCCACGAAGAACGGAACGCACTTGAAGGTTACTCACAGCGGTCTTGCTCCGCTCAGTGGCGCAGCCCAGGGCTACAGTCAGGGATGGCCTGGGTTGGTGCGGCAGATCAAGAACTTCGTCGAAAAATGAACAGGAGAATGCATGGCTACCGTACTGGTCACGCCCGACAACGATGTAATTGTGAGCGACATTTATATTGCCGCCCCGCCCGAGCGTATTTTTGCGGCGCTCATCGATCCCAAACAGGTGATGACCTGGTGGACCGGTAAAGACTGCCGCATTGAAAATTTCGCGCTTGAGCCTAAGCGCGGCGGCACATGGCAGTACGACACTGCTCAGACTCGTTTGAACGTAAGTGGCGTAAGCAAGTTCCATTGCGAGGGCGAGGTCATCGAATACGATCCTCCGCGCCTGCTGGCTTATACCTGGATTGCGAACTGGCATGAAGAAAAGTCGCGCCGCACCGTCGTGCGTTATGAACTAACACCCGAGGAAAAGGGAACTCGTCTAAAAGTCACGCACAGCGGATTGGCGCAGGAAGCGGTTGCCCGCAAGGATTACAGCGGCGGATGGCCTGGTGTGCTCGAACAGGTGAAACGATTTGTCGAGCGCTGATCTGCGGAAGATGGTTAGGAAACTTAAGGCTAGAAAATCAATGGAGAAATCAAATTCATGGCGACTGTAGCGATTACTCTCGGCCAAAACATAATTACCGCTGAAATTTTCGTCGCGGCACCACCGGCCCGGGTCTTTCAGGCACTCACGGATCCTGCGCAAATGCCGCTCTGGTGGGGAGCAAGCGACCTTTACCGCATCACCGAATGGAAGGGTGACATCCGCGTTGGCGGAAAGTGGTCGAGCGACGGAGTTGGCGTCGACGGAAAAACATTTCGCGTTGACGGCGAATATCTGGAGGTCGATCCTCCTCGTTTGCTTGTTCATACCTGGAACGCCAGTTGGAACCATCCGACAAAAACGGTTGTTCGTTGGGAACTCGAGCCACAAAGCGTGCATGGTCTGCACCCCAATGGTCCGCAACGCGCTGGTACAGGAACCCTCGTCAAGATTACCCACGAAGGCTTCGCGGGCGACTCTCCTGCCGCTGCCAATCACTCCGAAGGTTGGAAGCGCGTTATGGGATGGCTCGCTGCCTATGTAGAGAAAGACGAAACGCTCGATACTCGTAATTAAGACACGCGTAATTAAAGACACGTCGGCTGAAATTGGACGTACGTATTTGACGAATATCGAGCGGCAGATGACAATGCACGAATGCATCGTTCTCGCGTCATACAGGTAAAGACGGCAGTGGCCGTATTCATAGTCACGGTCGCTGCCGCAGTTTTTTCTAGCTTAAGTTTTCCCGCTTGCGCTCAGACCGCCGCAACTCAGAAGGGAACGCCCATGCCCGCACACGCCGCCGGACCATTCGAAGTCAAACTTACTCCACAGGATGACAAACTCGATCCGACGTTAGGCCGCATGACCATCGATAAACAGTTCCATGGCGATCTCGAAGCTACCAGCAAGGGGCAGATGCTAACTGGCATGACGGATGTAAAAGGCTCCGCTGGTTATGTTGCGATTGAACGCGTTACCGGAACCCTTCACACCGCCAACGGACCGCGTACCGGCAGTTTCACCCTGCAACATAGCGGCACACTCAATCATGGCAAGCCTGAATTATCGGTGACTGTCGTTCCCGATTCCGCGACTGGCGAACTCATTGGACTCACGGGGAAAATGAACATCATCATTACGGAAGGCAAGCACTCCTACGATTTCGAATACACGCTGCCGTAATTGCGTGGAAACGCGCACTGCTCGTTAGATGTATCACGAGCTAGAAATGCCTGTTGACGCGGCTTCTTCCGCGATGTTTACCTAGTACATGGAACTCCGCAAAGATCCGATTACTCGCTCGTGGGTGATTACGGGAGACGATCCCCAGGAAAGCGCCGGCCCGGAGGGCGCTTGTATTTTCTGTCCCGACGCTCCTCACTCCACGCAGGTCATCGCCGCGCTGCCCAGTGTGGGTTCTTGGTCGGCACGTTCAGTAGTGCATCCAACACCTCTCTACCATATTGAAGGCGAAGCCAGAAGGCGCGGAGATGGTATTTACGATTGCATGAGTTCCCTTGGCGCGCACGAAGTACTGGTGGAAAACGCCCACCATGACCGCCATTTGTGGAACGCGAGCGATGATGAGATCGGCCAATTTCTGCGCCTGGCTGCCGAGCGCATTCTGGATTTGAAGCGCGACTCGCGCATCAAATACGTAAGCTTCTTCAAAGACTTTGGCAGCAACGCCGGCCAGGAATTCAGACATCCCACTTCGCAGATCACGGCCACGCTGTTCGTTCCCAGGCGAGTTCTCTACGAGCTTCGTGCTAGCCGTGAATATTATGTGGCAAAAGAGCGCTGCGTCTTCTGCGACATTCTTGCACAGGAAGAGCGTAAGGCCTTGCGGGTAATCGAATCACGCGGCGACTATGTGGCCGTCGGGCCTTATGCGCCGCGTGTTCCTTACGAGACATGGATTTTGCCGCGTAATCACGAGGCTTCATTCGAGCGCACAGGATTGTCGAGGCCGGGGCTGCGGGTAAATTTGGCTGCGCTGCTGAGGCGAACGCTGCAACGCGTGCGCACGATCACTGAAAATTTCCATCTTGTGCTGCACACCTCACCGAATAGCCTGCACCCATCCAAAACTCTTGGATATTGGAAGACCATCGACGACGACTACCACTGGCACATCGAGATTCTCCCGGTACTGGCCTCGAAGGCGCGTTCCTACACGTTTAAAGAGGTGTATTACTCGCCTGTGAGTTCGGAGACGGCAGTGAAGCAACTGCGGGAAGCCAAGATTGATGGATGAAACTTGTGGAGCAGACTGATTATTTAATTGTGGTCGCTAAGGTTTGGCTCCGGCCTTGCGCAATAAGCGTATGACCTCTCGATTATTCCGGGCAAGAGCCCACGTCAAAGCCGTATAGCCGTTGCGGCTGCGCAGATTCACATTCGCGTTGGCCGCGAGGAGCGCTTTTACCACATCCAAACTGGGCTTGGGGCTTTCGCAGGCGAGAATCAAGGCAGATTGCGCGCCCTGATCCAGGGCATTCACATCGGTACCGTTTGGTGCGGATAGTAACTGCTGCAAAGATTTCGCATCTCCCTGTACCGCGGCTTTCATCAGTGCGGTTTCATCGGGATCTTCCAGCGTATCGCCACCGCTGCCCAACGCAAACGGCCATGCGACGGGAAGAATCCGCGCGACCTTGAGGCTGACATCGCCGTTCATTTTTCGCCAGTCGTTCAGGCTGAAGTAGCCGCGCAGCAACGGCTGCAATTGCATTTGAACAAACCACTGCACCACCGAATTTCCCGCGGGATGCCACAGCCCGGCGCTTTCATCCCAGGATTGCAGGCGGAAGACAGTAAAGCTGTCCGCCGCATTCCATTCGAAGTGCGCATCCAAATCGCTGACGAACCCTCCAAAACTAACCCATGTTAGCGTGCCGACCACAATCAAAACAATTGCGGCATAAGGCCATAACCGGCCTCCGCACAATCGCGAGAAGATCAGCGCAATCGAGGCAAGCAAGGCCAGAGCCAGAACTACCAGACCGGCGCCGACGAGTATTTCGCAGGCAGCATTCCACCAATGCACGCGCCAATCCAAAAAACCGCCATCGTCGAAATGCCAAAAGGGATTGAGATAAAGCAGTACCAGCCCACCCGCAAACGCCGCTGCGCCAGCTTCGAGGCTGGTGATGGCCCACGTGGCGCGTCTACTATGTTTGGAATGACGAGTGTGCACGGATATCTCTGGCAAGAAAGTATAGCCATCCTGCGCAGAGAATTAAAAATGAATGCGAGCCAGGATGTCCGCGATGAACCCGGTTGGTTAAGCTCCGGAGCTTTCGCACTTGTCCGCCATTCGAGTCGAATTCGATAGATATAGTATTGCTGATGGATTGCGGCGTTGGGAGCGACAAAGTTCCGTTGCCGGTTGATAATATCGGCATGACCGTTCGCCGCCTCAAGACTTACACTAGTTCGCAAGGCTACGTATATCAGTATTATTTCGTCGGGCAGCGTCCCGCGCTGGCGGACGATCCGGCAGCCCCGGCAACAGAATTCATTTTTGATGTGACCTCCGACCGCAAACTGACCTACGCCGTAAGCGTGTTCTTGCCGCAGCAATCCGTAGCTAGTTGGAACGCGGCTCATGGCCGGCCGTTGACCGAGGCGGAACAATACGCCTCCGCCAAACTCCGGCTATTTCGGGCTTTCGACGAAGTAGAAGATATGAAGGCGAATGGTCGCCGGATATTGATTGACGCGGCTTTGCTGGAGGAAGCGCTGGCGAGTCTGGGCGTAGAATGAAGCTTGCGTTTGCCTAAACGGCCTCTATACTTACCTAATTTATGGCATTACTCTGGCTTCGCTTCGCGCTGGCTTGCTACTTTATCGGGCTGATCTACGCTTTTTTCGCGCTGACGCGCACCAGCGATCTTTTCAGTCGCATCGCGCTGCACGCGGCCAGTCTGGGCATGGTTTTTCATTTTGTTTCGCTGGTCGAGATTTTCCTTTCAGGACACGTAGTCTGGGCGTCGGTACACAACGATGAGTCGTTACTGGCATTTTTGTCGATGACGTTCTTCATGATCATCTATGCTATATATCAAACCACTTCACCAGGTGTAGTTGTATTCCCCATCGTATTTTTTCTGACTTTCGTTGCGGCGGTCGATCAGCAGCCTGTCCTGCTTACATCTTTTGTGCAGCATAAAGGATGGCTGGTCGCGCATATCATCCTCATCTTTACCGGCTATGCCGCGCTCATGCTGAGTTTCGGCGCCAGCCTGCTCTATCTGCTGCAAGAGAGCCGTTTGAAAGCCAAAAAGCCAACCAGTCTCATTTCGTTTCTTCCCGCGCTCGAAGTTATCGACCAGATCGGCTATCGTTCCTTGCTGCTCGGCTTTCCCTTTATGACACTTGGCCTGATCACCGGCTCGATCGTAGCCATGACCACTTACGGGCGCATCGACTTCGCTGATCCCAAAATCCTGCTCTCGATTTTGATGTGGGCCGTGTATATGATCATGGTCTTCACTCGATGGAATTCGGGATGGCGGGGCCGCCGCGCTGCCGTGCTGGCTACATTCGCGTTCGTGGCCGCAATCGTGGCTTGGGCCGCGAATTATTTTTCTACCATCCACAGGTTTGCCGCTTCATGAGATATCAGCTCATCGGCGTGAATCATAAGAGCGCTCCGCTGGAAGTGCGCGAGCGCCTGGCGATTCCAGAATCGCGCCTGCCCGACGCATGCCGCGATCTGAGCGCCCACCCCGGAATCGAAGAGGGCATGATCCTCTCCACTTGCAACCGGGTTGAAGTGATTACCCACACCAGCAATGGATCAGCGGACCTGCGCGGATTTTTGCACGATCATTTCCAGCTGAGGTCGGAAGATCTCGATCCGCACCTCTACGAATTCCGGGAAAAAGATGCGGTGCGCCATGTCTTCCGCGTGGCTTGCAGCCTGGATTCCATGGTCGTTGGCGAAGCGCAAATTCTTGGCCAGGTGAAAGAGGCCTACGCCACAGCTCGCGCGGTAGGCTCGGTGCACGGACAACTCGATCAGCTCTTTACACGCGCTTTCGCGGTCGCCAAGCGTGTGCGAACGGAAACCGCCGTGGGATCGTCCTCGGTGTCGATTGCTTCGGTCGCCGTTGAATTGGCGAAAAAGATCTTCGGATCATTGCAGGGTAAAACGGTTTTCATTGTGGGCGCCGGAAAGATGAGCGAATTGGCCGCGCGCCATCTAATTGCGCATGGTTGCGAATCGATTTTCGTCTCTAACCGCACTTACGATCGAGCGGTGGGGCTGGCGCAAAAGTTTAATGGCCAGGCCATTAAGTTCGACGATTTATACGAAAGCTGCGACCGCGCCGATATCGTCATCACCTCCACCGGTTCGCCTCACGCCATTTTCCGCCGCGAACATGGAGAGCAATTTCTTTCTCGACGCAAAAACCGCCCCATGTTCTTTATCGATATTGCTGTGCCGCGTGACGTGTCTCCGGAGATGGCGAAGCTTGACGGCATCTTCGCTTACGATATCGACGACTTACAGCAAGCGGTCAGCAGCCACGTCGCGGATCGCCATCAGGAAGCGGAGCGCGCCGAATTCATCATTGCCAGCGAAGTGGAGAAATTTGAGGCCCGCTTCGAGGCCCGCGAGCACACGCTGAACGTAGTGCCTACGATTGTGTCATTGCAAGATCACCTGGAAACCATTCGCCAGGCGGAAATCGACCGCGTCCGCAGCCGCATGGGTCCGCTGACACCGGAGCAGGAGATGGCGGTAGAGGCACTGACTCGCGGCATCATCAATAAAGTGATGCACACTCCGATTACCACACTGAAGAGCGCAGCGAAAGAATCCGAAGCAACCACGGTGATCGATGTAGTAAGGAGATTGTTCAACCTGCAAACAAAGCCAAAGGAACCAAGCTCAGAACCATCTAAAAAAGAGGAACTGAAGGCGCACCATTAATGGTGAATCCTGAGAGGATGTTTGCTGAACTTGAGAACCATCCAACCCCGACGCTTCAGACGCGCATATACCGTTTTGTTGGGCGCTGGGCGCACTAGCCTATTCGATTGACTCTCGGCTGGGCCTTCGCTGCTGGTTGCGAGAAGAAAATGGTTTGGGAGTGGGAATACAAAGTAGATGGCGATCCTCCGCATTGGCTCCCGTGGCTCCCAGCTTGCCCTTTGGCAGGCGAACCACATCTCCGCGCTTTTGCGCACACGCGGCCACGAAGTTGAAATCGAGATCATCCACACCACCGGCGACAAAATTACCGACGTCGCGCTTGCCAAAGTTGGCACTAAAGGCATGTTCACCAAAGAGATCGAAGAAGCGCTCGCCGCACGACGCGTCGATCTTGCCGTACATTCGCTCAAAGATCTTCCCACAGAATTGCCTGCGGAATTCGAACTTGCCGCCATCACGGAGCGCGAAGATCCGCGCGATGCCTTTTGCTCGCGGCATTACGCAAAAATCGAAGATCTGCCGCAACGCGCTCGCGTAGGCACTTCGAGCTTGCGCCGCCAGGCTCAACTCAAGGCTATCCGTTCCGATCTCGACGTTCATCCCTTGCGTGGCAACGTTGATACGCGCCTGCGCAAGCTCGAACAAGGAGAATACGACGCTATCATTCTTGCAGTGGCTGGCCTGAAACGTCTGGGCAAAACAGAGTTGGTTAAGCAAATTATCCCCGCTGAAATCATGTGTCCGGCTGCTGGACAGGGAGCGCTCGCTATCGAAATTCGCCAAGGCGACGCAGATGCACGCACATTGCTCACTTTTCTCGACGACCCCAGCGCTCGCGCTGCGACTAGGTGTGAACGTGCTTTGCTCAACCGCCTCGGCGGAGGTTGCCAGGTTCCTATCGGAGCATTGGCGGAAGTTCGTTTGTCAGGAGGAGGCTGCCTGCATCTCGAAGCTGTTGTCGCCGATCCTGACGGCTCGAAACTTCTACGCGAATCGAGGGACGGAAATTTCGACGATCCCGAAAAACTGGGCAACGATGTCGGGGGAATTTTGTTGCGCCGTGGCGCGACCGAAATTCTCGAAGCCGTCTACGTTCGCGGACTGGCCGTCCCGCCGCAACTATGAGTTAAGATCGTTGCGTGTATATCCCCGAACATTTTCGCCTTCGCCACGACGCAGACGCGGTTGTGTTCATGCGAGCCAATCCCTTCGCCATCCTGATCTCCACCACTGACGACGGGCCTTTCGCCACGCATCTTCCGCTTTTTATACAGGCGCAGGAAGAAAAGGTTCTTTTGCGCGGCCATGTGGCCAAAGCGAATCCGCACTGGAAGTATCTCGAACAGCAATCGCAATGTTTGACTATCTTTCACGGGCCGCATTCCTATATTTCACCCAGTAACTACGCTGCATACGAAAGCGTTCCCACCTGGAATTACGCTGCTGTCCACGTCTACGGAAACGCGCGCCTCTTTTCCTCGCCTGCGGACGTACCCCCGATGCTCGAGGAATTGATGGATACGTTTGAGCCGGCCTACCGGAAGCAATGGGACGATTTGAGTCCGACCTTTCGCGAAAACATGCTGCGGCAGATTGTAGGGTTTGAAATTACCGTGACGAAACTTGAAGGCAAGTTCAAACTCAGCCAGAATCGTCCGCGCGAAGATCAGGCCAAAGTAATGGCGTCGCTGGAAAAGTCCGACGACTCCATGATTTCCGGCGTCGCGCGCATGATGAAGGAACAGCGTCTCGGCAAATCGGAAAAGAAAGAAGAAGTAGAAAAGAAAGAAGAATGAAGAAGCGTGCTGTTGGCGTCAAAGTCGAATCCCACTTGCTCGGCGGAGTGCGCGTGCTGGTTGGACGTGCGCGACATCAGGCTGGAGCGCTTTCAGCCGAATTGCGGAAGTTGGGGGCGTCCGTGATCGAAATTCCTTTTATCGAGATCCGCAGGCCGCGAAGCTTTAAACCGCTGGATTCCGCGTTGAAAAATCTGGAGAGGTATGACTGGCTCATCCTGACCAGCGTGAATGGCGTAGAAGCGATGTGGGAGCGTTTGGGGAAATTGCAGCTTGCGAGAGTGAGTAAAAATTTTAAAGCCAGCAATCTTAGTCCCGCTTTAGATGTTGAGGGGCGGAAGTTGTTTATCGCTGCCATCGGCCCTGCCACCAAAAAAGCAATCGAGCAGCGTGGCGCGAAAGTTGATGTTGTCCCCAAAGAATATGTGGCCGAGTCGGTTGTCCGCAGCCTGAAGAAAAAGGTAAAAGGAAAACGTGTTCTGCTGGTGCGGGCCAAAGTTGCTCGTGACGTAATTCCGCACGAACTGCGGAAAGCAGGGGCGGAAGTCAACGTGGTGGAAGCTTACGAGACCATCCTACCCAAATCTTCACAAAATCGACTGCGCAAAGCACTAAAGCATCCGCGGCTTTGCCCCGACGTCATAACGTTTACCAGTTCATCGACCGTGCGCAATTTTGTAGGTTTGCTTGGAGGCTCACGGTCGGCAGCCCGGGAGTTGTTTCGCGGACGAGGCGTCCGCGGTCCGACGATACAGCTCGCCTCCATCGGTCCGGTGACATCTTCAACATTGCTTGAATTTGGATTGAAAGCGGATATTGCCGCGAAAGAATTCACCATCCCCGGCCTCGTTGAGGCAATCGTAAGGGCGAAAATCACGTCTCGCGCTACTCGTTGAGCGAGCAACTGCAATCGGCAGGCACCACGTGCGCCAGCAGGAAATCTGCGACGCGTTTGTAGGCGTCAATCTGATTTTCCACCCGCGCAAAGCCGTGACCTTCGTTTTCGTAAATCTTAGAGTCGACCGTTCCGCCGCGCTTCTTAATCGCGTCAACTACCTGCTGCGTCTCTGATTTCGGACAACGCGGGTCATGCCCTCCTGCGAAGAGCAGCAACGGGGCTTTGATCTGATCGATAAAGTTGATCGGCGATCTGTCTTCATAGAGTGCTTTGTTCTTGACCACATCGCCCATGGTCGCCAGATCCGATTGCTGCAGCACTGGATCTTCATTCTCAATTTCGGTGAACCAGTTCACGAAGGGCACAATCGGCACGCCCGCAGCCCAAACTTCCGGGGCTTTGGTTACGGCCATCATGCTTAAATAACCACCATAACTTCCGCCCATCACGGCAATCTTCTTCGCATCGAGATGTCCCGTCTGCTTGATCCAATCCACTCCCGCGAGCACATCCTGCAAATCCCCGCCGCCCATGTCGAATAAATTTGCCTGTTGAAATTCTTTTCCATAGCCGGTCGAGCCGCGATAGTTGGGCGCGAGCACCATGTATCCCTGATTGGCCGCATACTGAATAAAGCGGTTAAACGAATTCACGGTTTGCGAAGTGGGGCCGCCGTGGATGTAAACAATGGCGGCATTCTGCCCGTTGCGCGCCATGTTGAAGGGCACATAAAGAAATGCGGAGATGGTCCATTTGCCATCGCGGCTGGGATAATGCACCAGATATGGCTCGACCATGTCTTCCGATCGCACTCCCGCGACCAGCGAATGCGTGACCTGATGCGATTTTCCGGAGGCCAGCGTGTGAACCCATAGATCGCCCGGCGCGGTCGGTCCGTTGTGGTTGTAGAGCAATCGAGTACCATCTGCGCTGAGAGCAGAGTGGCCGCCGGTTGGCTCGTTCACTCCTTTTGGAATTTGTAGCGCAGTCGATTTGCCGGTGGCCAGATCGTGCAAATAAATATCCTCATTGCCATCGACATTCGCCGTGAAGATGATGCGTTTGCCATCTGGCGAGAACTCGCTGCCGCGAATTTCCCATTTGTCTTTGGTGAGCCATGAAATTTTCTTCGAGGCAATATCGAGCGTGCCAACGTTGTCGTATCCGTTGGCTGCGTTCGAGGTGAACAGAATGCGCTTTCCGTCCGGCGAAATGTCATTGACCCAGAATCGCTGCTCTCCTGCATGTTGTGTGAGTAACGTACTTTTTCCGGTGGCAACTTCGGCGATAAAGATATTCGAGTCCGTGCCCTTAGCGTGCTCCTGCGTATAGACGATAGACTTGCCATCCCTCGACCAGATGGGACTGGAGTTGCTCAGGTCCTGAGGTGTGCCGGTAGTGATGTGCTTCACCTCGCGCATCAGCATGTCGTAGACGTCGACTTCGAAAGCGGCTGAGGTTTTGGGTTTTACCTCATAGGCTAGATAGCGGCCGTCCGGCGACCACGTGGGATTCATCTCCGCAATCTCGCCCGTCTGCGTGACATTCACGACCCGGCCGGTCGCGGGCGAAACCAAAAAAATATCCCACAACTCGTCACCGTCGAAATCCGATTGATATGCGATCCACTTGCCATCGGGCGACCACGCCGGCGCGGTCTGGCGCTGATCGCTCACCGTTAGCTGCACCGGCCATCCTCCTTCAGTGGGAACGAGCCACAGATTGTTGCGCCCGCTCATGTTCGAAACAAAAGCGATGCTTTTTCCGTCTGGCGACCATGTGGGGCGGCCGATCTGCCGAGTCATGTAAAGCTTTTCAATGGTCAAACTTTTCGGCTCGACCTGCGCATTGGCCTTAGATGCAATTTTCTTAGGATCGGTGATCGCGTCTGGGGCAGGAAGAGTTTGCGCGGATGCGATAGTTTCAGCAGTGACTGTGCTCATAAGGATGACGATAGCAAACCATGGAAGTGGGCGCATGAAGAAAGAACCTCAGATTGAAGCCAGTGAAGCTGAAGAGAAAGTTTAGCAGAGGCAGAATTCTTTCTAGAAACTTTAAGGTAGTGCATTCGGAAGATGCAATGTGCGTCCAGCCTTCAATCTTTCGCGCCAACCCTCTTTGAAAACTCAGGCTCTAACTTTCAGGAGGAACTCAATGGCAACCAAAAAGAAGAGCAGCAGCAAGTATGGAAAGGCAGCAAGCAAAAGCGTGGAGACCGCGATGCGTCGCGAGAAGCGCGGGACGCTTAAATCGGGCAAAGGCGGCAAAGGTGGAACCGTGAAAAGCCGCAAGCAAGCCATCGCCATCGGACTCTCAGAAGCTCGTAAGAAAGGCGCCAAGGTTCCAAAGAAAAAAGCTGCTGCGTAAGCATAGACGCGCTTTAGCTTCCCACGTAGCGCGCATACAGGCTGCGCGCTACTCCGGTATCGGTGGTGCCCTTAATGATCGCGCGCCCGTCCGGAAACAACGTCATTTCATAAGGCTCACGCCAAAACTTCAGTACAAACTCGTTATGCCGCACCACCCCGAGCGGGTTCAGGCGCTGCTGCATCTCCGCAAAATCAACTGGCCGGGCGCACTCGTGGATTTGCACTGAATTCCTCCCGCACATGGTAATATGCGGTCGCCCTGCTCCCGCTAAATGGACGAAATCTCGTTCACTGCACGCGCGACAACCGGCGCGCGGCTTTCCCGCGGCAATCTCGACGTGCTCATTACTCCACACATCAAACGACCACAACGTCTTGCGCAATTTCTCTCTCGCGGCGCTCCCAAGCAAAAGCTTAATAGCCTCCGTAACGGCTACCGAAGCGATCACATTCACGGCTGAATTTAAAACTCCGGCGGTCTCGCAGGTCTCCACCAATCCACGGGGAGAATCCGGGAAAATGCATGCCAGGCAGGCCGTTTGCCCCGGTACCACATTCAACGTGACTCCGTAGCTGCCTACCGCCGCCGCGTAAACCCAAGGCAGGGAAGCCTCAACCGCATAATCGTTCAGCAAATATCGAGTCTCAAAATTATCGGTGCCATCAAGGATTACATTGATTCCATCAAGCAAAGCATGAATGTTCTCCGGGACCAGATCCTCGACGCGCGCTTCAACGGCAATCTCGGAATTGAAAGCGGCAATCCGTCGCGCTGCCGCAATCGCTTTTGGTAAGGATTCCGCCGCGTCGTTTTCCTCAAACAAAGTCTGCCGTTGCAAATTGCTCTCTTCTACATAATCGCGGTCAATGATCCTCAACGTGCCCACGCCTGCCCGCGCCAGCAATGACGCCAGCGCCGAACCCGTTGCTCCGCACCCCACAATGGCAATTCGCCCTGCGGCCAGCCGTTTCTGGCCTTCGGCGCCGATTCCGGGAAACAGGATCTGCCGCGAATAGCGTTCTTCGAACTTTTCTTTAAGCTTTTCTTTCTCCAAGCCCAGCCTCAAAGGGATCACGAGTTCTTTCCCGCAAAACCTTTATTATAGAGTGTTCACGAATTGCCCAGCCGCCAGTATGCAGTACAACACGAACCCTTTCGAGCTTCATCGAATGAAGGCAAGGGGTTCAAGGACATTATTTGCGCAGACGGTACGCGTCGCTTCTTATTTCAATCTTAATTTTGCTGGCTCCGGCCGCTTATGCCGGGCCGCGCCCGGTTACGCCTGCACCTCAAGAACAGCCTTCACCCTTTGCTTCCATGTCCGCCTATATCGGACGCATCATCAAGACCATTGAACTTCCTGGCATACAAGACACAGACCACCTCCTGCAAATGCTCCCGCAAAAAGCAGGGCAGCCGCTGGACCGCGATCAGGTGCGCGAGAGCATCCAAATCCTTTTCGCCACCGGGCGTTTTGGCGACATACAGGCCGAAGCCGCGCCTTCCGGCGACGATGTCGTTCTCACGTTCGCTACATCTCTTAACTTCTTCGTCGGCTCAGTGGATGTAGAAGGCGCTCCTAATCGGCCCAACTCGAACCAGATCATCAACGCTTCAAAATTTCAGTTGGGAGAACTCTACTCGCTGGAAAAGCTGGACCGTGCCTTACAGAACATTCGCCAACTGATGCAGGAAAATGGCTATTACCGGGCGCGCGTCACCGCCGAAAGCGCCTCCAACCCTGGCGCTCAGCAAGTCAACGTGTTGATCCATATCAGTCCCGGCGAGCCTGCTCACATCGGCGAAGTGAAACTTACTGGTCACCCGGCATTTTCCGTGAGCGAGGTGCAGGACATCTCGAAAATGCATCCCGGAGAGCGCATTACCGCTGCCCGCATCACCAATGCTCTCCAGCATATGCGCAAGAAGCTTCAGAAACAGCAAAGAGTTCTGGGCCAGGTTTCTATTGCCGAGCAGAAATACCATCCGGAATCGAACTCTGTCGATTACACGTTTTTGATCGAACCCGGTCCGGTCGTTATTGTGTACGCTCAGGGTTTTAGCATCAGCCGCGGGGTGATGAAACGGGAAATCCCCATCTATGAGGAAAACGCAATTGATGATGACCTCCTGAACGAAGGCAAGCGCAATCTGCTGAATTATCTCCAGACGCGCGGCCGCTTCGATGCGTCGGTCACCATCCAGAAGCAGACCACTGGCAACATCGTCCGAGTGATCTACGTCATTGAACCTGGTCCTGTCCACAAACTCGAATTGATCGAGATAACCGGCAACAAATATTTCTCGAATCAAATGCTGCGACTGCGCCTGCAAATACAGCGCTCTAGCCGATTCATCGCCAATGGCCGGTATAGTGAGGCGCTGCTGAAAAGCGACGTAGCCGGCATGCAAGCCCTGTATGTTTCCAACGGTTTCCGCGACGCTAAAATCCAAACCAAAGTCGATGACAACTTTCACGGTTCTGACAACAAACTCGCGGTTCACATCCGCATCGAAGAAGGCCCACAGACGGTTGTTGGTTCATTCAACATCGCAGGGAATCAAAAATTCGCCAGCACGGCTTTCCCTGAATTAAATACAGCCTCCGGCCAGCCTTATTCCGAACAGAATCTTGCCACCGATCGTGAATCCATCCTCAACTATTATTTCAATCACGGTTTCCCTAACGCTACCCTCGAAATCACGGCTACGCCGTCGCCGGATCAGTCGAATCGCGAAGATGTCACCTACACCATTCAGGAGGGTGAACAATTTTTCGTGAATCACGTCATGGTCGGCGGACTCGACCATACCCGTGATTACGTCGTCCAGCGCGAAGTGCAAGTCATCGCCGGTCAGCCCCTCAGCCAGCAGGATCTTTTGGAAACGCAGAGCAAGCTGTATGACCTCGGCATCTTCAGCCAAGTGGATACGGCGGTTCAGAATCCGGCGGGAAGCGATCCTGAAAAAAATGTTCTGGTGCAGGTGCAGGAAGCGCGGCGATACACATTTACCTATGGACTTGGCCTTGAATTTGAAACTGGTCTTCCATCCGGAGCGAGTGCTCCTACCGGCTCGACTGGCGTAAGCCCGCGCGTGGGATTCGATGTTACACGCCTCAATGTCGGCGGCCGCGACCAGTCCCTGACTTTTCAATCTCACGTTGGGCGCCTTCAGCAGCGCGGCTTGATCAGCTATGAAATTCCTAAACTCTTCAATAACGACAAGCTGAAAATTTTCTACACAATTTTTTACGATAACAGTCTTGACGTAGCCACGTTCACCTCGCAACGCCTGGAAGGCAAAATCGATTTGCGCCAGCAAATCGGCAAACAGGCCATTAACCACTCAACGTCCATCATCTATCGCTTCGATTACCGCCGCGTCAAAGCCAGCGACTTCGCCGCCGATTTTTCTCCCGCCGAATTCAGCTTGTTTTCGCTGCCCGCCCACGTCGGCGGTCCTGGTTTCACTTTTATTCGTGACCAGCGCGATAACCCGCTCGAAAGCACCAAGGGCCAATACTTCACGCTCGACGGTTTTGCTGCCTCCAGCTATGTTGGCTCGCAATCTGATTACGGCCGTCTCCTCGGCCAGGACTCCACCTACTATGCCTTCGGTCCCGCCAAGCACAAATTGGTTTTCGCTCGCTCCACCACGCTGGGTCTCGAGCAGGTTTACCACGGCACCAGAATCCTGCCGCCAGGATCGTGCCCTCTCAATAATTTGCAAACCGCCTGTCAATCGGACATTTCTATCATTCCGCTCCCCGAGCTATTTTTTGCCGGAGGCGGCAACTCTCATCGCGGTTTCGGGTTAAATCAGGCAGGACCACGCGATCCGGATTCTGGCTTTCCCGTTGGTGGCTCGACCGAGTTCGTCAACAGCGAAGAACTGCGTTTTCCTTCGGTCAGTTTGCCCTATCTCGGAGAAGGTTTTGGTTTCGCTATTTTTCACGATATGGGCAACGTTTTCACTGCCGGGCATGACATGCTGAAAGGCCTTCTGCGCTGGCATCAGCAGGATCCCGCGCAGTGCATCGCTTCCAGTGGGGTAGCCAACGCCAGCTGCATGACTAACTTCGATAACAGCGGTTATGATTACACCTCCCACGCTGTCGGCATTGGGTTGCGTTATAAGACACCCATCGGCCCCCTGCGCTTCGACTTCGGGTACAATTTAAATCCGACCAGCTACTTCCAGCTTTCAAGTGCTTCCGGGCAGCCGGATACTTTTATTACTCCGCGGCTGCAGCATTTCAATGTTTTTTTCAGTATCGGTCAGCCATTTTAACGAGCTTTCTTAAAATGAAATTTGGCTACAAAGCGATCGGGGTTGCGCTTCTGCTGGCTGCGCAGATTTTTGTTCCGACCATTTGCGGCGCTCAACAAGTCATCGACCGCATCGTGGCCACGGTGAATGGCCGCGTCATCCTGCAATCCGATCTGGATGAAGCGCTCTGTTACGAAGCTTTCCTCGCCAATCGTCCGTTGACCACCTTTACCGAGGACGAACGCCGAGCTGTTCTCGACCGCCTCATCGATCAGGAATTCCTGCGCGAACAGATGAAGTCCGCGGATTTCCGCCACGCTACAGATACTGAAGTCGAAGCCCGCATCGCCGAGGCGCGCAAGCAATATCCTCAGGCTGCTTCCGATGACACATGGCGCACTCTCCTTGCGAGTTATCACATCAGCGAGAAAAATTTGTTTATCCACGTCGAGCAGCAGATCGATGTAATGCGCCTCGTTGAGGCGCGGCTTCGCCCCGCGGTGCAAATCGATTCCAAATCCATCGAAGCCTACTACCGCGATCAATTCGTCCCCAAGCTAAAAGAATCCGGTGCTTCCGAGGTTCCGCTCGATCAAGTTTCGGGAAAGATTCGCGATCTGCTCACCGAGCAGAAAGTCAGCGAGATGCTGGTTTCCTGGCTCCAAACCTTGCGCAGCGAAGGCCAGGTTCATATTCCCGACGCAGCGTCTTTGAACGGCCCCGGTATTCAATCGCGTGACTGAGCCCGCTCCCAAGCCGGCGCGCCGCTGGTGGAAATATGTGCTCTTGCTGGTTGGCCTGGGTTTGCTCTGTGTTCTCTCGTTACTTTTCTACATCAGCACAGATTCTTTTCAAGCGCTGGTGCGCCGCCGCCTGGTAGCCGAGATCGAACGCATAACCGGAGGCCGCGCTGAAATCGGCAGCGTTCATACCGTCCCTTTTCATCTGCAAGCCGAGGTTCGTGATATCACAGTCCATGGCCGCGAGTCCTCGACTGATGTTCCTCTTGCCCACGCGGATGCAGTGGTTGCACGCTTTAAAGTGATCTCGATTCTTCGGTCAGAATTCTCTTTTTATGAAGTGATCCTCGAGCAGCCGGTAATACACGTTGCCTTTTATCCTGATGGCACCACGAATTTTCCCAAGCACGTTTCCAATATTTCGGCTCCAACCTCGGTTGAACAACTCTTCGATCTTTCCATCGATCGCCTTGAATCCCGCCACGGCCATATCATTTGGGACGATCAAACCATCCCGCTGGAATTTGCCGCTCGCGATACCTGGCTCCAGATGGATTATTCCTACCTGCACTCGCGCTATAACGGCCGCCTTTTGCTCGCCCGGGTCGATACAAAATTGCCCAACTGCCAGCCTTTTTCCTGGATGAGTTCAGCCGATTTCAGCCTCACCTCCAACTCACTTGCTTTTTCATCGCTCAAGTGGAATTCCGGCCATTCTCATCTCTCCGCCAGCGGCCAAATCACGAACTTTCGCCGCCCATCGATCCAGGCTACCTACGACGTGCATGCGGATCTTACGGAATCTGCCTCCATCACACGCCGTCGCGAACTCCGCGGCGGATCTGCCGAATTGAAGGGAGAAGGGAATTGGTCGCTTGACCAATTTGCCTCCAACGGATTTCTCGCTCTGCGCGATCTCGGCTGGCAAGATGATCGCGTCGGGTTTTCCAAAGCTGCTTTCGATTCCGGTTACTCCATCACCGACCGGCAACTTAAACTCTCAAAATTGCAGGCGCGAATTTTTGGCGGGAGCGTAACCGGCGATGTGGAGATTAACCAATGGCTTGCTCCTTCGCAGCATCTCTCTACAGCCACGAAGAAAACTTTCGAAACCGCTGTAATTTCTGCGGCCCATCCTGCCAGCAAACCCCGCACGCCTATACCTAAGCCAAAGCCCTCCGCAATTCAAAATGCACGTATCACGCTGCGCCTGCGCGATATTTCCGCTGAAGAGCTTGCTATCGCTCTCAACGCTCCCAGTCATCCTTTGCAAGCTTTGCATCCTGCTGGGCTCACCTCCGGCACGCTCGAAACCCGTTGGGAGGGCACTCCTCGCGATGCCGAAATCCAGTTTGCTCTCGACGTCACGCCGCCTGCGAAATTGATGCCGGGAGAAAGACCGATTACCGCACATGCTAATGGCGTTTACTTTGCGGCAAACGATGCCATCAATTTGCCGCAGTTCAGTCTCTCCACGCCGGCCAGCCGTATACAGGCAGCCGGTACGTTATCGAACACGTCCGCGCTTCATCTTTCGGTTACAACTTCCAGTCTCGCGGACTGGTTGCCCTTGGTTGCTGCAGTTCGCGGTCCAGCGCTGCTTCCCGTCTATCTCAATGGGCGCGCTACCTTCAACGGCAACATGACCGGCGCACTCATGACTCCGCAATTGGCAGGCACGCTTTTGGTCGACAATTTCGACATAAATATTCCCGATACCGCCACTACGCATCCCATCAAAACCCACTGGGATTCTCTTTCCACGTCCATCCTGCTTTCCTTCAATGCGGTCGCTTTTCGCAGCGCCACTTTGCGCCGCGACGATACTTCTGCCGAATTCGATGGCTCTGCGACGCTGCAATCCGGACATCTTACCGACGATAGCCTGATCAACCTTCGGGCCAATCTGCACAACGCGGATGTTGCCACCATCCAGGCCCTTGCTGGTTACAATTATCCCATCACCGGCAACGGCGATTTCTTACTGCAAGTTTCCGGGCCCGAATCGTATCTTCACTCTGAAGGCCACATCCATCTCTCGAATGCTTCCGCCTACGGCGAGCCCATTGCGCAATTCGACTCCGCATTTCTCTTCGCCAACGGCGAACTCGCGTTCGATAACATTCACTTGTTCTATAGCGATTCAGTCGTCACAGGAAGTGCAGCCTACAATCCGACCACTCGCGCTTATCGCCTCGACCTGGCCGGAAATAATTTCGATCTTGCCCGCATCCGCCAGCTCCAGGCCAGCCGCATTCAAATCGATGGCCACGCCGGGTTCGCTCTCAAAGGCTCGGGCACCGCTGAAGCGCCACTAATCAATGGCACGGTCCAAGTTCACAATTTAGAGCTCGATCATGAATCCGCCGGCGATCTCGACCTACAAGCCACAACCGAGGGCGACGAACTTCATCTCACCGGCAACTCTCACTTCCAACGCGGCTCGGTGGTGCTCGACGGCAAAATACAGATGCACCCGGGCTACATGGCCGATCTGTCATTCCATCTCGGCCAGCTCGATCTTGATGCACTCTGGCACTCCTACCTCGCTACCGAACTTACGGGACACTCCGCAGTCGGCGGCACGGTCGCCGTACACGGCCCGTTTTTCAATCCTTCTCAATGGGCCGTTGATGGCAATTTTTCTGATTTCCTGCTCGATGTCGAACACGTCAAGCTTCACAATCAGGACCCAATTCGCTTCGGTTTGGCCGATCGTTCGCTGAATATTCAGCAACTTCATTTGTTGGGGGAGGGAACTGATCTCACCGCGCATGGCTCGATACGGCTTTCCGGCGCGCGTCAGCTCGATCTCACAGTCGACGGTCACGCTGATCTCAAACTGGTTTCGGGCATCGATCCCGATATTGCAGCCGGCGGCCTTGTGACTTTGAATATGGCTATTGCAGGATCGATTTCCGATCCCTTGCCGCAAGGCCGACTGCAATTTTCCAACGGCTCACTTTCCTACGCGAGCATTCCTAGCGGCCTGAGTGACCTGAACGGCTCTCTCTCGTTTACTCGCGATCACTATCGAATCGAATCGCTTACGGCACATACCGGCGGAGGCACGCTCGATTTCAAAGGCGATGCTACCTACGTTAATGGACAATTCAATTTCAGTCTCGCGGCTTCCGGCAAAGAAGTTCGCTTGCGTTATCCTCCCGGTGTAAGTTCGACTGCCGACGCTGAACTGCGCTGGGTGGGCACACGGTCGAATTCCACCGTATCCGGCGAAATCATCATTAACAAAATCGCCGTCACGCCTGGTTTTGATTTCAGTTCATATCTGGAGCGCGGCCGCGAGGGTGCGGCGGTCGTTGTGGCGAGTTCACCGCTTAGCAACATCAAACTCGATATCCATGTTCAAACCTCACCCGAACTTCAAATGCGCACCGCCATCGCGCGCCTTTCCGGCGACGCCGACCTTCGCCTGCGAGGCTCTGCGGCACGTCCCGCGGTGCTTGGCCGCGTCGATGTTCTCGAAGGCCAGGCCACATTTCATGGAACCCGCTTTACTCTCGAGCGTGGCGACATTACCTTCGCCAATCCAGTTTCCATCGAACCGCAACTCAACCTTCAAGCCTCCACTCACGTCCGCAACTACGATCTCAACATCACTGTTACAGGTACGCCCGACCGTGGCCTGAATCTTAACTACCGTTCCGAGCCTCCGCTGCCCAAATCTGACATCATCGCGTTGCTGGCTTTAGGTCGCACCGGAGACGAGTCCGCGCAGCTTCAGGAACAGTCCGGCCAAAGCGCATTTTCCGATCAAGCTACAGCTCTCATTCTGAGCCAGGCACTCAACACTACCGTGAGCAGCAGGTTGCAGCGCCTCTTCGGCGCCAGCAACATCAAAATCGATCCGCAAGGCCTCACCACTGAAACCAACCCTACCGGCCGCGGCCCGCAGGTGACCATTGAGCAGGAATTCGCCAACAACTTGTCGCTCACTTATTCCACCAATGTCTCGCAAAACTCGCAGCAGATTATTGAGGGCGAATACTATTTCAACCGGAATTTTTCGATAGTCGGCACGCGCGACCAGAATGGCGTAGTCAGCTTCGATCTTCAACTCCGCCAGCGCAAGAAATAGGAAGTAGAACTTAAAAAATTATGTAGGCATATCAAAGGATGATTCAGACCTGCCGCCATTCTGCTCGTTTGATCAGTGTTAATCTGCGCGATCCGTGGCCCCGCCAACCTCGGTATAATCATCGTTCTCACAGGAGAGAGCCTTGCCCTTCGACGACCTCCGCCAATGGATCGCCACGCTCGACCACGCCGGCGAACTCCGTCGCATCAAAACCGAAGCTGATCCCATCCTGGAAATTGCGGAGATTACCGACCGCGTCAGCAAATCCAAAGGCGGCGGCCCCGCTCTTCTTTTCCAAAACGTAAAAAACTATCCCGGGTCTCAGGTTCTCATCAATCAGTTCGGCTCCGAAGCCCGCATGAAGCTGGCCTTGGGCGTGAATTCTTTCGATGAAATTGCCGGCCGCATCCGCATGTTCATGGATGTGAAGTCTCCGCAAGGCTTTCTGGATAAGCTGAAAATGCTTCCGCTTCTTACCGAGGCAGGGAAGTTTTTCCCCAAGACCGTTTCCACCGGTCCGTGCAAAGAAGTCATCAAGCGCGATAATTTTTCTCTGCTCGATTTTCCCATTCTGCAATGCTGGCCGCAGGACGCCGGCCGTTTCATCACTCTGCCGTGCGTAATTACCCGCGACCCACATACTGGCAAACGCAACGTTGGCATGTACCGCCTGCAAGTCTTCGACGGCCAAACGACCGGCGCGCATTGGCAGCGCCAAAAAATCGCTGCCGAACATTATCGCCAAGCTTTACGAAATGCTAAAAACTCCTCGACCGGGAGTGCGCCGCTTCTCCTTTCTTCTATCAGAAGTGGGAACTCGGCAGCCGTCGATCTCATGGCCCGCACTTCCGGCGGGCAGGTTCTGGCCGACACGAATCATCCCTCAGGAAAAATGGAAGTTGCCGTTGCCATAGGCACTGACCCTGCTGTGACTTTTTCGGCTATAGTTCCTGCACCGCCCGAGGTCGAAGAGTACATCATTGCCGGGTTTCTGCGCGCCTCTCCAGTCGAGCTGGTGAAGTGCGAAACGGTAGACCTCGAAGTCCCCGCGTCGAGCGAAATCGTAATCGAAGGTTACGTCAACCTCGACGAACTGCGTACTGAAGGCCCCTTCGGGGACCACACTGGCTTCTACTCGCTGGAGGATCTTTATCCTGTCTTACATGTCACCTGTATTACGCACCGTAAAGACCCGATTTACGCTACGACCATCGTTGGCAAGCCACCCATGGAAGACGCTTACATGGGCAAAGCAGTCGAGCGTATTTTTCTCCCGCTGATGAAACTTACCGTCCCTGAATTGATAGACATCAATCTACCGGTTGAAGGTGTGTTTCATAATTTGATGATTGTCTCCATCCGCAAGTCCTATCCGGGGCAGGCGCGTAAAGTGATGAACGCGATCTGGTCGCTGGGACAGGCTATGTTCACGAAATGCATTATCGTGGTTGACGAAGATGTTGATGTGCAGAACCTCGCTGACGTGACGCTGAAAGTCCTTAACCATATCGACCCTGAGCGCGATATACAGTTCACGCTCGGCCCAGTCGATTCTCTAGATCATGCCTCGCGTCTTGCCAACTACGGATCGAAGATGGGCATCGATGCTACGCGCAAATGGCCCACGGAAGGCTTTACGCGGCCCTGGCCCGATGAAATTGTTATGGATGGGAAAACGAAAATGCTTGTCGACAGTAAATGGAAGGCTCTAGCTAAAGAACTGGGGATCGAGTAACTCGTCCTAAGTGGCTGTCTCTACACCAAAATCAAAATCCCCGCCCTGTCTCCGCTAAAACGCGGAGACAAAGACGGGGCACCCTCAGAAGGAATAGGTAAAACAAACTGGCCCTAACCCCAGTGCTCCACTTTCACTCGATGCTTACCTCTGGCGTCCGTGATCTCCACATGCGTTGGCGGATTGGCTTGCGGCTGGCCGCTGGTCCAGCTTCCTAGATAGTAAGTTACGAGCTGAGGCTCGATTCCGTGAGGGACCGTTTCCAAAAGCTCGAACTCATGTGGTTTTGATCCGCCCTGAAAGAAGATCGTGTATCCAGGGGTCCCGTAGTAGCAGGTTGCAATCAGCGAAAGTACCGCCGCGCCACCTTTTTCGAAGGCGCGGGCAAATGCTTTATATTCGATATCCGACCCATGACTTAGCGGCGGATGTACTGGTACCGGTTGTGCTCCCATGTTCGTTCTCCTTTCGTGAGATTTGTCTTTCGCCTGCCTTTGTAGTCCCGGCACGCCGGTCCGTCAATCGAATTATTGTGAAATCCTCGCCCCAGTGTGTCCACCGCGACATCTATCCGCAAAAACACAAATGGCGCAGGATCCGAAGACCTGCGCCACTCATGAAATGTAACTAACTATTTGGGTACGGTACAGTGGGCCAGCATATCGTCGGCCAGTGCTGTATCGGCCAGAACGCCCTGCGGCGTGGCACCCGTCGAGGTTCCTTCCGCACCGGTGCATCCGGTAATTGCGGTCAGAGCCCAGGGCGTCGTGACCTGCTGGAAAAACAGATACGATTCCGCCGCACTCGGGTTGAGTCCATTATTGCAATCCCACGCCGCAATACTGGTGCGCGGATAGCTTAACGTTGCTCCCGATTGCAGAATGCTCTGCGCTGCCCACGCTTGCAACTCCTGTTGCGTGGAACCATGCTTGGGCAGGCATTCGGTTCCCGTCCACTTTCCCACCGAAGGCCACTCGTGGTTGTACTGCGGCGGGTCTTCGAAAGCTGTTCCATTGGTCGGCGTCACTTTAACCGGCGATGCGTACGGAACCTCGCAACCCTCCACGATGTTCGAGAACACAGGCCCAACTGTAAACTCCACGTTATCGAAGGTATTGTTCAATCCGTACCACGACATGCCGTAAGCAATCGCGCCGGTGCCTGCTGAAACGCCCTGCGCGCAATAGGCACCCGTTGTTTGCGTGTGAAAATAATTCAGTACCGTGGCCGGACGGCAAGCCGCCTCGATCAGATTTCCATCATCTTCCCAATCGGCTGCAAAGGTAAGTTGCGTCACTTCGAATCCTGCTGCTATATACTTCGGCGCAAACTCCGCTCCCGAAGGCAGGGTGGCTCCATTGCCGCCGACAATAATAATTCTTCCGACTTTTGGCGTGCCGACTGAGCCCCACGTCACCGTCATGTCGGGAATATTTGGACAAGCCACAATCGCAGCCTGACAGGCCGCTCCGTGCGAAAATCCGGACACGCACTTTGCCGATTTGATATCGGAGACAGTTCCCAAAGATCTCTGTGCAAACGCACCCGCAGTTAGAACCAGAACGACGAGCAGATATTTCATAATCATTCCTCACACTTCCTAAAAAATTATTCAGGCTTGACCAGATGCGTCCGCTCTTTACGCAATCGGCATTTTTACATGCCGGGTAGGCCGTCAGGTCAGATCGTAGAAATGACTAGACTGAGCGCCTGTGGCGCACTCTAACGCCGTCGGTCATTTTGGCATATTCCTTAGGTATGGCAAATGAGAAGAAAGTGCCATGTGCAGGAAGATGCACATGAATCTATCCCGAAATCAAATATGACACAGCAATGCTCCCGTCTAGCTTTTTCACATAGCGAGAGAAATAGGCAATAAATTGGAAGGATCAGGCTACTTGCCAGTCCTCACTGAAAGTAAGCTTGCAAGTTTGGCTTGCCTGCCACCCTGCCGTCTGGCGTTTCCAAAAGGCGAGCAGCAACGGCGAAACGAGCTCGATTGCATCGTCATAATGCGTCATGATCAAGTCCAGATCGTGAGCGTTCCAGGCCGCAACCCAATGATTGGCCAGACTCCAGGTTTAATCTCTAGTTATTGCCGTTCCCTCCAGATTAATTCTTGGCAGCCGAAGCCGAGTAACCCTGCCAGATATATTCAAGTGCTTCCGGAAGCGTTTGTTGTACCACCGGACGATCGACGTGGACGGCGTTGCGGGCGAAGACAAACTGATAGTGATATCCCTTGGCCGCGAGTACCTTCGCCATATTCTCGTTGGCGACGACCCAGTCGTGCATGTTGTCGCGCATCACATTGGGATTGAAAAGATCACGGTCGCCGACTTCCGTCCAAATTCGTATCGGCTTTACCGGGCTGTTAGGGATGAGATGCTCGTGAAATTCCCAGGCGCCATGCGGCGTTTGCGGACTGCTGGGCCACTGCTGGTTGATAAATGTTCCGGAGTAAGTCAGCACGCGGTGATAAAGGTCAGGACGATACCAGGCCATGATCAAGGCGCAGGCACCTCCTGAGCTGTAGCCCATGGCGGCGCGGCCATCCGGGTCTTTGGTAAGTTTCACGTGAGCCCGGCTTTCGGCTTGAGGCAGCACTTCCTTCTCCACAAATTCAGCGAAGACGCCCGACATTGTGTCGTACTCGAGACCGCGTTGGCTGCCCTGAGCGTCACCGCCTCCATTAGCGATAGAAATGGCAATCATCACCGGGACTTTGTGTTGCGCGATCAAATTATCCAGTGCGGAAAAGAGCCGGCGGTCCGGGCCGTCCGTTCCGACGATGAACGGCACGACGCTGCCCGGAGCATATTGTTTGGGAACATAGACGGCCACCTTTCGCGTATACGGAGCAGGATGGCTGGTGGTCACTACGAGCTTTGCCGGGTCTGACGGATCGACAATTCCGAACGTGTTTGGATCGCGCGCGATGCCGGGATAAATTTTGCTGTCTGACGAGTTCATCGCGAACTCGATTACCGTTCCCTGGGGGACGTCACCGTGAGCGGACATGCCGGGATCGGCGTTGTGCATCGGCCCAATGATGAAATTACCGTCCGCATCCGCCGGGGGAATTGTGCCGTCGGACAGTCCTTTCGCCGCGACATAGCCCGTACTGAGTGGGTCGCGCCTTGACGGAGTGGGCCGTGCCATTGATTGCGTATCGGATTGCACTGCGGATTGCGCCGCGACAATCACAGCTAAGCTACCCAGCAGCGCGATTCGCAGAGAGTACAGAAACCGCGGGAGTGAGACGATCCAGTTCTTTCGTAGCATTTAGGCTGGGGACAAACGAGGCGTTTCCCAATTCTCCGAAGATTCGCCACAACAGGAAAGTATTATAGGTCAATAAGTGGAGAGCCGTGAGTACGCATCCATCGCTCAATCCCGCGGCTTTTTGTATACTAAACACAGATGACAGTTCTGAAAAACATCACCGCTATCGCCAAAGGCATGAGCATCACCTTCATGGAGATGTTCAAGCCGACGACCGTCGAAAATTATCCTGATGGTAAAGGTCCGCTTCGCGGGGCCCGCATCGAAGCCCGCTTTCGCGGCGCTCACGTGCTGCAGCGCGACGAAAACGGACTGGAAAAATGCGTCGCATGTTTTCTCTGCGCGGCCAATTGTCCCTCAAACTGCATCTACATCGAAGCCGCCGACAACACTGCTGAAAACCGCGTAAGCGGTGCCGAACGCTACGCGCGCGTCTACAACATCGATTACAACCGGTGCATTTTTTGTGGGTATTGCGTGGAAGCTTGCCCGACGGATGCGATTACGCATGGGCATGGATTTGAGCTGGCGACGTTCAATGCGAGCACGCTGGTTTACCGGAAAGAGCAGATGCTGGCCGCCCGGCCCGCACATATGGGAGCGAACGTTGTGTTTAATCAGGCTGACGTCGATGGTGGCGCTCCCAAAGAAATGGTTGCGGGGAGTTAACGTTCGAAATTCTTTGCCGCGGATTCGCGCGGATCTTATAGATAGTGGAATTTCTTGCTGGGCCTCGAGTGCTGTAGTGGCGCTAGGGATCCTGCGACTTTGCATGATTGCCCTTCCGGGCAAGCATGCTTCGCTCTGGATGACAGGGTTTAGGAGGGAACGTCCTTTCTTGCCAACCCGCGGCTATAAATCGAGCATCTTTTCTTACATGATTCGAAAATTACAATCCGGGGAGTATCGGTTATATTCGCGCAAAAAGGATACGAAGACTGGAAAACGTAAGAATTTGGGGACTTTTGCTTCGCGGGTGGCGGCGGAGAAGCATGAGCGGGCAGTGCAATATTTTAAGCGGGCGTATTAGTGGGTGGATCTGTTCTTTGGTTTTACTCAGGGCCTCGGGGGATGAAGTCCCGAGGCCCTTGAACACGATAACGGGCCCTTGAAGGGCCACCCTTCCATATTCTTCCACCCTTTGTCTTCCACGTCTGTTTTCACATCCTTTTAACGCCTCGAGCGCTGCGATCGTGCCCGGGATTCTTCGACTTCGCATGATCGACTTTTGCCGATCATGCTTCGCTCAGATGGCACGTCTGTGGAACTGGTTCCTAGAATGTCGATACTAAGCGGAATGTGAATTGCCGCGCCGGGCCGATCGCGTTGCCGGAGAACAATCCTCCGAAGTCGATCACCTCAAGTGTGTTGCTCAGGTTTGCGACGTCGGCCTGAAAGCGTACCGACCGTTTTTCGTGCTGGTAGAGATCGACACCCATCGAAGCATTCTGCGTGAAGTATGGATTAATGCGGCCGAGATAAAAGTTGAGGTGATTCACCACCACTTGGCCGTATTCCGTGGCGTATTGCTGAGCCGTCAAATCCGGTTGAAATGGCAGTCCGGTGTTGTAATCGGCTCCCAGGGCGACCCACAAGCGCGGCATGATCTGATAGCGGACGCGGGAGCGCACGGTATTTCGCTGGTCCTGCGAGTCCGGAAAATGTCCTGTAGTCGGGTTAATCGCATCATCTCCCAGGAACAACCCGCCCGTCACCGGGAACCACGCATTGCCGACGATATAGGAGTAGCTGGCGAAGCCGGAGAACCGCCCCCATTGCAGGAGTTCCAGCTTGGCCTCCGCGCCGTAGAGAATGGCGTGATCGAATGCGACAGGAAAACTGATTCCTGTACTCAGAATTTGCGAGTCGTCAGCGTAATTGTTCACATCACGGCGGAAGACATTCGCATCCAGCCGCAGCTTTCCAAAGAATCCTTTCGTGGCTCCCCATTCGAAATAGTTCCCGTGAGAGGGCTGAACCGGCAGTTGTACTGCGGGAACGCTGTTGTCGATGGCCTCCGCGGCCGGAGAACTGGCTAAAAGGATATTTTCGAAGGATGGCGTCTGGAAGATCCGGTCATAGGAGAAGTGAACATTGATACCCGCGGAAGGGATGTAGCGCGAAACCGCGAGACGCGGGCTCACCGCATTCTGGTTCAACAGCAATTGGTAGTGGTCCCACCGCAGTCCCGCATCAATCGACCAGTTGCCGAGCCGGATCGCATCCTCGACATAGGCCGATTGTTCGAGATCTGGACGGTGAGCCTGGAAGGCAAAGCTTATTGCGCCGGAATCCAATATCCCCAGATTGATAGGACATCGAGGATCGTTAGGATTTGCGCAGTCGGGTATTACATAGCTCGTGTTTTCGTGCAGGAATATATTGTCGGTTTCGACGCCCGCTTTAAATTCCTGCCGGCCACGATGAACCGAGACGCTGCCATTGAAATAGATTTCCTTGAAATCGTTGTGATTGGTGGCATTGAGCGGCCAGGAGTTCTGGTTGGAATAAAAGTCGGTGGAGCTATCGCGCGACATTCCGTGCAACGCACCGATCGTGTCCGAAGAAAAAATGTGCTGGTAGGAAATGCTCCCCATGGTTTCAAAATTGTCGCCGGTCTGTAGCTGCCCGCCCGGAATATAAACGCAATCGCTTGGCTCATCTGCCGGCGGAACGGGTGGGCAGCCGGTGGTGTTGTTGGCGTTCGGTAGGTACGCCCCGTTCTGCTGCACCAGTTCGTTGGGGATTTGATAGCGCGCGAGTTCATGGCGGACAATCATGGTCAGACGGTCTTTCGGCGTGAGATCCCGCTCATAACTCACCGAAAAATTAGCGATGGTGCCGTTGTTGGTGTAATTCTCCGGGACCACAGGATTCAGATAGTGCCCCGTCATGTTGCCGGAGGCGCTCAGGCCAAACGTATTTTTGCCCCAAGTGTATTGGTCTTGGGTATTAATCCCAGCCGTATTGTAGGTGCCGCCGAACAGGGTGAGCTGTCCGTGAAATCCCGGGTCTTGATTTTTGAAGGTATTGACTTCAACCACGCCGCCCATCTTCCTGCCAAATTCCGCGGGCATGCCCGCCGTGTAAATCTTGATGGATTCAATGTCATCGGCTTCGGCAGGTTCTGGGCCAAAACTCGGAGAACGGTTTTCGGTAAGCGGTATGCCATCGACCACAAATTGCGTCTGATATTCCGATCCGCGGGGGTGGAGAACTGCATTGCCTTCGTAGAGCCAGCCGGGTTCGGAGTTCACCAAATCCTGCATAGAGCGGCCGGGCAGCGCTGTCAGCCGATCCTGAATCGCCTCCACACCGATTTCATTGACCGAGCCTGCGCGATAGGGATCGACCAACGTGGGAGATGCTGTGACATTCGCCGATTCGGAGACTGTAGCCACTTTCAGCCGAATCGTACGGTCCAATGGAAGGGCGGAACGTATATCCACCGACTCGGAAACCCTGGCAAAGGCGGGCACCTCAATTTGTACCTGATAAATGCCGTAGGGCAGGCGCTTGGCATCCAGCTTGCCCTGATCGTCGGTGGTCAACGTCGAGCGATACTGGTTGGCATCGCTGATAAGCTCAACCGTGCTCTTTACGCCCGCTCCAGACGGATCGGTAATGGTCAAACGCAATTCGCCGGTGTAGCTTTGCCCGAAGATGGGAAGAGCCGATAGAAGTAGGGTTAGGGTGATGATCGCGAGTTTCTTCATCCCTAGTTTTTTTAAGGTTCCCATGGAAATTCGGCGGCTCAGGCTCATCATTATTGTGCTGTGAAAAGACATTTGATCGAGGTTACCTTCGTATTCTGCCGTTTTGCGGCAGTAGGAGATATGCTTCTGCAACTGGGGGAAGCGCTACTAGCTAATATTCTTTTTGGATCGAATTTGTTCAGACATTATTTTGGGGATTGGCGACCGGGTCAATGAGTGCCGACCTGGTCAAATTTTCAGCGGAATATGCTAAGCTCAGTGTCTCTCCCGCGTTTCTGACGCAAAGGTGTCCGGCTTGTCGTTTTTTTCGGAATCTACTCTCGCGTGGCCTCTTTCCCGGCCGTCCGCTGCTGGCTCGTGGGCTTCCTCTTCTCCTGAATTTGAAGTCGTGGCATTGTTCGAAGAGTTGCGCGATCACCTTCTGCGCTATCTGCTTTCTCTGGGTTTGTCGGCGCATGATGGAGAGGAGATCATTCAGGAATCCTTCCTGCTCTTGTTTCAGCATTTGCGCAGCGGCAAACCGAGACAGAATCTGCGGGGCTGGATTTTTCGTGTAGCGCGCAATCTGGCATTGAAGCAGCGGGCAGCAAACCACAAACGCCTACAGCAAGTGGTGGAGTTTAATGAGACGTTGCCGGAGCAACACATCGACCGGAATTTGAATCCAGAAGAAGAGTTGTGCGACCGGCGGAGGCAACGGCGGTTGCTGGCCGTGGTACACGCACTGCCGGAGCCGGATCGGAGCTGCCTGCACTTGCGTGCGGAGGGTTTGCGTTACCGCGAAATTGCGCAGACCCTGGGGATTTCTCTAGGATCGGTAGCGGCTTCGCTGGCGAAATCGCTGGCGAAATTGAGCCGGGTGGATGGAGGCTTAGTATGAAGGACAAACATCTTCATATAGCCGATGAAAACTTACTGCTGCATGCCAGTGGGGAGCTGGACGCGAGCGTCGAAATCGAAGTACAAGCTCATTTCGATCGCTGCACGGAGTGCCAGGATCGGCTGCATCACCTGCAAAGCACTCTGACTGAATTTGCCGCCGCGCAACGGCAGCATGGGGAAGCGGAATTGCCGGAGATCGACCGTCCACGGGCAGCCCTTCGGGCAAGACTTGCTGAATTGACGGCGGAAAAACAAAATCATGAAAGTTCGAGTGCTGCATGGCTGGGAATTTTCACGACTCGTTACGCGGCTGCTCTGGCTGGTGCAGTCGTGGTGCTCTTGCTTTTGACTTTGCGTGTTTACGGCCCGAGCACTAAGTCGCATATCACGATGGCTTCGATTACCCTCGATAAGCCTGACTGGCGGCTGACTCCTGGCGCGACTATCCCTGTTACCGCAGATGAAGTTTGCGGAAGTGATGCGTCCAAATATGTTCCAGCAGTTCCGGTTTCACTCAAGCGGAAGGTATTTGAATTGTATGGAGTCGCGCCGCCGCAGCCGGATGCGTATGAAGTGGACTATCTCATTACTCCGGAATTGGGCGGCGCTACCGACATTCGTAATCTTTGGCCCGAACCCTACCACGACACGCTGTGGAACGCTCATGTGAAAGATCAGCTGGAAGACCGGCTGCACCGCATGGTTTGCCACGGCGATGTAGATCTGGCAACCGCACAGCGCGATATTTCAACCGATTGGATCGCGGCCTACCACAAATACTTCCACACCGACATGCCTCTTTCCGATACTTCTTCCGAAAGCACAACGGCACCGAAGCTGCCGCGAAAGCCACCAACCCTTCCCCGGGCATAGTTTTTTGCAAATTGGGGACATAATTTTGACAAGTTCGGCCTGTTCTTTGGGCATGATTTAGCTGCCATCTAGGAATTCTGCCTTGGTGGGAAGACCTTCATGCCCTGCAACAAATTGAGGGAATGGGGAACCAGGCGCTCTTACCGCAGGGGGTGAGAGCGCCTGTTTTAGTTCTTGGGCCTTTACCAGACGCGGCAGGCGTTGGCGGGCATCATTGGCTGGCCGGTCTTGCAGCCGAAGGCCTGGCCGAACTCCGGCATGTTTTGCACGACGCCGTTCACGCGAAACTTTCTGGGTGAATGAGGATCGGTCTGCACTTGCAGACGCAGTTGTTCGGGGCGCGTATCACCACACCAGCTTTGACCGTGGCCAAGAAAGAACTGCTGTAAGGGCGTGTACCCGTCCTGTTTGGCTCCAAGGTCGAGGCTTTTTCTTTTAGCGTCGGCCAGGAAGGCGATATAGGCGAGACGCAGGCCCCCGTTGTCGGCGGTGTTTTCGCCGAGCGTGAGCTTGCCGTTGATCTTCACGTCGTCAACCACTACGAAGTTGCCGTACTCGTTAATTTCGCAATCGGCTTTTTCCTGGAACTTCTTTCCGTCCTCGGCGGTCCACCAATCTTCAAGATTGCCATTGCCATCGAACTGGCGGCCCTGGTCGTCGAAGCCATGGGTCAGTTCGTGGCCCACGACGCCGCCGATATGGCCGTAATTTTCGGCGTCGGTGGCGTGCGGGTCATAGAGGGGAGCCTGCAAGATGCCGGCGGGAAAGTTGATGTCATTCATGCTGGGGTTGTAGTAAGCATCCACGGTGGGCGGAGTCATGCCCCATTCGCCTCGATCGACCGGCTTGCCGATTTTGGCCAACTGACGGCGGTTTTCGAACTCCATGGATCGCTCCATATTCCCGAAAGCATCGCCGCGAACAATGGTGAGCTTGGAATAATCGCGCCAGTGATCAGGATAACCAATCTTGTTGGCAACCGCGTGCAGTTTTTGGCGGGCGCGGGCCTTGGTTTCAGCGCTCATCCAATCCAGCGTGTCGAGATCCTGATTCATCGCATCTTCGATATCGCGAACCATCTGCACCGTAGCCTGTTTGCTGGTGGGAGGAAATTCCTGGGCAACGTAGACCTGGCCTAAAGCCTCGCCAATCGCCCCGTCAGTAGATTGAACGCAGCGCTTCCAACGGGCACGCTGCTCGGGCTGGCCGCCGAGTTTATGGCGATTGAAATCAAAGCTTTCATCATCCAGGGCCTTGGGCAGAACTGTACCGTCGGTGGAATTGATCAGTTGCCAGCGTAGATAGGTCTTGATTGTAGCGAGATCGATCGAAACCAGCAGAGTGTTGAGGCCTTTAAAAAAATCCTGAGAGGTGACGTTTAATTCCGTTACCGGTGGCATGCCGGTAGCCGCGAGGAAGCGGTCCCAGGAAATGGACGGAGTTAGTGAAGCCAGTTCGGAGACTGCCATGATGTGATAAATGCTCTTGGGATCACGGCGCGCGGTGACATCCATGGAAACCTTGGCCAGCGCGGTTTCCATCTGCATGATTTTCTGCGCGTCGCCGGCAGCTTGCGCGTCCGGTTCCCCCATAAGCTTCAACATTTTGGCGATGTGTTCTACATATTGGGTGCGCGTTTTTTCAGCGACGTCACCGGTGCGGAAATAATAATCGCGCTCGGGCATACCGAGGCCGCCCTGATCGACGACAGCGATTTGCTTGCGTGCGTCTTTGAAATCCTGCTGCTCGCCAAAGCTCATAAAGGCATTCACATTGATTAACTGGAAGTGGGCGAGCAACTCCGTAAGCTGGTCTTTATTTTTGAGTGCGGCGATGCGGTCGAGATCGGGCTGGATTGGCTTCAGGCCAGCACTTTCAATGGCATCTGTGTCATTGCAAGAGGCGTAGAAGTCGCCGATTTTCTGTTCGTTGGCAGTGCGGTTTGCTCCGCCGGATGCAGCCTTATCGAGCATGGTGTGGAGCACGGTTTCGGTGTAATCGAAAACAATCGAGCCGGTGCCAAAGCCGGAGCGGTCCGCCGGGATGGGATGTAATTTGTTGAAATTGCCGCAGGCATATTGGAAGAAATCAACGCAGGGGTCGGCGGTCGTGTCGATGCTGCTCATATCAAGTCCGGGCACGAGTTGAGGCTTCTCGGTGCCAGTGGAGGCTTTGGAAGTCTGCGCTGACAGTGTGCAGGCAGAGAAAACGAGCAGCACCGCGGCTATTAACGTTGCGATTCGATTAGTCATGTTTTTCCTTTGGGCTGTGAGCTCCTTCAATTTCAAAGTGAACGCGACCCATCCGGCTACGGTCAGGGCATCCACTGAAGCGCCGCCATATAAATTACTGCAAATATTTCAGAAGGCAATCGAGTTTATCTGAACTCAGCAGCTAGTGGCGACTGCCCGCACGAGGATATCCACCAGCATTTCTAAACACGATGGACGGGGCAAAGGGGAAAGTGTTAGCGCCACGGGCATTTTTGGTTCAGCCCTAATAAGCATTCTCAACTTGGATGCGCTCTTTAGGCGCTATTTTCGCACGAGGATATCAGCAGCAACGAAGCCGAAAAAGACTACTGAGATGACGCCGTTCATTGTGAAAAAGGCTGCGTTCAGGCGGGAGAGATCGTTGGCTTTGACCAGGGAATGCTCGTAGAGCAGAAGAAGCAGGACGGCGGCTACCCCCAGAAGCGCAAGTTTGCCGAGAGCGAAAGCAGGGATCATGGCTACGAGAAAAATCAGCATGATCAGATGGAAGGCGCGGGCCACCCAGAGGGCAGGCGCGATGCCGATGCGGCTGGGGATCGAGTAGAGTCCGGTGTCACGGTCGAATTGGAAATCCTGGCAGGCATAGAGGATGTCGAAACCGGCGACCCAGAAGGTAACGGCGGCGGTAAGCAGCAAAATGCGCGGGTCGAGGGTACCGCGAACCGCGATCCATGCGGCGGCTGGCGCGATACCGAGGGCAAAGCCAAGCACAAGATGAGAGAGGCGTGTGAAGCGCTTGGTATAGGAGTACAGCAGCAGGACGGCAAGTGCGACTGGCGAGAGCCAGAGCGTAAGGCGATTGAGTTGCGAAGCGGCGAGAATGAAGATGGCGCAGGAAACAATGACGAAAGCGGCAACGAAGCTCGAAGAGAGTTGGCCGGTGGGCAACGCACGCGTGCTGGTGCGGGGATTGGATGCGTCGATGGAGACGTCGGCGAGGCGGTTGAAGGCCATGGCGGCGGAGCGGGCGGCCAGCATGGCAATGACGATCCAGAGAAGTTGATGGGCGGTGGGCAGGCCGGAGGCGGCCAGCATGGCTCCGCAGAGAGCGAATGGAAGCGCGAAAATGGAGTGCTCCCACTTGATCATCTCCAGGGTGACGCGAAGATTGTGGAATACGGGCACAAGAAGATTGTAAGGCAGAAATGTGAGAGGAGATGAGCGCAGTTGCCGTTCATCCTTAAAATCTATTGGGATGGCAGCGGAACTTTATTTGCCTGCTGGCAGCCACAGAAAATCGGAGTGGCGGTAATCCTCGAATTTGTTTATTGGTTTGCGTGTAATGGCTGATTGGCAGTGATAGTTTAATTCCGTCAGAAGGTGCCAGGCTTGCTCACGGCCAGCTTCGGAGCATTCGACAAAGAGCACCGGCGCGGAAGCCTCTATCGTGCGACGCATTCCCAGCAAGACCGAGCCTTCCGCGCCTTCGACATCGATCTTCACAAATGTGGGGTGGGCCAGTTCGCCGCCGTGGGCCAGTTCATCGATGGAAATTGTATTTATGGAAAGCTCGACGGCGGCGGGGTTGTCGCGGTGCCATACCATGCTTGCAGTCGAAGGATTCTCAGCCATCCGGATGATGGCGTTACCGGCGTGCTGTGCGGCGGCGAACTCCAGCAGCCGGACGTGGTCGATGCCGTTGAGCTCCATGTTTTTTCGGAAGGCATCGATATTTTGTGGAATGGGTTCGAACGCGATTACGCGGCCTTGCGGGCCGACTCGCTTGGCGAGTGACAAGGAAACGTAACCAATGTTTGCTCCAATGTCATAGACCGTGTCACCAGAGGAAACGTATTGGCGGATTGCTTTCTGCAAGTGCGGCTCATCCGTTCCCAGGAGATAACCAAGCTTTTCGGCTGGGGAAACATTTATTCGGTATCCGCGTGAGAGTCCTCCGAGGATTTTTCGCGGCTTGAATTCTTTACCGAGGAGAAACACGATGCAAGATTTAGCAACATTGCGAAGAGCGGGCATGAGTTGCTTGCTTGTATCACGGCGGCTTTGAAAGCTGCAACCGCTGCGTATTTATTCGGAGCTGATGAGCGGAACGAAGCGCACCGCTTCGCGGAAAGAAATCACCGGTTGGCCGTTGAGCTTGCGAATGAATTGCAGTTGCTGAGAATCGACAGAGCCTACGGGCAGGATCATGCGTCCGCCTTCGCGGAGTTGCGAGAGCAATGCGGAAGGTATGCTGGGCGCTGCGGCAGAGACGAGGATTGCGTCAAAGGGAGCTTCGTCAGGAAGGCCTTGTGTGCCATCTCCGGTGAGGACCTGAACATCGGAATAGCCGAGTGCGGTGAGCGTATTACGGGCTGTATCGGCGAGCTCACGGTGCCGCTCGATGGAAAAGATTTTTGCAGCGAGTTCGGAGAGCAGGGCGGCGGCGTATCCAGAGCCGGTGCCGATTTCGAGGACGATGTCAGTGGGCTTGATTTGCAGCGACTCCAGCATTAGAGCGACTATATAGGGCTGAGAGATGGTTTGGCCTGCGCCGATGGGCAGCGGACGATCTTCGTAGGCTTCAGAACGGTGGGATTCCGCGACGAACTCATGACGCAGTATGCGGCGCATGGCGCCCAGGATTCGTGGGTCGGAGATGCCGCGAGCGATGAGCTGGGATTCGACCATTTGCGCGCGGGCTGTTGTGGGGTTGGTCATTACTGGGGCTAAAGCCTCATCTATAAACATGAGCTTATCGCAGCCCTGAAATCGCTGCGCCACCCAAAATCTCAGAGCACTTGCGTTTGCTGCGCGGCTCAAATCATAGTTTGGCGCGGAGCATAGTGATGACGTCGTCAGAGGTGATTACGCCAACCAGTTTGTTGTGCTCGTCGATAACGGGGAGGGTGATGAGGTTGTATTTGTCGAATAGTTCGGCGACCTTGTTATCACTGGCCGTTTCGTGAGTGAAGATCAGCGGCTCGGAAGTGAGCGAGAGAAGTGGTGTGTTGGATTGAGCCAGGACCAGTTTGGCTAGAGGAACAGCGCCAGCCAGCGTGCCACGGGAGTCAACCAGATAAATGGTGCCGACCGTTTCTACTCCGCCCTGGAAGTCGCGCAGGACGCCGATGGCATTTTCCACGGTGGCCGTGACGGGAAGCGCCAGGAATTCTGTCGTCATGCGACCGGCGGCGGTTTCTTCGCGATGCTCCAGGAGTTCGACGACTTCCTGGCTGGCTGCCGGCTCCATTTCGACCAGGATTTGCTCGGTGTGGTGCTGCGGCAGATCGGCCAGCAAGTCGGCGGCAGCGTCAGGGTCCATCTCCTCAACGATCTCGGCGGCGCGCTCGGTATCGAGCGATTCGACGATCGAGCGTTGAATATCGGGATCGACTTCTTCCAGAGTTTCGGCGGCAACATCCTGATCGAGGGTGCGGAAGACGGCTTCGCGCTCGTCAGGCGCAAGATCTTCAACGATGTCAGCGATGTCGGCAGGATGAAGTTTGGCCAGGCCGTCGTGAGAGATCTTGAGCTTGATGCGGCGAGCTGGATCGGTCTCGATTAGGTCGACAAAAGTCCAAGGAATGGTGCGCGCCGGAATTTTCTTCAGCAGCAATTGCAATGCGGCGTGTGGAGCAAGGCCTCGAAGCAGGCGGCGGATTGCGCCTTGGACGCCGATATCGACCGATTGGATGCGCAGGATGGCATGCGGCTCTCCGGCTTCGATCGTCGAGTCAATTTGTAAATCGACGTCGTTGACCCGAACGACTTTGCGTCCGTTGATGTCGATGACTTGCTGATCGAGCAGGTCGCGTTCGAGCAAGAACAGGCCTTCGGAGCCGTTGGCCTTGGGCCAATCCGTGGGTCCGGTGAAAGTGTGAATGTTGGCATTGACCGAAGAAATGGCAGAGAAGGGAATTACCCGGTTGCCGGATTTGGTTTTGACGATGAACGAGGCAATGCGGGAGCGGTCTTCCTGGGGAGCGAGCGTGACTTCGCGGACACGGCCACTTGCCGCGCCAGACGGGTCATACACCGTGGCGCCCAGCAGTTCGGAGAGTGGCAGCGTGTTCATCCCGGCTAAGGATAGCCGAGTTTTGCGAGAGAGAGAAATGAAATGTCAGACGGAGCCGAAAATTCTTCTAAACGGCTGATGCGGGTGATCCAATGAAGTTTGCAGCGGCTGAAGCCCGCCATAAAGTGGAGGCCGTATGCGCATCGCTAAACCGCTGCGCCACCCAAAAGCGCTCAGCGCATATTTTTGCCATGGTTTCCAATTAGACATAACATTGGAATTATTAATCGATGCTGCTGCTTTTGGTTTGATAACCAATGATTATGCCGCCCGTATAATCATACGGTGAGGCTTCTTTTCGACATCTTTGGGCAGACTCTGCGAACGCTCTGGTCGCACAAATTGCGGTCCTTTCTTACCATGTTTGGCATCGCTTGGGGAGTTTTTTCTTTGCTGCTGCTGGTTGGGCTTGGAGAAGGCTTCCGATCGGGCAATAAAAAACAGTTCGACACGCTGGGCGAAAACGTGATGTTCATCTGGTCAGGGCGCGCTCCGGCGGTCGAGGGGAGCTTTACCGCGCTGCGGCAGTATTACCTGACGGATCGCGACTATCAGGATATTTTGCGGGATTGTCCGGATGTGGGGATGGCTGCGCCGGTTATTTCACGCAGCGATATTCGTGCGGTGAGTGATTACTTCCAGGCGAGCGGGCAGATCATGGGAGTGCCGGCGATGTTCAACCAGATTCGCTACCTTCCGATCAAAGAAGGGCGATGGATGGATGTGATGGATGTGACGCAGAAGCGGGCGGTGATTGTGCTGGGAGATGAAGTGCAAAGGACTTTGTTCGCGGGACGCGCGGCAGTGGGCAGCACGATTTTATTGAATGGCATTCAGTTTGAGGTGATTGGCACGCTGCAACGGGTGGGGCATGGAGACAATAACACTTTGAATCTGCGCAGCTTTGTGCCATTCAGCACGATGCGGGAATATTTTCGTCCGATTAATGTGGGCGAGGCGCCGGATGTGATTTCGTTCATGAACTATCAGCCGAAGACCCGCGCAGTGCACGAACTCGCCAAGATGGAAGTGCACAAGGTGATTGGAAGAAATCATGGCTTTGATCCGAATAATCCGGATGCATTTGATGAGTGGGACACTGTGCAGACGGTTGACCAGGTGGGCAGAATCTTTGACGCGATGAACGATTTTTTGGGAAGCGTTGGGCTGGTCACGCTTGGGCTGGGAGCGATTGGCATCATCAACATTATGTTGGTTGCCGTGGCTGACCGGACGCGGGAGATTGGTTTGCGGAAGGCGTTGGGTGCGACGAATACGAGCATTATGTTCCAGTTTTTTGTGGAAGGCGCGTTTCTGACTTTGTTGAGTGGAGTTTCGGGAATATTAGCTGCCGCTGGAGTGATGGCCGCTTTGGCGAATGTGCCGCTGGGGGAGGGATTTGATCCACCGAAACTGGTCGCGCGGACAGCCGCTTTGGCGGTAGTATCGCTGGCCGTGGCTGGAGTGGCGGCAGGATTGTACCCGGCGCGCAGGGCGGCTTTATTGCAGCCGGTAGAGGCGCTGAGAAAAGAGTGAAACTTCTTGACCACGGATTCAAAGATTAAATCGCGGAGAACGCAAAGAAAACGCGGAGTTTTGAAGAACTTATGCATCGAGATTTGCTGTCCCAGGCGGTTGCGGCTATGCGGCATGATTTGCGCAAGACCTTGCTGACCATGGCGGGGATGGCATGGGGCATTGCGACCGTGGTGTTGTTGATGGCGTACGGCAATGGCTTCGGGACTGCGATTGAGAATATTTTTCAAAGTTTCGGGGCTACGGCGGTGGGGATCTTTCCGGGGCGGACATCGGAGCAGGCTGGAGGAAACAAGGCAGGAGTCGAAATACGGTTTACCAATGATGACGTTGAGCTGATGCGGAATAATGTGCCGTTGTGCAAGCACGTTGTGAGAATGTCGCAGAAAAATTCGTCGGTGCAAAACGGAAATCGGACTTTCACCATGCCGGTGAATGGGATGGATCCGGCGATTGAAGACATTTGGAATATCGACATGGGCGACGGACGATTTCTGGATGATGCGGACAATGCACGGCACGGGCTGATTGCGGTGATCGGCTCGGAGGCGAAGGACAAGTTATTTTCCGGCGCCCCGGCATTGGGAGAGGGTATTCGGATTGATGGCGTGGAGTTTCAGGTGGTGGGAGTCGTTAAGCCGCGCATGCAGGAGGGGGATGACGACGATAACCGGACGATTTACATTCCGTACAACTCGATGAATGTGTTGAAGGACAATCATTATCTGGATGGGATTTGGCTGGATTCGCAGGGCCTGAATCACGACAAGCTGGATCAGACGGTGCGCGACACGCTGGCGGCGGCGCACAATTTTAAGAGCGACGACAAGCGGGCGATCTTCATGTTCGACGCACAGAAGCAGCTTTCGCAGTTTGGGATCATTTCGCTGGCACTGAAAGTTTTGCTGGGATTTATTGGAACGCTGACCCTGGGGATCGGCGGTGTTGGACTTATGAACATGATGCTGGTTTCGGTGACTCAGCGGACACGGGAAATTGGTGTAGAGAAGGCGCTGGGCGCGCGGCGGCGGGACATTTTGTTTCAGTTTCTGGCAGAGGCTATGGCGATCACCGCGGTCGGCGGAGCGTTGGGGATTGGGTTGTCGTATGTAGTGTCGGTATCAGTGGGGCGGCTTACGTTTTACAGCGCAATGGCGAAGCATGCGGAGGCGGGAGATATCCGCTTGATTGTGTCTCCGATGATTTTGCTCGTAGCCGTGGGAATTTTGGGAGTGGTGGGAGTGGTGAGCGGGATGGTTCCAGCGATGCGTGCGGCGAAGTTGGATCCAATTGAGGCGTTGAGATACGAGTAATGGCAGCTTTCCTTAGCGGATAAAGCCAGCCATCAGAGTAAGCTGTTATCGCAGGGCTGAAGCGCTGCACTATCCAAGAGTATGACATCCAGTGAAGACATCTTGAGTTTGGCTGCGCCGAAGGCGGATGCGCGCGCGGCTTATGGTAGCGATCCGAATCAGTTTGTCGATTTTCGCATGCCGAAACAAAAGGGGCCGCATGCCGCCGCGATTTGTCTTCATGGAGGTTATTGGCGGGCGCAATACGATTTGGAATATATGGGGCATTTGTGCGCGGCATTGGCAGTTGGAGGAATAACGACCGCGAATGTGGAATACCGGCGGGCAGGGAATGCCGGGGGCGGCTGGCCGGGGACATTTGCGGATATTCGCGCCGCCTATCAGTTTGTGGTGCAGAACGCGGCGCGGTATGAAATCGATACGCGGCGGGTGATTGTGTTGGGGCATTCGGCGGGTGGGCAGTTAGCGCTTTGTCTCGCCGCCCATGAAGCGGGATTGAAGGCGGCGATTTCACTCGCGGGTGTGGTGGATTTGCAGCGGGCCTATGAGTTGCATTTGAGTAATGACGCGGTGGCGCAATTTTTGGGAGGAACGCCGAAGGAAGCCGCGGATCATTATCGCGAGGCCGATCCAATGAAGTTAACGATTGGGATGCGGCAATGGCTGGTGCATGGAGTGGAGGATGATGTAGTGCCGCCGGAGTTGAGCCGGGAGTATGTGAAGGCCAAGACTAAAGTTAAGGAAGATGCGCGCTTGGCCATGCTTGCTGGGGCCGGGCATTTTGAGGTGGTGGATCCGAGAGCGGCAGCTTGGAAGGAAGTGGAGAAGATCGTAGTTGGGACTATTGGTTAAGATTTCGAGTTTTTCTCGATGTACCTCAGTGGCTAACCAAAACAATAAGGGTTTTTATCGTAGCGCTGAAAGCGTTGCGCTACCCAAAAGGCGCGAAACATCATCAGACGCAAGCCTGAATACAGCTGGTGCATTTCGCTTTAACGTTTTGTTGTCTTGGCAGGCTTAGGCTGTCCGCCGCTGGAGTGTTCCGGGCCGCCTCCGGGTTCGGGGAAATCGCTGTCGGAGTCTTTCAGGAGCGGGTCCTGGTCGCGATGGCCAAGTTGATCGGTCAGGCCGGTGTTGCCATCGTGATGGTGGTCTTCCGGTTCGGTTGCGCCTTTGGCACGATCGGGATCGTTCGTGGAGATTTTCGTCATAAGGTGTCTCGCTCTGAATCATACCTTTCGCCGCGCCAAATTTGGGCCGGATAAATCCTGTATCAGCCGGGAGAGTTCCATGTATGAAGTGATCCTGAAGCAGTTTGAAAATCCAGATGAAGTACGTACGTTTGAAAAAGGGAAGTTTGAACTGGTGCAGGTCGGCGAGATGACGATTGGGCGCGCGACTTACCAGCCGGGATGGAAGTGGTCCGAGCATGTTGGGAAGGCCGCGGGCGCGAAGAGTTGTATGGTGGAGCACGTCGGGCTCGTGGTATCGGGACGGGCGACTGCCGCGATGGATGATGGCCGCGTAATCGAAATGAAAGCCGGCGACCTCTTCTACATTGCGCCCGGGCACGATAGCTGGGTGGTCGGCGACGACGACTATGTTTCTTTGCACTTCATGGGCGCTGAACGATACGCGCAGCAGAAGAAAAGTTAGAACGCACCTGTTTGTCTGAACCGACCGTACACTTTTGACATGGAAAGCAGCGCTGCGGCGGTCTAAAAGGGCGCCTTTAGTTAGCTCGTCTTTGGAGTCGCTAGAATGCGGTTCCAGAGTTCCCGTCACAACATTTAACTTCAATCGAAGAAAGCCTAACGTATCTTCCTGTAAATAAGCCTGCTATAAGCTTCCGCAAATCGTTAAATCCAATTTCCATTCAGCCTCGTAGTTGTAGGTGAGGCTAAGAAACTCGATTCTGAAAGGATTAGTGAAAATGAGCAGGAAATTCGCAGTTGTGTTGTCAGTCGTTGTGCTGGCCGTGTCCTCCGCCCTGGCGGGGAATAACCCAAAGGTTGGCGGACAGGAGATGTATCCCACCAAGAACATTATTCAGAACGCGGTGAATTCCAGCGATCACACCACCCTGGTAGCTGCAGTAAAGGCTGCGGGATTGGTGGACACGCTGGAGGGGACCGGACCCTTTACGGTTTTCGCGCCCACCAATGAAGCTTTCAACAAGCTGCCCGCCGGCACGGTGGACACGCTGTTGAAGCCGGAGAATAAGGAAACGCTCACCAAGATTCTTACCTACCACGTGGTTGCAGGAAGGTTGAGCGCTTCCGACTTGAAGAAACAGATCAAAGCGGGCGGCGGCACGGCGCAGCTTACCACGGTGGAAGGCGGCAAGCTGTGGGCGTCGTTGCAGGGTGGCAATATCATGCTGAAGGATGAAAAGGGCGGCACGGCGATAGTGACTATTCCGAACGTTTTTCAATCCAACGGTGTGATTCATGTGATTGATTCGGTTGTGCAACCGAATTAGTGCGGAAGTCGAAGTAGTTGGGGTAAGGCCAAGTGAAATTTGATGTTATAGGCCGGACGTCAACGTCCGGCCTTTTCTTTTTTCCCCGCCGGGCAAATTAACTCAGAACGCGTAAGAAAAAGCTTGACATATAGTGTTATAGTTAACTATAACACTATGCATGACGTGATCGAGCAAGATAGTTCATGACTTGATCACGGCAGCGAAAACCTCGGCATGAGGAGAAATGTTAAGGAGGATGAACGATGAAATCGCTACGTCTTGCATTGTCCATTGTTTTGATCTCGCTTGCGACTGTGGCTTTTGCCCAGTCCGACGCGCAAAAGTCTTTTGACCAACTGAAAACTCTAGCGGGTTCCTGGGAAGGCCATGTGACCACCGTCCCGCCGCAATCCGACATAGATGGCAAGTCCATGCAAGCCTCGCTGCGCGTGACTTCCATGGGTAACGCGATTGTGCATGAGATGACGGGAGCGGGAAGACCTGACGATCCGATCACCATGCTTTATCTGGATGGAGACCGCCTGTTGCTGACGCATTATTGTGACGCAGGCAATCGGCCGCGCATGGTGGCCAGGACGGCGACGGACGGGAAAACCGTGGAATTCGATTTTCTCGATGTCGCGGGCGGTACACAGTACGGGCATATGCACCACGCCGTCTTTACCGTGATCGACGCGAACCATCATACCGAGGACTGGACTTACATGGGACCTGGGGATAAGCCGGTGCACGCACACGTCGAGTTGCAGCGGACAAAATAACGACCGTGTATCTTTCATAGGGATATTTGGAATTCATCATGGACCGTGAGTGGAACGACAATCAGCCGATTTACCGCCAGCTTCGCGACCGCGTGGTTGCGATGATGCTCGACGGCGTGCTCAAGGAAGGAGATCCGCTGCCCTCGGTGCGCAACGTAGCGGCGGAGTACCGGGTGAATCCGCTCACGGTTCTGAAGGGTTATCAGCAATTGGTTGACGAAGAACTGGTTGAGAAGAGGCGAGGGTTGGGCATGTTCATCAAGACCGGAGCGCGCGATCTGCTGTTGAAGGGCGAACGGCAAAAGTTTCTTGCGGAAGAGTGGCCGAGAGTTCAAGAAACGATTCAGCGGCTGGGCCTGACGGCGGAAGAGTTGCTGGATGGTAGCGCAACCCGGGGGAAGTCGAAGGCTGCCAAGGAGGATGAGAAATCATGACGGTGATTGAAGCACGCGGCCTGCGCAAGGCATTCGGGACAACCGTCGCGCTGGACGGAATCGATTTGCGTATCGAAGAGGGCCGCATTCTGGGACTCATTGGCCCCAACGGCGCCGGCAAGAGCACCGCGCTCAACGCGATTCTCGGCCTCACACCATATCAGGGAGAACTGAAAGTTCTGGGGCGCGACCCTTGGAATGAGCGGGATCAGCTTATGCGTGATGTCTGCTTCATCGCCGACGTTGCCGTGTTGCCGCGTTGGATAAAGGTTTCGCAGGCAATCGATTATGTGGCCGGAGTGCATCCGCGATTCGATCGCGCCAAGGCGGAAGGTTTTTTGGCAAAGACTTCTATTAAGCGCGCCAGTAAAGTTCGAGAATTATCCAAGGGCATGGTGGCGCAGCTGCATCTCGCCTTGGTGATGGCGGTTGACGCGAGATTACTGGTGCTCGATGAGCCGACGCTGGGCCTCGACATTCTTTATCGCAAGCAGTTCTACGATTCGCTGCTGAACGATTACTTCGACGGCAGCCGTACGATCATCGTGACCACACATCAGGTTGAGGACATGCAGCAGGTCTTTACCGATCTCATGTTCATCAACCGCGGGCGGATCGTGCTGAATTGCAGCATGGAGGAGTTGGAGTTGCGCTATGTGGAGGTGACGGTGAATCCCGAAAATGCGCCTGCGGCGCGTGCCCTCGGTCCGTTTTATGAACGCCAGGTGTTCGGCCGCAGCGTCCTTTTATTCGATAACGTCAACCGCCAGCAGCTTGCCGCGCTGGGCGAGGTGCGCACGCCGGGCATCGCGGATTTGTTCGTTGCGGTGATGGGCAATCAATCCGGGCAGTCCCAAGGAGTGGCTCGATGAATAATCAATCGAATGCTATGCCGGAACCTCCCCTCGATTCGCAGAAAAGCATGCCTGCGGACTTGCCGGCGACTCGCACGATTTGCTGGTCGGTGCGGCGGGAGTTGTGGGAGCACCGTTCCATCTATGTTGCGCCTTTGGCCGCTGCCGCTGTTTACATGCTCGGCTTCCTGATCAGCCTGGTTTGGGTGTCGCACAGCATGCACCACTCAGGGGCGCCTGACTCGACCCCTCAGATCATCGTGCTCGCTATGCCATACGCCCACGCCGGGATGCTGCTCGCGGTAACCGGTTTCCTTGTTGGTATTTTCTATTCGCTCGATGCCCTGCATGGCGAACGTCGCGACCGTAGCATCCTCTTTTGGAAGTCGCTGCCGGTTTCCGATCTTACGACCGTGCTCTCGAAGGCGAGCATTCCTCTTGTGGTACTGCCGCTGCTGATCTTCGCGATCGCCGTTCCTCTGCAAATTGTTATGCGGCTGCTCAACACCACGGCTCTGCTTTTACACGGTGGGAGTGTCGCGCTGCTATGGCAGTTGCCGTTATTTCAGATGGAGTTGGTGCTGCTCTACGGTCTCACCGTGCTTGCACTCTGGCATGCGCCCATTTACTGCTGGCTGTTGCTGGTGTCAGGCTGGGCTAAGCGCGCCACATTTTTATGGGCCGTGCTGCCACCGCTGGCGCTCTGCGCCCTCGAGAAGATTGCATTCAATACTAATTATCTCGTCACCTTGCTGCTGCAAGACCGCTTCTTTGGGTTCGCTGCGGCCGCTTTCGATCTCACGGATAAGGCTGGCGTCCCCATCGATCCGCACTTTATTCCGCTGGCCCAACTTGCTCCTGGGAGATTCCTGAGCAGTCCGGGTCTGTGGCTGGGGTTGGTGGTCGCCGGTGTGCTGCTTGCGGCGGCGGTGCGGTTGCGGCGTTATCAAGGCTCGATCTGATTCGCAGGCATGCTCGATTTAATGAATCATGCTCTCCGGGGCGATTCAACTGGTTCCGCAAGTCCGCAACCGTTTTCCCGTCTTTCATCGCTCCGGATGATGGGCTGGCTTCTGATTAAGGGCGCACAGGTTCAAACGTTATAGCAGCCTGCTCGGCATTTCATGTTCCACGGAAAGAGCAACCGAGAGCTGCGGGTTCGTGACTAACTGAAAGGAGTGCGGGAATGCGATTGCCCATATTAATTCTTCATATTGCCGCGGGCACTTTGGGAATGCTTTCTGGATTTGTCGCCGTGTTCCTTCTCAAAGGTTCGCGCCGGCATGGCATTGCTGGAAACGTATTCGTCGTATCGATGCTGAGCTTGGCCGCAGCCGGAGTGTATCTGGCATTCATGAAATCGGACCCGGGCAATATTCTGGGGGGCACTCTAACGTTTTATCTGGTGGCAACGGGATGGATGACTGCCCGGCGCAAGGAGCAGGAAACTACTGTTTTCGACTGGGTTGCGCTTTTGGTTGTCCTGGCGGTCGGGGTGATCGAGGTCACCTGTGGGTTGGAAGCGGCGAAGAGTCCAACCGGGATGAAGTATGGATATCCCCCCGGTCCTTACTTAATCATGGGGACTGTGGCTCTGCTGGCTGCCGGAGGAGACATCCGCATGCTGGTGCGCCACGGTATTTCCAGTACACAACGTCTCGCGCGGCATCTTTGGCGCATGTCCTTTGCGTTGTTTATTGCCGCGGGGTCCATATTTTTGGCGCGGCAACAGTTATTTCCAGCTTTCATGCGCAAGACAGGCATGCTTTATCTACTGAGTTTCCTGCCGCTGATCTTGATGATTTTCTGGCTCATCCGAGTCCGCTTCACGAATGCGTTCAAGAGAAAAGCATCGCCCGCGCTGCGAACAGAACTATCCCTGGGCGCGCGTTGAGGGCATTAAGAACCTTAATGCGTATGTACCTGGGGTGTACGATCAAAATTCAAATCTCAACCCAAACTGGAAGTAACGGGGCAGGTAGCCATTCGCATCAGAAGTGATCGCGCCAAAGCCGATATCACCAAAAGCAGTGTCCGGCTGTGCAAACCGCGGATGATTAAAAAGGTTGAAGGCTTCAGCGCGGAGATCGATCCTCATCCCCTCTTTTGGCACAAAGGATTTGTAGAGGTTCATGTCGAGGTTGTGAATGCCATTGACACGCAAGCCAGAAAGATACCTCGGAGCGTTGCCGGGATTTTGATCGCCGGGATCAGCCAAACAGTCGGGGTTAATAAAGGATGCGACCGGGGCATTCCCTGCGCTTTCGGCATTTGAGTTCGGTCCCCAGTTGAGGGCGACGTCGCGCATGCTGAGTCCGGTTCTCAGTTGCGAGCAGATGATATTTGGCCGTTGCGTGCCGTTAGCCAGGCGTGGGCTGCTCATGCCGAGTGCGATCGGTTGGCCCGACTGTTCGGTAATCATCGTCGCGACCGACCAGCCTCCGATTACGGCGTCGAGACCGCGGTTCATGTTGCCGCCGAGCCATTGATTGCGGCCCCAAGGGAGATCTACAACAACGGCAGCAGCGAGTCGTTGCGGCGCGTCGTTGGCGCTGATGCTGTGTTCGAGATTCAAACGATCCAGTTGCTGCGGCATGCCGTTGGCCAGCGAACCGACCCAGTTGTTTCTGCCGGCGGAAGAATTGTCGGTTGACTTTGAAATGGTGTAATTACCCTCGAAGCTGATGTTGTGCGTGGTGCGCTTTTGAAAACGAATCTGCATTGCGTTGTACCACGACGACGCTTCTTCGAGCATCAGGCCTTCGAAATCCCCGGTGAATTGCGGATACGGATTGAGCAGATTTCCCAGCGCAATTTTATTGTTGGCGTAGAGTGAATTTGGCTCATTGAAGCATGGAGACGAAGGCGTTGGCGTGCAAGGCCCTGTGAACATCGAGTAAAACGGATTGCTGACGGGGTTGTTCAGGAAAGTGCTAACGCAACTATCGGTCTGGCAACTGGAATCGTGTGGTGTTACCGCAGCGGAAATCTTCGCGAGCGCGCTTGACGAAATAAAATCGCGATTGTTGGTGCCGGACCAGGGCAAATGCGTGCTGCGATTCGCCGAGTAGTCGATGCCAAGAACGATCTGGCTGGGCAACTCGCGCTGAATTCCAATGTTCCATTGATAGAGATCGGCGTCACGTGCTGAGGTTGTGCCGAGATCGTTGTTGTTCCCATAACCCCAATCGGCCAAGGCGCCGTACTGTTTTCCTTGCGGAGGCGTGAAGCCCGAAGGGAAAGGGTTTTCCAGCGTCGCGGATTCCGTCGCGAAATTATTATTGGTAAAAATGATGGGCGCCGTTTTGCTGAAAGCAGTTCCGGGATATTGGAAGTTTGTCGCCGGGCTCATGCCGAAATAAATGCCGGCACCGCCACGCATTACCGTTTTCGAATCGAAGGCGTAGGCGAAACCGAATCGTGGGCCGATATCTTTACGATAGACCGGCACGTGTCTCATGCTTGACGTTGGGAACTCTGTAGTTCCGATCAACGATTCAGTAGTTGGAGTGTTCAGTCCTACGCTTTGCATTGCAGCTTGCGTGCTGGTTGTGCCGGGAAGCGCATTCGCAAGATTGATGCCAACGCCCGTGGGCGCGGTGAAGTTACTGAACTGGATTCGATCATAGCGCTCGTCGTAAGGCGTGCTCCATTCATAGCGAATGCCAAGATTCAGCGTGAGCTTGGAGTTCACCTTCCAATCGTCTTGGAAATAGAAACCAGTCTCTATCGATTTGTTTGCCACCGAAGGCAAAACTTCCAGCGAAGTCGGCGTAGACGGATAAGGATTGACATTGTCGGCGTAGCCAAAAAGCGTGCTGGCAAGGGGATTTCCAGTGGGGTTGCCGTTTGCGTCGCTGTCGCTATTGGGAGATGGAGAGGTTACATAATCGGTAAAGTTGAGCGTGCCCGTTGGATCATTCGGTTGGAAAAAGTTGTTGTAGAAAAGGCGTTGCTCGCCGCCGAACTTCATCAGATGAGAGTGCTTCGAGATCACAACCTGCGAAGAATAACTGTAGAGCGTGTGGGCGAAAGTTGTGTTGGCGCAGCATTGATCGTAGAGATCGGTCCACGGTGTAGTCTGCCCGCCGGAAGACATGTAAATGGCGGGCATGCGGTCGATTCCGTTCGCTTGCTGGAATATCGGGGATAACTGATAGCCTGTAGGCAGGGAAGAGTTGAAACTGGAGATCGTCGGGATTGAAGGCGTCTCCACTTCATGCACGCGGTCGATGGAGAAGTGCGTTGTCCAGATCACACGCGGATTGATCGTCCGTGCATATTCGAGCGATCCGTTCTGCGCCACCGTAGGACTGCTGCCGATGCCATCGCCTGCTCCGTTGCCATCGAAGCTATCGCCAAAAATCATCGGCGTGTAGAAGTTTGACGAACCCCGGCTGTAGCGTGCGTTGATGTGATTGCTGTCGTTGATCTGATGGTCGATTTTGATATCGAACTGGTAATCGGGCGCGTGAACTATGCCGCTGAAGTTATAATTATTAATTTCCCCGGGCAAATTTGGTTGCGGATAGAGATTAAGAATGGCCTGGCCAATAGGATCGATTTCGTTTGCGGGAATCACATTCAGTTGTCCGCCGGACTGCACCTGCTGACGGCATAAGCCTGTAGAGCAGGCCATGAGCGGCAGCGTGGGATCGTAGATGTTGATAGATGTCGCCGAGAAATCCCCTTTGCGCTCCGCGGCCGTGGGCACAGTCGCGAGATTGCTGAACGCGCTGTTGCTGCGGACTTTCTCGAAGTCGGCAAAAAAGAAAGTGCGGTCCTTTTTGATTGGCCCCCCGATGGAAAACCCTCCCTGATCGCGCTTGCTATCGGGTTTTGGATTCGGCGCGGGATTGAAGAAATCGCGGGCATCGATTTGCGACCGTTGCAGGAAATACCAGCCGCTGCCGTGGAATTGATTGGTGCCGCTTTTCATCACCATGTTCACAACTGTGCCGCCGTTGTTGCCGAACTCCGCTGAAAAACTGTTGTTCTGAACTTTGAATTCCTGAACGCTTTCCACTAACGGCTCGTAGTAAACGTTCGAGTTGCCACCCTCACCTTGTTCGGGCGCACTAATCAAAGACCCGTCAATGCGTACCTCGGCAGTTGCGTTGCGCTGGCCATTGGAGACGAAATTTGTTCCCGAAGGGTAGTTGTCCGTCGTGCCGGAGCCCGCGGCTTCGGTGACTCCTCCGGCCAGAAAGGTGAGGCCGAAGAAATCGCGACCCGGCAAGGGAAGTTCCTTCACGTATTCGCCGGTGATGTCCGTACCGAGCGTGGCGTTGTCGGTATCGAGCAGCGGAGCGGTGGTGCTGACCTCGACGGTGGAAGATACGCCTGCCAGATTGAGCTTGAAGTTCAGCGAGGATTCCTGATCAACCGCGAGAACTACGCCCGTTTTCTCGGCTACACGAAAGCCTTTGGCTTCTGCCTTCACGTCGTATGTGGAGGGAACCAGCCCGGTAAAGAAATACGAGCCTTTGTCGTCGGTGCGTGCGGAGGCGGAGATGTTTGTGCCTGCGTTGCGAATCGTGACGGTTGCGTTGGCGACCATTGCGCCGCTGGCATCGGTGACGGTGCCGCGGAGTTGGGCACGGTAGTTGCCTTGCGCTGCCGACAAAGTTGCAAAGCCAGCCAAAATACAAGTGGTCAAGATACAGAAATGAACCTGACGAATCAGCCGCATGACATCCCCCGGGAACCCTGGCATTCGGTCGGTTTTTTGTGTATCCGGCCGATCTTCTTAAAACTTGCGAATTGTTACGACTTCTTACGAATTCAATCTTTTTACTGAGGATAGGCTTCCGTTGTCAAGCAAAATGTAGGAATGGCGGGCCGGAGAACAAGTGACTCGGATTCATAATTTCAATTGTTCTGTAGCCAGAAGACCGCGCCTTTCGCAACCGGTGGCAAGGTAAAGGTCACATTCCCCTGTTGCGCGATGCCGTCGATTTTTTGCATATCGCCGAGAAAAGGTAGGAAATAGGCCGAAGTAGCGTGTGCGGCAGGGGTAGTGATGGTAACGGTCTGCGGAGTCTGCACAGGATTTTTGCCGCCCACCAGCCCGGCGAAGTTAGCGAGGTAAACGTGGGTTGAGCCGTTCACTTGAGCGATGGACGTGGCGACATGCGGCGAGGCCGAGATCTTAATGTCTGTGCTCGAAGGAAGGCTGTCGAGGAACGGTTGCTGCATCTCAGGAGTGGCTTTATCAAAGTCTGCCTCCAACGATGCAACGTAGGCTTTCCCGGGGCAATCGGCAAAGCGAACCATGTTCGCATGGCTGGACTCGAGCGGATTATTGCCTGTAACAATGAGTTTGTTGCCACGGGTTGCGTACTGTTCGATCCATGTTCGTTCGTCCGGGCTCAGAATGCGCACATTGGGAAGAACAAGGGTTTGGCCTTGAAATTCGTGCAGGGTGCGGGGAGTGACAATCTGGAACTCGCGATGGGACTGCATCAGCAAAACAAGTATCCCGCGATAGGAACGAAGGTAATCCTCTGCATAAAAGTTTCGCGTCTGCGGGGAGAAATAAACTCCGATGGGGTTGATCGGCGCGCGCGGCAGGTAAAAAGTTTTTTCGTTTTCTTTAATCCACGAGAAGATTTTCTTGCGCGTGGGGAGATCATTCGAACCGGCCATGGAATGGCCCGGGGCATCCCAGAAATTTGCGCCCGCCATAAGTTGTGACATCGCGAGGTTCATCATGGCCTCGCGCTTGTCGACCACTTTGTCTCCATCCCAGGAGTAGTTCAGAATCCACGTGGCTTTTCCTTGTGCGAAGGCGCGGAACGAATGCATGCCGACCTGGTAGTAGAACCAATTCAGTGGCGTGCGTCCCGATGCCATATGGTCGCCGTTGCCAAATTCATATTCGTGCGCAATGGCATCGACCACGCCATAAAGGCTGTAAACATCGGCTCCAACGCGGACCGCTTCCGACTCGATGCCGGGATAGATTTCAGGAATGGTTTTGATCTTTGGATTTACCGACTTCGCATTCTGATCGATCTCGTGCAGAAAATCGGTGAAGGTTTGGATGCGGAAGCTGACCCACTGTTGAAAATTAGGATCGGAAAAATTGCCGAGCTTTAAATCTTTTTTGGCGTCGAGGCCAGTTTGCTTTTTGAAAGCGGCCACAGTGTAGTCATCGAAGCTGGCCCAGGTGTCTTCCCAGCCGTCGAAATGAGTCATCCAATATGGAATGTCGATGTAGATGCCGTCGACTCCGGTGGCTGCGATCTGCCGGACGCGCTCCATATAAGTTTTTCGCCACTCGGGAGCGTAGGGACTCACCCAGACATCTTCGTCATGGGGAGCGATCCAAAAAGCAGAGCCGCCGCCGAAGATGGCGGGCTCACCCGTGATTTTGCGCTGCAACCAGTCAGGGTGATCTTTGGCCAGCGTGTGCACGGCCTTGTCTCCATTCGCCGTGATGCATTCGGTTCCGGCGATGTAGACGAAGGCATAGTTTCCTACACTGTGCGCTTTCTCAGCTACGGCGCGAATCGCCTGCAACTTGGCGGTGGGATCAAGAAAGCTTTCGTAACGGCCGGGGATATCATTATCGACTTCAATGCCGAAGACATCATTTTCTTCGGCGCTGGCGACGATCTTGCCGGCGTCGCTACCTTTCAGGCCATATGCGCCGATGCGTACGTAGTTGGTCCAACTCTGGTTGCTCCAATTCTGTTCGACGGAAGTGGGAGAGGCAGATGCGGCCACGAAAATAATAAGGAGGGAACTGATCGCAAGAATGGGTATAGTTTTAGCTAGAAAATTAGTTGAAGACGCTTGGTTTCGTTTCATTGTTTGTTTGGTTTCCATTCATTACGAAATAGTTCGTTCGTGAACGGATTCTAATATACTATCGGTCGCGTAAAACGGGAATGATTTCTTAATTCATCCACATCGGGACATTATGCTGCTCAAAATTCGAAGCCTATTCCTGTATTCATCGTTGTTGATGATGGCGGGTAGCGCCGCTGTATCCGCCCAATCTTCCTTGATCTATAGCGTCGATGCTGGCGAAGCGCGAGCGACCGCAACTGCAGATCAAGTTCTTCTGGAGAACAAGCTATTCGCGACACGCTGGTCGATCCGGCAGGGAAGAATCTCGAGGGCCGATTTTATCGAGCATCAATTCGAACACCAGTCGGAGAAGCACCTTCCGCTCTCGCCTGATCTTTTTGTTCTGAAGTTCAGTGATGGGGTAATTCTGCGGTCTTCGAGCATGACAACGCAGGGCGACCCAAAAATAGAAAGCCTGCGTGCTGAAACTGATGCTTTGAAGTCGGCACAACGCATTCCGGGTCAGCAGGTCATTCTGAATTTTGAAGACACGCAGAGAAAATTATCGGTGACTTGGAAGGGAATTCTGCGGGATGGATCCAACTATCTGAGGCAGGAAATTTCGCTCCATGCCGGCGGCGATCAGCCAATTACTGAGATCGAACTGTTCGACTTCAAGAGTGTCAATGCGCGCGTGGATGGAAAAGTCAAAGGCTCTCCGTTAGTGGTAGGAAATACATTCTTTGGATTTGAACACCCTCTCTCCGTATGCCACGTGGAAAATGGAGAGGCAAAGTGCTCCATGCATCGCGAATTGCCGTTGCGGACGGGACAGACCGTTACCTACTCTTCAGTGATCGGCGTAAGTCCTGCGGGCCAATTGCGGCGCGGTTTTCTCAACTACATTGAACGGGAACGGGCGCGCCCGTACTCGCCGTTTCTCACTTACAACTCGTGGTACGACATCGGATACAACAATCCCTACGATGAATCGGCAGCCCTGGATGTAATCAACTCTTTCGGCCAAGAGCTGGTCGAAAAACGCAAGGTGAGATTGGATTCGTTTTTATTTGACGATGGCTGGGATGATCCGCACACTCTTTGGAGTTTCGGACCCGGATTTCCGAATGGATTTACACCTCTCAAGGCTGCTGCCGAAAAGTATGGCACAGCACCCGGCGTGTGGCTTTCACCGTGGGGAGGATACGATCAGGCGAAAGAACAACGGTTAAAGTACGGACGCGAGCAGGGGCTTGAAACCAACGACAAAGGATTCGCTCTTTCCGGACCAAAATATTATGCACGCTTCCACGATGTGACGTTGAAGTTCATCCGGGATTATGGAGTGAACCAGTTCAAGATCGATGGAACCGGAAATGTGAATAGCGTGCTTCCCGGGAGCCAGTTTGACAGCGACTTTCAGGCGGCGATCAGCCTCATGAGCGAATGGCGCTCGGTGAGCCCTGAAATTTTCATCAACCTGACTACCGGCACGTACCCCTCGCCTTTCTGGCTTCAGTATGCCGATTCCATCTGGCGGGGCAGTGACGATCACTCATTTGCCGGCGTCGGTTCCTGGCGCGAACGCTGGATCACATTTCGCGACGCGGCTACATATCACGGGATCGTGCTGGCGGGCCCGCTATTTCCGCTGAATTCTCTCATGCTTCACGGAATCATTTACGCGCGGCAAGCCAATCATCTGGGTACTGATCCCGGGAAAGATTTTGCCAACGAAGTACACTCCTACTTCGGCAGCGGCACGCAATTGCAGGAGCTTTACATTACTCATGCGCTCTTATCCAAGGAAGATTGGGACACGCTGGCCGAAGCCGCGCGATGGGCACGTGAGAATAAGGATGTGATGATCGACACGCACTGGATTGGAGGTGACCCCGGCAAATTACAACTCTATGGCTGGGCCGCATGGTCTCCGCAAAGGGGCATCATCACGTTACGCAATCCGAGCAATCAGAAGCAGAGCTATCCGCTCGACGTGGCTCGAGCTTTCGAGTTGCCATCATCGGCGCCACGAAGGTTTGAAGCGCGCAGCCCGTGGATGAAAGAACGCGATAGCAAACCGCTGCATTTGATTGCAGGTGAGATACACACACTCACGCTTGCGCCTTTCGAAGTGATGAATCTAGAGATATTGCCAGCGAAATAGATCGTTTATCGCAGTTGGAGGGTACGCCTGTCTACTGATTCACGCCGCTGGCTAAAAATCCTCCATCTACTACGACTAGCGTTCCTGTCACAAATGAAGACGCCTCCGACGACAGAAACACGGCCGCTCCTATCAACTCCCGCACGTCGCCGAATCGTCCCATAGGAGTTCTGGTCAGGAATTCGCATCCGCGCGGCGTGTTGTCGAGCAAATTTGCATTTAATGCGGTACGGAATACGCCAGGCAAAATTGCATTTACCAAAACACCGTGACGAGACCACTCCACGGCCAGCGTTTTTGTCAGCGCACCCACGCCCGCTTTGCTGGCTCCGTAAGCGGCCACTTCGAACAAGCCCACGTGAGTAGATAGCGAGGCTATATTAATGATGCGCCCCGATTTTCGTTCCAGCATGTGTTCGCCAAATACCTGGCAGCCGCGGAGCGTGCCCGTAAGATTCGTGTCCAGAATCTCCTGCCAGCGCTCTTCCGCGAAATTCAACGTCGGGCCTTTGCTGGTGATTCCGGCGCAGTTCACCAGCACATCTATTTTGCCGAAAGCGGAGACGACGGCTTCCCGCAGTTTTTCGAGCGAAGCGCGCTGAGCCACATCCGCCGTCAATCGCAGCGTCTTGCGCCCCAAAGCTTCAATCTGTTTGGCGGTTCCTTCCACCGCTTCTTTTCTTCGCGAAGCGGCAATGACATCCGCCCCGGCCTCTGCCAATCCCAACGCCAGAGCCTGGCCGATACCAGAATTGCCGCCAAGAATAACGGCAGTTTTTCCTTGCAGATTAAATAAAGAAGTAGTCATAGGAATGAGACGTAGGTGCTTAATGAAAAAACGAGTTTATACGATACAGCGGCTCTGAAGTTGGCGCATGCGAAACTTTCTTAGAAAATCGTTTATTGCTGCGGAAGTGCCTTCAATCTTGGGAGTAAAGCGCCCAAGCGCTGGCTAAGTCTTGGACGACGTGGCCGAGGGACTTGTAGACGGTGATCTCATCGGCGGAGCGGCGTCCTTCAATCTCGCCCGCCAACACCTGGCCAATCTCGGCCACAATATGTTCATTACCGACTAACCCAGCTGCTTTGGCTCGGAGGAACTCTGCGCCTTGATGCAGAACGCCTTCGCGGCTGTCGGCAATGAAGCGCGAGCGGACGACGAGATTATTGTCCACTTCCGTAGGCTCTGCATAGCCTGAGCCGACTAAATTTAAATGTGTGCCGGGCCGCACCCACTCTCCCTTTAAGATCGGTTCGGATGCTGAGGTAACGGTGCAGATGATGTCGGCCTCGGCGACTGCTTCTTTGACCACTTCTGCTGTGACAAACGGAACAGCAAGTTCTGCTTGCATCCGCTTCGCAAAGGTGTGAGCGCGTTCGGGCGATCGCCCCCATACGACGATGGATTCCAGAGTGCGCATCTTGCCGATCGCACGCGCGTGGGTAGCAGCCTGCTCGCCGTAGCCGAGCAGAGCCAGTCGGCGGGCGTCTTTACGCGCCAATGCGTCGGTGGCAACCGCACTGGCCGCCGCTGTGCGAATGGCTGTGATCTCTCCGGCATCGAGCGCGCAAACGGGCGCGCCGCTTTCTGGGTCGAAAAGAATGATGAGACCCTGATGCGACTGAATTCCACGCGCGAAATTTTCGTGGAAAACGCTGATCAACTTTGCGCCGAATGGGGCATGTGCACCCATCGCTCCCGGCATAATGCCGAACAAGCGGCCCTCGGACAGCGGGATGATCGAGCGCAGAAGTTGCTTGGTTTCGCCGCGTGAAAATTCGATCATCGCCTGGCGCACGATCGGGATGCATATTTCATAGGTCAGGCGTCGGGCTACCTCTTCGCGGTCTATGAATCGCATCGGATGTTTCCTAATGTTTTGATGACGCTGAGTTGGATCCCACCACCAGCACTTCAAACTGCCCGGCTTCCGCCGTCGAAAGGAAAAGTTGATGGGTTTTAGGATCGAGCGCCATGGTCCTTGCTTTGGGCAAGGTCTTGACCGTATTCACAACCGAGTATTTATCCGGGCTGTCTTCGTGAATCACTGTGATCGTGCCTTCACCATTGGAATTAAAAACAAGCCGCGAGTCAGAATCGAAGGCGGTGGCATCTACGTGGTCGCCGATGGGAAGCGTTGTGATCACTTGTCCACTGTCGGCGTTGATCACAGCCATCACCTTGCTGCGGCAACCGATGAACAATCGCCGGCTCGTCCGGTCCATCGCCATGCTCGAGGGTGATGCGCAAGGAGCCGTCGGCCAGCGCTGTTCAACTTTCAGGGTGCGCGCATTTATTTTCAGGACCACGCCCGCGTCTTCCAGGTTGTTGTAGACATAGCCCGTACCGTCGGCCGCGGCAAATTCCGGTCCGCCCCCGAGATTGATTGTTCCCGCCACTTTTCCGTCCGCTGCCTGAATCGCAGTGGCGCTGTTGCTCTCACCATTGAATGCGAAGACTCTTGCCGTTGCCGGATCGTAAATGATCGCGTCAGGCTTCTTTCCGACCGGGACGTCCTCGATCCTCTTCAGAGTTTTCAAATCGAAGATCGTAACTGTTGAAGTCTGGCCATTGCTTACAAAACCTCGACCCAACTCCGGGGCGATTGCGATTCCGTGCACGCCGGGAGTGTTCTCAATCTTTCCAACCATTGCTCCCGAATCTACATTGAGCACTTCGACCTGGGTTCCGTGAGAAACATACAGACGCCGTCCACCTTCATCGACGGCGAGATAATCCCAACTGCTCAGGCCGGGGATGGGAATCTTCCTGATGATCTGATAGTCCGCCGATACGGCCGATGCAACGAGGTACATCAATAACAAAACCGCCGCTCTCTTCAAGTGCTCCTCCCCGGAATGCTGGTGGCGTGAGCCGCTGCCTGAATCCTGGAAACTCTCCCACCTTCGGAATGAACACCCAATCATAACCCGGTGCATATAGGGTGAGCTTTGCACACCGAACGTATCCGCTTGGCTCGCCGATTGAATCCGGCCTCAATGCGGTGAAGTAGTCATCGCTACGATTCCCATCAACAAGCGTTCGGACCGTGCACACTAGAGTAATGTGAACCGCGCCGGGACCATCAGCTAACATTGCCAGTGTGGCCGCTTTTGCATATTGCCATTCCGAATGTTATTTGCCCGCGGTTCTTTCGATCAAGCATTCGGTGACTGATATAAAGGCCATAAAATGTAGGGTTCATAAAATCAGGACCAGCAAATGACGCATGTTTTCGTAATCGCGGTTTTCGTGATGGCAGTTGTACTTATATTTTGGAACGTAGGCATAATGCGCCGATTCCAAAACGATTACCGCTATGACGGTGGATTTCAGGGTAAACGTTACGAGTGCATTCTGAGGTTTGCCAATTTAGACCATGGGATGTGGTGTCTTCTAGGCGCTGATGCGTCCGCTCTCTATCTATTGACCGCTTCTAATCGCAAGCGACATTGGTGGTCGCCCAGCCATATCGGCGTTTCCAATAAGATTTTCAAAACGGATCTTCGGCTTCCGTGGACTGACCTTGGTTGGCAAGAAAAGACAATTCTCCTCAAAGAGTGCATTTGGTTCGAAATTCCGGCGAAGAAAATTTATTTTTACGTCCCCAGGGACGTTGGCGACAAACTACTGATAGATGCCGGACGAAAGATCCAATCTGAATTTGACATTAAGTTTCAATCCGAAGAGACAATGCATTCTTAAGAATTGCTGGCGGTGCTCTTCAGGTACTCGTATTTTCAGACCGATATTAAACATTCCTTATGCGGCGTCGCCGTCCTTCGTGGCATCTCGGTATTCATCGTGATAGTTCCACCATTTATAAGGTGGAGTCTGCGGGTAGCCCGCCGGCGAGTCTTCCCAGTTCTCCTGGCGTCCCAGCGCCGTTATGTCGAGATAGCTCCAAGTCGTCCCCATCGCTTCGTCCCCGCGGTTGTTGATGAAGTATGTGCGGAACACGCGGTCGCCGTCGCGGATGAATGCGTTTGTCCCGTGCCATTCATCCACGCCGAAATCTTTGTCGAAGCTGTCGGTTATGGTGTACCAGGGCATCTTCCAATCCATCCGCGCCTTCAAACGAGCGATACCTGACTGCGGCGCGCGCGAGGCGTAAGCGAGGGTGGTATCGCGGGCGTTTAGATGTGCGAGGTGGCCGACCTGGTCGGCTCCAAAGGAGCATCCCCGGCAGGCATGGTCGGGCCAACCGGACACACCGGGCTCGAAGAAAGCGCGGTAGACAATCAGTTGCCGGCGCCCCTCGAACAGATCGAGCAGGCTCACTTTACCTTTGGGTCCGTCGAACTCGTAACGCTTCTCTACTGCAAGCCACGGCATCCGCCGGCGCTCGGCGGCCAACGCATCACGCTCGCGCGTGAGCTCTTTCTCCTTGACAAGCAGGTTGTTGCGGGCCGCAAGCCACTCCTCTTGCCATACTATTTTCGGTTTTTCCTTCATGTTCGTTGGCATCTCAATTTCCCCTTCCATTTACATTCAGGCAATCGTATTTGGACGATTTGTATTCAAGGCGTTTTCTCTTCTTCGTTCTTTGTTGAGGACAACTCGGATGGGGTTGATGCGGTTTTATTGCCGCCGGCATTCTTCCCACCGAATTTGTTGATTACGATGGCCGCGAGTCCGCCCGTGGTAGTAACACTCCCGGCGATCAGCATTGCAGTTGATAGACACACTGGACACATGGGCTTCTCCTCACTTGCGGCTTTTTGATGCAGCCTCGGCATGCTTGCGAACGCGTTCGTGCATCGCGGTCCAGCCTTTGTTCATCCCCGCTTTGTGTTCCTCGGGAACGAAGCCGAGCGCGGTGTGCTTGAACACGACCAATGTTCCACCATCGACTTCACTCAGCCGATATTGCACGTTGCAAACGAACGGGAAAGAAGCGAACAACGGGCCAGCAAACTCCAGCAGCGTGGGCCGCTTGATGGCCTGGACGTTGGCCCAGAAGTGCCCATTGCCGTCGCCCAGGTCACGATACCACCGGCCACCGGGCCATGCTTCGATCTTCATGCTGAGAGATTTTCCGTCAGGTGTTTCGTTGCCGGGCCCGAGTTGCTCGAGCAGCGCGGCGAAGGTTACATCCAGCGGAGCTTGTACGTGGATTTCCTGATTGATCGTTAGAGTTAAGTTTTCGAGGGTCGGTTCGGTAGCAATCATCATTTCTTCTCCTTAAGCTTCGAATCTGGCGAATTCAAATTTGGTAAGCCTTGGCGGACCATCGCTTCTGCGCGTTCCTTCACGCGATTCAACTGGTGCTGCCAATAGCGCTCGAAGGTCCCAGCCCACTCGTGTAGCGGGCGTATCGCGTCAGCATTGGTCCGGTACAACTTTTGCCGCCCCTGGCAGCGCATGCGAACCAGCCCCACATCGCGCAGCACGCGCAAGTGCTTGGAGACCGAAGGCTGCTCCAGGCCAAGCGCGGCCACAATCTCTCCGACGGGCTGCTCGGCTCCGGCGAGATAACTCAAAATCTCCCGCCGGCGGGGCTCAGCAACCGCGTTGAAAGCGTCGGAGGTGGTGGTTGCTCTTGCCATGAACCAAAGATTACATTCCCATATGGGAATATGTCAAGCAGAATTTGCTTTGCCGCAAAACAGTCGACTTTTGACCGGTAGAAGGGAACAGGGCGTTGGTCGCAGTTCGTTCTGCTATACTGTTCATGTCGCTTTTGCACGGTTTGCTTGTTCTCGCGGTGGTTCTTCAGTTGGACCAGATTCATCTCCGCTTTTCCTGCCCGCCGTTTAACTCAGCGCCAAATCTAAAATTGAACGTGAGCGGCATGGAAAACTCCGACGTGTGTCCGAGTGTGTGACGACAGGCCTCTCCAGAAAGAAACAAATTCGAATGACTACATTTACAGAACTGCCCTTATCTGCTGCTTTGCAGCAGAAGCTGGCGGCAGGTCAATTCATTAACCTCACACCCATTCAGGAGCAAGCGATTCCTCCTGCCCTGGAAGGAAAAGACGTAATCGGTACGGCCCAGACGGGCACCGGCAAGACCTTGGCCTTCCTGATTCCGATCATCGAAATGCTGCGCAGCGAATCCGCGCGGCAAGCTAGCGTGCTGATTTTGTTGCCTACTCGCGAACTCGCAATGCAAGTCCACGAGCAGTATGAGCAGTTGCGGGGCAAGAGCCTACAGAAAGCGGCGCTGGTAATCGGCGGGGTATCGGAGAAGGCTCAGATTCAAAATCTGCGGGCCGGCTGCTCCTTGATTATTGCTACACCGGGACGGTTGCAAGACCTGATCGGTCGCAGGCTAGCCGACCTTCGCCAGATCAAGATACTGGTGCTCGATGAAGCGGACCGCATGCTGGACATGGGATTTCTGCCTGCCATTCGCCGCATCATCGCGATTCTGCCCACGAAGCGCCAGACGCTTTGTTTTTCCGCGACCATGGAGCAGTCCGTGGCCGGCTTGGTGAACGAATACATGCACGAGCCGGTGCGGGTTGCCCTGGGATCGGTTTTGAAACCCGCGGAGAGCGTACAGCTTCAGGCTTACGAAGTTCGTCCCAACGAAAAAATGGACGCGCTGCGGCAATTGCTCTATGCCGAACCGGGACAGACTTTGATATTTGCGCGCACCAAACGCGGCGCGGAACGTTTGGCTAAGGAACTGGTTCGGGATGGTTTTACAGCTGCGATGATTCACGGCGACCGTTCGCAATCGCAACGGAACAACGCATTGAGTGGATTTCAGGAAGGCCGTTATCAGGTGCTGGTGGCCACCGACATTGCTTCACGAGGTTTGCACGTAGACGACGTCTCGCATGTCATTAACTATGACTTGCCCAAGATGGCAGAAGACTTCATTCACCGGGTCGGACGCACGGGACGAGCCGGTTCTCAAGGTCGCGCCTCATCTCTGGTTGCCGGTGCGGAAGTGTTGGAGCTGCGGCAGATCGAACGCAAATTGAAATTGCGCATCGAGCGCTTGCAACTGGGTACGGCTGGCACGCAACAACCCAAGAGGATCGTGCAAAATACACTGGCCTCACGAACCCTAACGGCTTTGCCGGGTGAGGTTTTCGTCTAGCGGGAAGTTAGACGGAATGATTTCGGACTCCACTTGAGTGGTACCCGCCCTTCGCAACGAAGCAGGACGGGTACCCCAGCGTTTTCTCTAGCCCACGAAAGTCAAAGCTTGGGCCATCCGCCACCTCTAAGTAGCTGTTCACTATCTTCACGGGCTAGCCGTGCACAGGGATGGCGTCCGCCGCATGTTCGAAATAGTGCGCCGCCTTCAGATCGGCAATGAGCCCCGGCTGAATCGGTCGCCATCCCAACCGTTCCTGCGTTAGCGCGCTGGAAGCCGGGCCGTCTATACCGAAGAAACGAGCGATCCAGCCAAAATGATCGGCTGCTTCCTCGCTAGACTTGCTGACGACCCGTACATTCAGGCCCCGGCCGATTGCCTCGGCAATCTCTCGAGTCGGTACGCCCTCGTCGGCCACACCGTGATACAGGGCGCCGAGGGAACTTTTCTCGAGCGCGAGCCTGTAGAGATGAGCAGCATCCAGCCGGTGCACTGCGGGCCAGCGGTTGAGGCCGTCGCCTATAAATGCGGAAACTCCCTTTTCACGTGCGATGCTAATCAAGCGTGGCACAAAGCCATGATCGCCGTTGCCGTGGACCGAAGGGGAAAGCCGCAATACCGATGTGCGGACCCCGCGTGCCGCCAGCGCAAGCGCCACCGCCTCCGACTTGCGGGGGAAGTTGGGAGTGTTTGCATCCTCTTCAGTCCCGAGCGAACCTTGGCGTTGAACGAGCAAAGTTCCGGAAGTGACGATCAACGGGCGATCAGAGTCCGCGAGCACGTCGCCGAGAGTCTCAATGGCACGCCGATCCGTCTCGGCGGCAGGCCCATAGTTTGCGAAATCGTGGATAAAAGCGGTGTGGATCACTCCGTCGGCAGTCGCTGCGCCGCTGCGAAGGCTTTCAATATCTTCGAGCGAACCGCGATGCACCTGGGCGCCAGCGGCAATAAGCGACTTGGCACTCGCGTCCGACCGAGCGAGGCCGAGCACTTGGTGACCTGCCTTGATTAGCTCCTGCACAACAGCAGAGCCAATGAAACCTGTAGCACCGGTAAGAAACACGCGCATATTTTATCTCCTAAGCAATTTGTGATTCAGTCATTAAGGACGAAGCGTTCGCTTGACTTGCGAGCCGAGTTGAAACCTTCGCCGTGATCAATCGCCACTCGCGGGTTGAAGCAGGCAGGGCATTCGTTTCGATCAACTCCCGCAGCCAGTCTTCTGCTGACAGCTCCGCCTGTTCCGACCCGAACAACTGCGTGACGGCGTTGAAGAATGCTGTTAACTCCCGCTCCGCCATGGTTACGAGATCGGGGCAAGGATGGTTGGAACTGTTTGATGGTTTATAAGGATTCATATTCCTCACCTCTCGAAACCGGAGAACCTCGGAAAGCGCTATTGACAGGCCGCCGTGTTTCCGGCTAAAACGGAGAGTGTCTCCGAATCAGTAGATAAGATAACCGGAGACTATCTCCGGTTGCAACTTTTTTTAATGCCGATCAAAAATCAGAAAACTGCCCCGCGCAAACCGCGTACCGACGCGCAGCGCAACCGCGAGCGCATTCTGGATGTGGCGAAGGAGGCGTTTACCCGGTACGGAGCGAACGCCAGCCTCGACGACATCGCGAAAGAGACAGGGGTTGGAGCGGGAACTTTGTATCGCCACTTTCCTACGCGAGACGCGCTGATCGAAGCGGTCTATCGGACTGAGGTGGAAAAACTGGCTGCGGCGGAGAAGAAGTTCTCCGCAAACCTACCTCCCATCGAGGCCTTGCGGGCATGGATGTTACTCTTCGTCGACTACATCGCGACCAAGCAGATCATCGGCCCCGCTCTCAATTCCGTCGTTGGAGGGCCTTCGAAGCTGTATGAAGGCTCACGCAGTCAGGTCCAGGGAGCCATAGATTCGCTGGTGAAGCGCGCAATAAAGAGCCACGACATTCGTAAAGATTTGGAACCATTCGATCTGCTTCGGGCGCTGATCGGTGTCTCCCATGTGGCGTCCGGTCCTGACTGGCAGCAAAGCGCCAGACGATTGGTGGACATCCTCATCACCGGTTCGCGCCCAATAAAATAGGCTCGGCGCAAAAGGATTGTGGGTCAGTATCAAGATACTGACCCACTAATCCACAAAGTTGACAGCTCTGTTTTCCCGAAAGCTCAGGCAAGATCGTAGCGATCAAAGTTCATCACCTTGTTCCACGCCGCGGCGAAGTCCTGCACAAACGCCTCTTTCGAGTCGCTCGATGCATAGACTTCCGCGAAGGCACGGAGTTGGGAATGTGAGCCAAAGACAAGATCGACGCGCGTTCCGGTCCACTTGATTTTGTCCGTCTTCCGGTCACGCCCTTCATACACGCCTTCCGAGTTAGCAGAAGGTTCCCACTTCGTGTTCATGTCGAGCAGGTTGACGAAGAAATCATTGGTCAGCGTCTCGGGCCGGTTGGTGAAAACGCCGTGTTTCGTCTGCCCGAAGTTCGCATTCAAAGCACGCAATCCCCCGACGAGTGCCGTCATCTCGGGGCCAGTCAGCGTCAGCAACTGCGCCCGATCGAGCAACAACTCCTCAGCCGATAGTTTCTGTCCGCTGCGGAGGTAGTTTCGGAACCCATCCGCCTTCGGCTCCATCACGGCGAAAGAGTGCACGTCGGTCTGCTCCTGCGAAGCATCCGTGCGCCCCGGTGTGAACGGAATCTTCACTTCGTACCCGGCCTTCTTGGCAGCTTGCTCGATGGCCGCATCGCCGCCTAAAACGATCAGGTCGGCCAGCGAGATCTTTTTTCCTTTGTTTCCATTGGACTGCGCGCTGTTGAACTCCTTTTGGATCGCCTCCAGCTTCGGCAAAACCTTAGCCAGTTCGGCTGGCTGGTTCACTTCCCAATCCTTTTGCGGCGTGAGGCGAATGCGCGCCCCGTTCGCCCCACCGCGCTTGTCCGAGCCGCGGAATGATGCCGCCGATGCCCAGGCAGTCGTGACCAGTTGCGAGATCGATAGTCCGGATGCGAGGATCTTCGCCTTCAGAGCCGCAATGTCCTTCTCCTCGATCAATTTGTGATCCACGGCGGGAACCGGGTCTTGCCACACCAGCGTCTCCTTCGGAACCAGCGGGCCAAGGTACCGGACGATTGGTCCCATGTCGCGGTGAGTCAGCTTGAACCACGCCCGCGCAAACGCGTCCGCGAACTGATCCGGATGCTCGTAGAAGCGCCGCGAAATCTTTTCGTAAGCAGGGTCGAACCGCAAAGCCAGGTCCGTGGTCAGCATCGATGGCGCGTGGCGTTTTGCTGGATCATGCGCATCTGGCACCGTAGCTTTGCCTGCGCCATTTTTCGGTGCCCACTGATGCGCGCCTGCTGGACTCTTCGTCAGCTCCCATTCGTAGCTGAACAGGTTGGCGAAGAAGTCGTTGCTCCACTTCGTTGGCGTCGTGGTCCAGATGACTTCCAGTCCGCTGCCGATCGTGTCAGCGCCGTGACCTTTGCCGAGTTTATTCTTCCACCCGAAGCCTTGATCTTCGATCTCGGCGCCTTCAGGTTCGTTGCCTACATAATTAGCAGGGATGCCGGCGCCGTGCGTTTTGCCGAAAGAGTGTCCGCCGGCAATGAGTGCAACTGTTTCCTCGTCATTCATCGCCATGCGTGCAAAGGTTTCCCGGATATCCCGCGCCGCAGCGATTGGATCCGGCTTTCCATTCGGCCCTTCCGGATTCACATAAATCAGCCCCATCTGCACCGCGCCAAGAGGATTCTGCAGATCACGATCGCCGCTATAACGCTCGTCAGCAAGCCATGTACCCTCAGGACCCCAATTAATCTCCTCGGGCTCCCACACGTCTTCGCGCCCGCCGCCAAAACCGAACGTCTTAAAGCCCATCGATTCCAATGCGACGTTTCCGGCGAGGATCATTAAGTCGGCCCAGGAGATTTTGCGCCCATACTTTTGCTTGATCGGCCAGAGCAGCCGTCGTGCCTTGTCCAGGTTCACGTTGTCCGGCCAGCTATTGAGCGGCGCGAAGCGCTGCTGACCATCTCCGGCTCCGCCGCGTCCATCTCCGATGCGGTACGTGCCCGCGCTGTGCCACGCCATACGAATGAACAGCGGCCCGTAATGCCCAAAATCGGCCGGCCACCACTCCTGCGAATCCGTCATCAAGGCATGCAGGTCCTTGATCACGGCATTCAGATCAAGCGTCTTGAATTCTTTCGCGTAATTGAACTCCTTACCCATCGGATCGGACAGCGGGGAATGCTGGTGCAGGACCTGCACGTCCACCTGCTTCGGCCACCAATCGCGGTTCGTGGGCACGTAGGCAGCATGATTAAACGGGCACTTGGCTTCGGGTAACGTACTTTTATTTTTAGTTTCGGGAGAGACACTTCCTGATGAATTCGCGAGCGTATTTTCCATGTGATGTTTTTCGTCCTTCGAATCTTGATTGAGTACTGCGTGAAAAAACTACTTTTTGGCGCTGCAACGGCGGCAGAGGCCAAAGACCTCTACCAACGGTTGCGTCAGATCAAAGCCCTCCGGCAAATGCCGGGATAGGCGGTTGAAATCGATAAACTCTTCTTCAATGTCCTGCACGGATTTGCAGCGCGAGCAGACCAAGTGGTGATGAGGCTCGAGATTGCCGTCCACGCGCAACGTGGCCGCATGAGGACTAACCTCCCGCAGCAATCCGCACTCGATAAAAAGCCGCAGATTGTTGTAGACCGTGGCCAAAGAAATAGATGGAATACGTCGCCGGACCGCGGCATAAATATCTTCCGGGGAATAGTGTCCGTGGGAAGCGACAACGGCCTCATAGACCACCTGACGCTGATGCGTGACCGCCAAACCGTGCTTCGCGGCCAGCTCACGGAACTGTTCATGGGTGAGGCGCATGATTATCGGATGAGAATCATTGTAAAACGATAGAGAGCAGTGTCAACCGAAATCTTTCGTGTGACCGGCTCTGGAGGATTGTCCGATCTCCTGAAATCTCTCGTCATGCCAACGGCGAAGAATAAATCACTAATGAGTTTTCCTAATTAATTATATTCCTTGACACGTATATTCACCGTGAGGTATATACGAAGAGTGGAATCCATATTCGAAATCGTTGCCGAGCCGAACCGCCGAGCCATCCTGAGCCTTCTGGTCTCGTCACAACAGTCGGTGGGAGAGATCGAGCGCCAACTTCGCATGACGCAGCCGACCGTGTCCAAGCACCTGCGCGTGCTGCGCGACGCGGGTTTCGTGGAAGCCACGGTGGACGCACAGCGCCGTCTCTACCGGCTGAAGCCTGAACCATTTCAAGAGTTGGATACATGGCTGGCTCAGTTCCGCCGCTTCTGGTCGGTTCACATCGATGCTCTCGAACGCCATCTTGATCGGATGGATAACGACCGTATGGATCCATCAACACCAGTGAAGTTAAACCCATCGAAAAAGAAGACAAGTAAGAAGACAACGCGGCCCAAACCGCGAACATGACAAAGGAGAAATGAAATGAAAATTAAACTGACCAGCGTATTCGTAAACGACCAGGAAAAGGCTCTGCGCTTCTATACCGAGGTACTGGGCTTCACTAAGAAGGCCGATTTCAGTCAAGGCCCATATCGCTGGCTGACTGTGGCCTCGCCCGAGGAACCGGACGGCACCGAGCTACAGCTGGTGCTGAATAACAACCCCGCAGCTAGAGCGTATCAGCAGGCGATTTTTCAACAGAACCAGTCCGCGGCCAATTTTTTTACCGACGACGTCAAGGGTGACTACGAGCGGATCAAATCGCGCGGCGCCGAGTTCACCATGCCACCCACCGACGTGACCGGCGCGACCATTACAATGCTGAACGATACCTGCGGCAACATCATCCAGCTCACTCAGTTGGCACGCTGGTAAGGCGATACTCAAGGATAAGAAGATGATCGAGCGCGAGCAGTACACACCGGGTCCTGCGAACATGGCACGGCTACAAAAGAGCCGGGGACAAAATGGGGAAGAGAAGTGGACGCTCGTTCTCGTCCGCGAACTGCGTCACTCGCCGGAAAAAGTCTGGCAGGCGCTTACCGACCCGGCGCACCTGCGCGAGTGGGCGCCATTCGACGCGGATGGAAATCTGGATACGGCGGGAGCCACGGTGAAGCTCACCACGGTGGGAGCGCCTGCGCCGCGCGTTACCGAAACAACAGTGACACGAGCCGACGCTCCCGAGTTGCTTGAGTACAAATGGGGTGACTTCAATATGCGGTGGGAACTCGAAGCTACTTGTGAGGGCACACGCCTTACGCTATGGACCA